>ERZ1643246.828-NODE-828-length-37131-cov-6.954094_pt1 | contig 37131 bp, 28 predicted proteins | sample MGYA00579265_ERZ1643246 | MGnify/ENA primary metagenome ERZ1643246 (study PRJEB29033, sample SAMEA4952261) | chicken gut metagenome | biome: Broiler Chicken; feature: Gastrointestinal Tract; material: Caecum | place: Ireland | collected 2018 | study: Broiler...
TGGCCTTAATGGCAGCGCTCTCCACGCCAGTGTGTCCCACCATATCGGGGTTAGCGAAATTCACGATGATCACATCGTACTTTCCGGACTTGATGGCCTCCACCAGCTTGTCGCAAACCATGGGAGCGCTCATCTCCGGCTTTAAGTCGTAGGTGGCAACATCCTTGGGAGAGGGAACCAGAATCCGGTCCTCGCCCTCGTTGGGCTCCTCCACGCCGCCGTTGAAGAAAAATGTCACATGGGCGTATTTCTCCGTCTCGGCCAGGCGCAGCTGCTTCTTTCCGTGAGCCGCCAGATATTCACCGAAGGTATTGGTAATGGTCTCCTTCTTGAAAGCCACCAGCTTGTGCTCAATGGTTTCATCGTAATCCGTAAAGCATACATAAACCAGATCCAGCTTCTTTTCTCTGGGGAATCCCTCAAAGGTATCGTCCAGGAAAGCGTGGGTGATTTCTCTTGCGCGGTCCGGGCGGAAGTTGAAGAAGATCACGGAATCGTGGTCGGAGATCACCGCTACCGGCTTTCCATCCTTCTTCACCACAAAGGGAATTACAAATTCATCAGCCTTTCCGTCATCATAGGAGGCCTGAATGCCGGCTGCGGCGCTCTCTGCTTCCTTGCCCTCACCCTTGGTGAGCGCATTGTAAGCCTTCTCCACACGGTCCCAGCGCTTATCCCGGTCCATGGCATAGTAACGGCCCATAACAGAAGCCACCTCTCCTACGCCAAGCTCCTTCATCTTCGCCTCAAGCTGCTCCACATATCCCTTTCCGGATTCCGGAGGAGTGTCACGGCCGTCCAAAAAGCAGTGAACGTACACCTTCTTCAGTCCATTTCTCCTGGCCAGCTCCAGCAGTCCGAAAATATGGGTCAGATGGCTGTGGACGCCCCCATCGGATACCAGTCCGAACAGATGCAGGGCGGAATCATGCTTTTTGCAGTTCTCCACAGCAGTTAAAAACTCTGGGATCTGGAAAAAGTCTCCGTCCTGGATGGACTTGGTAATTCTGGTCAGCTCCTGATAAACCACCCGGCCTGCGCCCATGTTCATGTGGCCTACCTCAGAGTTTCCCATCTGTCCGTCGGGCAGCCCTACATACATACCGCTGGCCTGCCCCTCCACAAAAGGACACTGGCTCATAAGCTGGTCCATGATGGGAGTCTTTCCCTCGCAGACCGCATTGTGCTCGCAGTTTTTATTCAGTCCATAACCGTCCAGGATCATTAAAACGGTCGGTCTCTTGCTCATAACTTAATTGCTCCTTTACTTGTTGTAATTGACAATAGCTCCAAAGTCCGGCTTTAAGGAAGCGCCGCCTACCAGGCCGCCGTCGATATCCGGCTGAGCGAACAGCTCCGGAGCGGAAGCAGCGGATACGGAACCGCCGTACTGGATGCGGATGGCTTCAGCAGTCGCCTCATCGTAAATTTCACCGATGCAGGCGCGAATCGCTGCGCAAACCTCCTGAGCCTGCTCCGTGGTGGCAACCTTGCCGGTGCCGATCGCCCAGATGGGTTCGTAGGCGATCACAGCCGTCTTGGCCTGGTCTGCCGTTACATTCAGGAACGCGATCTTCACCTGCTGGCGAATCCAGTCGATGGTGATGCCCTGCTCTCTCTGAGTCAGGGACTCGCCGCAGCAGATAATGGGAGTGATCCCGTGCTCAAATGCCTTCAGAACCTTCTTATTCACCGTCTCATCGGTCTCTGCAAAATATTCACGGCGCTCAGAATGTCCGATAATGACATATTTGACACCGGCATCTACCAGCATATTAGGGGAAATCTCTCCGGTGTAAGCGCCCTTCTCCTCAAAATACATGTTCTCGGCACCGATCTGGATATTGGTACCCTTAGCAGCCTCCATTGCGGGGATGACGTCAATAGCCGGAACGCAGAACACCACATCCACCTCGTCATTTACTACCAGGGGCTTTAACTGATTCACCAGGGCAACTGCCTCGGTTGGGGTCATATTCATTATCCAGTTTCCTGCAATAATTTTCTTTCTTGCCATAACGAAAAAATCTCCTTTTTATCCGCTATTTTTGTAGGGCCCTCCCATTCTCAGGAGAGCCCCGCCAAAATGTCAATCTTGTTTAAGCATTATCCGCAGCAGCTACGCCGGGCAGTTCCTTGCCTTCCAGGAACTCAAGGGAAGCACCGCCGCCGGTGGAAATGTGGGTCATCTTATCTGCAAAGCCCAGTCTCTTTACTGCGTTTACGGAATCACCGCCGCCGATCACGGTGGTCGCACCCTCCAGAGATGCTACCGCACGGCAGATTTCCAGAGTGCCCTCTGCGAAGTTGGAGAACTCGAATACGCCCATAGGTCCGTTCCAAACAACGGTCTTGGCGCCCTGCAGGGCCTCCTTGTACAGAGCAATGGTCTTGGGTCCGATATCATATCCAGCCCAGCCTGCATCGATGGTATCCACTACCTTGTGCTCAGTATCATTAGAGAACTCCTTGCCCTCCACATGGTCAACCGGAAGCAGCAGCTTTACGCCCTTCTCCTGCGCCTTCTTGATCATATCCAGAGCATAGTCCAGTTTGTCCTCCTCGCACATGGAGTTTCCGATTTCCTGTCCCTGTGCCTTGGCGAAGGTGTAAGCCATGCCGCCGCCGATGATCAGGGTATCAACCTTGTCCAGAAGGTTGTTGATTACGTTAATCTTGTCGGAAACCTTAGCGCCGCCCAGGATAGCAACAAAGGGACGAACCGGATTCTCAACAGCCTGTCCCAGGAACTTGATCTCCTTCTCCATCAGGTATCCAACTACATTCACCTTGGTGAATCTGGTAACGCCTACATTGGAGCAGTGAGCTCTGTGAGCGGTTCCGAACGCATCGTCTACGAAGATTCCGTCATCGCACAGATCAGCCAGCTCCTTGGAATATTTCTCGGTGGCCTCATCGCCGTCTTTGAACTTGGTCTCCTCCACACGGTAACGGGTATTCTGCAGCAGCAGGACCTCGCCGTCCTTTAACTCAGCCGCAACCTTCCGGGTCTCCGGTCCGGTTACCTGGGGATCATCCACGAACTTCACCTCTACACCCAGTCTCTCGCTGAGGGCGGGAGCTACGGGGGCCAGGCTCATCTCAGGCAGAGGCTGTCCCTTGGGTTTTCCAAGATGGGAGCACAGGATTACCTTCGCGCCCTGGTCCAGCAGCTTTTTGATGGTAGGAATAGCACCGTCGATACGGTTGTAGTTCTGGATCACGCCGTCCTTTAAGGGTACGTTAAAATCGCAGCGTACCAGAACCTTCTTGCCCTTTAAATCCTTCAGATCGTCAACTGTCTTTTTGTTTAACATAGTCGCTTATCTCCTTTTTACATGGTAGTGCTTGCAGTTGCACTAAAAAGCGGGCCCGGTCCAAACGACCGGACCCGCCATGGATCTTAAATCAATTCGTCAGCTTGCTTCAATTAGCCCAGCTCAGCGAAGTACTTGATGGTACGAACCATCTGGCTGGTGTAGGAGTTCTCGTTGTCATACCATGAAACAACCTGAACCTCGTACAGATCTCCATCGATGTGGGAAACCATGGTCTGAGTTGCATCGAACAGAGAACCATATCTCATGCCGATCACATCGGAGGATACGATCGGATCCTCATTGTATCCGAAGGACTCGGAAGCGGCAGCCTTCATAGCAGCATTGATGCCAGCCTTTAAGCTGTCCTTGTCAACGCCCTCTTTCTTAACAACAGCGGTTAAGATGGTGGTGGAGCCGGTGGGAACCGGTACACGCTGTGCAGAGCCGATCAGCTTGCCGTTCAGCTCGGGGATAACCAGGCCGATCGCCTTTGCAGCTCCGGTGGAGTTGGGAACAATGTTGGCAGCGCCGGCTCTTGCTCTTCTCAAGTCGCCCTTTCTGTGGGGTCCGTCCAGAATCATCTGGTCGCCGGTGTATGCGTGAATGGTGCTCATGATTCCGCTCTGGATGGGAGCGTAGTCGTTCAGAGCCTTTGCCATAGGAGCCAGGCAGTTGGTGGTGCAGGAAGCTGCGGAGATGATCTTGTCCTCGGTGGTCAGGGTCTTCTCATTTACACTGTATACAATGGTCTTCAGGTCGTTTCCGGCAGGAGCGGAAATAACTACCTTCTTAGCGCCGGCATCGATGTGAGCCTGAGATTTCTCCTTGGAGCAGTAGAATCCGGTGCACTCCAGAACTACGTCTACGCCAATCTCTCCCCAGGGAAGGTCAGCAGCCTTGGGCTCCTTGTAGATGGTGATCTTCTTGCCGTCTACGATGATGCAGTCCTCGCCAGCCTCTACGGTGTGCTTGTTCTCGCCGATACGTCCGGCGTATCCGCCCTGAGCGGTATCATACTTTAACAGATGAGCCAGCATCTTGGGATCGGTCAGATCGTTGATCGCAACAACCTCGTAGCCCTCAGCTCCAAACATCTGACGAAATGCCAGACGTCCAATACGTCCAAAACCGTTAATCGCTACTTTTACTGCCATGATTGATTCCTCCTAGTTTGTTATTATTGGTATCTGCCCCAAGCAGCTTCCGGTCTCACCTTTCGCCTTTTGAAACAGCTCTTACCAATTTGTTAAATATTCATCAACCTTCCTATATTGTAACCACTTTCTAGGTAATTGGCAAGCCCTTTTTTGAATTTTTAGAAGGTTTCGTTATTTTTTTCACAATCCAGCTCCATGCCTTGTGATTTCATCATTTTTCCCGTTGTTTCGCCTATAATTTTTGGTTAAAAAGCAAGAAAATTCCTCCATTTTCTCTGCTTCTTAAAACATTCTTTTTACAGTTTTTCCCCTTTATCTTTGAGCTGCCTTTTATTTGGTAGTCAGGCTTTATCATCTGTGAAATTGAAAAGCCCGCAGGAACGGAAAATCTCGTTCCTGCGGGCCTGGTATTTTTCTCTGCCCTGTGCCAAAGTTTTTTACTGCACCCAGGCTCCGTTTTCATCTACCCAGTAACCGTCGGGCGTCATCTCATTCTGGTACATGGATCCGTATGGACGGGAAGTGCTTCCGTTGTAGGTCCAGCCGCCGGTGGCCTCGTTGTAATTCCAAGTGGCCGTGGGAGCCACGGGATTGAAATAATACCACTTGCCGTCGATCAGCTGCCATCCGGTAAGCATCTGTCCGGTGCCATACTGGAGATAATACCACTTCTGATCCTGGTTGTCAAAATGCCAGCCCTCAATCAGAGTTCCCAGCATTCCATCGGATGTTCTGTGGAGATAGTACCACTTATTATCCTTGGTGTCCAGATACCAGCCGTACTGCATGATTCCATCCTGGTCAAAGTAGAACCACCCCTCGCCGGGCTGTCCGTCTACCGCATAGGGGTTCTTAACGTAAGCCCATCTGCTCCAGAGGATCAGTCCATTGTTCAGATAGAACTTCCACTGATGGTATTCCGGATTAGTTACAGGCGTTGCCCACTCAGGCACATCCACTGTGATGGGGATATTGGGGTTTGCCGGGTCCATATGTACCCAGTTTCCGTCTACGCCTACAATGTAAGCGCTGTCGCGGCTGCTTCCGGTACGGATATTGTGGTCGCTGTCAGAGCTTCCGCTGTTTCCGCCGTGTCCGCCGTCGTCACCATCGTCCGTGTCCGCCGTCTGGTACATCAGCACGAAGGGGCTGAAGCCTTCCTTCTCAGTGTGGAACATCACTCCATACTCGGTGTTGGTTACTTCCATCTTGGTAGGAACGCAGGCTGCAATGGCTGCTTGCGCGCTCTTTCCTTTAAGGCCTTCCTCTCGGTGCAGACCCTCAAAATGGTAAAGAACAAATTCTGTATTCTGGTCGGTTCCCTCTGGGTAAGGAAGATATACGTCTGTTCCTGCGCTGCTGCTTACCCATGCGTTTCCGTTGCTGGTGTCTACCAGGTCAAAGTATCTTGTTACATAGTTCCAATCCTGGGCGTTTACGCCAAGGGTCTCGACAGCTTTTGCCTCCAGCTGTCCCTGACGGTCAAAGTCGTGGGACTGAATGGTATCAACCAGAAGGCTGATTCCGCTGCGGTCTACAGAGCGGTCCTCATGGTCATTGGTGAGGAATACCGAACCCTCGCTGATTACAGCCGCCGCCTTTGTGTGATCGTCAATCTGGCTTGGATCGCTGACCAGCGGACGGTAGGTTTCCTCCGGATGTGCCGGATCTGACAGAGGACGTACTGTCAGGGTGCTGTTCTGAATCTCTACATCATAAGTAATAAGCCCTGAATCTACGGCTGCTCTCGCTCTTGCTGTAGAGGCTTCCTCATTTGCCACGATCTCTACTTCCTGTGAGCTTGCTGCAATTCTCTGGCCATCTTTATACAGATAACCGTTTTCAGCTGTTGCTCCTTCTACTGCTCCCAGAGCAGCATCTCCAAGTACAACGGTAATTGTGTACGCATCGCTTACCTGGTCGTTTGCAGCTGCGCCGTTTTCATTCCAATATACAGCCTTAAATACTTCGTCGACATTTGAGCCAACGTTTACTCCATTGATATAAATTCCCTCAATGGCTTCCTTGCGGATCGGACGTCCAGCTTCCTTATACTCGATTTCCAGGTTCGGGAATCCGCTGTTAGCGCTGTCGTCTGTATCGTCATTGGCTCCGCCGGAGTATACGGTGGTTGCGTAGGGGATCAGGGTTACATCTCTGTAGATCCCTTCTCCTTCTTCGTCATGGTCCGGTACATTGTTGTGGTTCCGGTCCAAAGCCCACTGGGCAGTTAAGGTGATTGCAAGCGGCTCGTCCGTCTCCGGTACTACCGTCATCTCCACTCCATCTGCATCAAACCATCCGTCAAACGCCTGGTCATCGCCAATTACATCTACGAAATCTGCAGGACTTGTGATCGGATCGCCTGGGAGCAAGGTTACTACCTTGGTCTGCTCTTTGTTTTCTTCTGTGCCGAAATAGCCTTTGCTGGTATCGGCGGTGTCGAAGGTGATGGTGACGGTCTGTTCCTCATCCGGCACTCCGTCACCGTTGCTGTCTACCGCCCACTGTGCCGTAAACGTTACATCATTCTTCGGCATTGTGAAGCTGTTTCCTTCCACAGTGACATCGTCTGTTGTCCAGCTGGTAAATACATAGCCTGTCCAGGTCGGCTTCACACCGCTTATTGTCTGGTTTGTATTGTGCAGTACTCCCTCCACGTTCTCTGGCATGTTCTGCACATTCTCTCCGGCTTCTCCGGCCATATACAGGATATCGTACTTCTCTTCCTGATAATCTGGTACTTCATCACCGTTCTCATTCTGCGCCCACACTGCGTAGACAGTTTCATCTTCTCCAGGCATTGTCAGGGTCTCGATGATTCCGGCTGCTTCCTTCTCTTCTTCTGTCGTGATCGGCTTTGTCTGCTTCTCACTCCACCCCAGGAAGATTGCTCCTTCTTTGGTTAAGTCTCCCTGTGTCGCCAGTGTTACGGCTGCTCCCTCCACATGCGTTTCCGCTGCCGGGACACTTCCTTCGGTATTTCCGTTTCCATCGTATGTCAGGGTGTAGCTGGTTTCCTCATAGTCAGGAGTTTTATCTCCATCCTCATCCTGCGCCCACACTGCGTAGACAGTTTCATCTTCTCCAGGCATTGTCAGGGTCTTGATGATTCCGGCTGCTTCGGCTCCGGCTTCTGTCGTAATCAGCTGGTTTTCCGTCTGACTCCAGCCAAGGAATACCGCTTCCGCTTTCACCAGGCTTCCTCTTCCTGCTAAGGTTACTTCCGCTCCCTCCACATGCGTTTCCACTGCCGGGACACTTCCTTCGGTATTTCCGTTTCCATCGTATGTCAGGGTGTAGCTGGTTTCCTCATAGTCAGGAGTTTTATCTCCATCCTCATCCTTCGCCCACACTGCATAGACAGTTTCATCTTCTCCAGGCATTGTCAGGGTCTTGGTGATTCCGGCTGTTTCGGCTCCGGCTTCTGTCGTAATCAGCTGGTTTTCCGTCTGACTCCACCCCAGGAAGATTGCTCCTTCTCTGCTTAAATCTCCCTGTAGCGCCAGTGTTACTTCCGCTCCCTCCACATACGTTTCCACTGCCGGGACACTTCCTCCGGTATTTCCGTTTCCATCGTATGTCAGGGTGTACGCTCTTGTATAGGATACGATAATTTCATCGTCACCCTCAACCGTATACGTCAGTGTATATGCTCCTGTCTGATTAACCGGGTATTCCTGATCGTTGATGCTTACTTTAGAAACTACATAGCCTGAATCGGGTGTTATTACAAATTGGACTTCCTCGCCGCGTTTCAGTTTCAGCGTTGTTCCTGCAACTTCTTCCTCACCGTATTGAATAGTTCCATTGTCCGTAGCATTCTTTACCGTTACATTTTTTACAGGTGCAGAATAGTACAGCTCAAAAACATTTTTAGACGCTTCTTGACCCAAACTCAGACGAACCGGAGTTTTTACGCCGTCTCTTTCATAATCGCCGTACCCGCTCTCGTCCTTCTTCTTCTCAATCGCAGCCTTTACAGCCTGGATTTCCTCTACGTCATTTGCTGTTACATAAGTGCCAACATTTCCTGTTCCAGCATTTGAAATCGTTTCAACCAAGTCATCATCAAAATAAATCTCTACGCTAAACTGTGTTGTCACCGCCTCTGCCGCATCGACAAATACCGGCTCCAGTACAATCTTTGCTCCCAAAGAAGCATTTTCTTCATACTGGATTACATCTGAGTTGTTAGCGTATTTCTGAAGAGTTTCCCTTGATATAGAAGAATTTTGGGAATAAAGTCCCTCCTCTTCTCCAAGTCTCCACCCTGCAAATACTGGGTTTGCAAGATCACCTCCCGGATATTTGGGAACAGCAGATGTAATAGCCTTTGAGAAATAGTCTGTCTGCCCCAGTGTAAATCCATCGCTGTCTGGAATCGGAACTCCTAATTCATCGACTGCCTCGCTGTAGCTAAAATGGAACGGTACCTTTTCGCTGCTAATATCAAGATAGCTGAGTCCGCCGCTAAAGCGAATTTCAGCATTCTGAGTGCCATACCACTCTCCGCTCCATTCACCTAGAGAAGCGTTTCCATCTGATGTAACTGCTTCAGACATGTAATAGCCAAATTCCGGCGTTACTTCCAGCTGTGCGGGTGAATTCCAAATCAGGCCATTGACTCCTACATTCTCCTGAGGTTGTCCATTTGGCGTTGACTTCAGGCTGAGGCCTTCTCCCAGAGACTGCACAACCACCTCTGAATGTCCGCTTGCTCTCAAGTTAAAGTTTGTAATTTTCAAATAGGAAGCAACATTGGTAAACCTAATGGTGTAGGTTCTGGCATATCCTTCTACATTTCCCCAGAACCAGTTTCTTTTTTCCTCTTTTTCAACCGTTATTTCGACATTCGCAATCGGATCTCCTTGCTGGTCATAGATAATGCCAGTGGAAGAAGCTCCATCAGAATCCTCCGGAACTGTTACTGCCTGTCCATTCACTGCAAAGGCGTCCAGAATCCACTGGGTATCATTGACGCCTACCTCCGAATAAACCGTCATTGTAATCGATTGGCCATCAATATTAGTTTCCCATGTATTTCCATTTGGATCTACAACTTTTTCATTTACCTTTACCTCTGCCCCATGATAGTTTCCGTTATTCAGATCATCTCTGCCTTGATAATGTGAGTAATCCAGGTATGGGGTAATTTTCTCAAACTTAACATTAAATGTCTGATTCTCATCCGTTCCTGTCACATCAAAGGAAAAGGTTCTGATCTGGGTTTCTTCTATGGAAGAGTCGTATGTGGATCCATCGGGGTATGTTAAAGTAAATTTGTAGCCCTTAGCTACCTCAATCGGAATAGTTCTTGTTTCGCCCTTCGCAATTTCTCTGTTAATTGTAGGTTCGGCTAACCCGTCCACTAAATTTCCAAAGGCAGTGCTTGCGCCCTCCACATGAATTGTTAAGCGCGTTCCCTTTTTGAAATAAAGGTGAATGGAATATCCGTCCCCTTCGTAGCGGGATTCTTCTCCGTCCAGCGTCACATAGTAGTTCCCATTAACAGATTTAACGGATTCAATTTCGGAAACCATTCCGTCCGGACCGTGGATTTCCGCATGGGAGAAGGAATAGATTCCTTCAACCGAGGCGCTCTCCAAAGCTTCCTGAGCCCGTTCAAAGTCAATGCTGCCTGTTCTTAAATCCACTCTTTTTTGAGTATCATAGTCCCCATCCAGATCATCATCAAAATGGGCTGTGGCCTCAATTATGGTGTAATCGCTGGGCGAATACCAAAGATAGATATCGGTAATTGGATTATCCTCATTCACGATATCTTCATAGCTCAGCTTTGTCAAGCGGTCTCCCGTGCTGTCCTCAGAAGCAGTGGCATATTGATAGGTATAATAGAGTCCATCTGCTCCATCCTCCTGGATTTCCGCCATATCGTGAGTCGCCACATGCTGGTCAATGGTAATCGCTTGATCACCAAGGGTTACGTCAAATTCCTCTCCTTGGAATTTGCTGTAAGCAAGCTCCTCTGCTTCTTCTCCCTCAGCCGGAAGCTTCATCAGATGATAGGTCACAGATTTATGTGTCGTAGCATCCTTTATGAAGGTTACCACATAGGTAGAAAAGTGATCTGCCGTGAAAAGAATATTTCCCTCCTCAGAGAGCTGATCCTTCACTCCCTTCGTCACTTTCGCCGCCTGGTAGATGTTTTCATCCTCTGCTGCCGATAATACTGAGAGTTTTGGAGCAGCTGAACGCTCTTCCGCTTCCTCGTCCGGCGTTTCTTCAATATGGTAGATGCTGACCTTCTCGTATTCCTCGTCAGTGTCTATCCCCTCAACGCTTACGGTTACTGCTCCCTCCGGCTCCGTTTCATTTCCCTCTTCATCAAAGAGTACAATATCAATGGCCGCATAGTCTGCAATCGCTTCTGATTCATCCAGTTTCTCGTCAATGGCCTTCTCGATGTCTTCGTCCTTTGAAAGAAGCTCTGCCTCCATATAGGCTACATCCTTTAAGGCTCCCTTATCCTTTTCTGTAATATTCAGACTTAAACCTTCTGAAAGCTCATAGCTCAGCGTATTTTCTTCGATTTCATTCAGCGTAACCACAATATCCAGGTCTTCTCTGACAGACTCTACCTGATATTCGCAGTACTTGCTGCCAAAGAGCAAGAACTCCTTTTGTTCTTGAGTTTCTTCCAGCTCTTCTCCATTGACAACCACGCTCTCAATCTCATATCCATCTTCAGGATACACCTTAAAGGTAAGATCGCGTCCCGATCTGATTTCATCTTTGCCCTTTACCCTAGCTCCTTCCTCAGGGTCCACGGTATAGAGCACCTCATAAATTTCGTTCTCCGGTTCCACTACGTCCGCATCACTCTTAGTAGCCACATCCGCATTGCTGGGTGAGGCTGTATCAAATTCCTGTGATACTTCCTCTTCCTGAACCGTCTTTTCTTCTGCCGCACTGGTCATCGTAAACATACCTGGCTGTCCGGATACAACCATAGACACTGCCAGCAATGCGGCGATCTTTCGTTTCAGTCTCATTCTCCTTCCCTCCTTTTTGCAGATTGAAACTTCATCCTGCCGCCCATCCGTACCGTACCCGGTTTTCCGGCGTCTCTATCCTTTTTTCCAGGTCCGGCCGTCCCTTAATATGGCGGCAGATCTCTCACTTCATATTCATCCTCCCTTTCTCTCACTTTTTTTATGAAGCAACTCTCCCGACTGCTCCTTGCGGTAGCGGTCAAGAAAGGCATCATACAAATTTTCCTCTGCCTCCTGCCGGGCCTTTACTGCATCTTCATATCGGTCAAAGGTTCCAAGATAATGAAGCTTGCCCTGAAACCCAATGGCGGCCCTCCACCGGTTGTTGTCCCTGCGGTATACACCTCTGTGTCCGGTGGTATTGTTGGCGCAGTTCTTCCGGCTGGCAATCCGTTCAATACAGGTCCCCTCCACGAAATGGATGGCCTTTTTCACATTTTTCCTGCGCTGTTCACTTTGAAGACAGCCGCAGCTTTTCGTTGCCCCGGAAGAAAGATTTTCCTTGTAGCAGATCACCCGTTTCCCGCAGTCGCAAAGGCATTCCCAGTTCTGAATGGAGCCGTCTGCCTCCACCACAGGCCCCAGAACTAAAAGCCGCCCATAGCGCCGTCCAGTAAAATCCATCTGCCTTTTCCGCGGCAGCTCACGGCGGTAGCAGCCGCAGCTTTTGGTATGCCCGCTTTTTAAATGGGATTCCTCCACTACCGTCTGCTTTCCGCAGTCACATTCGCAAAGCCAGTAGCGCTTTCTGCCTCCTTTCCTGGTCATCGAGTCTATAGCGGTCAGACGTCCGAATTTTTTTCCTGTCAAGTCCTCTTTCATTAAGCTTTTCTCCTTTTACGACATAATAGGGATTATGTCGTAAAAGCTGTCTTGAAATGGCTTTACAAAGTTTTTTTAGAGAATAGCCAAAAAAATAAGACTTTTTCTACATCCAGCTATCCGAAAATACGCCGCCTAACGTTCTTTACTTTGAAAAAAGCAGTGGTTCAATCATCTGAAATTCATCTGATTGAACGCTTCAAAAGGGCTGGATGCTGTTTTTATGCTGTTTTTACGGTAATTTAACTTCAAAAATTCCTTGGAATTAATTGAAAAAGCGATATGAAAATGCTATAATTTGGTTATATGTAGCAGCTCGAAAACTAGATTTTTACAATACGACATAATCCCTATTATGTCGTATTTTTTATTCCCTGAAAACAGCCGGTTCATCAGGCAGAAGCCCCAGCTCCAGCTGCTTTAAGCAGGCCTTCATGCTGGCTGTCTTTGTATAGCGCCTGGTAGTCTCCACGCTGCTGTGTCCCAGATAATCTGCCAGACGCACCAGATCTTTTTCCTTCTCATAGTAGCAGCGGGCAAACAGATGACGCAGATTATGGGGAAACACCTTGCTTTTCTGGACCCTTGCCAGCCTGCACAGAGATTTCATTTCCGCCCAGATATTGCGGCGGTCCACAGGATTCCCGTTTCGGGTGATAAAAATGCTGCCGCTGACAATTTTCTTTTTCCTGCAGTAATCCGTCAAAAGCCGGACCAGAGAACATGGCAGCAGAATGATCCGCTCTTTTCCCTTGCAGTAAATCCGGACTATTTTGCTTTTCAGCGCCTCCACTGTCACGAACCGCAGCTCACTGATCCGGATTCCTGTAGCGCCAATCGTCTGCAGGATATGGCATAAACGGCTTTTTCCCTTTTGGCTGGCCTCCCGCACCAGGCGGCAGTATTCATTCCGCGTTAATTCCTTTTCCTCGGGCCGGAAAATCTGCCGCTGGACCCGTACCGTCTGGAGCTTCCACTCCGCATGTCCGATAAATTTCAGATAGCAGTTCACTGCAATCAGCATAGAATTGACGCTGGTAGTCTGATACCTTTTAAGCAATTCCTCTTTGTACTCCAGCGTAAGCCTGCGATTTAAAATTTCCTCCTCCCTCTCCCCCTTCCGGCTCCCGCAGGCAAAGGCAAGGAAACGCCCCACATCCCTCAGATACTTTTCCACTGTATTCCGGCTTTTTTCCTGCATTCTCAGATATTCTTCAAATTCCTTCAATTCCTGATTCATTTTCATTTCTGTTCGTTCCTTTCTGATGTCTTTTTCTCATTATTCCCAATTTCACAAAAAAAGCCGGTAAAAAATTGATCTGCCCGTGCTTTTGTCCGATTATACCTTAACAGCGGCTTCTGCATAATTTCAGGGGGGGATTCTTTTTTCAGATATACAGACGCAAAAATCCCCGGAACCGTTTTCCTTTCAGATTCCGATTCCGGGGACTTCCGTTTTTATGCCGGTTGTGATATAGTTGGCATAGAGTTATTCAGAACAAACACAAGGGAGAGTACTATGATCTGCGATTTTCATCTACACACCGAATTTTCCGGGGACTCCGAGGCGCCGGTCCGGGGTCAGATCGAGCAGGCCATCCGCCTGGGTATGAAAGAAATGTGCATCACTGACCACCATGACTACGACTCCGATTTCAGCGGCATTGATTTTAATTTGGATGTTCCTTCCTATTTAGAGACCTTAAACGAGCTGAAGGAAGAGTACCGGGACCAGATCCGTCTGAATATCGGCCTGGAACTGGGACTTCAAAAGCACATTGAAGATTACTTAAAAGATTTCGTTGCCAAATATGGCTCCTGTTTTGACTTTATCATTGGTTCCAGCCACTATGTGGACCGGATGGACCCCTACGATGCTTCCTTCTGGCAGAGAACCACCACTGATAAAGCCCTGGAACGTTTTTTCAACGTTTCGCTGGAACGGATCCGCAGTCTCTGGTCCTGCTTTGATGTGTACGGTCATCTGGACTACGTGATTCGCTACGCCCCATGCCCCCACCGCTTCTACGACTACAACCGATACGCTCCGATCATCGATGAAATGCTGAAATGCCTGATCGAACACGGAAAGGGCATCGAGTGCAACAGCGGCGGCCTGGCTTACGGGCTTCCGGAGCCCAATCCCTGCCGCCAGGTTCTGTCCCGCTACCGTGAGCTGGGCGGAGAGATCCTTACCATTGGCTCCGATGCCCACCAGCCCTCCCGCTTAGGCTTCGACTTTGAGCGCTGCCGCCAGATTCTTCTGGAATGCGGCTTCACCCATTATACCGTATTTCATGATCGAAAGCCGGAGTTTCTCCCTCTTTAGAGGGAGTCAGCCTTCCTGCAGCCAGGATTTTTCCCGGATTGCATGCTTTACATCTTCCCGGAACTGCTCCCATTCGTCCTCATGCTCTACATAATATTTCGGGCACTCCTTTCCGCTGACGTCATAATGCCGGATCACATCCTTTTCCGTCAAGTGCAGCTGGCTGCAGAGGCAGGCTGTCAGCTTTACCAGGGAGTCATAGGTGGCCGGATTGAAAGCTCCGCTCTCATCCGGATGGCAGTTCTCAATGGAAATGGTGTCATCGTTTCTGGGAGCGGCCGCATAGGCCATCTCCGTCACCGGAATGCACTGGATCACCTCTCCTTCCAGGCCCACTACAAAATGGGCGCTGGCGGAGGTGCCGCCTGCCTCCGGGTCCTGGTCCGCCAGACGGTCAAAATAATCGCGGTTGGCCTGGGCGCTGGAACCCGGATTGGCTACATAGTGGATCACAATGTTGTTGACCCGCTTCAGGCTTACATCGGGCCTGGAAAAGATATTCTTCCGGATAAAGTCCTGCTTCACCCAGGCAGGCACCTCCACCGCTTTCAGGTCTACGGTGTAAGGACGTTCATATTTCCATTTCAGCCAGCCTGTCCCGACGCCGGCGCCAAAACCGATCACCAGGGCCAGGAAAATGACCGGTATGGAGATCCTTCTTCTCCCGGAACGCTTTCTCATGCCCTCCCTGCTGCCGGAATTCTCCCGTTTTCCGGCTTTCTCCCTTCTTCCTGCCGCCCTCCGGCTTTTGGCGGCTTCGCGGCCTCTGGAAACGCCTCGGCTTCTGCTGCCTCCGCTTCTTTCGGGCGTCTGAAGGGTTTCCGGGGTCCCATGTTCATCTTCCTGTCCTAAAATCGTACTGGTATTTCTCTCTTCTCTCATGGTCTGTCACCTTTTTCGCATATTCTCCTGAGTACACCTGATTTATACACACTATACCATCGATTGCCCTAAAAAACAATCAGTCCCTCTGCAACTTTTTCTCCTTCCGGGACGTCTAACAGATAGAAGCAAGAACAAAGGAGGCCTTTCAAATGAATCCCAACATACAGGCCGCGGCCGAAAAGCTGCTGTTGGAAAATTATGAGTCCTATTACCGGCTGGCCTACTCCTATGTACGAAATGAGTCAGACGCCCTGGACATTGTTCAGGAGAGCGCCTGCCGGGCCATTACGGAATGCGGTTCCGTCAAAAAGCCAGAATATCTCTCTACCTGGCTGTACCGGATTGTCATCAACACTTCTGTGGATTTTATCCGGAAATACCGGCGGGAAGAAACCACAGATTCTCTGCCGGACCCGGTCTGGGAAGACCGTTATTCAGACATGGATTTAATGAGCCTGGTAATGGCTCTGGATGAAAAAAGCAGAACGGTTCTGATCCTCCGGTATTTTGAGGACCGGAAGCTGGAAGAAATCGCCAGGATTTGCGGCGAAAATCTGAACACCGTCAAAGCCCGTCTGTACCGCGCCCTCAAAAAGCTGCGGCTGGACCTGGAGGGCTGAATTCAGGAAAGGAGCTGTGTGAAATGAAAGAACAGGATTTCTCCATCTTGGAGGATTTGAAAAAAGAATATCAGAACATCCCCGTTCCCCCGGAGGCAAGGGAGCGTATCCTGAAGGGGATCAAACAGGCTCATGAGGCCCCGGCCCCGGATGGACCAAAAGCAGCAGAACCCAAGCCGGCAGGCAAAGGTCTGCTGCGCATTCTCCGCCCCACTGCGGCCACTGCGGCTGCGGCTGCAGCCGCCATCACCCTTCTGGCAAATGTCAGTCCTGTTACCGCCCAGGCCATGGAGCAGATCCCGGTGATCCGTTCCATTGCCAAAGTTGTGACCTTCCGCACCTTTGAAGAGGAGCAAAACGGCTACCAGGCCAACATCTCCATTCCTCAGATCACGGACGGAGGTGAGGGACAGGAGTCTGTCAACCGTTCCATTGAGGAATATGCCCAGGAACTGATCGCCCTCTATGAAAAGGAGGTGGCAAAACGTCAGGGACAGGAGGGCCATTACTCTATAGATTCCTCCTACGAAGTGGTATCAGACACAGACCGGTATCTGTCCATCCAAATCAATACCACCGTAACAATGGCCAGCGGTGCCCAGTTCGTAAAGATTTTTACCATTGACCGGAAAACAGGGGAAATCCTCTCCCTTATGGATGTCCTTGGAAATGATTCCGGCCGACTGGAGGCAGTCAGCCAGAATATCAAGGAGCAGATGCGCGCCCAGATGGCAGCAGATTCCCAGATTTCCTATTTTCTGGACAGCGATATGCCGGATACCGATTTTAAAGGGTTGACCGGCCAGGAGAATTTCTACTTCAATTCCAGCGGCGAGCTGGTCATCGTTTTTGACGAGTATGAGGTAGCCCCCGGCTACATGGGCGCCGTATCCTTTACGATTCCGAAATCCGTAACGGAAAATTAGAAATTTCTTTAGCTTTTTTATGATTTCTTTATCGCGCGCTCAAACTTTGGTCATATTCTCCCGCTATACTAATAAACGTACAAGGCGATGGCCTTTTCAACATAAAGCTTTTCATACTCAAGCCGGCAGATCCCCCTCTGCCGGCCCCTCCTTTTTATAGGAAACCATTTCATCCGGCCCATCGCCGCTCTCTCATTCCCATCACAGTAAATTTACACTCTGTTCATAAAACCGTTACAGTTTTCTAAAACTCTCCTCATATTTTCCCCGTAGAATAAAACATGTAAAGAGCTAATGCTTACAAGACTTTTTTTCATAATACTCTGGCCGGGAAGATACCTTTCCGGCCTCCTCCTTTTTTATCCCGGATCGGGTTTGACGGATTCCGTCCCGGAGCCTTACGCAAACCGGTCTGTCTGGCATATTTTCCCCCATTCTTACATAAGCTGTAACAAATCCCCCTCGAGGTTCTGCCTATGAGCTCGAAAACAAAAATCATTGTACTTCGGATGAAGGAAATCATCTATACGGGTATTTTCCTTGGGCTGGCCGTCCTCTTGATCGCCCTGTGCCTGATCATGTTCCGCCCCAAAAAGGATGGAGAAACCCAGGCCGCAAGCTACATACCCGGTGTTTATACCGCCTCCTTAAATCTCGGCAGCCAGAATGTAAACGTGCAGGTATCCGTGGACTCCAATGCCATCAAATCCATCTCCCTGGTTCCATTAAGCGAGGCAGTCACTACCATGTATCCGCTGATGGAACCGGCCCTGGAGGAGCTTTCCGACCAGATTATCAGCACTCAGTCCCTGGAAAATCTTACTTACTCCAGTCAGTCCCATTATACCTCCGCTGCTCTTTTGGGCGCCATTGAGCGTGCGCTTGAGAAGGCCAAAATCTGACTCCAGTCCGAATACACTCTCTTTTTTACAGCGAAAAGGGATGCCGCACAGATATGCGGTATCCCTTTTCGTCTGTCAGGATTCTGCCTTTTCTAAAACAGTCAGCCTGTTACCGTTTCCTTATTCTGCTCCACAAACTTCCGGATATTGGACGCCCCGGAGAACTTCTGCATGATGCCGTCCGCTACCGCTACCAGCGTGGGGGCCTGGAAGATCCCATACTTCTCCGCCAGCTCCGGATGCTCCTCCGCATCCACCACTTGATAGTCCATTCCCTTCAAAAATCCCATGGCCGTCCGGCAGTTGGGACAGGTTTTGGTGGTGAAAAGGTAAAGGCTTACGGGCGTATTCGCCCCAAGAGCCTGCTGCTCTTTCGCAGGCTCCTCCTTCTTAGCCGCCGGCTCCGCCTGCGCCTGGGCCCTGGCGGAACTTCCAGCCTGAATCCTGGAAAGCCCGTGGGTCAGCCTGGAAGCCCCGATGTTGTAAGCAGTGCGGTTCTTGTACTCCTGGAGCTTTCCCTCATTCCAGTTCTGCACCGGACGGTAATACCCGGTAATCCGGCTGTAGACCTCCGCCTTGGCCCCGCATTCCGGACAGATAAAATGCTCTCCTGCCAGATAGCCATGGGTTTTGCAGATGGAATAGGTAGGTGAAAGGGTGTAATAAGGCAGCTTGTAGTTTTCTGCAATGGTGCGCACCAGGCCTGCTGCCGCCTTCCAGTCGGGCATCTTCTCTCCTAAAAATGCATGGAACACGGTGCCGGAAGTATAAAGAGTCTGAAGGTCATCCTGAATATCCAGTGCCTCAAAGATATCTTCCGTGTATCCCACCGGAAGATGGGAACTGTTGGTATAATAGGGGGTATCTCCCTCTCCCCCCGCCGTGATGATATCCGGATAGCGCTTCTTGTCGTGCTTGGCCAGGCGGTAGCTGGTGGACTCGGCGGGGGTGGCCTCCAGGTTGTAGAGGTCCCCGTACATCTCCTGGTAATCGGACAGGCGGTTTCTCATGTGCTCCAGCACTTCTTTGGTAAACTTCTGGCAGGCCGGGTGGGTCATATCCTGGCGGATCCATCTGGCGTTTAATCCTGCCTCGTTCATTCCCACCAGTCCGATGGTGGAGAAATGATTCTCAAAGGTGCCCAGATAACGTTTGGTATAAGGGTAAAGCCCCTGATCCAGCAGCTTGGTGATCACTTCCCGCTTGGTCTTTAAGGAACGGGCGGCAATGTCCATCATGTGGTCCAGGCGTTTGTAAAAATCCGCCTCGTCCTTGGCCAGATAAGCAATTCTGGGCATATTGATGGTCACTACGCCCACCGAGCCGGTGCTCTCGCCGGAGCCGAAGAATCCGCCGGTCTTGCGGCGCAGCTCCCGAAGATCCAGACGCAGGCGGCAGCACATGCTGCGCACATCGCTGGGCTTCATATCGCTGTTGATATAGTTGGAAAAATAAGGGGTGCCGTACTTGGAGGTCATCTCAAAGAGAAGACGGTTGTTCTCCGTATCGGACCAGTCGAAGTCTTTGGTAATGGAGTAGGTGGGAATGGGGTACTGGAAGCCTCTTCCGTTGGCATCGCCTTCGATCATGGTCTCGATGAATGCCTTATTGACCATATCCATCTCTGCCTTGCAGTCCTTGTACTTGAAATCCATCTCCCTGCCCCCTACAATGGCGTTCAGCTCCGCCATATCCTCCGGAACGGTCCAGTCCAGGGTAATATTGGAGAAGGGTGCCTGGGTTCCCCAGCGGCTGGGAGTATTGACCCCGTAGATAAAGGACTCAATGCATTTCTTCACCTCCGGATAGGTCAGGTGATCTGCCTTTACAAAGGGCGCCAGGTAGGTATCAAAGGAGGAAAATGCCTGGGCTCCGGCCCACTCGTTCTGCATGATCCCCAGGAAATTCACCATCTGGTTGCACAGAACGGACAGGTGCCTGGCCGGTGAGGAAGTAATCTTTCCGGGGATTCCTCCCAGCCCCTCCAGAAGCAGCTGCTTTAAGGACCAGCCGGCGCAGTAGCCGGTGAGCATGGACAGATCATGAAGATGAATGTCCGCGTTCCGGTGGGCATCTGCAATCTCCTGGTCGTAAATCTCGCTGAGCCAGTAGTTGGCCGTCACCGCTCCTGAGTTGCTTAAGATCAAGCCGCCTACCGAGTATGTAACGGTGGAATTTTCCTTAACGCGCCAGTCCTCCACCTTCACATAACCGTTGACCAGGTCCTTGTAATCCAGAATGGAGCTGTTCATATTGCGGATCTTCTCCCGCTGCTTGCGGTAGAGAATATAGGCCTTGGCCACTTCGGTGTAGCCGGTCTGCTCCAGCACATGCTCCACGCTGTCCTGAATCTCCTCCACGGAAATCTTTCCGTCCTTCATCTTGTTCTGAAAATCCGCCGTTACACGCAGAGACAAAAGCTCCAGAATCTCGTGGTTATACTCCTTTGACGTTGCCTTAAATGCCTTCTTAATCGCCTCTGTGATCTTGGACAGATTAAATTCCGCAATTTCACCGTCTCGCTTTACAACTTCAATCATCCCAAATAAACTCCTTTCGCACCCCGGTTGTTGTCATAGCTGCAGGCGCTCTCCTGAAAGAACGCCACGCAGTCCATTATATCAGATAGGCAGAAAAAGCACAATATCTATGTTTCATTTCACAAAAATACATAGATATTGTGCTTTTTTATTTACAGCAGGGGGTGCTGCCGCACCGCCTGTCCCTATGAGATCAGCTCCCAATGCTCCTCAAAATACTGTCTGGCCCTCTCCTTGTCCCGGCCGATCTGAGCCTTGAGGTCCTCAATGGAGTCAAATCGCATCTCTCCCCTGATGAAAGCCAGAAGCTGCACTTCAATTACAACTCCGTAAATATCCCGGTTCAGGTCAAAAATATAAGTTTCCACGCCCACCGGGTTGTCTCCCTCCACCGTAGGCTTTTTCCCGATATCGGTGACTCCCCGGTAAAGACGTCCTTCCAGCTTTACTCTGGATACGTAGACTCCGAACATGGGCAGACGCTTGCTGGAAGGAGGAACCAGATTGGCAGTAGGGAAGCCCAGGATCCTGCCTCCCATATTTTTCCCGTGGACCACCGCTCCGTGAATGGCATAAGGCTCCCCTAAAAGCTCCCAGGCCTTTTCCACATTTCCCTTGTCCAGTTCCTCACGGATATAGGTGCTGCTGATATCCCGTTCATCGTCCTTTTCCTTCTCGATCACCCACAGCTTATAGTGATAGCGATCCTCCAGCTTTCGCAGAAGCTCTGCATCTCCCAGACGATTGTAGCCAAAACTGCAGTCCGGTCCCACCACAATAGCCTTGGCATTCATCTGGCCTACCAGGATGTCACGGACAAAGTCCTCCGGCATCATATGGAGGGTCTCCTTGGTAAAAGGATACTCCACCAGATAGTCTATGCCGGTCTGCTCCATATTTCTCCGCCGCTCCAGATTGGTAGTCAAAAGCCGCTGGGCCTTGCCCGTTACCATGGAATCCGGCGTCACGCTGAAGGTGAACACCGCTGTCCGGTAGCCGTACTGCTCCCGGACCCGGCGCATCTGCGCCATCAGCTTCTGATGCCCCCTGTGCCTTCCGTCAAACTTCCCAATGGTCACCACAGTGGGCTCGTGGATCTGAAATTCCACAGTATTTGTAATATAGTGCATGCCTGTTCCTCCCCCGGTGCTAAGCCAAAAGCATCTTCTTCGGTTTCCAGAAATGACGCTCTTTCTCATACTCATAGATTCCCATCAGCTTTCCCTGGCTGTCATACATGCGGAAAAGCGCTCCATCTTCCGGCTTTCTCTGCTCCCCGTCTTCAAGATCCAACTGCCGGGCAAAGCAGGGATTTCCATTGTGGACCAGTCCGTCCCATTCCGGACGGACGGCAAGGGCCGGATAATCCGTAAGGGCCTCCTCCACCGGAATGATCCGTTCTTCTATGCGGCCCTCATGAGCCAGCTCTTCAATCTCGTCCAGCTTCAGGCTGTCCTCTATTCTGAATCCAGCTGCCCGCGTCCTGGTCAGCTGCTCCATACATCCTCCGCAGCCCAGGGCCTGTCCGATATCATGGCACAGGGTCCGGATATAAGTCCCCTTGGAACAGGACACCTTCAGCGTAACCCTGGGCAGGGTGATATCCTGAATCTCAAGCTGATAAATCGTTACCGGCCGCGCTTCCCGCTCCACCGTCTTTCCCTGACGGGCCAGCTCATAAAGCTTTTTCCCCTGGACCTTCAGCGCAGAGTACATAGGCGGGATCTGCTGGTACAATCCGATAAAGCGGCCTGCAGCCCGGCGGATTTCTTCCTCCTCCAGTGCCATCGCCTTCTTTCGGTCTTCCTTCAGGATCTGTCCGGTCGTATCCTGAGTGTCGGTCTCCTGTCCCAGAAGCAGCACTGCCTCATAAGTCTTATCCCGGTCCGTCAGAAGCTCACAGAGCCGCGTTCCCACTCCAAGGCATACAGGAAGTACGCCCTGGGCTGCCGGGTCTAAGGTCCCCGTATGACCGATCTTTTTCTGTTTCAAAATGCCGCGGAGCCGGGCCACCACATCGTGAGATGTATAGCCCGGTTCCTTATATACGTTAATCATTCCGTGGTACATGTATGTTCCTGCGCTTCCTCCAGCTCTTTTGCAATATGTCCCGCCAGATTATTGATCACATCGTGAATGCTGCCGTTCATGGTACATCCCGCGGCCCTCACATGGCCTCCGCCGCCAAAGTAAGCGGCAATGCGGCTCACATCCACCACATGCAGGGAACGCATGCTGACCTTATACTGCTGCGGCCCGGTTTCATAGAGAAACAGGGCGCATTCGACTCCATCTGTCAGTCTCAGCTGGTCAATGATCCCGTCCAGATCCTTGCTGGTAACGCCGTAAAAATCCATATCTTTTTTCTTAATGGCGCTGAAAATGCATTTCCCGTCCATGAAGGTAATGCTCTCTAAGAGCGCGCGGCCCAGGATCTGGTTCTGAACGTAGGTCTTACGGTAAAAACTGCCGTCAATGATCTCTCCGAAATCGATCCCCTTTTCCATCAGCTTTCCCGCAATCTCCATGGTCCTGGCGGAGGTGCTGGAAAATTTGAAAACGCCTGTATCATGTACAATTCCCGTATAGAGGCACTCTGCCACCGTCCGGTCGATCGCCTCCGGCCGCAGCTGCTCATAGAGCACCTCGCAGGCAGAGCTGGCATTGTCCGCCACCAGATTCACCTGGGCATAGCGGGTGTTGGTAATATGATGGTCCAGGCACAAACTCTTCTTCGAGTTTTTCAAATACGGCAGAAATTCTCCCAGACGGTCGTCACTGCCGCAGTCCAGGCAGATGCACAGATCGTAAACTTCCTCGTCAGGGTGAATGCGGATCTTATCAAATCCGCTCATGTAGCGGAACTTGGAGGAGGGCTCCTCCAGATAAACCACCGCATGAATCTGAGGATATTCCCGCCTTAAATAGTTCCAGAGACCAAGGGTCGAACCCAGACAGTCCCCATCCGGATGAACATGGCCCAGAATGGCAATCGAGGATGCCTCCTGGATCATCGATTCCAGTATACTCATTTCAGGCCCTCCTCTCCCTCCGTCTCCTCTTTCATTGTTCCGTCTTCCCGTGCTCCGCTTCCGGCCTCCTCGTCTGCCTTCGCCACCTCATCGATCAGGTGGGACATGTGAACGCCGTACTCAATGGACTGGTCTAAAATGAAGCGAATCTGAGGAGTATTGCGCAGGTTGACCCTGCGGGCCAGCTCCCTGCGCACGAACCCTTCCGCGCTCTTCAAACCTTCGATGGTGGCCTTTCCCGCCTCCTCATCGCCAAGAACGCTTACATACGCCTTGCAGTATTTCAAGTCCGGCGTCACTTCCACCGCCACCACGCTGGTCATGGGGTGGATGCGCGGGTCCTTGATACCGGAGCGTATCAGTTCGCTCAGTTCCCTCTGCACTTCCATGTTGATCCTTGTATTCTTAATACTGTTTTTGCGCATATAATTCCTTTCTTTCTGACTGAAGAGTGGATACGGCCGCTTTTACCTGGGCACCTCAACCATGGTGTAGGCCTCGATCTCATCGTCTACTGCAAGGTCGTTGAACTTTTCAAATACCAGACCGCACTCATATCCGGCTGCTACTTCCTTTACATCGTCCTTGAAACGCTTCAGAGATGCAAGATTTCCGTCAAAGAGCTGCTCGCCGGCACGGCTTACACGGCACTTGCAGCCCCGCACAAATTTTCCATCCAGCACGTAGGAACCGGCAATGGTTCCAACTCCGGAGGCCTTGAACAGCTGACGCACCACCGCGTGGCCGATTACCTTCTCCTCGAAAATGGGATCCAGCATGCCCTTCATGGCTGCTTCCACGTCCTCGATCGCCTGGTAGATCACCTTGTACAGACGGATATCTACCTTTTCACGCTCTGCCACTGATTTGGCTGTGGCATCCGGACGTACATTAAAGCCGATGATAATTGCATTGGATGCAGATGCCAGTGTTACATCGGACTCGTTAATCGCTCCCACGCCTCCGTGGATCACCTTTACCACAACCTCCTCGTTGGAAAGCTTGGTCAGGCTCTGGCGAACTGCCTCCACAGAACCCTGTACATCTGCTTTGACGATAATCGGAAGCTCCTTCACATTGCCCGCCTTAATCTGGCTGAACAGATCATCCAGAGACAGCTTCGCTTTCGTATCCTCGATCAGTTTATTCTTGCTTTCGGAAATAAATGTTTCCGCAAAGTTTCTTGCTTCCTTCTCATTCTCCGTGGCCACAAAGACCTCGCCGGCCTGAGGCACATCGTTTAATCCCAGAATCTCAACGGGCATGGACGGTCCTGCCTCTTTCACACGGCGGCCCTTGTCATCCATCATGGCACGGATCTTTCCATAGCAGGCTCCTGCCGCAATGGTGTCTCCCACTCTCAACGTGCCTTTCTGCACCAGAACCGTGGCAACCGGTCCCTTGCCCTTATCCAGCTCTGCCTCGATCACCAGGCCGCGGCCCTTCCGGTTGGGATTGGCCTTCAGCTCCAGGACATCGGCTGTCAGAAGGATCATCTCCAGAAGATCGGTGATCCCCTCCTTGGTGTGGGCAGAAACGGGAACGAATACCGTGCTGCCGCCCCAGTCTTCAGGGATCAGTTCATACTCGGCAAGCTCCTGTTTTACCTTTTCCACATTGGCGCTGGGCTTATCGATCTTGTTGATGGCCACAATGATTTCCACGTTTGCAGCCTTGGCATGATTGATCGCCTCAACGGTCTGAGGCATCACGCCGTCATCCGCAGCTACTACCAGGATCGCGATATCCGTTGACTGGGCACCCCGCATACGCATGGCGGTAAATGCCTCATGGCCGGGGGTATCCAGGAAGGTGATCTTTCTTCCGTTGATCTCAATGACCGAAGCACCGATATGCTGGGTAATGCCGCCGGCCTCCTTGGCTGTCACATTGGTCTGACGGATAGCGTCCAGAAGGGAGGTTTTTCCGTGGTCTACATGGCCCATAACGCACACAACCGGAGGTCTGGGAACCATATCTTCCGGATTCTCCTCGTCCTCCTTCAAGAGCTCGGCGATCACATCCACCTTCTCTTCCTTCTCGCAGAGCACATCGAACTCCAGGGCGATTTCCTCCGCCTTCTCGTAGTCGATTTCCTGGTTCAACGTTACCATCTGGCCCTTTAAGAACAGCTTCTTAACGATCACGGAGGGCTGAAGCTTCATCTTCTCTGCCAGCTCCCGGATGGTCAGGGTCTCCGGAATCACGATGGTCTTGATATCCTCTACCTTCGCCTCTTCCTTCTTGGGCTGCGGCATGATAAAGGCTCCCTTGCCGGTCTTTCCGGAACGGCTGTTCTTTCCCTTTGCCTCTTCCTCATGCTCTCTCTTATCAAAACGGTCATTCTTATGAGCATTCTTGTTCTGCTGGCGCCCGCTGGTAGGCTTTGTCTGAATGGGCGCATCAAAGCTTACCTTGCCTCCGTCACGGCTTCCCTGCCTGCGGTTTCCGTCACGGCCGCCCCTGTTGTCACGGCTGTCGCGGTCCTTATCTGCGCCATCACGGCCTCCTCCGAAACGGTTCTGTCCATATCCGCCCTGAGAACGGTTTCCGTCACGGCTTCCCTGGAAGCCTCCCTGGCGGCTTCCGTCACGGCCTCCCCGGCTGTCACGGTTACCTCCCTGACGGCCTCCGTCACGGCCTTCACGATTGCCCTGGAAACCTCCCTGGCGGCCTCCGTCGCGGCCCTCGCGATTGCCCTGGAAGCCTCCCTGGCGGCCTCCGTCACGGCCTTCACGGTTGCCCTGGAAGCCTCCCTGGCGGCCTCCATCACGGCCTTCACGGTTGCCCTGGAAACCTCCCTGGCGGCCTCCGTCGCGGCCCTCGCGGCTTCCCTGGCGCCCTCCGTCACGGCTGTCCCTTCCATCGCGGCCTCCCTGGAAACCGCCCTGGCTGCGCTCTCCTTCCGCGGCCGGACGTCCGCTGCCTTCAGCTGCCTGAGCCTTTGCTCCTGCAAAAGACTGGGAACGGTTCTGGGATGGAGCGTTCTTGGGTACCGGACGCTTGATCTGCTGCTGGGCATTCTGGGGGCGGAATACGGCTGTCAGCTTTTTCTTCGCCGGCTGAGCGGCCCCCTCTGTCCTGGCAGCCTCTGCCTTTGCTCCGTCGGTCTTCGGTGCTTCGGTCTTCTGGGCTTCTGCCTTCGGTGCTGCCGTCTCCGGCTTTAAAGCTCCCGCTTTCTTGCCGGCCAGGGCTCCTCTTACTGCGGACTCCTGGGAATCGGTCAGCTTGGTCGCCGCAAACATCTTTGCGGAAGGGTCATTTTTCTTTATAATCTCTAATATTTCCTTGCTGGTGGTCCCCAGCTCATTCGCCAACTCACTTACTTTCATTCACACTACCTCCATTTATATTCATCAGCGCTGCCATCGACTTTGCGAACCCGGCGTCCTCCACAGACAAAGAAGCCCGAAACTCCTTTCCCATAGCGTGGCCAAGTTCATCCTTTGTACCGAACAGAACAATCGGAACTTTGTAGTAAGCACACATATTGGTAAACATCTTTTTCGTATTGTCCGAAGCCTCCTCCGACACAATAACCAGATGGGATTTTCCGCTTTTTACTGACTTTTCGGTGGAAAACTCTCCGCTTACCACCTTTCTGGCCCTGGCGGCCAGACCGATCAGCCCGAACAGCTTTTTTCTATTTTCCAAGAACTTCCATCTCCTTTTCCAGGTTTTCATAGACCTCTTTCGGAATTGCCATCTTAAAAGAGCGTTCCAGCCCCTTATTCCTGATGGCTTTCTTCAGACATTCCTCAGAGGGGCAAAGGTATGCGCCCCGCCCGTTCTTTCTTCCGGTGGCGTCCAGGAGGATCTCTCCCTCCGCGGTCTTAATGACCCGGATCATCTCCTTCTTTCCTTTCATCTCGCCACAGCCAATGCACTGTCTTTGCGGAATTTTCTTCATGCTCACGAACCATCACTCCTAATCTTTCCGGTATCCTTACTCCTGCCCCTCCCGGGCGTCTTCGGCCTCATAATCCGGGTAGTCTTCTGAAAGCTCTTCCTGCTGCTCCTGAGCCGGCGCATCCCCGTACTGAAGACCCATCTGCTCAAACAGTCCCAGCTCTCTTGCCTGGGTCTCACTCTTAATATCAATCTTGTATCCGGTAAGCCTTGCAGCCAGTCTGGCGTTCTGCCCCTCTTTTCCAATAGCGAGGGAAAGCTGGTAATCCGGCACAATCACCTGTGCCTCCCGCTCCTCCTCATCTGCTACTACACAGATTACTTTCGCAGGGCTCAATGCGTTCTCAATCAGGTATGCCGGATTGTCATCCCAGTTGATAATGTCGATCTTCTCGCCCTTCAGCTCATTTACAACGGCGTTTACTCTGGCGCCGTTTAATCCTACACATGCTCCTACAGGGTCTACATTGGGGTCGTTGGACTTAACGGCAATCTTGGTTCTGGAGCCGGCCTCTCTGGCAATGGCCTTGATCTCCACGGTGCCGTCCCTTACCTCTGCCACCTCAGACTCAAAGAGACGCTTTACCAGGTCCGGATGGGTTCTGGATACGGAAATCCTGGGGCCCTTGGGGGTATCCTTTACCTCCAGCACATACACCTTGATCCGGTCATTGGGGCGGAAGGTCTCTCCCTTCACCTGCTCGCTCTCATTGAGAATCGCGTCCACACGTCCCAGATTTACGCTGATGTTTTTGCCCAGATAACGCTGAACAATTCCGGTGGTCACATCCTTTTCCATGGTAAAATAATCACGGTACAGAGCGGAACGCTCCTCCTCACGGATCTTCTGAAGGATTACATTCTTGGCATTCTGGGTAGCGATGCGTCCGAATTTTTTGGAATCCAGGGGAATCTGCACGGTATCCCCGACTTCGTATTTGGGATTCATCATCTTTGCATCCGCAAGGCTGATCTGAAGAGCTGGATCCTCCGGCGTCTCCACAACCTCTTTCTCCGCATAGACAGCGAAATCGCAGGTATCCGGATTAATGTTGACCCGGATATTGTCCGCCTTGCCAAAATGGTTCTTGCAGGCTGTCAGCAGGGAGTTTTCAATCGCCTCCAGCAGGGACTCCTTGCTGATGTGCTTTTCCTTCTCCAGCAGCTCCATGGCCTCTAACAGTTCCTTATTCATGGTCTTCCTCCTATTTATATGTTGGTTCAAAAATCAAAGGACAGGCGGATCAGGGCTATATCGCCGCGCTCAAATACCATCTGGCTGCCATCCTCTAAATCCAGGGTTACGGCTTTGTCATCGTAGGAATCCAGCCGTCCTGTAAACTCTTTCTGGCCCTCCCGCTGACGGTACAGACGCACATCCACATCTTTGCCTATGCTTCTTGCGAAGTCCTTTTCCTTCTTTAAAGGCCTGCCAAGTCCAGGGGAGCTGACCTCCAGAATGTAGCTCTCATCGATGAAATCTTTCTCATCCAGCCAGTCTCCAAGCCTGCGGCTGATCACCTCGCAGTCATCCACCGCGATGCCGCCTTCTTTGTCGATGTAAGCCCGCAGGTACCAGGTTCCCGCTTCCTTTACATACTCCACATCAACCAGCTCAAATCCGTGCTCCTCCATGAGGGGCAGGAGAAAGGCCTCCACCTTTGCTTCATAGCTTTCCTTTTTTCCCATTCCCTTATCACCTCTTTTTCTTCGCTGAGTGCTCGTAACAACTCGTAACAATACGAAAGAGTGGACCGGTGTCCACTCTTTGTTATCATCTAGCCTAGTTATCATGACTACTATATCATTATCCGGAGGCAAATGCAAGGGTTTTTTCCAATTTCTATGAGAAAATCGTAACAGTTCAGGGCGGCACATCCGCTGGGAAGCCCCCATTTCCGCCTTTTACTCCACTGCGAACTGGCTGTTGTAGATTTCTGCGTAGAAGCCGTTCTTTTTCAGCAGTTCCTCGTGGCGGCCCTGCTCTACGATATGGCCGGCCTTCATGACCAGGATCACATCCGCTTCCCTTATGGTGGACAGGCGGTGGGCCACAATAAAGCTGGTCCGTCCTTCCATCATCCGGGCAAATGCCTGCTGCACCCGAATCTCTGTCCGGGTATCGATGGAGGAGGTTGCTTCGTCCAGGATCAGAACCGGCGGCAGACAGAGCATAACTCTGGCGATGCACAGAAGCTGCTTCTGGCCCTGGGAAAGATTTCCCCCGTCCTCCCCGATCAATGTGTCATACCCCTGGGGCATGCGCTTGATGAAACTGTGGGCGTGGGCTTCCTTTGCCGCCTGAATGACCTCCTCCAGGCTGGCATCCGGGCGTCCGTAGGCAATGTTCTCCCGGATGGTTCCCGATTTCAGCCATGTTTCCTGGAGCACCATGCCGTAATTGCTCCGCAGGCTCTTTCTGGTCAGCCGGCGGATGTCATACCCGTCCATCTCAATGGAGCCGCTGTTCACATCGTAAAACCGCATCAGCAGATTGATGACCGTTGTCTTTCCGCAGCCGGTGGGCCCCACCAGGGCTATCCGCTGGCCCGGCTTTACATGGAGGTTCAGGTTCTCGATCAGAGGTTTATCCGGGCTGTAGGAAAAATTCACCTGGTTTAAATCCACCTGGCCGCTGGCATGCTTTAGCTCCACCGCATCCTCCGGCTCCGGCTCAATTGGCTTCTGGTCGATGAGCTCAAACACGCGGGCCGCCGATGCCAGAGCGTTCTGAAGTTCTGTCACTACACCGGAAATCTCATTAAAAGGCTTGGTATACTGATTGGCATAGCTTAAAAAGCTGGTCAGCTCTCCCACTGTCATCAGGCCCCGGATGGCCGTCCAGGAGCCGGTCACCCCGACAGCCGCGTAAACCATGCTGTTGACAAAGCGGGTGGCCGGATTGGTGATGGAGGAGAAAAAGGTAGCCCGCAGGCTGTACCCTGCCAGACGGCTGTTGATCTCCTGGAACCGCCTGCAGGCCCGCTCCTGATAGCGGAAGGCCTGAACCACCTTCATATTTCCCAGCATCTCGTCGGTCAGGGCCGTCAGCTGGCCTCTGGTCTCCGACTGCCGGCGGAACATTACATAGGTCCGCTTTGCGATAAAGCTGGCCACAAACAGGGAAAGGGGCGTCAGCACCACTACCACCAGTGCGATCAGCGGGTGAATGGAGAACATGAAGATCAACGTTCCCAGGATGGTCAGGACTCCGGTAAACAGCTGGGTAAAGCCCATGAGCAGTCCTTCGGAAAACTGGTCCACATCGGCAATGATCCGGCTGATCAGGTCGCCTGAAGGATGGCTGTCAATATAGCTGAGGGGCAGTTCCTCCATCCGCCCGAAGGCCTGGGTCCGGATATCCTTCACCACCTGGTAAGTGATCCGGTTATTGATATGATTCATCAGCCACTGGGCCAGGGCAGTCAGGGCCACTACCCAGAGGATCCTGAAAAGAATGGCAGTCAGGGCAGAAAAGTCCACCTTTCCCGGCCCCAGGATCTGGTCCACCGCCCTTCCGGTAAGAATCGGCACATACAACGTCAGCACTACCGTCACAAGGGCCAGTGCCAAAGACAGCAGGACCGCTCCCCTGTAAGGGCGGATGGAGCGCAGCACCCTCTTTAAGGTTTCCCTGCTCTGTTCATTGCTCATCGGATTTTTCTTACTGCTCATCCCGCTCTACCTCCTCTCTGGTCAGCTGTGACAGGCAGATTTCCCGGTACAGGCTGCAGTTTTTCAACAGTTCTTTATGAGTCCCCTGACCTGCCAGCTTTCCGTCATCCAGCACCAAAATCCGGTCCGCCTGTTTGATGGAAGCCGCGCGCTGGGAGACGATGAACACCGTCATGCCCTCCGTGGAATGCCTGAGCGCCTTGCGCAGCCGGGCATCCGTGGCGAAATCCAGCGCTGAGGCGCTGTCATCCAAGATCAAGATCCTGGGATTTCCCGTCAAAGCTCTGGCGATGGTCAGACGCTGGCGCTGTCCGCCGGACAAATTTTTGCCCTCCTGCTCGATAACCAGATCCAGGCCCTCTCCCTTTTCATCCACAAAATCTTTGGCCTGGGCAATCTCCAGCGCCCGGTAAATCTCCTGGTCCGTGGCATCCTCTTTGGCCCAGCGCATATTATCCCGCAGGGTCCCTGCAAAGAGCACCGCCCGCTGAGGCACCACTCCCACCATGGAGCGCAGCTCCTTCATCTCAAAATTTTTCACATTTTTTCCGAAAACGGTTACCTGACCCTGGTTCACATCGTAGAACCTGGGGATCAGATTCACCAGGGCCGTCTTTCCGGAGCCGGTGCCGCCGATGATCCCAATGGTTTCACCGGCCTTCGCCTCAAAGGAAATCTCCTCCAGCACCGGTTCCTTCGAACCGGCAAAGGTGAAGGAAACATCTTCAAACCGCACTGCCGGACTCTCAGACTCCTCCATCTTCTGAGAGGAAAGCCTTTCTTTTCCATCTTCCATGGAGCTGGTCACCCGGAATACGCTGTCCACCCGGTTCATACAGGCCATGGCCTTGGAGATCAGGATGATCAGGTTGGCCATCTTTACCAGCTCTACCAGGATCTGGGACATATAGTTCACCAGAGCGATCACCTGGCCCTGGGAAATAGCCCCCGAATCCACCCGCAGGCCGCCCCGCCAGATAACAGCCACGGTAGCCAGATTGATGATCACATAGGTTACTGGATTTAACAGAGCAGAGATTTTTCCCACAAACACCTGGAAGCGAACCAGTATTCCGTTCTCCTGTTCAAAGGTATCCCGCTCATTTTCCTGCCGGTTGAATGCCCGGATCACCCGGACTCCCAGCAGATTTTCCCTGGTAGTCAAAAGCACCCGGTCGAGCTGGCGCTGAACCTTCTTATAAAGGGGCATGCTGATCAGCAGAATGCCGAATACCACCACACAGAGCACCGGGATCGTCACAGCAAAGATCATGGCCACCGGCCCGTCCACCGTAAATGCCATAATCATGGCGCCAAATACCACGAAGGGGGACCTGAGCAGAAGCCGCAGCGTCATATTGACGCCGTTTTGAACCTGGTTGATGTCGCTGGTCATCCGTGTAATCAGGGTCGATGTGCCAATGGAGTCAATTTCCCGGTAGGAAAGGCCTCCGATGTGGGCAAAGAGGTCATTTCTCAGAACGGTGGACATTCCCACCGCTGCCTTCGCGGCAAAATACTGTGCTGTCAGGGAGCAGGCCAGTCCGATCAGCCCCAGGGCGATCAGGACGCCTCCCATCCGAAGCACATAGCCCATATCTCCATGCCCGATCCCACGGTCCACCATGCTGGCAACCACCAGGGGAACAAAGAGCTCAAAACTGGCCTCCAGCATCTTGAACAGAGGCCCCAGGATGCTCTCCTTCTTGTAATCCTTCATGTAGCTAAGCAGTCGTTTCATCCAAATTTTCTCCAATCTGCCGCCAAAAAGGCGGCGGGCTTAACGTTGTATTGCTGTGCAAAATCTGATATGATGATAAAAATTGGGTGAGTCGGAACACTCCCTCTCCGAATACTCTCCATGCATTATAGCACAAGGCAATCCATATGAAAAATATTTGTTTAATATAGCTTTCATATAAAATTCGTATATTTCAGGAGGTGTTTCCTTGAACTTTAAACAACTGGAATATTTCATCGCCGTAGCGGATGCGGGGAGCATCAGCGCAGCCGCCCGGAGCCTTCATATTTCCCAGCCCCCTTTGAGCACCCAGATGCACCTGCTGGAGGAGGAACTGGGCCAGAGTCTCTTTGAACGGGGCTCCCGCTCCATCAAACTGACCGATGCCGGACGCTTTTTCTATGAGCGGGCTCAGAGCATTCTGGACATGGCCGAAGGAACCCGGAAGGATATGGAGCAGCTTAGGAAGGGCCTTATCGGCACCCTTCGGCTGGGGATGATCTCCTCAGTCCAGACCGGAACCGTTATCGAAAACATCGCCCGTTTCCGTCAAGACCATCCTGGCGTCCTGTTCCGCATCTACGAGGGCAACACGTATCAGCTGCTGGATAAGCTGTCCACAGGGCAGATCCACGCAGCCCTGGTCCGCACTCCTTTCCCGGAAGAAGGGCTGGAGTGCCGTTATCTCATCCGGGAGCCCATGATCGCCGTGGGGCAGGAGCGCTTTCTGGGAAAAGAGGAATCTCCTGTCTCACCCGATGAGCTTGCCCGTTTTCCGCTGATCATCTATCGCCGGTGGGAGCAGGTCCTCCATTCCTATTTTACTCACCCTGTCCCGGAATATCTATGTATCTGCGACGATGCCCGTTCCTGTCTGTCCTGGGCTAAATCCGGAGCAGGAGTCAGCATTGTGCCGGCCTCCATTCTCCACCAGAACAGAGAAAATTTGAGAGCCAGGGCTCTCTCCCCCATCCTCTCCAGCACCATCGCTCTGGTCCAGTCAAAAAATGCCGGCCCATTCTCCTTGGGCCAGCAGTTTTTTCAGTCATTTGGGCTCTCATGAGCCGTTCTCTCCTGGAACCAGTTAATCTCTGCCCCGAAAAACAGAAGACAGATGCAGCCGTAAAGCCACAGCATCAGGAGGACCATAGCTCCCAGACTTCCATACATATAGGAAAAATTCCGGCTTCCAAACAGACGGAAATACAGGGAAAATGCCAGTGAAAACACGATCCACCCGGCGGTGGCAAACACCGCTCCGGGGATCTGGGATTTCAGCGTCAGTCTCCGGTCCGGCACATAGGTGTAGATTCCCGCAAACCCCAGCATAAAAAGCCCCAGGGCCAGCAAAGTCCGGAAACTGACAATATGGTTGGTGATCTCCGCCAGCACCGGAACCCGGTTCACAACAAAATTTTGAATGGAAGTTCCGAACACCAACAGGCCAAGAGCCACCACGCACACCAAAATAAACACAATGGTATATCCGGCCCAGATCAGCCGGTTGACCAGATACCAGCGCTTCTGGCTCTCCCCCTGAACCCGGTTCAGCCCCCTGGCGATGCTCATCATCCCCCTTGAGGAGGACCATAAGGCCGCAATAGCCGAGACGGAGATCATGGTAGCCGGAGATTTGATGGACAGGTCATTTAAAACCCGGAACGCTACGGACTTATACCCATCCGGCACCAGGGATAAAAGGATATCCAGAAGCTCCCCCCTGGTCAGATTGGGTACCACCTGGACCACCGTAATCATCAGCATGATGCAGGGAAACGCCGCGATCAAAATAAAGAACGAGGCCTGGGCTGCATAAACCGTCATCTCGTCAGCAGAAAATTTGTCGTAGATCTGCTTTGCTCTTACAATCAGCGAAATCATACTTCACCTCTTTTTTCCTGGTGTACGGCCATGACCATTTCCCAGACAGAGGTGCAGATGGCAGACCCCTGGCCGGATATCCTGTCCGTACACTAGTATCCTGCCCATTTCTTTCAGGATATTCCGCAGCAGCAGGAAAATTGCTGTTTTTTCACCAGACTTCCCGAAATTCCCGTTCTTCCCGGTCCAACGGAAGCTCTTTCACCTCCATCTTCCGGATGACAATATAGCGGCCCCGGTCCAGCCCTCTTATCAGCCGGTCGATGGCCTCCTCCTCCCCCTGGACCTCCATCTCCACATCACCGTCACAGCAATTTCTCACCCAGCCGGTAAGACCCAGGGGTCTTGCCAGGGAACAGGCGGTAAACCGGAAGCCTACGCCCTGTACCCGGCCGGAAAAAACAATGTGTTTTCGTACCATCCTTTTCCTCCTTCTCCTGGCGGTCAAACATACAATAGTTACATTTTACTGAATTCCGCAGATTTCGTCAACCGGATAAAGGACGACAAACAGGCCCTGCCAGAGGACGGCGGGGCCCGGAAAATGCTGTAACGTTTCTCAGCAGCCAAATTTTCCTTCAATCACAGCGACTGGTCCTGATCCGATGGCTTGTAACAGACCAGATCACTGATATTGCAGTTGAAAATCCGACACAGATCATTCAGTGTGGTGGTGTTTAATGGTTTGTTCTTCCTGAGACGGTCGATCGTGGAACTGGAGATATGATGCTTATAGATCAGGGTGTAGGTGGTTTCCGTGGACGCTTTCAGCAGATGCCAAAAGGGCTCATATGTAATCAAAGACGTTTCCTCATTTCTCTAAAATATAAAGGTTGGAAATGCTGCTAAACCCATTTTAAGGTAAGCCGCGCATAAGTGTTATAGTCGCTAAATCGACCATCATGAGATAAACGTCTTTAAATGGAAATCTGTTCTTATTTCCGGCCGCAACTTAGCCGGGAGGCCGGATCGCCTGCTTTTTTGTTCTTTTTTTCTCGCTCATCCCTGTTTTATTCTTTTAAAACCCGTAAAAATCGATAAAAAAATCCCCCTCTTTTTTTCATCTTTGTTCACACTTTTTTTAGGTCCTATGCTATTATAATAGACGTAACCCCCCAATACATTATATAGTTTTTGCTACACCCCATAAGAAACGAAATACCTTCTCCTTAAAATGGCCGGCTGCCCCAAGCCGGCCATTTTACTTTGTTACGAAGTTACAAGCACTTTTACCTCACGGCGTTCCCCAATAAAACGTCCCGTCCCGTTCATCCCGGACGATAAAATCCTCCCCATACAGATATTCCAGGCAGGAAAAGGTCTTGGTAATCATCATCTTATGGCTGATAAAGTCCGGGTCATCCTCCATGTCATCCTGAATTCCGTAAGCCAGATAGGCAACCTGCTTTGTGGTCATCTCCCTCCGGCTGCAGGAAATCAGCCGTTTCATCAATTCCACCTTATCCACATAGGAAAATACGATCCGGTCGATCACCCGCTTTACCTGGGTAATGGGCTCTTTGTGGGCGGGCAGCAAAAGATAGTCGCCAAGGCTCTCCTTGATCCACTGGAGAGACTGAAAATACCCTTTCAGCAGTCCCTCATCGGGATAAGAGGTGGGGACAATGGGAATAATCCCGTCGATCACCTGGTCGGCACAGAAGAGGATCTTGTGCTCCCGGTCCAAAAGCCCGGTCTGTCCATAGGTATGTCCTTTCAGCTCCACTGCTTCAAACGCATATGGGCCATAGCAGAACCGGTCCCCCTGATGAACGGGCTCATAGGGGAAATCCGGCGCCAGAAAATACCAGTCCTGTCCCTGCTGGACCCGTTTATTTACCTCGTTGTATTTGCTCCACAGACCGGGCTCCAGCTTCCGGGTAATCCCCACCCGTTTCAGGACCTGTTCCTGCTCCTGGATGGACTGGAGCCCCCGCTTTTGTATAATGCAGTCATAGGCGTGGTGTTCCTCCTTGGGGTTCATCCAGATCCTGGCTCCCTCCCTGGCAAAAACTCCGGCCAGGCCGGAATGGTCGTGGTGCAGGTGGGTGATGAAAACATCCAGCTGTCCGAAGGAGATCCCCAGCTCCTCCATCCCTTTTTTCAGTCGCCCGAAGCATTCTTCATTTCCAAAGCCTGTGTCGATCATCAGGCTCCTCTCTCCGGGTTTTCCGGGAATCAGAAAAATTTTCACCTCCGAAACCCCAAGATCCTGATTATGCAGCCGGATCTCATAGATTCCTTCCGCGCGTTCAAACATATCTATTCTCCTTTTGCTTTGATATATGTCCGCTCACACTTCCATCTCCTTCAGACTTCTGGCAATATCCCGAATCTGACGGGAAAGGGTCTGACCGCACCCGCCGATGATTCTGG
>ERZ1643246.830-NODE-830-length-37033-cov-25.820839_pt1 | contig 37033 bp, 42 predicted proteins | sample MGYA00579265_ERZ1643246 | MGnify/ENA primary metagenome ERZ1643246 (study PRJEB29033, sample SAMEA4952261) | chicken gut metagenome | biome: Broiler Chicken; feature: Gastrointestinal Tract; material: Caecum | place: Ireland | collected 2018 | study: Broiler...
TAGAGCACTTGACTTTTAATCAAGTTGTCCGGGGTTCGAATCCCCGATGCCTCATTTAACCCGCAAATCCTTTTCAGGGTTTGCGATTTTTTTTTCATGGAAAGCGGATGTTTTCCATGAAAGGTCTGCGGACATGGCGGAATTGGCAGACGCGCCAGATTTAGGTTCTGGTGTCTACGACGTGCAGGTTCAAGTCCTGTTGTCCGCATTGGATATTTTTCGGAAAGCCTTGTAAATTCAGTATTTACAGGGCTTTCTGAATATTTAAAATTAAATATTGTTTTTTTTACGATTCCTGGTGTCCGCCATGCTGATTTTACAAAAAACAGTTTGTCGTCGCGCTGGAGGATTTGACGAGCCGGGGTATATTGAACGTGTAGACGCATGGAAGCACCTGCAGAAGGCAGAGAAATATATGATTGATAGATTCCGTGGTTCTTCTGGACGGGGAAACAGTCCATATGAGCCGCACAGACTCCGTTTATGGCACTGGCCTGCAGGCATGGCGCTGGAAAGAACTGCTTCCGGCGGCTCTAGGCAGAAGATACCGGGATGAAAAGTATATACCTACTAAAGGGTAGGTAAAATAGTGGCTCTGCATTTTAAAAAGTGGCTCCTGTAAAAATTTGGTGGGGATAAGGAAAAAGTGACAGCAGTATAAGCACAGTACTCTGGAGGGAACGGGCTATCCGGATGATACAAACATCCTGAAAATCGAACAGGAATTTGACACCTTGCAGGAAGCCAAGGAGACAATTGACAAATTTCTGAAGGCTGCTACTGAACCGATCGGATAAATGGAGAAAGACCTTACTGATGAAAAAAGATTAGAGGGACGCTGTGGAAGTGAAAATACTTGTACCCCCCAGAAGCATATAGTATAATTTGTTTATGGAGGGAGAGCTGTGGATAAACCCAAAAAGAAAAAAACAAAGATAACAGGAATGAAGATATGGGCAGTATTGCTGGCAATCGGTGTTTTTTATTTATACCGGGAATTGATCTGGGGCGGGATTGTCGTATATGCAGTACTGATGTCAATAACGCTTGGTTTACGGGCTATCATAAAGTGGTTTATTAAATGGTTAAAAGAACCGTTCGTGATTACGATAAGAACAGAACCAAAAGAAAAGAAATATTAAATTTGTTTTGAAGGCGTCTGCAGGAGCAGGCGCTTTTTGCATGCAAAAAAAGAAATGCGGAAATGCCAGGAAAGAATGAGATTGTTGCCGGGAATCAATGCAACAGCGATTTTGGGGAGCATGATTCCGGACTGGCGTCTATGGAACAATACGAGATGATGAGAAATCTATTAGATAAGGATGGGAAAAGGATGAAGAAGGATTGAAATAAGATATACAGATATGTTATGATGTGAAAACGGAATAGCCGTGTTACAGGGTGGCTGACCTCTATTCTCTACATAGAATGGGGGTGGTGCTGATGGACAAGAAACCTTTCGATTTCAAAGACCTTATGGCTTTTGGAATGTTCATTTTAGCATTGCTGACATTCGTTTTTACGTTCTGTCGATGATGTTTTAAAGCATAGAAAAAACCACCCCGGAACTTTGGCGAGCGAAGGAGTGGCATTTTCTATGTTTACTTTCTCGTAGGTCAACCACTTTGTGGGCGGTTACTCCTTAACCATAATATATCATTTTAAATAATGTTTTTCAAGAAAAAAATGAAAGAAGGTGGTCTGCATGGCAGTATTGAAAACATTAGATAATTCTGAAATGATTATTTCCTGCAAATGCGGATGTGATGAAGGAATTAGGATCAGAATAGAAAAAGATGAAGAAAATTTGGGCTATTATACGGAATAAGGATTTCTATTATTCTGAAATCATACTTAATAAAAAAGATTGGGAAGCGTATAAAAAATGGATTAGTGAACATTAGTAAAATGTTATGCGGAGAGCTTGGAAACAGGCTCTCTTTATACTATGAGCAACTGAAAAAGATACACGGAAGGAGAATAAATGCGGTGCGAAAAAGAATGAAAAAGATTTTTTTTAAGCTGTATGCAGCCGGAGCGGGGATTGCTCTCTGTATGTCTTTATCCGGATGCGCGCCGGACAGCGCCCTGCCGGGAGACGGCCAGGAACCGTATCAGGAGGAAGAAAGTCAGGAAGAGGAAGAAAAGGCTGTCATATATTTGGATTATCAGGGATTAGAAACCTTGCCGGATCGGGATATTGTTACCTTTACCAGACTAGACACAGAGACTATTCTGGGTATCGCGTCTACAAGTTCGGAAAAAAGGGATCTGAAACTTCCGCCGGGAAACTATGCAGTTACTTCAAATTATCTGGAAACGGAATACTTTACGGTGGAGGACGCCCGGGAGAAATGGAAAGTAAAGGCAGACTATAACACAGATATGTTTACTGTCACAAAGCTTGAGGATTAGAAGCGGCAGTGTGCAATAATAAAGAATGCCGCAAATCCCCTGCGGCAGTCCGCAGGGGATTTCTACAGAAGCATATGTTTTTTACAGATACCGGATCTCCCCTGTGATCCTGTTCTGCTCATCTGTCCAGAGGACAGCGTAGCTGGGTCTGCGGCCCTGCTGTCTGGGATAGGAGAGGCTTCCGGGATTCAGGAGAAGGAAGCCGTTTTTTATCTTAAGGACAGGACGGTGGGTGTGGCCGAAGAATACGCCGTCCAGATTCCGGGAACGGGCTTCGTCTTCGATTCCGGCCAGTTCCATGGACACGCCGTAATAATGTCCGTGGGTGACCAGAAAGTTACGGCCGGCAATGGAGACAATCTCTTCTCTGGGAAGGTCGGAGAAGAAATCATTATTGCCCGAGACAATACAGCAGGGACACTCTGCCAGTGCCTCTATGTAGTCTTCCCTGCCCTCCACATCTCCGCAGTGGATCAGCATATCAAAAGGAGATTCCTGGGCCACTGCTTTTTCAAGACCGCTGTCGCGGCCGTGGGTATCGCTTACTACGAGGATTTTCATCGCAGTTCATCCTTGATAGCCTTAAGAGCCTTCCCTCTGTGGCTGATTTTATTCTTTTCTTCCATGGACAGTTCCGCGGAGGTGCAGCCATATTCCGGAAGATAGAAGATAGGATCGTAACCGAAGCCGTTTTCGCCTTTTTCTTCATATCCGATGCGTCCCTCCATAGTGGCGCGGACAGTTTTCATAGTTCCGTCAGGGAAAGCGGCAGCGATAGCGCAGACAAAACGGGCGGTTCTCTGTTCATCAGGCACGCCGTTCAGTCTTTCGATGAGATTGGCGTTTTTGATCCGGTAGGAAGTGTCCTCACCCATATAGCGGGCAGAGTAAATGCCGGGTTCCTTGTTCAGATAGTCGATCTCCAGACCGGAATCATCCGCCAGAACGATCTCGCCGGTAAGCTGGCAGATGGTTCTGGCTTTGATCTGGGCGTTTTCTTCGAAGGTTTTTCCATCTTCTACAATGTTGGCCTGGATGCCTGCGTCTTTCAGGGAAAGAAGCTGGATATCCAGATCTCCGAGGATTTCCCGGATTTCTCTCATTTTTCCTTCATTGCCTGTGGCAAAAATTACTTTTTTCATAGTCTACTGATTCCTCCTTGGAGGCTTTGGCCCCAGAAACTGATAATAATAGGTTTTTAACATTCCGTTATATATTTTGCGGTTTTTGTCCGCTTTTCTGCCGATATCGTTTTCCGCCCGGTCGTAAGAGGTGATCAGGTACATAGACCATTTGTCCAGGCGGCGGAAGCTTTCGCCGATCTCCCGGTAAAGCTGAGGCAGGGCGGCTTTTTCTTCCAGACGTTCCCCGTAGGGCGGATTTGTAATAAGAAAACCATAGGGCTTTGGATGGTGCAGATCCTTTACCGCTCTCTGCTGAAAATGGATCAGTTTGTCCACTCCGGCTTCTCTGGCGTTGAATCTTGCGGCCTTCAAAGCCTCCGGATCAATATCATAGCCCTGGATATCTGTTTCGATATTCAGATTTACCCTGTCGTTGGCCTCTTCCACAGCATCGTACCAGAAGCGCCTTGGAACAAGATGTTTCCAGTCTTCGGCAAGAAAGGACCGGTTCATGCCGGGAGCCATATCTGCGGCCATCATAGCTGCCTCGATGGGGAAGGTTCCGCTTCCGCAGAACGGATCCACAAGGATCCTGTCTCTGTTCCAGGGAGTCAGCATGATCAGAGCGGAAGCAAGAGTTTCGGTAATGGGAGCTTTTACAGTCATCTGACGGTAGCCTCTTTTGTGAAGAGAGACACCGGAGGTGTCGATCCCTATGGTAGCCACGTCCTTCATAAAAGCTACCCGGATAGGAAAGCTGGCTCCGTCCTCCGGAAACCAGGAAATCCCGTAAACGCCTTTCAGACGTTCGACAATAGCCTTTTTCATGATGGACTGGATGTCTGAAGGGCTGAACAGCGCACTTTTCACGGAATTGGCTTTTGCTACCCAGAACTTTCCGTCCTTCGGAATATAGTTTTCCCAGGGAAGAGCCTTTGTTTTCTCAAAAAGCTCGTCAAAAGTAAGGGCCTTAAATTCTCCTGCCTTCAGAAGGATGCGCTCCGGTGTGCGGAGAAAAACATTAGAAAGGGCAATTCCGGCGGCGTCGGCGAGAAAAGTGACCTTGCCGTCCTCTACTTTGCTGATCTCATATCCGAGATCCAGGATTTCCCTTTTCAGCACCGCCTCCATTCCAAAGTGGCAGGGAGCGATCAGTTCCATCTGTGTCATGGCAGCCTCATTTCCCGGATCATATTTCCGTCAAAATCTTTAATTGTAAACAGCCCGTCCTTCAGCACAGCGTAGGTGGGCGGATTGCCTTCCTTTGGGATGGAGACGGAGCCGGGATTTAAAAGCAGGTAACCTTCACGCTGCTCCGCTTTTAAAACATGGGTATGGCCGTGGATGAGGATATCGCCCTCCTTTAAAGGCGGCAGATTGTCCTGATTATATATGTGTCCGTGGGTAGCGTAAAAGGTCCGCCCGTCTATGGAAAGAATGCAGTAATCTGCCATGACGGGAAAATCAAGCACCATCTGGTCCACCTCAGCTTCGCAGTTGCCTCTGACAGCGTAGATTTCGGATTTCAGGCTGTTGAGCATGGGAATGACTTCTTTGGGAGCGTATTCTCTGGGCAGGTCGTTTCTCGGTCCGTGGTAAAGCAGATCGCCCAGCAGTACCAGGCGGTCCGCCTGTTCCTCTCTGTAAGCATCCAGCATTTTGCGGCAGTAATATGCGGAACCATGGATATCTGATGCAAACATGTATTTCATTGATTTCCTCCTTTGCGCCGGATAAGCGCGGAACTTCTTAATAATCCTCTTTACCTTAACACGGTTATCCGGAAATTACAAGATTTCTTCCGCGATAGGCCGCAAAACCGCCGATCACGGAACGGGTGCGGTAGCCCTTCCGGACAAAAAGTTTTGCAGCCGCCATACTCGCGCCGCCTCTGTCGCAGTAAAAGATCAGCGTTTTTCCGGCGGGAAACTGCTCCTCTCCGGTCAGCTCGCTGTAAGGATAGCTGACGGCTCCCCGGATATGGCTTTTTTGATAGGAACTTTTATCCCGCACATCTATGATCAGAGAGTCGGACCGCCCTGCATAATAATCCAGCATTTTTGCAGAAATCGTCTCAATGGGAAACATAGGCTTCTCCTTTTTTATTTATCATATGTCTGTCCCCGGAAAGAGGACACACCGGAAAGAGGACATAAAGGAGAGAACGCCGCTTTTTGGACAGAGAGAAAGACCCCGCGGCAGCGGAGTCTTTCTGGTTTATCATATTAAGAAGAAGGGAGAAGATTTTGCAGGGCCTTAGTATCTGTCGGAAGAGCTGTCCTGCTCGTAAGCGCCGGAAGCTTTGTTTTTGGAGCTGTTCTTAGAACTGTTCCGGGAGCTGTTTTTGGAGCTGTTTTTGCCGCAGTTCTGAGAATCCGCCGCATTTTTTCCAGAAGCTTTGTCTGAGCTGTGGTTGACAGTTTTCATGTCGGTTTCATAATTTTTAGCCATTTGAATATTCCTCCTAGTGTAATCTGCTGAAGAATCCTGTGGGAGACTTCGGCAAGTTGTTTATTACGGTTTTTATTATCCCAAAAAGAAAGAAGATTATTCGTGATTAAAAAATGAAAATAAAAATATTGAAAAAGCAGATAAACCCGTCATAAATAAATATGATATAATGTCCGAAGGAAGATTGATAAACGCAGGACGGTGATAAAATGAAGTGCATAGCAGATTTACATATTCATTCCAGATATTCAAGAGCGACCAGCAAAGAAGGAACGCCGGAACATCTGGATCTCTGGGCCAGAAAAAAGGGAATCTCCATTGTGGGAACAGGAGACTTTACCCATCCGGCATGGAGAGAAGAACTTAACGAGCGGCTGGAGCCTGCCGAGGACGGGCTTTACCGTTTGAAAGAGGAATATATTCTGGACGAATCTCGAAGCTTCCCCGGGGAAACGCCCCGGTTTGTAGTTTCAGGAGAGATCAGCTCCATTTATAAGAAAAACGGAAAGACCAGAAAGGTGCATAATGTGATCCTGCTTCCTGGACTGGAGGATGCGGAAAGACTGTCGAAAAAGCTGGAGACCATTGGAAATATCCATTCCGACGGAAGGCCGATCCTGGGACTTGACTGCCGGGAGCTTCTGGAGATCATGCTGGATATCTGTCCGGAGGGGATCCTGATCCCGGCTCATATCTGGACGCCTCATTTTTCGCTGTTCGGAGCTTTTTCCGGATTTGATACCATTGAAGAATGCTTTGAGGATCTGACGCCTTATATACACGCCGTAGAAACGGGATTGTCGTCAGATCCTCCTATGAACTGGAGATGGTCTGCTCTTGACCGTTTTCATCTTGTTTCCAATTCAGACGCCCATTCTCCGGCAAAACTGGGAAGGGAAGCGAATCTCCTGGATATAGATATGTCGTATCAGGGGCTGTCCCGGGCCATTCAGGAGGGAGAAGGGCTTGAGGGAACCATTGAATTCTTTCCTGAAGAGGGGAAATATCATTACGACGGACATCGGAAGTGCCATATCTGTCTCAGCCCCGCCCAGGCGGAAAAATATCAGGGAAAGTGCCCGGTCTGCGGGAAAAAACTGACGATCGGAGTGGATCACCGGATCGTCCAGCTTGCGGACAGAGAGGAAGGCGCCAGGGGAGAGAACGGACGCCCCTTTGAAAGCCTGGTGCCGCTTCCGGAGGTGATCGCCGCCTCTATCGGAAAATCGTCGTCCAGCAAAAAAGTACAGCAGCAGTATGAGGAAATGCTGAGCCGTCTCGGATCGGAATTTGAGATCCTGCGGGAAGTGCCGGCGGAAGATATAAGAGAATCCTTCGGCTATATGACAGCGGAAGGAATCCGCCGTCTGCGCGCCGGAGAAGTAAAAAGGAATCCGGGATTTGACGGAGAGTACGGAACGATTCTTCTCTTTGAGCAGGATGAACTTGAAAATCCCTGGGGACAGATGAGCTTTTTCCAGGAAATAGGGATTTCGGGAAGCGGCGGAGATGACAGAAAGAAGAATGTACAGGAGAGCGTTCTTCGGGAAACAGATATAGAAAATACGGACAGAATGCGGAAAAACAGCGAAATGGAAGCGCTGCGGAATGGAGAAAAGACGGTACAGGAAGGAACTGCCTCCGGGGAAAACAGAAAGGGACCGGACAGAGAATACGCCGCGTCCCTGGACGGACTGAATGAAATGCAGAGGCAGGCAGTGGAAGCGCCGGACAGGGCAGTGGCGGTTATCGCAGGCCCCGGAACAGGAAAGACAAAAACACTTACCGCCCGCATACGTTATCTTCTGGAGACACGAAAGGTAAAACCGTCGGAGATCACAGCAGTGACATTTACGAATCTTGCCGCCAGGGAAATGAAGGAGAGGCTGGAAGCGGCTCTTGGCGGCGGGAGGAATCTGTCCAGAATGCATATCGGAACCTTCCATGCCATCAGTATGGAAATTCTGGAAAAACTGGGACGGACGGTCCGGATCGCCCAAGAGGCGGACAGGAAAGAATGGGCGGAAACAATCTGCCGGGAATACAGTCTTGCTGTTCCGGCAGGGAAATTTCTTCAGCATGTTTCCATATGGAAGACAGGAGAGGGAAAAACTGACGAAGCGCAGGAAAAGGAGATTCCCAAAGAGGCTCTGGAAGCTTATGAAAAGCTGAAAAAAGACAGCGGCAGATATGATTTTGACGATCTTCTTCTGGAAACTCTTTCTGTGTTTGAAAAGGGAGCGGAACTACCGGCGGAGCTGGAAAAAAGATTCACCTATCTTTTGGCGGATGAATTCCAGGACATCAGCCCTCTCCAGTACAGACTGGTAAAGGCATGGAACAGAAAGGGACGGGAACTTTTTGTGATCGGAGACCCGGATCAGTCCATTTACGGATTCCGGGGAGCAGACGCGGAATGTTTTTCCCGGGTAAAGGAAGATTTTCCGGGACTGCGGATGATCACGCTTACAGAAAATTACAGGAGCACCGGGAAAATCCTTATGGGGGCTTTAAGCGCTGTTTCCCACAATGGCGGATATGACAGGATCCTTCATTCGCATAAGGAAGAAGGAGTGCCTGTAAGGATCGTGGAGGCCTCGTCGAAAATGGGAGAGGCTGTGTTCGCGGCAAAGGAAATAAACAGGCTGATCGGCGGAATCGATATGCTGGACGCAGAGAGCCAGAGAAACAGAGAAGAGGGAAAAGCAAGAAGCTTTCGGGATATCGCTATTCTTTACCGTACCCATTACCAGGCGCGGCTGCTGGAAAAAACGCTGAGCCAGGAGGGAATTCCCTATGTGGTAAACGGACGGGAGGATTTTCTGGAAACTCCCCTGGTGCGGGGAACGCTGGACTTCTTTTTGTCCCTGGTGCATCCTGAGGACGAGTCGTACAAAAAGGAAGCGGTAAAGCTTCTCTGGGGTTCCATGGATCTCTCCGCCGCCGGGAAGGTGTATGAAATGACAGCGGAAAAATATATTCCAAAATGGAAAAGGACTGCGCCGAAAAAGCTTCTGGAGGAATGGTCAGCGGATCTTAACTGCCAGGAGGAGAAAAATCTGAAAATGCTCACCGGAATGGCAGTTCTTTACCGGAAGCTGCCGGGGTTTCTGGACGCCCTTCTGATGGGAGAAGAGGGAGATCTGAAGCGGTGCAATGGAAAAACTTTCTCGGCGGATGCAGTACAGCTTATGACGCTCCACGGTTCTAAAGGGCTGGAATTTCCCGTGGTGCTTCTGTACGGGGCCGGAAAGGGAGAGATTCCCCTGGAAAATGAAAAGCATCCGGCAGATATAGAGGAAGAACGCCGGCTTTTCTATGTAGGGATGACCAGGGCCAGGGAAGAGCTGATCCTGACTTATGCAAAAGAGCCCTCTCCTTTTCTGGAGGAACTGGACCGGAGATCAGTAGAGAGAGAAAAAACAGGGAAAGAACGAAAAAATGCAGAAGGGACCCAGATGAGCCTTTTTGATTTTCTGTCATAATGCCCAGAAATGGAAAAAATCTTATTGCTTTTTTTTCCAGTTTATATTATAATCAACCTTGTAAAAAGAATTTACCCTTCAAAAATTTTTTTTACATAACCCCTTATTTAATTATTTATACTCCCCTCGAAAGGCCCGATAGCTCCCCTATCGGGTCTTTCACTGTGTATAATTCGAGACGCGCGGGGGAAAGAAAAAGGAGAAGACAGAATGAATGTCCAGGAGTTTCAGGATAAATTAAAAGAAATACAGTCTCTGGCCCGCCGCCAGGAGAATTCTCTTAAGGCGGAACAGATCAGAAACACTTTCGGAGAGGCAGGTCTGGATGAAAAGCAGCTTGCCGGCGTTCTGAAATATCTGATCTCCCAGGGAATATCAATAGAGGGCGTGGAGACAGCGGAGCAGACGAAGGAGAAAGAGGAACGCCGCCGGACGCCGCTGACCGAAGAGGAAAAAGCATACTTAAAAGAATATCTGGAAGGTCTTCCCGGCGCCGGAGAGATCCCGGAAGAGAGCCTGTTCCGTGAATTGGCAGAGGGAAGCCGTGAAGCGGCAAGAGAGCTGTCATCAAGATATCTGAAGGAAGCGGCGGAACTGGCAGTGGAAATGAATATGGAGGAGATTTTCCTGCCGGATCTGATCCAGGAGGCCAATCTGTGCCTTCTCCAGTCTTTGGAAAACGCGGGAAATGCGATCAGAGACAGACAGTGGCTTTTGGAAGAGATGAGAAAAGGACTGGAAGCCGTCTGCCGGAAACAGGAACAGCAGAAGTTTTCCGACGACAGTCTTGTGGCAAGAGTGGAGAAACTGGAAAAAGCAGTCAGGGAGCTTTCTGACGATGAGGAAGAAGGAAAGAGTTCCTTCAGCATTAACGAGCTGGCAATTATCCTTGATATGGATGTAGAGGAGATACGGGACACTTTACGTCTGACAGGAGACGACAAATAACCGGGGCTCTTCCGGAGCGGGGAAGCGGACTTCCCTGTTCCCCGGCGGATTTCGTCTTTCCCCCACGTTGAAAAAAAAAGAACGCTGTGATAAAATAGGAACGATGGGAGGTATGGTCATGCAAATTAGAGAATCTGCGGAAGATTATCTGGAATCGATTCTTGTTTTATCCCAGAAGGGCGGCGGTGTGCGTTCTGTGGATATTGCCGCAAGACTGGGGGTATCCAAGCCCAGTGTCAGCCATGCAATGAAGCTTTTGCGGGAAGACGGCTACATAGCTATGGACCGCTACGGGACAGTAACGCTTCTTGAAAAGGGCGCTGAGATCGCCAACAGGATTTATGAACGCCATACTGTCCTTACAAAGATGCTGGAGGCCCTGGGAGTCCCCTCGGAGATCGCCAGAGCGGACGCCTGCAAGATGGAGCACGATATCAGCCAGGAGAGCTTTGAGAAGATTAAAAAACATTTTCAGGAAAAAGGTGAATTAAAATAAGAATTGAATGATCAGAAAAAGAAAAGCCTTCTGTTTCGCCGGCGGCGGAGCAGAGGGCTTTTCTGACCAAAGAAGCGTTATAGCGTCAGCCCTGGCTTCGGGCTGTACGGCGGACCGGCATCCGGCCAGGAAGCTGCGCCAGAACGATAGCGCAGAACATGATCACGCATCCGGCACCTTCTCTGGCGCTGAGACGCTGCCCGAGCAGCAGCCATCCGGCCAGAACGGAAATACAGGATTCCAGGCTCAGAATAAGAGAAGCCACAGTGGGATTCATTCCTTTCTGGCCTACGATCTGCAAGGTGTAGGCTACGCCGCAGGACATAACGCCTGCATACAGAATGGGAACCCAGGCGTCCAGAAGCCCGGACATGGAAGGGTTCTCAAAAAGCAGGGCGGGAATTCCGGAAAGAACGCCGCACACAAAGAATTGGATGCAGGACATTTTTACTCCGTCTACCATTGGCGAAAAATGATCGATCACCAGAATGTGCAGAGCAAACAGGACGGAGCAGATCAAAACCAGAAGATCGCCCTTTCCGATAGAAAAACCGTCATTGATGCAGAGCAGATAAAGACCGATAAGAGCCAGAACTACAGCGGCCCAGATAAAGGGGCCGCATTTTTTTTTGAGAAACAGGCCGATAACAGGAACGATGACAATGTAGCAGGCGGTAATGAAGCCTGCCTTGCCTACGGTTGTGTATTTGATGCCAAGCTGCTGAAAATTACTTGCCAGACAGAGCAGGACGCCGCAGGAGATTCCCCCGGCTATAAGGGCCTTTTGATCTGTCTCCGGTCTGGGGGATTTTTGGGGATCCGCCTTACCGCCGCGGTTCAGAAACCAGATGACAGGCAGCAGCACAACCGCTCCGATAAGATTCCGCACTGCGTTAAAAGTGAAGCTTCCTATGTAATCCATGCTGACGCTCTGAGCCACGAAGGCAACGCCCCAGATTGTAGCAGTGAGCAGCAGAAGCAGAGAATTTTTCAGTTTCATTTGTGTCTTTTCCATTTCTTTCTTTCCTTTTTAAAAAATTTTTCTTCCGGCGATATATTTACCGGTGAGGCAATGGCCGTCCTCCAGATAAACAAGTCTTTCCAGACGCTCCCGGACAGTCAGTTCCTGCGGATGAGGGAATCTACGGTCATCCAGTATCAGAGCGTCGAAGGCAAAGCCGTTCAGAAAACTTCCTGTTTTTCCGAAAAAGCTGCCGCCGCCCATGGTGGCCATATAAAAGGCTTCGGCAAAAGTCAAAGCTTTCCGGGAGGGATCCGTCAGCCTCCAGCGGAGCTTGGAAACCTGAACAGCGTCGGCGATAGCTCTCAGCATGGAAAGGGAGTGCCCTCCGGCAATATCTGTGCCAAGCCCCACAGAAAGGCCCTCCTCCAGAAACTGCCGCACAGGGGCGATTCCTGAAGAGAGATTTGTGTTTGACTGAGGACAGTGGGCCACATAGACGCCACGTTTTTTCATAAGCGCGATTTCCTGTTCGGAGGAATAAACACAGTGCGCCATAATGGTGGGGCAGTTTTCTCCTCCGAAAAGTCCGAAACGATCGTAAGCGTCTCCATAAAAGGCGGAGTCGGGACAAAGCTCCTGCACCCAGGCGGTTTCTCCCGGATTTTCCGACAGATGGGACTGGAGCGGAAGATGAAAAGTTTTCTGTATGGAGGAAAGCTCCCTCATAAGCTCGTCCGAACAGGAAGGAATAAAACGGGGAGTCAGAATGGGCTTTACATTTCTGTATTTTCCGGAAGTCTCCGAAAGCCAGCGAAGCGTTGCGTCTACAGAGATTCTGGGGCTTTCTTCCTGAAGCTCCGGGGAACCGTTCCGATCCATATTTACTTTTCCGATATATGCTTTTATCCCTGTTTCTTCAATAAGATCCATCAAAAGCTCTGTAGCCTCTACATGAAGGGTACCGAAGATGCAGGCCCTTGTGGTAGGACTCTTTTTAAGATCTTCCGCAAAAATTCTGTAGGCCCGTTTTGCATAATCCAGATCGGCATATCTGGCCTCTTCCGGAAAAGTGACGGTATTCAGCCAGTCCAGAAGCTCCAGATCCATATTCATTCCCCGGAAACTGTACTGGGGCGCGTGGAGATGGAGGTCTGTCAGTCCGGGAATGATAAGAGAATCTCCTGTATCTGAACAGGGAATTTCCTGGAAACGTTCGGGAAGCTTCTGATATACGCCGGCACAGAGACCGTTTTCGCAGATTACATAGGCCTGTTCCATAACAGCCAGACGGGTCTGATCCAGACTGTAGCAGATATTGCCCTTCAGGGCGAAAGTTTTAGAATCGCTCATATTATACGCCTTTCATTTGAAATTTTACGGGTAATCTGTTCCTGTACGGCAGGCTGCCGGGCAGGAACAATCCACAGGCATCACAGCAGGGGCTTTTGACCCCAACATTATTATATGGAGGGATTCCGGAACTGTCAATCGCAAGCATTTGTGACAGGGGAAATCCTTTTGGCGTCACTTCCGGTCTGTGCTGCCGGAAAAACGGGTATACTTTCAAAAACAGGAAAATCTACTGGAAGAAAAGAGATTTTCATGATAGAATGACAGGTATTATAGAGGAAAATAATGGACGAGCAGGAGGTGTCCGAAAAAATTGGATAAAAAAAATATGAAAAGTATTATGCTGCTGATTTTATTCGCAGTACTGCTTTATCTGGGAGTACAGAATATAGACGTGGTACTGGATGTGATCGCAACGGTGATCGGACTGGTATTTCCCTTCATCCTTGGCGGCGGGATCGCCTTTGTCCTGAACGTACCCATGAGCTTTGCGGAACGGAACATTTTTGGAAGAGGAAAATTAAAGGGCAGTAAGGCGGCGAAAAAAGCTGCCCGTCCCGTAAGCCTGATCCTTGCGATCCTTTTTGTGATCTTTATTATTGCTGTAGTGGGCGGCGTAGTCCTGCCGGAACTGGGAAAGACGGCCATGGGTCTGGGAAAAGGGATTGAAACGGGACTCCAGAATCTGCAGGACTGGATCGACAGTACCTTTCAACAGAATTCCATGATCGTAGAGTGGGTGAATTCTCTGGACATTCAGCCCCAGAAGATTGTGGATTCTGTGATGCAGGTGCTTCAGAGCGGAGTGAACAATATCCTGTCCTCCACAGTCACTGTGACGATGGGGATTGTCAATACGGCGGTGAATGTGAGTATCGGGTTTGTGTTCGCCTGCTATATCCTGATACAGAAGGAGAAGCTGATGATTCAGGCGAAGAAGGCTCTCTTTGCCCTTCTTCCGGAGAAGACTGTGGAATATCTGCTTCATGTATGCACGTTGGCAAACAATACGTTTTCCCGCTTTGTTACGGGACAGTGTATTGAAGCAGTGATTCTGGGAACCATGTTCTTTGTAGCCATGACGGTCTTCCAGTTCCCATACGCCATGCTGGTGGGAGTGCTGATCGCCTTTACCGCTCTCATTCCCATTTTCGGGGCATTTATCGGATGCGTGATCAGCGCGCTTTTGATCCTTCTGGTAAGTCCGATGAAGGCGCTTTTGTTCCTGATCCTGTTCCTTGTGCTGCAGCAGATCGAGGGAAACCTGATCTATCCCCATGTGGTGGGCGGTTCGGTGGGCCTTCCTTCCGTCTGGGTGCTGGTGGCAGTTACTGTGGGCGGCAGCCTTATGGGAGTCGCGGGAATGCTGATCTTCATTCCCCTTGTTTCCGTACTCTACGCCCTGTTCCGGGAGTGGATGTATAAGAGTCTGAAGAAAAAAGGAGTTCAGGTGGAATAACCTGAACTCCTTTTTTCTTACTGGCAGATTGGTCGGGCGATTGTGGAGTATGAGCAGCAAAGCAAGCTCCGGGCCGTTGTGTTTTACATGGCTGTATCTCCCATGAGGAGATCATTCTGTCAGCGCCTCCCATTTTTTATTGCCTTTCATAAAACTGTAGCTTTCATCCTCCCGGGCGGATTTTTGCAGCGTCTCTTTCAGGTGAGCGGCAAATTCCGGACTGAGTGGTTTGAACTCCATGTGTTCGTAAAGAGGGGAGGAGGCATAGGCGTCCAGTTCCCCTGTGCTGTCCAGAAGCTTTTCCATACACGCTGCCGTTGCGTCCGCGTCCTTTTCCGCCTGTGCGAGACTTAATTCTGCGGAAACCTTATAATAATCACCCATATCAAAAAGATTTTCCATGTTTTTCAGTTTTTCTGTCATGAAGCGGGCTTTTTCCATATTGCCGTCCTCAATGGACCAGAACTGGATATTCTGCATGGCGATTTCCAGCATATTATGCCCCTGAAATATCAGTTCTTCATATGTTCTGTAAGCGTCCTGCGTTTTTCCCTGCTTCCGGTAAAGCATTGCCTGATGTATTTTACGGAGAGGATCTTTCCCCGAAAAATAACTGAGATACTTTTCCGCCTCCTCATACCGTTCATTTCGGTAATAATAAGTATACAGGGAATCTGCCGCCCGTTCTCTTACTTCTTCGTCCTCGCTTTTTAATGCGGCCTGATACCATTCCCGGATTGTTCTGTCGTATTCTTCGGTCTGTTCCGAAGCCGGAAGTTTGCGGAGAATACGCCATGCGTCCATGACCATGGCGAGCTGTCCGGCGAGCCGCTCGCTGTTGGGATACCGGGCGATCTTTTTCTTTACGAACTGAAAAATATCTTCATAGCTTTCTTCTTTCCGGAATTTTTCATCTACTTCCTGTACGATCTGATTGATTTCTTCCTGAGAAACATCTTCCTGAAAGGACAGGAGAATGTCAGGGGTGATCTCCAGAAGGCGGGCGACAGGCGCCAGCATGGAGATGTCGGGGAGCGATGAACCGTTTTCCCATTTATTTACAGCCGGAGCGGATACTCCCAGCCTGTTCGCCATTTCCTCCTGTGTCAGATTCTGTTTCTTTCTATATGTGCGGATAACTTCTCCTATCTGCATAAAAAAACCTCCTTGCTCTGATATTGCATCGGCCTTTGCTGATTACATCATATCAGAGCAGGAGGCTGCTCACAACTGAGTATAATTTAATTTCCGGTTATAAATAATTAACCGGGAGTTAATCTTTAGAGAATAACCTGAACTCCTTTTGCTCTGCCGGCAGATGCAATTGACAAAGAAGATAATTTTAAGTATACTAACAATAAGTAAATAAATAGTTTACTTATCAAAAGGGAAATGCTTATGTTATATGAATATTTGAAAGAAAATTATATCCCAGGAGAACCTATTTTTACCGGAGATATTGATATTCCGGGGATGACAGAAGAAAATCTGCGGTATCATTTAAAAAAACTTACTGACAGTGGAATCATATGTCGATTTGAGCCGGGGGTATATTTTTTTCCTAAACTGGATATTTTCGGTGAGCGGATGGATTTGTCCCCGGATACAGTAGCTGTTCATAAGTATATCATGCGCAGGGGGAAACGGGTGGGGTACTATTCCGGTTATACGCTGGCAAATCGCATGGGACTGTCTACACAGGTTCCGTTTACCCAGGAGATAAACAGCAATTATGCTCCGGCATTGGTAAGGACAATGACGATTAAAAACAGGAAATATATTATCAGAAGGCCAGTGGTGGAAGTGACGGAAGAAAATGCACCGGTGCTGCAGTTCCTTGACTGTCTGAAGGATATTGAAAAATGTACAGAGATGGAGTTGGAAAAATGCGGAAGAATTTTGACAGAGTATGCCAGAAAAAATGCTATTACAAAGAAAAAAATCGACAGATTTATCATAAATTATCCGATTAAGATATATAAAGCAATATATGAAACGGAGGTAAAATATGTATCTTCATAGTGATAAAGAAATGTTTAAGGACGTGGTGGAACAGACTGCTGCGCAAAGTGGAAAAACACCTGTAGTAGTAGAAAAAGATTACTATGTTACACTGATTCTGAAATTATTATCAGAACAGCTCAAGCGGTGTGTGTTCAAGGGAGGAACGTCCTTGTCTAAAGGATATCATGTAATCAATCGTTTTTCGGAGGACATTGACATTAATTTCAAAGAGCATATAGGCGAGAGTAGACGAAAAAAGCTTAAGAATGTTGTTTTAAATTGATAAGATTTTTGCTCTATGTGACTATTATATACAGGGAAAATCAAAGAGATATTCACGCCATTTGTATGATATTTACAAACTTACTCCGCTTATTGACTTTGACGATAAATTTTTATCATTAGTCAAAGAAGTTCGGGAGCATCGGGCTCAAATGTCAGTATGTCCATCTGCAAAAGAAGGGGTAGATATATCTGCTGTTATTACAGAGTTTTGTGAAAACTCTTTTTATGAAGACGATTATCAGTCTATCACAAGCTATTTTACAGAAGACTTTGTGTCATATGAGGATACAATTAAGAACATGAGAAAAATTAAATTATACGAGACATTTCTTTTTAGAAATCGAAGAGGTACAATACGGATACCCTGACAGGGGTATAAAATAAATCAGGCAGGAGAGGACGATGTCCCTCCTGCCTGATTATGTCTCTGGTATTTTATGAGGATTTTATTTACTGCTCTTGTTGTTCTCCACTTCCTGAAGCTTCATTGCGCGGACCTTTAGGGGCAGACCGAACAGAGTGATGAATCCGTCCGCGTCGTGGTGGTCGTACATATCGCCTGTGGTGAAGGAAGCAAGGGATTCATTGTACAGGCTGTATGGCGAAGTGGTTCCGGCTTTGATGATGTTTCCTTTGTAAAGTTTCAGCTTTACTTCGCCGGTGACATACTTCTGAGTGGATTCCACGAATGCCTGAATCGCTTCCCGGAGAGGTGTGAACCATTTGCCCTCGTACACGACCTGAGCGAACTGGCTTCCCAGTTTCTTCTTGGCCTCCATGGTGTCGCGGTCGAGGATCAGTTCCTCAAGCTGTTCGTGAGCTGCCATAAGGATGGTTCCTCCCGGAGTCTCGTAAACGCCTCTGGATTTCATTCCCACAACACGGTTTTCCACAATGTCGATGATGCCGATGCCGTTCTCTCCGCCCAGGCGGTTCAGCTCGGTGATGATCTCGGATACTTTCATGGCTTTGCCGTTCAGAGTCTTCGGAACGCCTGCCTCGAAAGTCATGGCGATTTCCGTCTCTTTGTCCGGAGCTTTCTGCGGAGTTACGCTGAGAACCAGCATATCGTCGTAGTTTGGAGCCTGAGAGGGATCTTCAAGTTCCAGTCCTTCGTGGCTGATATGCCACAGATTGCGGTCGCGGCTGTAGCTGTGACGGGCGTCAAAAGGAAGATTGATGCCGTGCGCCTGACAGAAAGCAATCTCGTCCTCCCTGGACTGCATGGTCCATACGTCTGTCATACGCCATGGAGCGATGATCTTGATATCGGGGGCCAGAGCTTTGATTCCAAGTTCAAAACGGATCTGGTCGTTTCCCTTTCCGGTAGCGCCGTGGCAGATTGCAACAGCATTTTCCTTGCGGGCGATCTCTACCAGCTTTTTCGCGATAGCGGGACGGGCCATAGAAGTACCGAGAAGGTATTTGTGTTCATAGACAGCGCCTGCCTGTACGCAGGGCATGATATATTCATCGCAGAATTCGTCTACAATATCTTCTATATATAATTTGGAAGCGCCGGACATTTTCGCTCTCTCATCAAGACCGTCCAGCTCGTTTCCCTGACCGCAGTTGACGCAGCAGCAGATCACATCGTAATCGAAGGTTTCTTTCAGCCATGGGATCAGGGCTGTGGTATCCAGGCCGCCTGAGTATGCTAAAACAACTTTTTCTTTCATATTTTTATCCTCCTGAAATAAATTTCCGTTCATTTTGTCCGCGCCGGATCAAAACAGCGGCGCGTTTTCCTGAATCTGTGAACAGGAATCGTTCATGTTTCGTTCTTGACAAGGGATAATATACAACATTTTTTATAAATATGCAATAGGGCGGTGGAAAAAAATATCGAATAATTTTTGCATAAAAATACAATAAAATATGGAAGAAACGTATAATAATGCAGGATTTCAAATAAAGAGGACGACGGGGGAGAAAAAAATAGTGTTGCATATTATGCAAAAGAGATGTATAATCGTACCATCACAGCGGCGGTATGCGGAAATCAGGATGAAAGACTTCCCTCCATCTGCCGCCGGAGGAGAGAAATGAAAGGCACAAGGAGGAAATCTGATCATGATAAAAGCAGGAATCATCGGCGCTACAGGATACGCGGGCAACGAACTTGTCCGTCTGCTTCTGGGACATAAGGACGTGGAGATTGCCTGGTATGGTTCCAGGAGTTATATAGATAAGAAATACGCAGGTATTTATCAGAACTTTTTTAAACTGGTAGACGCGAAATGCATGGATGATAATATGGAAGCGCTGGCGGATCAGGTGGACGTGATCTTTACGGCAACTCCCCAGGGGCTTTGCGCGTCGCTTATTAATGAAGGAATCCTTTCCAGGGCGAAGGTTGTAGACCTGAGCGCGGATTTCCGTATAAAGGATGTAAAAAAATATGAGAAGTGGTACGGGATCCAGCATAAAGCGCCTCAGTTCATCGGAGAAGCCGTATACGGACTCTGTGAGATCAACCGGGAAGATATAAAGAAAGCGCGGCTCATCGCGAATCCGGGATGTTATCCTACCTGTTCCACGTTATCTATTTATCCCTTGCTGAAGGAAGATCTGATCGATCCCTCCACCATTATCATTGACGCGAAATCGGGAACTTCCGGAGCGGGAAGAGGCGCGAAGACAGATAACCTTTTCTGCGAGGTCAATGAAAATATTAAGGCATACGGAGTGACGAACCATCGCCATACTCCTGAAATCGAGGATCAGCTCAGCTACGCCTGCGGCCAGGAGGTGCTGATCAATTTCACGCCTCATCTGATCCCAATGAACAGAGGAATCCTGATCACCGCCTATGCGTCTCTGAAAAAAGAAGTTTCCTATGAGGAAGTAAAGGCGGCCTATGACAAATATTATGAGAAGGAACAGTTTGTCCGTGTCCTTGAGAAAGATGTGTGCCCGCAGACAAAGTGGGTGGAGGGCAGCAATTATGTGGATGTGAACTTTAAGATCGATCCCCGGACAAAGAGAATCGTTATGATGGGAGCTATGGACAATCTGGTAAAAGGAGCAGCAGGACAGGCAGTACAGAACATGAATCTGATGTTTGGATTCGACGAGGCGGAAGGTCTGAGACAGATTCCTATGGTTCCGTAACAGGGAAAAGGACAGCCCGAAGTGATAAAACAGAAAAATGTCAGAAATGAGGAATATATTATGAAGATCATAAACGGCGGCGTAACAGCCGCAAAGGGATTTCAGGCTGCGTCGGCAGCAGCGGGGATCAAATACCAGGGAAGGACGGATATGGCTCTGATCTACAGTGAGAAGCCCTGCGCAGCGGCGGGAACTTTTACCACCAACGTTGTAAAGGCGGCTCCGGTAAAATGGGATCAGGAGATCGTGTATCATCATCCTGCAGCCCAGGCCGTTGTATGCAACAGCGGCATTGCCAACGCATGTACAGGAGAAGAGGGATTCGGATACTGCCGGGAAACGGCAACAGCGGCGGCAGAGGCTCTGAGTATCAGCGAGGACAGCGTACTTGTGGCTTCCACTGGAGTGATCGGAATGCAGCTTCCCATAGAAAAACTGGCGGCAGGAGTAAAAATGATGGCTCCGGAGCTTGACGGAAGTATGAAAGCCGGAAACCTGGCGGCAAAGGCGATCATGACGACAGATACGGTAGAAAAAGAGGCTGCAGTACAGATCGAACTCGGCGGAAAGACAGTTACCGTAGGAGGCATGTGCAAAGGATCGGGAATGATCCATCCAAATATGTGTACAATGCTCAGTTTTGTCACCACTGACGCCAATATTTCCAAAGAGCTTCTTCAGGAGGCTTTAAGCCAGGATGTAAAAGATACTTACAATATGGTGTCTGTAGACGGGGATACCTCCACCAACGATACGGTGCTTCTTCTTGCCAACGGTCTGGCGGGAAACGAGAAGATCACAGAAAAAGGACCGGATTATGAAACCTTCTGCCAGGCTCTGAACTATGTAAACACTGCTCTGGCGAAGAAGATCGCAGGAGACGGAGAGGGAGCCACTGCCCTGTTCGAGGTAAAGATTATCGGGGCGGAAAGCAAGGAACAGGCGGTAACTTTAAGCAAATCCGTAGTTTCCTCCTCTCTTACAAAGGCGGCAATCTATGGACATGACGCAAACTGGGGAAGAATTCTCTGCGCAATGGGATATTCCGGAGCCCGGTTTGACCCGGAAAAGGTAGATCTTTATTTTGAAAGCAGGGCGGGAAGGATCAAGATCATGGAAAACGGCGTATCCACAGGATACAGCGAGGAAGAAGCCACAAAGATCCTTTCGGAAAACGAAGTGACCGCTATTGCGGACATAAAAATGGGAGACTGTACGGCCACAGCCTGGGGCTGCGACCTGACTTATGATTATGTGAAGATCAATGCGGACTACCGTTCCTGAGCAGGAAGAAAGAAGGAGAATGAAAAATGGTAAAACAAAAATATCTGGATAAGGCGGAGGTTCTTATTGAAGCCCTTCCTTATATCCAGCGGTTCAACAGAAAGATCGTGGTGATCAAATACGGCGGAAGCGCCATGCTGGACGAAGAGCTGAAAGCCAACGTTATCAAGGACGCAGTGCTTTTGAAGCTGGTGGGCTTTAAGCCGATCATCGTACACGGCGGCGGAAAGGAGATCAGCCGCTGGGTAAATAAGGTTGGCATGGAGCCCAGATTTGTAAACGGTCTTCGTGTAACGGACAGAGACACCATGGAAATCGCTGAGATGGTGCTGGCAAAGGTAAATAAGGAACTGGTAACCCTGGTGGAATCTCTGGGCGTAAAGGCGGTAGGCATCAGCGGAAAGGACGGCGGCCTTCTGAAATGCGTGAAGAAACTGTCCGGAGGAGAGGATATCGGTTACGTGGGAGAGATCAAAGAGGTGGATCCTAAGATCCTCTACGATCTTCTTGAGAGAGATTTTCTTCCCATTGTATTTCCGGTGGGCTTTGACGAGAATTTTGATTCCTACAATATCAACGCAGACGATGCAGCCTGTGCTATCGCGGAAGCGGTACATGCGGAGAAGCTGGCGTTTCTTTCCGATATCGAAGGCGTATATAAGGATCAGAATGATCCGGAGACGCTGATTTCCGAGCTTCATGTCCATGAGGCTGAGAAACTGATCGCAGATGGCTATGTAGGAGGAGGAATGATCCCGAAGCTCAAGAACTGTATCGACGCTATCGAGCAGGGAGTCAACAGGGTGCATATCCTGGACGGAAGGATTCCCCACAGTCTCCTTTTGGAGATTTTTACCAATAAAGGAATCGGAACGGCGATTTTAAGAGAGGACGGCGAAAAATATTACCATGAACATGAATGAGCAGATGCGGCAGTCGGAGGAAAGCATCCTCCACACCTACAACCGTTTTCCGGTGGTACTGGATCATGGGGAAGGCTGCTGGCTTTATGACACGGAAGGAAAGAAATATCTGGATTTCGCGGCGGGAATCGCCGTAAACGCCCTGGGGTATCATTATCCGGGCTACGATGAGGCTCTGAAAGAGCAGATCGGCAAACTGATGCATATTTCCAATCTGTATTACAACGAGCCCATGAGCGAGGCGGGGCATAAGCTGGTAAAGGCCAGCGGCATGAGCAAGGCGTTCTTTACAAACAGCGGAACAGAAGCGATCGAGGGAGCGCTGAAGGCGGCCAGAAAATACGCCTATGCAAAAGGCCGGAGGGACCGGTATGAGATCATTGCCATGAATCATTCCTTCCACGGAAGGAGTATGGGAGCCCTTTCCGTTACAGGAAACGCCCATTACCGGGAACCGTTTGAACCACTGATCGGCGGCGTGAAATTCGCGGATTTTAACGACCTGGAAAGCGTAAAGGCTCAGATTACGGAAAAAACCTGCGCTATCATTACGGAAACGGTACAGGGAGAGGGAGGAATCTATCCTGCGGAGCAGAGCTTTCTGGAAGGGCTGCGGGAAATCTGCACAGAAAAAGATATTCTTTTGATCTTCGATGAAATACAGTGCGGCATGGGCCGGACGGGAACTTATTTTGCATGGCAGTCCTACGGGGTAAAACCTGATATCATGACATGCGCCAAAGCTTTGGGAAGCGGCGTGCCTGTAGGAGCTTTCGTACTGGGAGAAAAGGCGGCGGAGGCATCTCTGGCCCCAGGGGATCATGGAACTACCTACGGCGGAAATCCCTTTGTCTGCGCGGCGGTGAGCAAAGTATTTGATATTTTTGAGGAGGATCATATTCTGGAGCATGTCCGGGAGCTGACGCCTTATCTGGAGGAAAAACTGGACGGTCTTGTGGAAAAGTACGATACAGTTGCCGCAAGACGTGGAAAAGGTTTTATGCAGGGGCTGGTGATCACCGGGATCCCGGTGGGAACCGTAGTGTCCAGAGCCCTGGAAAAGGGACTTTTGGTGATCTCGGCCGGAAGCGATGTGCTTCGTCTGGTTCCTCCGCTGGTCATCACAAAAGAACATATCGATCTTATGATAGAAATACTGGAAAAAAGTCTGGCGTAATGCCAGACTTTTTTTGTGCCTATAAAAAAACAAAAGTAAGTGTTGACAAACAAAGTTAGTTAGAATATACTAACACTGAAAAGAGAGTTTTTCGAGACTAACAAAGAAAGAAGTGAAGCTATGATGCCATTATCAATGGTGAAAAACGGAGAACCGTATATTATCGGCAGAGTCGGAGGAAAAGAAGATACCAGACGTTTCCTTGAATCCCTTGGATTTGTAACCGGGGCGGAAGTCACGGTTATTTCTACTGCCGGAGGGAACCTGATCGTCAATGTGAAAGATTCAAGAGTCGCCATTGGCCGGGATATGGCAAACAAAGTCATGGTGAACTGAAGGGAGGAGATTTCATGAGGACATTAAAAGACGCTCTGGTGGGCCGGACGGTAAAAGTGGTGAAACTGAATGGCGAAGGCCCTGTGAAGAGAAGGATCATGGATATGGGGATCACAAAAGGCGTCAGTATTTATGTGCGCAAAGTAGCGCCTCTGGGCGATCCGGTGGAAGTGACAGTGAGAGGCTATGAGCTGTCTGTACGAAAAGCGGACGCGGAAATGATCGTGGTAGAATAAAGGAGGAAAGAGAGATGGCAATTACAATCGCGCTGGCCGGCAATCCAAACAGCGGAAAGACAACTCTGTTCAACGCGCTGACAGGTGCAAACCAGTTTGTTGGAAACTGGCCGGGTGTAACGGTGGAAAAGAAAGAAGGAAAACTGAAGGGAAATAAAGATGTGGTGATCACGGATCTTCCGGGAATATATTCTTTGTCCCCTTATACGCTGGAGGAAGTGGTAGCCAGAAATTATCTGATCAATGAAAAGCCGGACGCGATCCTGAATATCATCGACGGCACGAACCTGGAAAGAAATCTTTACCTGAGCACACAGCTTATGGAACTGGGGATCCCGGTAGTGATGGCGGTGAATATGATGGATCTGGTGCGAAAGAACGGAGATCAGATCATGACGGATAAGCTGGCGAAAAAGCTGGGCTGCGCCGTGGTGGAAATTTCCGCGCTGAAGGGCGAGGGCGTAAAAAGAGCGGCGGACATGGCCGTACAGCTTGCTCACGCCCGCAAGGTAAATCCTCCGGTACATAATTTCGATGAGAAAGTGGAAGAAGTTCTGGATTCCATAGAAGATAAACTGGGAAATTCTGTGCCGCAGGAACAAAGACGTTTCTTTGCCGTGAAGCTTCTGGAAAAGGACGATAAGATCGCGGCCCAGCTTTCCACAGTTCCGGATGTTTCCGCGGAAATTTCCAGGATAGAGCGGGAGATGGATGACGACACGGAAAGCATTATCACCAACGAACGGTATAATTACATCTCTTCGATCATCGGACAGTGCTGCAAAAAGAAGCATACCGGGGAGAAGATGACAGTTTCCGATAAGATCGACCGCATTGTTACAAACCGTATCCTGGCCCTTCCTATTTTTGCGGCGGTGATGTGGCTTGTATATTATGTTTCCGTAACAACAGTAGGTACTTTTGTGACGGACTGGACAAACGACGTGTTGTTCGGCGAGATCATTCCTCCGGCCATTGAAAGCTTCCTGGTAAGCATCCACTGCGCGGGATGGCTCCAGGGACTGATCCTGGACGGTATCGTAGCAGGCGTAGGCGCGGTTCTCGGCTTTGTGCCCCAGATGCTGGTGCTGTTTATTTTCCTGGCCTTTCTGGAAGGCTGCGGATATATGGCCCGCGTGGCGTTTATTATGGACCGTATCTTCCGTAAATTCGGCCTTTCCGGAAAATCCTTTATTCCTATGCTGATCGGAACGGGATGCGGCGTTCCCGGCGTTATGGCTTCAAGAACCATTGAAAACGACCGCGACCGGAAGATGACGATCATGACGACGACTTTTATCCCCTGCGGAGCGAAGCTTCCGATCATCGCCCTGATCGCAGGCGCGCTTTTCGGCGGCGCTTCCTGGGTGGCTCCCAGCGCGTATTTCGTAGGTATTGCGGCAATCGTATGCTCCGGCATTATTCTGAAAAAGACGAAAATGTTCGCGGGAGATCCGGCACCTTTCGTTATGGAGCTTCCGGCTTACCATCTTCCTACAGTAGGAAGTATCTTAAGAAGCATGTGGGAGAGAGGCTGGTCTTTCATCAAAAAAGCAGGAACTATCATTCTTTTGTCCACCATCCTTCTGTGGTTCCTGATGAGTTTCGGCTGGGTGGACGGCTCCTTTGGAATGCTGGATGCAGAACAGCTTAACGACAGCATCCTGGCAAAAATCGGCGGTGTGATCGCGCCAATCTTCGCGCCTCTGGGCTGGGGAGACTGGAAGATGGCTGTTGCGGCTGTTACCGGACTGATCGCCAAGGAAAATGTGGTAGGAACCTTTGGTATCCTCTTTGGCTTCGCGGAAGTCGCGGAGGACGGAGTGGAGATCTGGGGACAGCTTGCCGGCAGTATGACGGCTGTTGCGGCGTACTCCTTCCTTGTATTTAATCTTCTCTGCGCACCCTGCTTTGCGGCAATGGGAGCGATCAAACGGGAGATGAACAATACAAAATGGTTCCTCTTTGCTATCGGTTATCAGTGCCTTCTGGCTTATGTGGTTTCCCTTTGCATTTACCAGATCGGCACGCTGGCAACAGGAGGCGGATTCGGATTGTTCACTGTGATCGCCTTTATACTGATCATCGGATTCATTTATTTCCTCTTCCGGCCGTATAAAGAGAGCCAGACATTAAATGTAAAGATCAGGAGCGCGGCAAGGTAAGAGGATTCAGGGAGAATCCTTCTGGCAGACAGTACCGGGCGGATTGCCGCAGTATACTTTTCTCTCCGGATATGGTAAGATATCTGGCAGACGGACACAGACAAACAGAAAACAGATTGGATTTCAGGAGGTTGGGTTATGGGAACAGTGATCGTACTTGCGGTTCTTGCAGCGATCGTAGGACTGATCGTCCGAAGCATGATCCGTGATAAGAAAAATGGAAAGTCCCTCCACTGCGGCGGGAACTGCAGCGGCTGCGGCTGCCACTGCAGCGGAGAAATCCGGAAAACAGGAAAATGAATAAAACCTGGACTTTCTGTATATGTTAATAGTAAGTATTTTAAGAGGCGGGTATAAAATACCGGCCTCTTTCGCTGTGAAATACTATTTTCATTATATGGAGGGAAAGGTTATGTGGGGATTTTTAGCGGCGCTGGTCTCAGGAGCCCTGATGAGTATTCAGGGAGTATTCAACACAGAGGTTACAAAGCAGAGCAGTCTGTGGGTATCTACCGGATGGGTACAGCTTTCTGCGTTTGCCGTCTGCGTTCTGGCATGGCTTTTTACAGGAAGAGAAAGCATTTCCGCGCTGTGGCAGGTGGATAACAAATATACGCTTCTTGGAGGTGTGATCGGCGCTTTTATCACTATTACGGTGATCCAGAGCATGGGAGCGCTGGGACCGGCCCGGGCGGCTATGCTGATCGTGGTTTCCCAGTTGATCGTAGCTTATGTGATAGAGCTTTTCGGAATGTTTGGAACAGATAAGCAGCCCTTTGAGTGGAGAAAGCTGGTGGGAATGGCAGTGGCTATTATCGGGATCGTGATTTTTAAGTGGCAAAAATAAGACTTGCCTATTGTAAATGTAATAGGAATTCGTTAAAATAAGAAATGGTCAGGCATAGAAAAGATGGGGAACTCTGCCATAAAATTTATGGAAAAGGAGGGAACCATTATGAGAAATATAGTAAGAAACAGAAGGGCCGCGGCAGCGGGACTGCTTTTTCTAGCGGCTCTTTTGAATACGTCAGGCTGTACCGGCGCCCAGAAAGCGGAAATCTTTCTGGCGGAAGAAGGAGATCCCGGGACTGAAAAAGAGACTGGGGAACCTGCGGCGGAGACCGTTTCGCCCACGCCTGGGGAGGTGACACCGGAAACAGAAGACCAGGAGGAAAACGTCTCCCCGGAGAAGGAAGAGAAGCAGCCGGAGGAAATCTTTGTAGATGTCTGCGGGGCTGTGGCAAAACCGGGAGTTTACGGGATGCCGCCGGAGAGCAGAGTGTTTCAGGCTATTGAGATGGCAGGCGGATTTCTTCCGGAAGCTGCGGGAAGCTATATCAATCAGGCGCAGCCTCTTGACGATGGACAGCAGATATATATTCCGACAAAAGAAGAAGCAGAGGAGAAAGCGCTGACAGTTCCCGGAGCCGAAGCGTCAGATACGGCAAAAGAACCGGTAGCGGGCGGAAATGAGCAGGGAAAGGTCAACCTGAACACTGCGGATTCGGCGGCTTTGCAGACGCTGAACGGAATCGGAGAGGCAAAAGCGGAAGCAATCCTTGCGTACAGAGAAGAACACGGAGCGTTTTCCGCTATCGAAGAGATCATGAACGTACCGGGGATCAAGGAAAGTACCTTTTCTAACATAAAGGATAAGATTGCAGTAGAATAGGAGATTGTGAATGAGCAGGAAAGTATTAGTGGTGGATGATGAAAAACTGATTGTAAAAGGAATCCGTTTCAGTCTTGAACAGGACGGAATGGAAGTGGACTGCGCCTATGACGGAGAAGAAGCGGTAGAAAAGGCGAAGGAGAATCATTACGATATCATCCTTCTGGATCTGATGCTTCCCAAGATGGACGGTATGGAAGTCTGTCAGCAGGTACGGGAATTTTCAAACGTTCCCATTATCATGCTCACGGCAAAGGGCGAGGATATGGATAAGATCCTGGGGTTGGAATCAGGAGCGGACGATTACATTACGAAGCCTTTTAATATTCTGGAGGTCAAGGCCCGCGTCAAGGCCATTATGCGCCGTACACGCAAGGACAGCGAGGAAAAGGAAAAGACAAAGACCATAGAATCGGGAGATCTGAGGCTGGACTGTGAAAGCCGCCGCGTCTTTATTTCCGGAAGGGAGATCAATCTCACCGCCAAGGAATTTGACGTTCTGGAGCTTCTGGTGTCTAATCCCAACAAAGTGTACAGCCGCGAAAACCTGCTGAATATTGTATGGGGTTATGAATATCCCGGAGATGTCAGGACTGTGGACGTACATATCCGCCGTCTCCGCGAAAAAATCGAGGCAAATCCCAGTGAGCCGAAATATGTACACACCAAATGGGGGGTCGGATATTATTTCCAGGCATGATCCATGAAAAGACGAGGCAGATTTTTTAAAAGCCTGCGGTTCCGTATTCTGATCATTCTGGTGATTCTGGGAATCGTACCCAGTGTGATAACTACGCAGGCGCTGATCAGTAATTACAGGGAGCAGGGGATCGCCGTCCGGGTAAGCGCCATCCGCACACAGTGCAGTATCCTCTGCAATCAGATCATTAAAGAAAATTATCTCAATGACTCCAGCTCCGAATCCATTAACAGCAAGCTGGAGTTATTGTCTAATAATTACGGCGGAAGGATCCTGATCGTAGACAGGGATTTCAAGATCGTAAAGGATACCTATTATGTAGACGAGGGGAAAACGCTGATCTCTTCCAAGATCATCCGCTGTTTTAAAAACGGTGAAGCAACAGATTATCAGAGAAAAGGTCAGGTGCTGGAGCTGGCGGTTCCTGTAAAAAGCGCGGATGTCCCCCAGATACAGGGCGCGATGCTGGTGACGCTTTCGCTCAGCGAAGTGTCCGCCACGATGTCGGAGCTGGAGCAGAGAGGCGTGCTTATCCTCAGCATTATCGTGGTGCTTTCGATCTTTCTCGCCTATATTCTCTCCACCGTACTTGTCAAGCCTCTTGCAAGGGTAACGAAATCCATAGAAGATCTTACGGACGGCTACCAGAATGATGAGATTTCTGTTCCGGACTATACAGAGACGGCGCTGATCACAGACGCCTTCAATAAGATGCTGGCAAGAATGAAGACTCTGGACGAGTCAAGATCGGAGTTTGTATCCAATGTGTCCCATGAACTGAAAACGCCTATGACCTCCATGAAGGTACTGGCGGATTCTCTGGTAGGACAGACAGGCGTACCGGAAGAACTGTACCAGGAATTTATGCGGGATATTACCGCGGAGATCGACCGGGAGAACAGGATCATTACAGATCTTCTTACCCTGGTAAAAATGGACAGAAAAACGGCAGATCTGAAAATCCAGCATATGGATATCAATCAGCTTCTTGAGGATATCCTGAAACGGCTCAGACCTATTGCGGACAAGAGAAATATCGATCTGATCCTTGACAGTTTTCGTCCTGTGGAGGCGGATGTAGACGAGATCAAGTTTACTTCAGCCATCAGCAATCTGGTGGAAAACGGCATCAAATACAATGTAGACGACGGATGGGTAAGAGTCTCGCTGGATGCGGATCATAAGTATTTTTATGTGACAGTGGCGGATTCCGGCATGGGAATTCCGGAGGACTCTCTGGACAGGATCTTTGAGAGATTTTACCGGGTGGATAAATCCCATTCCAGAGAAATCGGCGGAACAGGCCTTGGTCTTGCCATTACCAGAAGTACCGTGGCAATGCACCATGGAGTGATCAAAGTATTCAGCAGGGAGGGCGAGGGAACTACGTTTTCTGTTCGCATTCCTTTGTCATATATTCCGTAGGAGGTGCCGGATGAAGAAAGGTTTATGGATGCTTCTTCTGGCGGCTTTCACCTGTGTTTTTCTGGCAGGATGCAGCATTGAGGAGCGGGAAGAGCCCCAGGCGGAGCAGGAGAGTTATAATTTTTATTATCTGAATACAGGGGAAACATCCCTGAAAAAAGAGATTTATAAGCCTCAGGAAGAGACGACGGATTTTATGATGAAGGATCTGATGCAGCGCCTGAGCAGCAAAGAGGCGCCGGAGGACGGCATAGCCCTTCTTCCGGAAGCGGTTTCCGTAAATTCCTATGATCTGCAGGAAAAGCGGCTCATCGTGGATTTTAACGGAGGCTATCTGGAAATGAGCCGCGCAAGAGAGGTTCTGACCAGAGCGGGAATTGTAAAGATGTTTCTGCAGATACCGGATATTGAGACAGTCCGTTTCACTGTGGAAGGGCAGGAGCTTACCGATTCCCGGAATCAGGCGGTAGGAGATATGACGGAGGATACCTTTGTAGAATTCTCCGGAAAAGATAACGACGCCTACCGTTATGATACGTTTACTCTTTATTTTACAGATGAAAGCGGCAAAAAGCTGGTGCCGGAGGAACGGACAGTTTACTATCGGAGGACCACCCCGAAGGAAATGGTTGTTCTGGCACAGCTTGCAAAAGGACCTTCCGAGGAGGGACATTACCGGACGATTTCGGAAAATTCCCTTCCGATCAGCGCGATCACAGCGGACAGGATCTGTTATATCAATATGAACCGGGCCTTCCAGGAGGATGTGCTGGAGGTGGCGGAAAACGTTCAGATCTATTCTATTGTCAATTCGATAGTAGATTCCTGTGAAGCGGACAGAGTGCAGATTTCCATAGAGGGAAGCCTGGAAGGGGATTTTAAGAACAGTATGCCGCTGTACTCTTTTTATGAAAAAAATGAAGATCTAAGCTGATATTTAAGAAAGGAAAACATATGAGGAGACGCCCGGTGTGTCTTGTATGTCTGGCGGTGATGCTCCTTATGTGTCTTGTGGATCTGGCAGGGTTCCCGCTGATACGGGGGAACCCGCTGCCGGAAACTGTGCAGGCATGGATAGAGAAGCATCCAAAGGCTGTGATCTGCGGGGAAGTGCAGTCCTGCCAGGATACAGAATTTTCCTTTTCTGTCTATCTGAAACAAGTCTATCTGATAAATCAGTCAGAAAAATTTCCCATCGAAAATGTAAGAATGTTTTTGAAAACAAAAGAAGAACTTCCCGCCGGAACCATAGTATGGGCAGCGGGAACCCTGGAGAGAGTGGAAGGGCCGAGAAATCCGGGAGAATTTGATTCCCGGCAGTATTACGCCTGCCAGCATATCTATTACTTTTTGAAAAACGCGGAAATAGAGAAAAAAAGCAGAACTTATTCCGGATACCAGCAGCGTCTCCTGGATCTGAAGGACAAATTATGCGGGATCCTTGAGAAAGCGGCGGGAGAAGATGCTCCGGTATTTGAGGCTATGCTGCTGGGAGAAAAGACTGATCTGGACAGTGAGCTGAAGCTTCGCTACCAGATGGGAGGAATGATCCATATCCTTGCCATAAATAGTACCTGGATAGAAATATGTGTTTTGTGTTGTTATTGTCTATAAATCCGTGTAAAAAGAACATAGTTTACATATAGGCGAAATGTGTGTTTTGTGTAATGGAAATTGACAAAGCTAAATAAAAACATTATTATTAATACAATAATAATGCTTTGGGGGATGATATAGTGATAATTGAGAATTATGCTGAGCAGTATTGTCTAAAAGTAAGTGGAAAAATTAAGGAAATAATAAAATCTAAGAAACTAACTCAGACAAAAGTAGTTGAATTATGTGAAAATGCTGGAGTTCCAGTTAGTCAAGGTACGATATCTAATATAACTCGAGGTGCTAAAGAAATTAAACTATCAAGCCTTATAAGTTTGTGCAAGGGGTTAAATATTAATATTATTGATATTTTGTCAGATGACGATACTGAAAATAAGACAGTTTTAAAGTATGACGATAAAATGTATAAAGGGTATACAGGAACATATCATACATATTTTTTTCCAACAATATCGAATAAGGAAGAATTACTTCACGGCATTTTGGATATAAATGAGCCTAATGAAAATGGAAAATGTGAAGCTGATTTGAAATTGTACACTGGAGAAAAGAAAAAAAATGGAGAACGTGACGAGGAAATAATCAAGTATTATACAGGTGAATTTGCTATTTCTGGACCTATGCAATCGGCATATTGCCTATTGAATAATAGTCAAACAGATGAACAGTGCTGTTTTATATTTCATCATTTTTATATTTTAAATAATGAATTGAAATGTAGAGTTGCAGCTGCGGTGACAACATCAGCTGGTGGTAATCGAAGACCGACTATTCATAGAATTTATATATCTCGAGATAAACTTTCTGTCGAAGGGGAAAAATATATTCGTGGACAGCTTCGACTAAATGAATCTGAAATCTTGATAAATAAAAATGCTTACGCAGAGTTGCTTGCCACAGAAGAAATACCACAAGAATTTACGACTGTGTTTAAGAAAGAGGCAAAAGTAGAATCTTATTACAATGTAGTAGAGGCTAGGTTGTCAAATTGTGGTTTGAAAAAAGAAGAATTCGCACGAGTTATATCCTTGCTGAGAGATTATTCTGTAGCACCTAAATATAATAAGGTTAGTATGAAAACAGATGAATTTGTTTTTGATAATTATGAGAATTGGAAAGAAAAGTGTCATCAACAAAGCGATGATTAAAAGTCTATAGACAAGTTTGTGAAAAATTTCGTTTTTTTGAACAGATTTAGAGAGAAGAAGTGATGAACTGGATGTTACTATATTTTCTTTAAAAACAAAATAGCACTTGTCGACTTACTGACAGAATGTTTATTTTTCAAAGCTTGCTTATAGTAAGAACGAGAGGGCTTCTACTGTATGCTTGAAAACAATTTGATGATTTAGAGATATGCATATAATATGTCAGGGAGTTTTAAAATGCCTTATGGATTGTTTTGTGGGATCGGCCTTACCAGAATTATAGATAAAATGCGATTTGTTATGCACTTTTTACATGAAATTCTCTATATATCGTAAGGATTTAACAAAAATACACAACAGCCATTGACAGGATATGGAATCATTGATATAATTTGATATCATAGGTGGAATTAAAAAGAAAAGAAGCATCGCCCCGCCAAGGATAATGCTTCTTTTGCCAAAACTCATTGTTGCGGATATTATATTTTAACTTATATACTTATCTGTTAAAACAGCCATTTCTATAAGTAAGAAAGCTTGAAGTGTGAATTCATATTACAATATATTTCGCAATACGACGATTTTCATTCCAACCCGTGCAATTATTACACTAATAATATATCCACACGTTTATATTAACATACCTATTTTTGTATGTCAAACTTTTTTTCTATTAACCTAATAATATTGGATTAATATTGGATATATGAATTGAAAAATATTAATATATTAATAAATTTGTATCAAAATACAAATGAAAATGTAGGAGGTAAAGAAAAATGGCAAATGAATTGGTAGTGGTCGAAACTATTAAGGAAGTAAGTGAGGCGGTCAAAACTATTGTAGGTACATATCGTGAAACCAGAATAGTTAGAGTTACACAAAAAAATATATTAAAGGAGCGATTAGAAGCCTATAGAAAATTACAAAGAGGAAATGCTATTTGTGAAATTAGTAGAAACAATATTGAACAGATAGCTAAAACTTTTAAATTAATAGAGTCATATAATTTTTCAGGAGCAGCTTTAGAGGCAGTTATGAGACAGTTTGAAATACAGTCTAAAGGTTTAGAAAGAATATTGGAGGATTTTACTAATGAGTTTTAAAATAATAAAAAATATAATAACTAAGAAAAAGGAAGAGGATGAGTGCGCTAATAGTTTGCTCGGAGAGACTTTAGCTGAATATAATATACCAGAAGAAAATGTTGGAAATGAGAAAGATGCTGAAGTGCCCCCAATTATACAGTCTCAGATTGAACAGAGAGAAAATCATACAGAAGAATTGAGTGATAATTCAAATGATAAAAATTACAATGATGATATGACGAAAGATTTGATGGTTTTAATTGGAGATGCTATAAGTGTATGGGCAAAGAAATATGGATTAGAGAAAATGCCTACTAAAGTTGTTTTTGAGCAGGCACTTGCTATAATGAACGCTATTTATAAAACGATGGATTATTAGGGGAAATACTATGATAGAAATACGCTTAATAGTACTGGTTATAATAATTGCGGCTATTTATATTTTATCTAAAACAACACGTGTAAGGAAATGGATATGTATAAGTAAAGGGAATATACTTAGCGAATGGACAAGGGTGAAAATTCGTATGGAACAAAGGTGGATTAAGAGATGTCTTTTTATATTTAGAGTTGCAATTGAAATGGTTGTTATTTGGTGGGTATTCGTGTGGAGAGGAGGAGTGATTTACAATAGAGTCAAAGATATATTAATTATGTGCCAGGGAAAAATAGAGGGAATAATAAATACAGTTCAAACAGATCCTGATATAATACTTCAAGCTTTGGTGTATATTTCTCCTTTTGGTAGAGAACTAGCCAAAACAGAAAATATGAGATATGTATTGTATTGGGGAACTGCATGTACAATCATTGGCCTGATAGCCTTTTTAATTATTTCTTGGACGCTGACGAAAAATCATTTGTTTGGATGTACTATTCTATCAGTGTTGTTAGCATTTGCTATGTGGTATATATGTTATGGGATGGGAATGTTTATTATCAAGATTCCGGTATATTATAATGTATTAGCTGCAATTGCTATTATAATAGAAAATCTTATTGTGGGTTTTATATTGGGTATCGTTCTGGCAGTAATAGTAGATGAGTATTTGTAAAACATAATGAAAAATTGGGAAGTTGAGGTGAGATTATGCGAGAAGTAATATCGATAGTAGGGGGAAAAGGTGGTGTTGGTAAAACTAGTATATCTATAAATATAGCCCAAATACTGGCGGAATATGGTGTTAAGACATTATTAGTAGATTGTGACATTAATACATATGGTGCAACGATGTTCTACAGATTAGCGAATTTAATTCCAAAGGATTTACAAGATGTTGTGACAATGAAAAAACTTTTTCAAAGTATCATTGACTCTGATATATTCGAAGAGAGTTTCATATATACCGATTGTAAAGGAATAAAGGTGGCGAATAATCTTGATTTTATTCCTGCGTTAAGTGATTTGAGACATTCGGAATTAATGAGCGATTCGAAAGAAGATTTAGAAAGAATAAAGAAACCGCTTTGCGATTTGATACAGATGTGGAATGAAAAATATGAAGTGATTGTCTTTGATCATTCGGCTGGATATAATAATTTGATTGATCTTATGGTAACTGTTTCGACAAAAATATTTCTTATTCGAGAACATAATTTGCTGTCTGTAGAGGCGTCTAGAGGATTGTTTAAAAAGATGCAAATGTTAGATATACCAATCGTGGGATGCATTAACAAAATTCCTCCTGAAGAGTATAAAGCGGTACCAGATGTGATTGAAGGAATTATCCCGGAGTGTACAGGATTTATATATGATGAGAACATTGCTAAAAAAACAGCGATGGGCGAATTACTATGTAAAAATCTTTCTTTAAAGGACACTTGTAGTAAAGAATATGGAAAGGCTATAGAAAGAATGATAACTTTTTTACTACCAGAGTTCGTAGACGCAAAGAAGAAATATGAGGAAGAATTGGATAAAAAAGAAGAGGAGGAAAGAAATAGGAAATTAATTAAAAAAGAAAAGAAAGAGAAGGAAAGATATACAGAATTAAAAAAATATTTTAAATTATTTCATAGGATGTTTATTCCTTTCTGTATTGTAATTACAATACTCATATTAGTTGTTACGGGAAATGGAATAGGATTTTTATTTCCAGCGCTTGTATTATCTGTAGTTTTTGTAGTTGTTCTTGGGTGTGTTATTGTTCATAGACTGGATCTTTATGATGAACTTGGAAAATATTATTCGGAGATAATACACAAATTTATTGAAAAAAGAAATCAGGCCGGAGACGATGACAAGAAAATTGATTTTTGGTCATTATTTTTTGATAAATAGTATGAGGTAATATATGGAACAAAATTATAAAATTATAGATGTTAATTTTAAAGTATTTAATGGTTTCTGGAACCAACTTAATAAACTTTTGACTGAAAACAAATATACAACAAGTGAGTTGAAGCTTATATTGACTAACTGGTCAAAAATATTAGGGGTTCCATTGATAGCAACTTGGGAGTATAAAAAACTATGTGAGGAAGCGAAAACCATTATTAAAGCTTTGAAATTAAGTGCCGAAAAAGGGGATATATATAAATTGCTTCGGTGTTTAGAAGTGCTAATTGATGATACAAAATTTACGGCATTACAGTTAAATGAGTTTTTGAGAAGAAATGGTATAGAATGTTATTATGACAGTACTGAAGCAATATGGAAAAAAGTAGATAATCAAAACCGAATAGGAGGACCTACAATGGAAATTTTTTTAGGCAGTTCCTCTGAAGCAAAAGATTTTATGGAGGACGTTGCTCTTAAACTACAGGAACTGGGATGTGACACATTAATGTGGACAGATACTGGCAAGGGAATTTTTGTTCCAGGAACTAATACCATAGACGCTCTGATTGAAATAACAAAAAGAGTTGAAGCAGCAATCTTTATTTTTAATGCAGATGACAAAACGTGGAATAAAAATAGCTCATTAGAAGGTGCGAGCACAGTAAGGGATAATGTCTTATTTGAATATGGACTTTTTACCGGAGCATTAGGAAAGAAAAAAGTATGCTTTGTTTGTAAAGATCATCCAGAAGTTGCGACAGATTTAAAGGGGATTACTTATATAGATGGAAATCAAAAGTCTTTAATTATCAAAAATAAATTAAAAGACTGGTGTTGATTGTCAAGTAAAATTGACCCACTTTTTCGTTGAATCTTGACCCACCTT
>ERZ1643246.831-NODE-831-length-36960-cov-6.267254_pt1 | contig 36960 bp, 34 predicted proteins | sample MGYA00579265_ERZ1643246 | MGnify/ENA primary metagenome ERZ1643246 (study PRJEB29033, sample SAMEA4952261) | chicken gut metagenome | biome: Broiler Chicken; feature: Gastrointestinal Tract; material: Caecum | place: Ireland | collected 2018 | study: Broiler...
CAACTGCAAAATCCCTTTCATCCTTCCACCCGCAGATATATCCGTTGACCCCCTGACGCATATACTCCCGGGTGCCCCGATTGTCCGCGGCGATGACCGGAAGCCCGACCGTCATAGCCTCCAGAGCTGCCATCCCAAGCCCCTCTCTTCTGGATGGAAAGAGGAAGGCATCCCCCGACGCGAGAAAGGAGGCCGCGTCCTCCTGATATCCCACAAGGCGGACCCGATCCTCCAGGCCAAAGGCCGCAATTTCTCTCTCCAATTCGGCCCGCAATCCCCCCTCCCCGGCAATGCTGCAGAAGATCTCCCGGGAGGAGAGCCTTTTCATGGCCCGGAGAATCACAGCGTGATTTTTATTCCGGTTCAGTTCCCCCATGGTCAGCAGATGGAAGGCATTTTGCGGAATTCCATGCTGCTGCCGCCACCGCTTTCCGGCCCCTTCATCCGCCTGCAAACGCTCTTTACAGATGCCGACGCCGGGAATCCGGTAAACTCTGCCGCCCGGCCGCAGATGAAAGTTTTTTGCCCGCCGAAAATCCTCCCGGTTGATGGTTATCAACGCGTCGGTGTAGCGGGCCATCAACGCCTCCGCAGGGTAGAACAGCCAGTTTATAACCGGCGCTCCCTGATAAAAATGGAATCCGTGGGCAGTATAGATTACTTTCAGTTCTCTCCCGAACATCCTGCCCAGCATCCGCCCCAGAAAACCACCCACCGGCGTATGGCAGTGCACCGCTGTAATGTGTTCCCGCTCCGTCAGTTCTTTCAGTTTTTTCAACTCCCCCAGATGGGAGCAGACAGCGAGAGGCGTCCCGGAAACCGCAATCTGGATTTTCGTCACACCGAGGGCGTCCAGTTCCTCCTGCCGCATACCGTAGACCGGCCGGGAAAAATCCGCAGCATAGAAAATCCGATAGCCCATCTCTCTCAGAAGGCGCACATTCTGAAGTTCAAACTGCGGAACAAAACCGCCGGATTTTGCCAGAAGCAATATTGCTCTCGGATGCTCCATGATTCCTCCTCGCGCTTGCGTATAGTTTATTCTGCTCATTTTACAGCGATAATTTTCACGGATTCGGATTCCTATGTCTCACACATCCTCTTCCTCTCCTTTCGCCGGCGGCACAGCGGTCACACACCCCTCGTCCACGCCCTCGCTGTTTTCCTCCTGAAACAGAACCTTCGCCGTCCACAGAAGGATCTTGATATCCAGCCAGATCGAATAGTTCTCAATATAGGTAATGTCCAGCTTCAGCTTATCGTAGGGCGTGGAGTTGTATTTCCCATTTACCTGGGCATAACCGGTCAGCCCGGCCTTGACTTTCAAACGATAGGGAAATTCCGGAATATTTTTCTCATACTGTTCCGCGATCTCTCTCCGTTCCGGGCGGGGCCCCACAATGGACATCTCGCCCCGCAGCACATTGATCAGCTGAGGCAGTTCATCAATGTGGAGTCTGCGCAGAATTTTCCCCACAGGGGTAATTCTGCCATCGCCCTTTGCCGCCAGACGGGGGCCGTCCCGCTCCGCGTCCTCGTACATGCTGCGGAATTTAAACATCCAAAAGCTTTTTCCGTCCTTTGTCAGCCTTTCCTGTCGATAAATAACCCTTCCACCATCACAGAGGCGAATGCTGACCGCCGCGAGAAGAAACAGCGGAGACGTGACCGCCAATATGACAAGCGCCACCACAATGTCAAAAATCCGTTTCACAAACCGCTGTTCCACAGGGAGCCCCCGATTCCGGGAGAGGAGAAAAGGCTGATAAAACATGTGTACATTTTCCGCTCCCCGGAGAATGATATCCGAAATCTTCGGCGTCACATATGTCCGGATATCATACCGATAACAGTATTTGACCAGCGTGTTGCGAAGCTGGTCCGGCAGATCCGAGAGAATAACCGCGTCCGACTCCCGGATTTTTTCTTTCAGCCGTTTCATTCCCACATCTGTACAGATGGAATCACAGAGATGAAATTCCTCCTGTCCGCTGGCCAGTTTCCCGATCAGCTCCTCGGGATACCGTTTCTCGTAAATAACCACCATATCCTTTGGCGGATAAAGTTTCAGATATATGACCCGGATCGCATAAACGCAGATCAGCACCACAAGCGCCTCAGCCCCTGCCATGCCCAACAGGGGCACCGGATTCATATATCCCCTGGCAAACACGCATATTTCTATATAAATCACAACAGTTCCCAGACAGATAGCCAGGATCTGAGAAAGCCACATCTCCGTAATGCGCAGGTAACCGATATTCTGGCCGTTCATCCCGCGGACAAACATGAACATAAAAAGGGCGTACATGCCGATCATGATGATATTTTCATAGGAGAAAGACGGCTGCTCTATCGACGGAAAATAGCACTCCAGCCACACTACCGCAAACATGGCCGTCTCAATGCAAAGCAGTATGAAGTTGGATACAATCGTGAAAAGGTGTTTGTATTCCTCTTTCGCCAATTTTTTCACAACGCCGTTTCCCCCTGCCCCATTTCCGCCGTCACACAGAAAGCATGTGAAAATCCTTTGCTAAAAATACCGGAAAAAGCATATATTATCTATCAGCAAATATTTTCGCAGAGTATTTCACTCTACGAAAAAAGCCGCTCTGCCCGTATTTTACAGGCAAAGCGGCCTCTTTTGACCATATCATCTGACGGCAAACATTCCCGTCAGCTTTCTCATATTTTCCCGTTTGGATTCCAGGGAGGGATGTACATACCGGTTCATGGTAATGCCGATACTGGAGTGGCCCAGAATCTCACTGAGACTTTTCACATCGAATCCCTGCTCCACACACCGGGTGGCAAAGGTGTGACGCAGAGCGTGATAGTTTCCGTAATCCACGGAAGCCTCCTGCAGAACGCGTCGGAAATGATTTTCCAGGGAGCGGGGTTCCACAAATCGCGATGTGTTACCTGTCAGAAGGAAACCGGCGGCATCGCCGCGATAGGAACATACCGCGAGAAACAGGGCATCCGGAAAGGGAATTTCGCGAATGGATGACGCGCTTTTCGGGGATGTGATGATGATCTCCGTTTTTTTCCCCTCCGGACGCATCCGCTGAACTCGCTGCATGGTTCGCCGAACCTGAAGCGTCCGCTCCGAAAAAGAAATGTCTTCCCATCCCAAAGCGCAGACCTCTCCAATCCGAAGACCCATATACAGGCTGAGCAGAATACCGAGATTTCGCGCGTCCCTGTGGGAACACAGATAATCCGTCAGACGCTTCTGTTCGGAGACAGTGAAAATACGCATCTGCTTTTTGGGCTGTCGGATATGCACTCCACTCAGATCCGGCACGCCCGGCTGCCCTTTTGCGGCCGCGTGGCGCAGAATTCCCCGGATCAGTGAGAGAATATCGGCAACCGTTTTCTCTGAGAGTCCCTTTCTGCTCCTTCCGCCGGACTGAAGCAATTGGACACAGAAATGCTGAATTTCTTCCGTATCGATAGCGGCAATATTTCGATCTCCCAGGGCAGGAAGAATGTAGCGGTAAAGCATGTTTTTATATTTTGCCACTGTGGACTCCTTGATTCCCGGAAGGATCTCCTCAAACCAGGCCTCCGCAACCTGCGAAAATCTGATTCCGGTATTCTTGCCATTTATGTTCCACCCACTCTGTTTTTCCCACTTTTTTGTCTGCGCATTCAATAAATTTACGACTTCCATGCGCTTTTGAAACGCAGCTTCCCTTGTGCGGCCATAGACAGAACCGTAGACCGCTCTGCCCTCCGGGCTTCTCTCCTTTATATACCTCGCTTCCCATCTTCCGTCTTTGCGCAGATAGATATTTTCCCTTTTCGTGTTTTCTGCTCTTTCCGTCACATGATCCTCCTTGCCTTTTTCACACGCTGTTACAAATTCCTGCTCCTACCGCACTGTTCCCAATTACCGGAAACAACTGCGTTTCTGGTACTTGATATCGAAGTATTGACAAATAATCCCATATTTTGTAAGATTTAAGAAATATAGACATTATCCGACCCATCGACATTTTCGTAGAGTGAAATACTCTACGATTTTTTTCGTGCTGTATCCTCCCTCTGACAAAATGTGAAATCGGAAGAAAGTGGCGCTCGGGCATTGATTGGCATATTCAAAAAAGCAAAACCGCCCCGCAAAGGCATCAATCAGACATTGATAGCCTCTGCGGAGCGGTTTTTCTCCCCTCAAATACATTTTCGTTGACCTTACAACAGATATACCGGCAAATCTTCCGTCAAATGGCAGACCTGGTTTTTCTCCAGGTTCATCTTCTCAACCACCTCCGGGGAAACCGCCGGAATCGTGGAAGCGGTCACTTTCGCAGCCGTAGCTGTGTTTTTTGTTCCGGCGCCCTTCGCAGCTGTTTTTTTCGCAGCAGCGCTCTTTGGCTTTGTGGCTGCCTTCGCCCCGGTAGCAGCCTTCTCCCCTGCAGGCTTCACAGCCGTCTTAACAGTTGCCGCAGGTGTTTTCCCCTTTGCCTCTCCGGCCTTCGCCGCTGCTCTCTTAATGCTTCCTGTTCCTACTGACATAATGCATCCATCTCCTTTGCCAGCGCGAAGTACTCGGCGGCACTTCTGGCGCTCTTCTTATGTATATAGACGGGCAGGCTGTTGTCCTGTGCCCACTCCACCTCGCTGTCAATGCGGATATAGGTGTCGAAAACCCGCACATTCTCTGTCTCACGCAATGTCTCTAAGGTCTGTTTTCCATAGTTTTTGCGCATATCCACCTTCGTCACCACGATCCCAAGCAGCCCGAGATCCGGGTTGATCTTCTTCACATCGTCGAGGAAATCAAACATGTTGGCGACCCCAAAGAGTCCCCAGGGGCTGGCTTCCACCGGCAGCACCACCCAGTCGGCCGCGACGAGAATGTTCATGACCCACCCTCCCAGCGTGGGCGGCGCGTCAATCAGAATGTAATCGTAAATCCCCTCTTCCCGCACATTTTTCAGGCAGTTTTTGAGGATCATCTCCCGCTGCCACCGGGTAAAAAGCTCATACTCTATGCCGCTCATCAGCGTGGTGGAGGGCACCAGATCCAGCCCTTCATAGGGCGTGGAGACAATATCTTCCCTGATATCTCTCTCCTGCCGGATCGCATGGTAAAGATTATGCTCTCCGGTGGCCATGGCAAGCACTTCCTCCTCCCCGAAAAAGGAGAGGGTCAGGTTCATCTGCATATCCCCGTCGATCAGCAGCACCTTCTTACCCTGCGCCGCCAGGGAAAATCCCACGTTGGCGCAGGTGGTTGTCTTTCCGCTGCCTCCCTTATTATTGGCAAATGCGATAACGCTGGTCTTCGTCCCCATAAAAGCAAACCACCTCTTTATCTTTCATGTATCTCGCCCAGGCGTCGGAGGGCTGCACGTCGGTTACTACCATGTCGATATCCTCCGCCCCGCAGATCCGGGAAAATCCAATCTGGTCAAATTTTGTATAGTCTACCGCCAGAATTCTCCGGGTGGCATTTTTTAACATCGTCTGCTTGACCTGAGAAAACATGTCGTTGATGTCCGTCAGTCCCTTATCCATATCAAATCCCTTGCAGGAGATAATCGCCTTGTCCGCGTGAAAGGATTCGATGCCGGCGATAGCTTTCGGCCCCACCAGCGCATATTTTTCCGCCTGAAGGATTCCCCCTGTGGAGATCACTTCCCAGTCGCTGTCCTCCGCGCACTCCACCAGCACCTCCAGGGAGTTGGTAATGATCGTGAGATCCTTTTTCCCCTCCGACCGCAGCGCCTTAACGATGGAGAGCGCCGTGGTGGAAGGATCCAGCAGAATGTGATCCCCGTCCCGGATAATCTCCGAGAGAATGTCGCCGATAACCCGCTTCCCCAGCATATTGCGCTTCTTGCGGTCCTTGAAGGGCATCTCCGCCCCCACGTCCTCCTTCAGGACAGCCCCGCCGTAGCTCTTGGTTACCAGATCATCCTTCTCAAATTTATCCAGATCCCGGCGGATGGTCTCCTCGGACACGGAAAATTTGCGGCTCAGCTCACTGACCACCACGCGCTTTTCCCTGTGCAGTTGTTCCAGTATCAGTTTTCTGCGCTCAATCGCCAGCATATCTGCCTCCTTTCTCCCGTCCCGGCATCCCCGGATCCGTCGGATATTCTTTCTTCTCTGTTATACTGCAGTTCTGCGTATTTCGGTCGCTTTTTTCTCTGATGTTCCGAACACGATTGCGATGCTGCGGAGGAGAGACGCAAACATCGTGGAAGCCTCTGCTGAACATGATGTTTGTCCCCGGCGGCCCTCCGGCGCGCTCTGTATCGCAATGTGAGGAAAACAGAGGAAAAGCGGCCGCGTGTACAACTGCAGAATTACAGAATCGTTTTACAGATCTGCGCGTCCGGATGGGCGATAACCGAAGAATCCAGAAACATCCCCTTCTCTCCCACCGACTCCGTCGCCGCGGCGATAGCCGCCTCGCAGGCCGCCACCTCTCCGGTGATCAGCAGATAGGATTTCCCGCACATTCCCTTGGCGATCCGAAGCTCAATCAGCTGCACGATCGCCGTCTTCGCCGCGATATCCGCCGCCACAATAATGGAGGCCGCGTCGTAGGTCTCCAGGATTCCCAGGGCGCTCACATCCTCCACCTGGCTGGTTCCGTAGATGGCCGGGAAAATGGAGGGGTCCGGATTTCCCAGCACAAAATCGTCGATCAGTTCCTCAGGACGGGTTGCTCTGGCCCGCTCCACCGCGGCCCGCACCGCGCTCAGATCTCCGGCGATAATTGCCACATATTTTCCGGGGCAGACTGTCTGGGCCTCCAGGATCTCCACGTCCGAAGTCTTGACCATCTGATCCGCAGCGGTAATCCCCGCGGACACGGTTTTAAATTCAATCATTCCGATTGCTTTTTGCATGTTCTTCCTCCTCGCACTCTATCCTCTCAAGGCCTTCTGCGGTCCGATAACCAGATACCGGTCGCTCACTTCCAGCACTCTGCCGGAGACCGGCGCGTGAATATTCACGGAAAGTCCCTGGGCGGCCTTTGCCACCACGTCCCCCTCTGACACCGTATCGCCCACGGAAACCGCGGCCACAGCCGGGGCTCCGATGTGCTGGCTCAGAAGGATCTTTACGGTCTTTGCCGGCCGGACAGTGTCATCCAGCGGCGCCGGCACATTGTACTTCGCCAGACCCAGACGGTTTTCCAGACGCTCCTCCGGCACCCGGCGATAGGCCCGGGACGGCTGAACGGGAGCCGCTGAGCGCTCCGGCGCCCTGACGCCGGCTTTTCTCAGCCCGTTCTTGTACTCGGTAATCATGCTCCGCGGCGCCAGTCCCTGGGGACAGCTGTAGAGTTCGCAGAGTCCGCAGGAGCAGCAGAACATGGTGTCCAGAAACGGTTCCAAATCCCGGAAATCCCGGTTTGCAGCCGCCCGCATAAACAGATGGGGCCGGATCGGATGTCCGAGATTGTACCGGGGACACAGATCCGTACAGGTCTGACACTGACAGCAGATGCTGGCTGCCCGGGCCACGTCGATGGAAAATCTGCTCTGCTTTTTCAGCACCAGCGGATGATTCCCGGACAGCACGATAATGGCGTTGGTGGTCTTCGTCACCGGCTGGTCCGGCTGACCGAAATTGCCCATCATAGGACCGCCCAGCAGATATACCGGGTCATCCACCGTAACCGCGCCGGCCATGGCCGTTACCTCGCCGATGGAAATCCCCACCGGCACCCGCACGGTAACCGGATGTTCCACCTCGCCCACAACCGTCACATATTTTTCCGTGACCGGCCGCTGTTCCCACACCGCCCGGTACACATTCCAGAGGGTTTCCACGTTAAAGACCGCCACACCGCACTCGATGGGCAGTCCCCCCGGGCGCACCACTCTGCCGGTGGCCTCATAGATCAGCACCACCTCGTCCCCCATGGGGTAAGCTCCCGGAAGCTCATGAATCCGCATGCCCGGGAACTCGTCTATATATTGATGTAAGGCAGCAATCGTGCCCTTGTATTCCTTCTTGATTCCGATGATCATCTCTTTGGCCCCGACAGTCTCGCCGATCAGGGCAAAGGCCTGCATGATTTCACGGGCGTGGGTCCCTAAAAGCTGCCGATGAAGCTTCAGCAGCGGCTCGCACTCCGCGCAGTTCATCAGAATGGTATCGGCCTTATCCGAGAGCTTGCCGTAAGTGGGAAATCCCGCGCCGCCAGCTCCGACAATGCCGCTCTCTCTCAAAATTTCACTCAGTCTGGCAATTTCCATCATCGTCTAGTCCAACTTTCCGATATAATCCACAATTCCCACGATGGCAGCGTCCACAGGCGCCTCCGGCACACCGCATCCGATGCGGGCCGCGCTTCCCTGGGCCACCAGCACATACTCGCCGATTCCGGCTCCGATATTGTCGATGGCGATGATCTGCTCATACTCGCCTTTCAGGCTGCCGCCGGGCTCGCCTCCCTTTACGGCAACCGGCTCGACGATCATGAGCTTGCTGCCCACCAGATTATCCTGCTTGCGGGTCGAAACGATACTCCCTGTCACTTTTCCAACAATCATGTTCTTTCCTCATTTCACAATGGCCACTCTGTCGCCGCACTTGATCTCGCTGGCGTTGGCCTCGTCTGTGTCGATATGCATTTCCAGGGTAAAACTCTCGTCCACACGGATCTTTACCTTGTCAAAGGTGGTCCCCCTCTCGTTGTCCACCCTCACGCTCACATAATCCCCGTCGTGTACGCCGCATGCGGCCGCGTCCGCCGGAGACATATGAATGTGTCTCGCCGCCACAATACAGCCCTCTTTGCAGTAGATCGCTCCCTTCGGTCCCACAATGGCGATGGGCGCGCTGCCGGCCGTATCTCCGGACTCTCTCACCGGGACGTTGATTCCCAGCTTTCTCGCGTCTGTGCTGCTGATCTCCACCTGGGTGGCTTTTCTGACCGGTCCCAGAACCCGGACGTTCTCAATCGCCCGCAGCTTCAGGCCCACAATCGTGCAGCACTCGTTGGAGGCAAACTGTCCCCCCATGAGCTCCTTCTTCTTTGTCAGCTGATACCCCGGTCCAAACAGGGTCTCCACATCCTCCTGGGTCAGATGGATATGGCGGGCGCTGACGCCCACAGGAACAAGAAAACCGTCTCCCTTGCTCTTCTCTCTCTGAAGCGTATCCACAACAATACGCGTAATTTCCTCAATCTGATTCTTTTCCACTGGCTTCACCTGTCCTTGCGTCGGTTATGTGGGGAAATGCGGCGGCGAAAGGTTCTCCCGGCCAGGCCGGGCGCAGCGTCCCTCCGCCGCCTCCCTCATTGACTTTTCTGCAGAAAACTCAATCCTTCGTACTTATGTACTATTTGATCTTCGGAAGAATTCCCTCCACATCCGTGTGCGGTCTCGGAATTACATGCTGAGCTACCAGCTCGCCGAGTCTTTCTGCGTTTGCGGCGCCTGCTTCCACAGCGGACTTCACTGCTCCCACGTCTCCGCGAACCATAACGGTTACCAGTCCGGAACCGATCTTCTCCGTTCCCACCAGCGTAACGTTTGCCGCCTTGCACATGGTATCCGCAGCCTCAATCGCCGCTACCAGTCCTCTGGTTTCCACCATTCCCAATGCTTCCTGTGCCATAATCTTTTCCTCCTTTGGCTTCATTTGATTTTCATTGTACAATAAAATTTATATTTTCTGCCCCCGCCCCGATAAAATCTCGAGGCGGTTCGCAGTTGCTGCCAGAAATATCCGCAGCTTCTCCGGCGTCCTTTACTGTTCTTTCTTCTTTGCCAGACGCTTTGCGCTTCTGGCCACCATCTTGCGGGTCTCCTCGCAGGGAGCCGCGATCACGCCGCTGGCCGCCAGGATGTGATGGCATTCCTGCGCGGTGGAAGCCGCAGCCTCCACCGCCGCCTTCACATCGGCCACATCTCCCTCCACGATAACCGTGACGAGACGTCCTCCCAGCTTGCGCTCCCAGGTAACCAGGCTCACTTCCGCGGCCTTGCACATGGCGTCCAGGCAATCTACCGCGGCAACCACGCCGGAAACTTCAATCAGTCCGTACGACGTACCCATAAGCCTTACGCCTGGGGGAATCCCGGAAGAATCTTCTCCACATCATTGTGGGGTCTCGGGATCACATGCTGGGCTACCAGCTCGCCAAGGCGGCTTGCCGCTGCCGCTCCGGCCTCCACTGCTGCCTTTACCGCTCCCACGTCTCCGCGAACCATAACGGTTACCAGTCCGGAGCCGATCTTCTCTGTTCCCACCAGGGAAACCTCAGCGGCTTTGGTCATCGCATCCGCCGCCTCGATGGAGGCTGTCAGACCTCTTGTCTCTATCATTCCCAATGCTTCCTGTGACATATTTTCCTCACTTTCCGCCGTCTCTGCGGCTGTATATTTTTTGCATTTTACTATTTCTGCTCTCTCGTCTCCAGAGCTTCTGTCTCCGGGATTCTCACCCGCTTGACAAAAACGGTCAATCCACATCAAAAGCGCAGATTCCCAGCATTTTCAGTGTGTGCTGTGTGGGTCGTGGGATCACATGGCTGACCACCACACCCGTCGTGGCCTCCGCCACCTGACGGCCCGCTTCCACCGCCGCCGTCACATCCTCCACGCTGCCCCGGAACTTGATCGTCACCAGAAGGGGCACCGGAAGGGAATCCGCGTTGGCGGGCTTGTTCTTATCGAAGGGCTCCAGCGTCACATTCGCCGCCTTGCACCCGGCATCCGCCGCCAGAAACGCGCACACCAGACCGTATACTTCCAGTATTCCTACTGCTCTCTCATCCATCCTGTCGGCTCCTCTCTGATCCGCCGGCTGTCATCAGTCCGGCATTACCGCGATCTTCAGACCGGTCATGGCCAGATTCTTCCGATAAGCCTCGTTGATCTGGCTCAGCGGATACTTGTCGGTAATCAGTTCCTTCATGGGCAGCCCGATGGCGTTCGCGCTCTTTAAGAAGGCGAAGGTCGTCGCGTAGTCGCGAAGGGTGTATACCCAGCTTCCCACCGTGGTAATCTCCTTGGAGCAGATGTCAAAGTGGGGATTGATGGTGGCGTCTCCGCCGTTGATGAAAAATCCCAGCTCACAGAGTCCGCCGCCGTTGCGGATGAACTTGTAAATATTGGAATGTCCCGCGGGAGATCCGGTACACTGGAAGGCGAAGTCCGCCAGATGGCCGCCGAACTGGGCCTCGATGGCCTTCGCCATCTCCTCGGCTCCCTTGTAATCCTTGAAGTTTACGCTTCCGGTAGCTCCCATCTTCCTGGCAAATTCCAGTCTGCCCTCGTTTCCGTCCACCGCGATGATCTCTGCGATGCCCATGGTCTTTAACACCGCGATGCAGATCAGGCCGATGGGGCCGCATCCCTGAACCACTACCCGGCTGTTAAACCGGAGAATGCCGGTGGATTTTGCCCGCTCCACCGCGTGTACCAGAACCGCACAGGGCTCGATGAGGATACGGGAATCCAGATCCAGATCGCTCACGTTGAAGAACGTGGAGCCTCCGCGGATCAGTATGTAATCGGCAAACCAGCCGTTCAGATGCACATCGTCATCGGGAAGCAGTCCGTACACATCGGCGCCGCCCACATTCTGCTTGTTCAGATCGAACATCGTGATGTCGGGATTGTCCTTGAAGATCATGCAGGTTACCACCTTGTCGCCCAGCTTTACGCTGTTGCCGGCGCTGTCCACCTTCACGTTCTTTCCCATCTTCACGATCTCGCCGGTTCCCTCATGTCCCAGGGCAACCGGAATCAGTCCGAAGGGATCTCTCTTGAACTCGTGAGCGTCGGTTCCGCAGATTCCGCACCCCTCCACCTTCACGAGGATATCGTCGTCCCCCACTTCCGGCATGGGGAATTCCTTGATTTCAAAATGTTCCAGGGAAGTCAGCATTGCCACATGGGCCGTCTTCGGAATCGAGCCGCCCGCAGCGGAGGATGCGCTTCCGGAAGCGGATGTTCCCGACAGATTGTTGAGCACCTGTCTCACAATGGCTTCCACCTGATTTTCATTCATTTCCATTGTCTTTTCCTTTCCTGACGCCTGTTGGCGTCATAACTTATTCGGCTTCCCTATCGGATACAGAGTGAATCCGACATGGTACATCTTCTTCTCTTGGTAAATGTCGCCGCGCTGGTCAGTCCCTCTCCGGTACGGCTTGCGATGGTAAAGGTCGGGAATCCCTCCCCGCCGAATCCCAGAGCCGCGTAGGACGGTCCGTTCTTTACCAGAATCGCGGTATCCATGGCTCTCGCGTACTCGGTAATCCGATCCACATTCTTGGAGTGGATGTGGGCGGAATGGCGGTTGCCGTGCTCCAGCCATACGGCCTGCTCCACCGCGTCCTCAAAGTTCTTCGCCCGGACAACGCCGAGGATCGGCATCATCAGCTCCGTGGTAATCAGCGGATGCTCCTTAGGTCCCTCAAAGGTAATGCAGCGGATGTTATCGGGCACTTCCACGCCCACCATGGAGAGCAGCACCTTGGCGCTTCTCCCCACACACTTCCGGTTCAGAGCTCCCTTCTCGGTAAAGACGGTGGCGATCAGCTTATCCTGAACTTCCCTGGAGGCCAGGTAACATCCCTGCTCCTCCACCATATATCTCATGAGCTCGTCGCAGATGGAATCCACCGCCACAATCTCCTTCTCGGCGATGCAGGGCAGGTTGTTGTCAAAGGTACATCCGTTGACGATGTCCTCCGCCGCCTTGCGGATATCCGCCGTCTCATCCACCAGGGCGGGGGGATTTCCGGCTCCGGCTCCGATGCCGCGCTTTCCGCTGGAGAGCACCGCCGTAACCACACCAGGTCCGCCTGTGGCAACCAGAAGGGGAATGTCCGGATGCTTCATCATCACGCCGCTGGTATCCAGGGTCGGTTTCTCCACCGTGCAGGCAATGTTGTCCGGCCCTCCGGCCTCCAGGGATGCCTCGTTCAGAAGGTTGATGGCGTAGATGGACGTCTTGATGGCCTGGGGATGGGGGTTGAACACCACCGTGTTTCCTCCGGCCAGCATGCCCATGGTATTGCAGAGCACGGTCTCGCTGGGGTTCGTGCAGGGGGTAATAGCCCCAATCACACCGAAGGGTCCCATCTCCACCAGCGTCAGTCCCCGGTCGCCCGACCAGGCTGTGGTAGTGATGTCCTCGGTTCCCGGTGTCTTCTCCGCCACCAGAAGATGCTTTAAAATCTTGTCGCCCACATTGCCCATACCGGTCTCATCCACGCCCATGCGTGCCATGGTCTCGGCGTTCTCGCGGATTTTCTCCCGCATTTTGGAGATGATCTTCTCCCGCTGATCCATGGACATGACCCGGACAATCTTCTGAGCTTCCTTCGCCTTGGCGATGGCTGTGTCCATGTCGGAGAACACACCGTGCATTCCCGAGGTGCTCCCGGAGAGCTGCATTTTCGCCATGACTTCTTCTACTATGCTCTTGATCTGATTCTCTGTCATTTCCAAGATATCACTTCCTTTGCTATATTTTTTCCATATGCTCCCAGCGCCGTATCCTGCTCCGCCGTGCCGCCGGAGACACCGATGGCTCCGATCAGAACGTCGTCCACATAGAGGGGTTCTCCACCTCCGAAGATCACGATCTTGCCGTCGTTAGTATTCTGAATCCCGTAGAGGGATCCGCCGGGAGAGGCCAGTTTCCCCAGCTCTGCCGTGGACATCTGGAAAGCCACGGAGGTAAAGGTTTTGTTCAGCGCCACATCAAAACTGCCGATGTAGGCCCCGTCCATGCACTCAATGGCTACGGGACGGCCCGCCGCGTCGGACACCGCCACCACGGCCTTCACTCCCATCTCCTGTGCCTTCTTTTCCACTTCGCGGATCAGGTTTCTGGCAAAGGCGAGATTCATCACAGAAGAAGCCGTCATCCTGCGGATCACACTCCGCACTGTCTGTTCCATATCCGTATCTTTCATATGGAACCCCCTTTCTTCTTCCGTCCCGAAAGACTAGTTCATCTCGGCAATGACTTTCTTTACGATCGCCGCGATCGTCGCCTCATCCACGTTGCTGCTCTTGTTGTCGCAGTCGCATCCGAAATTGTACTGATATCCCGGCATGTTGGCGTAATCCGCGCTGCCGCATCCGCCGCAGTTGTGGCAGTTGTCGCCGTCTTTGTTCAGGCAGATGTTTGCCGGATGCTTTCCGGGCATGCCGAATTTCCGACGGATCTCGTAGAGTTTCTTGATGTTTTCCTTGTCAAACTCCTTGGGGCCGCCCAGCATCTTGGACTTGTAGAGAAGCTCCGCGTAGAACTCCACGCTCTCCATCTTGTGGTAAGCAGCCAGAAGATCGGTGCTCCAGGTCAGAGCTCCGTGGTTCTCCAGAAGCACCGCGTCAAAGTAGGGGAGATATTTCTCCAGATTGTCCGGGATCTCCATGGTGGAGGGAGTGCCGTACTCAGCGATGGGCACGCATCCCAGAGCGATTACCGCCTCGGGCATGATCGGCTGTGTCAGCGGAATACCTGCGATGGCAAAGGAGGTAGCGAAGGTGGGGTGCGCGTGTACCACTGCTCCCACATCCGGGCGCTTCTGATACACTCTCATATGCATCTTGATCTCGGAAGAGGGTTTGAATCCCTTGTTTGCCTGGATCACATTTCCGTTCTCATCCACCTTACAGATGAATTCCGGCGTCATAAATCCCTTGGATACGCCAGTGGGTGTGCACAGAAATTCATGGTCATTCAGCTTTACGGAAATATTTCCGTCGTTTGCCGCCACCATCTTACCAATGTCACAGATCTGTTTTTTGATTTCCAGTTCGTTCATCATAGAACAAGCTCCTCCTTTTTGCTTTCTTTGCTTTGTTTTTGCGCTTATGATTTTGATTATATATGTGAACGCCGCATGTTCGGCTATTCATCATCTTATACTTTTCCTGCCCTTCGGATTTTCCGTTGCTCCCGGGCTCTACTCGTCTCCCGGTTCCTTCAGATATTCCAGAATTTCTCCCACGCCGGTCCCGTCCAGGGAATTGACATGGAAAATTTTCTTGCATCCTGCATTCCTGAGCCACCTGTCCGCCTGGGGGATGTTGGCGTCCGGCAGATCGATCTTGGTCACGATGCCGATGCACTCCCGGTTGGCCTGGCAGGTCACATTGGGCGGGAAAATCGAGTAGGGCTCGTTTGCCGCCGCCAGGATTCCGACGATGTCCGCCTCGTAGGTGTAGAGAGCCAGCGCCTTGCCCAGCCTTCTGCTCTGGGCGTATTCTCCCGGCGTGTCGATGACACTCTTGTAGTGGTGGACATCCTGGGTCTTATAATAATGTATTTCCTCTCCCCGCAACGCCTGGGTCAGTGTGGTCTTCCCCGCTGTGCTGCGGCCCATGAGCACCAGCTTTTTCATGTCTTTGTGATCTCACAGACCGTATGGTTGAGTTTTTCGGACACATAGGTCAGCATGGCATCCATGGCTGTCTCCACCTCGCTGACGGTTCCGGTAAAAATCAGGGTGCCGCTGAACCGGTCCACAAATCCGATCTGGGCTCCACTGGACTTCATGGCGATATCCGCCATGATAACTGCCGTCTCCGAGGGGGTTACCGTGGAGATTCCGATAGCCGCCTTGTCATAATCCAGACTGGGATCCAGTCCCAGCTTCTGGTACAGAATCGGATCAGGGCTGGCGATAATGTGGGCCAGGGTTACCTGGCGCCCCGGGACCGTCTCCTGTATGATCCGCATTCCGTTTTCCAATGGGTAATCTTCTGTCATAGCATCATCCTCCAATATGGCACTCCAGATCCGATACGTTCTCCACCAGCTTCTTCAGCATCTCCATGTGCTCATTCTCCGGCGGCAGAATGTCGGCCATGAGGTATTCCCTCCCCAGTCCTTCGTACTTGTCCTGCCCCAGCCTGTGGTAGGGCAGCAGATGAATTTTATGTACACCCGGCAGGCTGTCCGCGAAACGGGCGATCGCCGCGATCTCCTCCGGCGTCTCATTGAAGGTCGGGATAACCGGCACCCGGATGACCAGCTCCGTCATGCCCGAGGCTGCGATCCTTCTCGCATTTTCCAGCATCAGATCGTTTCTGCGCCCGGTAAAGGCCTCGTGCTTTGCCGGGTTCATATGTTTGATATCCATCAGGTAGGTGTCCAGCCAGGGTAAAATGGACTCGATCACTTCCCAGGAGGCACATCCCATGCTCTCCATGGCCGTGGTAATGCCCCTGTGGACAGCCGTCTCCAGCAGCGCCGCCGCGAACTTGGGCTGACAGAGGCTCTCGCCTCCCGAGAGGGTCAGACCGCCGCCGCTTCGGCGATAGTAGCCCCGGTCTCTCTCCACCGTCTCCATCACTTCCCCGACGGTCACGTCCCGTCCGATGATCTTCGGTTTTCCCGCGACCTTCATGGTCTCGATCTCGTAACACTGGGACTCGGGATTACAGCACCATCGGCACCGGAGCACACAGCCCTTCAGGAACACAATGGTGCGGATCCCCTGTCCGTCGTGGATGGAATACCTCTGGATATCAAAGATTCTTCCTTTTACCTGTGTAAGATCTTCCATACTAGAACCCCTGCTCGGTTCTGCGGATGATATCATCCTGCAGACTCTTGGAGAGAGTGGTAAACAGCGCGGAATATCCGGCCACGCGCACCACCAGGTGCCGGTAATTTTCCGGATGCTTCTGGGCGTCCAGCAGCGTTTCTCTGGAAACCACATTGAACTGCATGTGACTGCCCTTCCGGTCAAAGTAGGTGCGGATCAGGCTGACAAAATTGTCCAGTCCCCGGTCGCCGCTGAGGGCTGACGGGTGGAACTTCTGATTGAACAGCGTTCCGTTGGAGGCAATGCCGTGATCCAGCATGGACACAGAGTTCGCCGCTGCTGTCGGGCCGTGGGTGTCTTTGCCCGCGCTGGGGGAAACGCCGTCCGCCACCGGCATGCCCGCGTATCTTCCGTCCGGCGTGGCGCCGGTCTGCGCCCCCAGGGGAACATTGGCGGAAACCGGATAAAGCCCCGCCTGGAACTGGCCGCCTCTGGGGTTGTGATAGTTCAAAAGCGGTTTCGTGTAGGTGTAGGCCGCCTCCCTGGCAAATGCGTCCACCACGTCGTCATCGTTCCCGAACTTCGGCACCTGATCGATCAGATCGTGGATCCGGTCAAATTTCGCCTGTTCCTCCGGCGTCACGGAAGCAGCGATAACCTGACGGGCTGTCTCCGTCACTACCTTCGCATCCGGCCGGGCACCCTGCTCCACAAACTCCCGGGCCACATTGCCGGCAATCTGCGCCAGTACCAACGGCTCATCGGTCTTTCCAAAGTTGAACATCAGAGCCTTCTTGTAATCCTTCATGGAAACCTTCTTCTCGTCGAACACCAGCTTCTTTACCGCGTAGAGGGAATCCGCCACATTGGCGATGCCGAAGCCCTGAGGCCCGGTAAAGTTGTAGACGCAGCCGCCCTGCTCGCAGGTCTTGCCGCGCTTGATGCAGTCGTCCACCATGGAAGCCAGAAACGGCAGCGGTGCCCGGTCTGCATGAGCCTGATCGATGGAGTTGTCCGCGTTGACCAGCAGGGAGATAAAGTAATTCTGCTGGGTCTTGTAGGCATCGTAAAATTCCTCAAAGGTCTGCATCTGCTCCACGTCGCCGGTCTTGGGTCCGATCTGCTCCCCGCAATCCATACCATTCGAGAATACCATCTCCAGCGGGCGGCACATGTTATAGAACGCAGCGTCATGCCATCCCCAGGTCTTGCCCGCCTTCTGAGGCTCCACGCAGCCGATGATGTTGTAGGTTCTGGCATCCTCCAGAGTCAGGCCGCGGCTCATCAGCGACGGGATGATAACCTCATCGTTGTAGTATGCCGGCAGACCGATGCCTGTCCTGGTCAGTTCCGCCGCCCGAACCAGAAGTTCATGGGGCGATCCGTTCCACACCCGGATGGACAGAGAAGGCTGGGGCAGGAACACATGGGCGGAAGCGTCAATGCACATGAAGGAGAGATCGTTGGTTACATCCAGCCCCTCCGCGTTCTGGCCGCCCACAATCAGGTTCTGGAACAGGCTGTAACCAGCAAATCCCTTGGCGCTCTCCGCATCTCTGCACTTGTTCAGGTCATTGAGCTTGACCCACACACAGTCGATCAGTTCCTGGGCCTGCTCTCTCGTCATCCGGCCCGCTTCCAGATCCGCCTGATAATAGGGGTACATATACTGATCAAACCGTCCCGGGGAGATCGAGTGTCCCGAGGACTCCATCTGCAGAAGCTGCTGCACAAACCAGAAACTCTGACAGGCCTCCCAGAAAGTCTCCGCCCCCTTAGCCGGCACTCTCCTGCAGTTTGCCGCGATGGTCAGAAGCTCCTGCTTTCTCGTCCCATCCCCGCATTTTGCCGCCTGGCTCTCCGCCAGATCCGCGTAGCGGTTCGCGTATCGGATAACCGCCGCGCAGCTGATCAGCATGGATTCCAGCAGCACATGCTTCGTGGCATAATCCGCGTCTCCCACGCTGCAGCCCGCCAGTTCCTGACGAACTTCCTCCATGATACCCTCGAATCCCACGGCCAGCACCTTCTCATACTGCACCGTCACATGTCCCACACCGTTGTAGAAATAATTGCCCGGCGTGAACATGTTGTGGGCCATGGCCCGCAATGTCTCCGGCGCCATGTAGGATGTGGCCAGCTCGCTGGTGGTCTTTCCCTTCCAGTACTTGTCCACCTCGGCGATCTCCTTTTTCGCCTGTTCCGATATGTAGAAGGGATCCGCCTCTCGGGTGGCCGCCGTGTCAAACTCCGATTCCAGCCACTCAAAGGAGAACTCCGGGAATGTCTGACAGCCCCGTGGCGCGATGGTGGAACTGCCCACAATCAGCTCCTCCTCACGGATAATAATCGGAATGTGGTCGAGAATATGGGCAAAGGCCTTCGCCTTGCGCATGACTTCCGGCTCATCCTCCGTCTGCCGGTAGGATTCCGTAAGCAGCACTGCCCTGGCCGACTCGATCTCCGGCAGCTTCGCGTACAGGTGCTCCACCAGGCGGGTAATCCGCTCACTCTTTGGCACCTTCACACTGTTATACTTTGCCATAGCATTACCTCTCTCGAAAAACAACATAATCCCACATAATTCCTCTCCATTATAGAGGGCTTAATGTGGGATTGTCAACGATTTTTTGGGGATTTTGGTCGTTTTTCGAGGATTATCATGTTGGCTTTTTAATTTTTGTTGAGTTGCGACAATTTAAAATGTGGCTTTTATTGCGTTTTGCACATTTCATGGATCTTTGTACACCGGCGTCCTCTCACTTGGCAAAGGGAGAATCATTTCCCGGAAAACAAAAAAAGCGCCGGGGATACCGGTACACATCGCAATGTATACCGTATTCCCAGGCGCTCCTCTGTTTTCTTCCGCGGGCAGATATTACCAGATGCCCAATACATGCTGCATCAGCAGGCTGACCGCCGTGATGCCTACCCAGCAGCAGAATCCCATGGCAATCGGTTTTCCGCCGGTTTTTACCAGCTTCACAATGTCCGTATTCAGGCCGATAGCCGCCATGGCAAGAACGATGAAGAACTTGCTCACATCCTTCAAGAAAGAGAACACGCTCTCCGCCGCCCCATAGGCCGCCGTTCCCTCTCCGAAAACCGCATACACCACCGTGGTAATCACGGAAGCCAGCACGAAGTACAGGATGAACATCGGGAAAATCTGTTTCAGATCCACCTTTTTGCCGCCCTCCTGCAGCTTCTCCTTTCTCGTCCGAATGAAAGCCAGCACCAGCGTGATCGGAATGATGGCCAGCGTTCTGGTCAGCTTGACCGTTACCGCTGTATCCAATGTCTGAGATCCCAGGCCCCACATACTGTCCCAGGTGGAGGCCGTCGCCGTCACGGAGGAGGTATCGTTTACCGCCGTCCCGGCGAAAATTCCGAAAGCCTCCCCTGTATCGTGGGAAAATCCCAGCACAGAGCCCAGCACCGGAAACAGCAGCGCCGCGATCACGTTGAAAAAGAAGATAACCGAGATGGACTGGGCCACTTCCTCATCATCCGCGTCAATAACCGGCGCGGTGGCCGCGATGGCGGAACCGCCGCAGATGGAGGATCCCACGCCTACCAGTGTGGAGATCCGCCCGGGAATATGCATCAGCCTGTGCAGCACATAGGCGATGATCAGCGATGTGGCGATTGTGCTGACGATGATCGGCAGGGACTGCCGTCCCGTCTCCAGAATGACCGTGAGATTCATGCCGAATCCCAACAAAATAACCGCCCACTGGAGGATCTTCTTTGAAGTGAATTTGATCCCCGCCTCAAAGGCGCTCTTGTCCTTGATAAAGAGCGTGATAACCATACCTGCCAGGATCGCGATAACCGCCCCTCCCACAATGGGGAACACCTGGCCCAGCAGCCAGGAGGGCACCGCAATCACAAGACATAAGAGAAATCCCTTCCAGGATGTTTTGATTTGTTCTGACATATCTTTTGTTTCCTTTCTAACTCTTCCGGCATCCGCTGCCGCCCCGCAAACTGCCGCGGCCCGGCGGCCTCAGATACCCTGCCCAAGACACTGACGCCCATTCTACCATTAAATAGGAAAGAAAGCAAACCTTTCAGCCCCGGATTGTGTATCTTATGAGATACATTTCCGCATTGACAGTTTCTGCTTTATCCTCTATACTTTGTATATCTTTATATTTCTTTTCTTCACATCCATTTTTACTCACTTCTATTTTTCGAAAGGACGTTTCTATGGACAAACAATTCTCAAAACACCGTTCTTCTTTAAACCATTCCGTATTTTCCAATGAGCTTGCAAATGCTACCGGCCCCATCGATTACGGCTTTACCAACGATTACATGTTTCGGGCTATCCTGCAGAGAAACATGACCGTGTTGAAAGCTCTGATCTCATCCCTTTTGCATATCAAAATGGAAGATATTACAGAAATCCGGATTCAAAATCCCATTGAGCTCGGAAAAACTATTGAGAACAGGGACTTTATCCTCGACATCCATCTGATCATCAATAACAGCCATGCCATCAATCTGGAAATGCAGGTAGCGGACGAGCATGACTGGCCCGAGCGGTCTCTGTCCTATCTCTGCCGCAGTTTCGATCAACTCAATGAAAGCGAAGCTTATCGAAAAGCCAAACCGGTCATCCACATCGGTTTTCTCAATTATACCCTCTTTCAGGACGCGCCGGAATTCTACGCGAAATACTATATGATCAATGTGAAAAATCATCGTATTTATAGTGACAAACCGGCCCTCTACGTGGTAGACTTAACTCATACAGATCTCGCCTCTGATGAAGACAGAAAATGGCAGATCGACTTCTGGGCAAAACTTTTCAAGACCACCACATGGGAGGAGCTGCGTATGATCTCCAGAGATAACAAATATATGACAGAAGCTTCCGAAGAACTCTATGAACTGAATTCTGATGACGCCATCCGTGCGCGCTGCCGCGCCAGAAAAGATTACTACAACAACCTCCGTCAAACTCAGGAAGATTTCGCGGCTTTACAGGCGGAAATCACGGCGAAAGATGCTGCCATTGAAGAGAGGGATGCCATCATCGCCGCTCTCCAGGCCCAGCTCGCAGAGAAAGAAGCGCAACTCAAAAAAGGAGAACAGCAATAACACTGCTCTCCCCTTGTATACCGACACTACTCAACCGTCACAACCGCTTCCGCTTTTCCAAGTGTTTCTGTCTCCACGGTAATCTTCGCCTCGCCGGCCTCGTAGCCACCGCGGACAACGATTTGCCATCTTCCCTGATAGGAGGTAAAGGTTCCGGTGGTGTAATTCTCCTCGGTGGAGGCTCTTCCGGTTCCAAATCCGGCCAGCTCGCCGGCGCCGGTCACTTCCGCCTTCGCTGTCACATCCGGGGCAGTGGGAACATAATTCCCATTCTCATCCACGATCTCCACAGTACCGTATGCAAGGCTCTCGCCGTTTGCAGCAATCTGTGTCTTCTCCAGCACGATCCGCAGCACTGCGGGTGTTCCGGCCGTAGTTACCTGATCTCTGGAAATTTCTACACCACCTGTGTAGCTGATTGCCTCCAGAGTTCCCGGCTCATAGGTCAGCTCGAAGAGGGCTTTATTGTGATTCTCTTTTCCCGCCGGTTTTCTGCCAAGGCTCTGTCCGTTTAAGATCAGCTCCACCTCATCAGCGCCGGAATAAACTTCCACCTGAGCGGGAGAACCGCTCTCCGCCGGCCAGGTCCAGTGATTGCCGCCGTCGCTCCAGCCATAGCGTCCGATCAGTTCCACCTTGCCGTAATTTGCCGGGTTTTTGCTGAAAATATAAGTCTCCTTCGATCCCCACAGAATCCGATGGTAAGCGCCCTGAGGTTTCACATTTCCGCAGAGATCAAAATCTCCCGCCTGTGCCAGACGATAGGGATACTGTGTATAATTCAGCATCCGCGCCTGCATGGGAGCCTCCTCCGGTGTCGTGTAGATACATTTTCCGATACCGGCCTCGCCGATATAATCCATGCTGGTCCAGAGGAAATCGCCGATCAGATAGGGCAGTTTCTCCACATAGCCCCAGTATTCCTCAAATTCGCCGGGCTTGCTCTCGGTACAGCAGATGACGCGGTCCGGGAACAACTCATGGCTGGTCTCATAGTGATAAGAAAGGTAATTATAGCCCACCACATCCCAGTCCTTTACAAAGGGAGCCGTATACTCGGGCCAGATCTTCTTCCCGAAGGAATTGTCCAGGTTGACGAAACTTCCGCCGTTGGCCGCCACTTCCTCCGCCAGCGCTTTCCAGAATTTCTGCGTGTCCTCGTCGTTGAGCCCCTTAAAGAAAGAGCAGAGCGCGCCGCAGACGAGACGGGAGGTATCGTACTTTCTCACAAAAGCTGCCAGTTCAGAGGAAACCTGATAACCGTTTTCCAGCCCGCCCTGCTCGGAGAGCTCGTTTCCGATGGACCAGAAGCAGACAGATGGATGGTTGCGGTCCCGCAACAGCATCGCCTCCAGTTCCTGCTGCCACTCCTCATGGAAAAAGGTGGAAAAATCCAGCGCGTTCTTTGCCATGTTCCAGGTATCGAAGGCCTCATCGATAACGATCACGCCCAGCTCATCGCAGATGTCCAGCAACTGGGAAGACTGGGGATTGTGTGCCAGACGCAGCGCGTTGTAGCCGTTCTCCTTGTGGAGGCAAACCTTCCGATACTCGGCATCATAGTAGGACTCCGCCCCGAGAATACCGTTGTCGTGATGAATGCAGCCGCCCTTCAGTTTCAGGGTCTTTCCGTTTAGCATAAAACCATGCTTCGCGTCCGCCGCGATGGTGCGCACACCGAAGGTTGCCTGGGCCTCCTCCAGTTTTTCCTCTCCGGAGAAATCGTAATCAACGCCAGGCACTCCGCAGTCTGCGCCGCAAGTGTAGAGTTCCGCTGCCAGTTCATAGAGCGCCGGGTTCTCCGGACTCCAGAGATCCGCCTCCTCCACCACAAATTTCTGTGTAACGGTCCGTGTATCCTCATCCGTCAGATAAATCTTCTGTACCCGCTGTGCCGCGATCTCCCTGCTTTCCTTCTTTCTGCAGATCAAGCGAAGCAGCAGCGCCTCCTTCTCCTCCGCCGTCCGTTTTTTCGCGCAGAGGGTAATCTGCGCTTTCATCGCCGCGTCATTTCCCGCCAGATGCTCCGTCGTGACAAAGATCCCGTCGGGGGCAATGTGCCGACGGCCGGAGGTAACCAGCTTCACGCCCCGGTAGAGGCCGGCGCCGGAATACCAGCGCCCGTTTGGCTGAGCGTCGTTGTTTACCGTTACCACAATCCGGTTGCTTCCCACCTTCACAAAGGGACGGATATTTACCCGAAAGGGCGTGTATCCGTAATGGTGCCGTCCCGCAGGGCTTCCGTTTACCGACACCCGCGTCAGACCGAAGCATCCGTCAAACTCCAGTTCCATCACATCCGCGAGCTCTCCCTCCAAAAACTCCAGCGTTTTTATGTAGGTTCCCACGCCGCCGCTGTAGAAACCGGCCTCTGCTCCGCCCTTTGCGTCGGCGGTCACGTCCTGCTCCACCATGAAATCATGGGGCAGATTGACCGTCTTTGTCTCCTTCGGCATCCCCGGAATCGAAGAGGGTTCTCCCTGCATGAATTCCCACCCGCGGTTCAGATTTTTTCTGTACATCTCGCTTCTCCTTTTCTTATATACTTCTTTCCCTTCCCTCTACAGAGGGATGTACTGTGATATCTGCAATCATATCTCCTATAAACTTCCGTGTTTTTATCATACTTCCCTTTGCCGCCACTTTCTATTCCCATATTTGCTTTTCTGTTCCCAATTTTATATAATAGAGAAATCTACAAACTTGTAATTCACGAAAGGAGGCCACGAATGGCACATCCCTATCCCTGCCCGCCGGAAACGATGCAGAACATTCTCTCCTGTATTCCTCACCTGTACACCTGGACCTATGACCCCGACGGGACACTGATCGCCACCACCTGTCCCAACCGCGCAATTTTCCATGAACTTTTCTTCCAGTGCGACTATATGCAGCAAATTCTCGATTACGCAAAAAATGCCTCCTCTCCCTACGCCCTCAGCATCTACATGGGTCTGGTCTGGTACGCAGTTCTGGAAAAGGAGGAAAACATCCTGAAAAAGATTTACCTTCTCGGTCCGGTTTTTCAGTATCCGGTTTCCCCCAGACGTCTGGACAACGTCCTCCGGGAATACGAAGACCGGGGAATGAGTTTCCGGTCCCGCCGTCTGCTCCTGCAGGCTATGAAGGATCTTCCGGTCATCCCCCACACCCAGCTGGCCTCCTACGCCATCATGCTCCACTACTGCGCCAACGGCCAGCGGCTGACTTACCGGGATCTGAATGCGCTGAAGGATACACCGGAAGATGCCGAACCATCTCCGGAAAAAAGAAGAAACCGGAGGCCGCGCCCGTCGGAAAGTGATCCGTCGGAACCCCTGGAATCCTTCTACGCGGGCACTGCCGAGGAGTTTGATCAAAAGCAGACGCCAATGCCAGCCGCGGTCTATCAGACCATCCGCCGCACAGAGGAAAATCTCGTGGAACGTCTGCGCTCCGGTACACTGCTCGACACAGAAGCCCGGGACGACCCTCAGACATACCACATGGCTCTGCTGCCCACAGACTCCTCAGGCATTGTCAGCCCCCTGGGCAAATCCCGGTTTTCCGCGGTCCTGCTGACTTATCTCTGTGCCAGAACAGCTGTGGACTGCGGCCTGACCTGGGAGGAATCCTACCGTCTGGCGGATGAGTATATCGGGAAAATCGACGAGCACCACTCCCCCATCGGCCTCCAGCATCTGATGAGCAGCATCTGTCAGGATTTCGGCGACCGCATCCGCCGCTTCCGCCGGGACAGCCATCCCCGCAGCCGGGAAGTGCGCCTCTGCGAAGACTATATCCATAACCATCTGACCGAAAACATCCCTATGAAGCATCTGGCTGATCTGACCGGCTACACTCCCTACTACCTCTCCCGGAAATTCAAGGAAGAGACCGGCTGTTCTCTTACCGCCTATATCCGGCAGGAGAAAATAAAATATGCCGCCCATCTGTTGATCACAACAGAGGACAGCATATCCAAAATCACGGAGGGCATCGGTCTCTCCTCCCGCAGTCATTTTTCAGAAGATTTCGCTAAAATCATGGGCATGCCTCCGGGCGCCTATCGAAAAAAATTTCAAAAGTAAAAGCCGCTCATGGGGATTTTCCGCCGCTTATCCGCCTGACCGCTTCCGATATTCCGGCACACACTCACTCCATTTTGGCAAACACTTTCATGGCAGCCTTCACATTCTCCTTCATCCCCTCCCGGGCAGCCTCGATCACCGAGGAGAAGAAGATGGGCTCCCCCTCTTTCAAGGAGCCGAGATACTGCGCCGTTGCGTTTCCGCCCGCCTTGTCCATGTAGGTAAAGTAGTTGATCTTGCGCACCCCGGCTTCAATGGCCCGGTGGAAATCTTCACTGCTCACTCCGGATCCGCCATGCATGACCACCGGTATGTTTCCGGTCAGTTCCCTTACCCGGCGCACCACGTCAAAATCCAGCTTCGGCTGCTTCAGATAGATTCCATGGGTCGTTCCGAAGGAACAGGCCAGAGCATCGATACCGGTCTGTTCCACAAAATCCCGCGCCTGCTCGGGATCCGTGTAAATCTTGGTCTCATCCTCGGCTCCGCTCCCGTCGCCGGCCCCGGATTCTCTCCTTCCCATGGAACCGAGCTCCGCCTCCACACCGGCGCCGTAATCCACCGCCATGCGCACAGCCTCCTGGGTGTTCGCCAGATTCTCCCCATAGGGCAGCGTGGATCCGTCATACATGATTCCGGTAAATCCAATCTCCAGCGCCTGCTGCAGATAGTCCAGCGTCTCCCCGTGGTCCAGATGAACACAGATCGGAACGGATGCCTTTTTCGCGAAATCCACCATCAGCGGCCCGATCAGTTTCAGCGGGATCCACTCCTCATGGCACTGGGCAAACTGAAGAATCATCGGAACCTTCAGCTCCTCCGCCGCCGCCACATTGGCCTGCAGACTCTCCAGATTGGCAGCGTTAAAAGCCCCCACCGCAATCTTTCTGTTTTCCGCAATCTGTAAAATTTCTCTCAGTGTAACTAACATATCATGCCTCCCGTTTTTCCCATCCGGCCTCAATTTTTCTCTTCAGTTCATCAAGGCTCTTCAAACCGCCCAGAGCGTCGTATGCCTCCACACAGGAAGCCCCCTCCGCCGCCGCCAGATGCATGGCCATCGTCGGTCCCTCGCCCTCCAGCACCGCCTGCAGAAAGGCCGCGATGCTGGTATCGCCTGCGCCGGTGCCGGAGAGCACCTTTCCCGGCACATAACTCTTCTCAAAAAAATCCTGATCAGCCCAGGAATCCGCTTGTAACGCCAGTCGGCTGCTGATGCCGGAGAGTGTCTCTTCATTCGCTGTACACAGATACATTCCCGGCGCGCCGCATTTCAGGAGAAGGACCTTCGCTCCCATCTCCATGCACTGTCTGGCCACCGAACGGATATCCTCCTCCACAGAGAGGACTTCCGTGATATCTCCACCGGCAGCCCGTTTCTGCCAGGAATCATACCGTTTTCGGTCGATCATAAAGCACAGTTCTTCGATACTTGGCACAAAGAAATCCACATAGGGCAGCGCCCGCTCCAGAATCCCTCTCCAGTCCGCCTGCCCTGCCTCGGATCCGGCATCCACCGCCGCCAGATCCAGCGACGTGGCAGCCCCGGCCTCCCGGGCCATACGAAGAACATGGACCAGCTCCGCTCCGCCATCTGTGTACATGGAGCGCATCAGAGGCGGATAGCCGAAGTGAAACAGCGCCGCGTCCTTTATCCGCTCCCGGGGAATATCAGCCGCCCGGAAAGTATGGTTTGCGCCGGGATGATGGAGGAAAATCCGGTCAATCCCGGGAATTGCCAGCACCACCGAGTAGGAAGTACTCTCCCCCTCCGCTCTGATCAGCCCTTCCGCTGCGCCGTATCTTTTCAGTATCTCCGCCACCATATCCCCGAAGGCGTCCCGGCCGGTTTTTCCCATCAGGGACACATCCGCTCCCAGCAGTTTTAAGGCCAGCCCGGTGTTTGCCACCGCGCCTCCGGTATGCACATCCGCGTTTCCCATCTCAATCAATTTGCCGGGAGCCAGCATCTCGCTGACCCCCGACACCTTTTTGTCCGGGAAAACGGGTGTGATATCCAGGCAGATATGACCTGCCACAATCACTTTCTTTCCCATATCTCTGTCTCTCCTGTCTTCTCTCCGGCAGTGCCTTTTACTCCGGCACCGCAATCTCCTCCAGACGCTCGCTCAGACGATCCAGCACCTCCTGCTGTCCCTGGGGTGTATCCGCCAGCATCCCCTGAATCCGCTCCAGATATTTTCCAAAGGGCGTTCCGGTAAAATAGATTGCCTGGCTGATAAACGCGTCCACGTCAAAGGCCTCTCCCAGCACCTCGCTGCAAGCGGCCATCGCCTCGGGATTTGCCACGATAAATCCGCAGGAAGACCGCAGGGAATAACCGTAGGGATTCTTGCCGGTAACGGAAATCTTCGCGTCAGCCATGATCGTGCGGGAGGAATCTCCCACAAGAATTTCATAGGTTCCCGGCTCAATCGTCCACTTCTGCAGCGCCGTGTCGTAGGACGCGAAATCCTTCGGCATCAGTTCCAGCGTCACGGTCTTCGACTCTCCCGGCGCCAGGGCCACCTTCGTGAAGGCCTTCAGCTCCTTCTCCGGTTTCTGGAGTGTGGATTTCGGATCCCTCACATAGACCTGCACCACTTCCTTGCCGGCATTGTGAGCCGCGTTTCTGACCGTCACGGAGATCTTCAAGGGATCCGTGGCGTCATTGGCGTAGGTATCCGCCGACAGTTTCATGCCCGTGATCTCATAGTCCGTATAGGAAAGGCCGAAGCCGAAGGGGAACAGCGGCTCCACATCCTTGGTATCGTAGTAGCGATATCCCACGAAAATCCCCTCCCCGTAGGTAACCTCGCCGAATTCTCCGGGGAAATTGAGGCTGGTGGGACAGTCACGGTAAGTTTTCGGGAACGTCAGCGGCAGTTTCCCGCTGGGATTGACCTCTCCGAAGAGGATATCCGCCACAGCCCGCGCGCCCTCCATGCCCGGGAAGAACATGCACACCAGCGCGTTCAGATCATCCATATACTCTTCCAGCTCCACCGGTCCGGCGACGTTCAGAAGAAGAACGATCTCCTTTCCCGCCTCCTTTGCCCTGGCGATGGTCTCCCGCAGCATCGCCTTATCTTCGGGATCAAAATCCATATCCGGCCGGTCGCTGCCCTCCTGGCCGGAGGCGCCGGCTGTGATGATAACCACTTTCGTGTCTTCCTCGATCTCGCCAATGCTCACGCCGTGGCTGTAGCGGGCCACCTCCGTGGGCAGGCTGGTAAATTTGCCGGTGTCCACCTGGGCGCTTCCGGAACCGGATTCCATAAAGCGCTCGGTCAGACGGCCAAACAACGCAACCTTTGTGCCTTTCCCCAGCGGGAGAACGCCGTCGTTCTTCAGCAGTGTGATTCCCTCCGCCGCCGCCCGATAAGCAGCCTTTCTGGACAGTTCATTGTCGATGCGGGTATATTTCTTTCCATTAAATTTCGGCGTCTTTAAGATCAGTTTCAGCATTCTGGCCACCGCGTCGTTGAGTCGCTCCATGGAAATCTCGCCGTTCTCCACTGCCTGATAGAGGACTTTCTTGCCTCTCGGCCCCGGCATATCCATATCGTTTCCAGCCTTCAGCGCCTCCACCTGATCGTACACTGCTCCCCAGTCGGAGACCACCTGGCCGTCAAAGCCCCACTCGCCCTTCAGCACTTTTGTCAGCAGCCACTCATTCTGAGCGCAGGGTTTGCCGTTGATAGAGTTGTAGGCGCTCATGACGGTGCCCACATGGCCCTCCTTTACCGCCGCCTCAAATCCCGGCAGGTAAATCTCCCGGAGGGCCCGCTCGGAAATATGCTCGTTGATGCCCTGACGCAGCGTCTCCTGATTGTTCGCCGCGAAATGCTTCACATCCGCAACCATGCCCTGATCCTGGACCCCCTTCGGAAACTGGGCCGCCATGCGGCTGCTCAGACAGGGATCCTCGGAAAAGGACTCGAAGACGCGGCCATTTCTCGGGTCTCTGTGAATATTGGTGTTCGGCGTACCGAGCAGCACATCGACGCCGTAGGCGATGGCCTCCCTTGCCACTGCCTCGCCCACCTGGTAAACAATCTCCGGCTCCCAGGTAGCTCCCAGAAGCATACCCGGCGGGAAACATCCCGGCTCCTCCCCCTCAGGGCGGACACTGTCGACCAGGGCGCGCAGGCCCTCGATCATCTCTCTCTGCTCCGCTGTCATATCCTCCGGCAGCGGTTTGTGGTTGGTGGCATATCCCACCAGTCCCATAAAGGCGGCTCCGCTCTCGTTGTTGGAGGCGTCATCCTTCGTCTCCTGCCCGGACGGCTGTTTCTCCTCCGCAGGCGCTGCTTCCGGCGTCTCTTCGCTCTCAACCGCCATTTTCAGGCCCACCAGTTCTCCCATATACTGCATCAGGTTGACGCCGGTTGCTCCATCCAGATACCGTATAGACGGAATCCCATATTTTGGCATCTCCTGGGTGGAGAAAAAGGATTTCCCCACCAGAAGATCCACCTTCTCCTTCACGCTCATCTCCTCCAGCAGAGCCGGAATCGACGCCTCATTGACAAGTTTGCTCATGTGTAAAAACCTCCTTCCCTGCGCGGGGCATCCGGCCCCCGCCGATACCCCGCATCCGACCTGATCTGTCCGATATCTGTCACTCGATACCCATCAGCAGGTTCATCACATACATCTCCAATGCCTCGAAATCCCGGTTTTCCACACATTTCTTCTGGAAATCATAGTCAAACCGGTCCACCTTCTCCTCCAGTGCCTTGAAAATCTTCAGGCTGTTCTCCAGGTGCTTGTAGCTGTCCTCATCTTTCGTGGTCCGCATGGCTTTCACATCCAGGCCCACATACTCGCCGTGCTCTCCGTAGCCGTTTTCCTTGAGCACCTTGACCTGATTGAAGGCAGCCCGCAGATTTTCCACGCCAAAAGATTTGTCCTGATCGTAGCGGATGCTGTTCTGATCGTTCAGATGCACAGTCATCAGCTTGCCCATAGCCAGCGCGAAGCCGATCTCATGGGCCGGATCCAGTCCCGCCAGAATCGCGTGAGCGCTCTCCAGATTTCCGCCCACCCTGGAGGGATCCTTCGTGGCAGCGGAAATCGCCATCACATGTCCCATGGTACCGCAGATGCTCCGATCGATGGGCTCGTTTGGCTTTGGCTCGATGCAGACGCGGATCTTCGGATCGTAATCCAGCATCTTGTTGATGGCCTCAATCAGCATTTTCGTTGCCCACACCGGGGACTTGGACTCCGCGCACAGCGTTCCCTCTCTGGCCAGCCATAATACAATCATATCACATCCCAGCTCGTTTGCAATGTCGATGGAGCGGTAAGCCCTCCACATGGCGTACTCCCGGTCCTCCGCGGAAGTGCTCATAAACCCGCCGTCAATGGTATGCGGATCCATCCAGAGCCGGGGCGCCACAAACTCGGCTTTCAGATTCAGGGAATCCAGCTGCTTCTTTACCTCTCTGGCCTTCTCTTTGATCTGCTCCTCGGTGTAATCGTTGATGTTTGGCACCACATCGTCATCATGGAACTGCACTGCGGAAAATCCCAGCTCCGCAAATTTTTTGTACTTCTCATAGGAAGGGATCTCCGCCCGCACCGCCGGCCCGTAAGAGTCGGCTCCCGAATGTACATTCCATGGTCCCACTGAAAATTTAAATTTTGACATCTTTGTCATCCCCCGCTTTCTTTCTCCTCCCCTGATCTGGGAAGGTATCTGTTTTCTGATACTTTATATATAGCAGGAGAGCCGGGCAAAAAAATGACAATCTTGCGATTTTCTCTGTCCATTGTTGTGATATGATGCTATAGTAAAAGAAGATGTCCTCTCTCGACAGGGGAAGCGTATTTTTGCAAAGCAAGCAGCGGGAAAATGCCCCGGAAAGGATTGGAAAAATGGAACGTCAACGCGAATTCGAAATCGTACAGCACACACGGATGAATCTTCTGGAGATTTTTCTGGTGGAGATGACCTCCCGGGGCCCCCACGGTCACGACGATCTGGAAATCGGTCTGATTCTGGAAGGATCGCTGACACTTTTTATCGACCAGGAGCGGCATGATCTGCGCACCGGCGACCTCTATGTAATCAACCGCAACCAGGTTCACTCCTTTCTGAACACCCGCGGCCGCAATCGGATTCTGGCCTTTCAGATCCACCCGGATCTCTACCGGCGCATTGATCCCCGCCTGGCTTTCCTGTATCTGGAGAACAATATCATCCGCAGCGGCACCCTCTACCAGCATCTGCGGGAAACTCTGCTGGCATGCGCGAAAGTCTACTTCTCCCCCTCGGATTTTCGGGAATTGAAATGCTTTTCCCTGCTCTTCGACGCTCTATACCAGATTCTGACCACCGCCCACTGCAGTTTCGCCTCCGGGAAAGCCTCCGCCGCCGCCCGAAATAATACCCACCGCCTGAACCGGATCACAGACTATGTCGCGGAACATTTTTCCGAGCCCCTCTCCCTCCAGGATATCGCGGCGCAGGAACACGTTACCCCCTGCCATCTCTCCCATTTTATGAAAAACATGATCGGAATTTCCCTGCAGGAATATCTGAACCAGATTCGCTTTGAGCACGCGCTGCGCCTGATGGATACCACGGATCTTACACTTCTGGACATCTGCCTGGAAACCGGCTTCTCCAGCACCCGCTATCTGAACCGCGTCTTTCAGAAAAATCTCGGCTGCAGCGCGAAAGAGTACCGGCAGGCAGAAGAAAAGCCGCGCCTTACCGGCACGGCCCTTCCCACGGACAATATACAGCGGCGCTCCTCCTATGAGCAGTCCGCGCTGCTTTTGAAAAAATATTTTACTGCTGTCTCGTAAATACCAACGGATAATCCAGTCCCGGCAGCACTTCCGGATCCTGTGAATCGTCCGCCAGACTCAGGGTCAGTGTATCGCCATCCACCTCAAAGATGTCGTACTGATTCGCCGAGATCTCCTCGCCCGGATCCGCCATAAAGAGTTTTTCGCCTCTCGCCTCATAGGCTCCCGTGCTCTCGATCTCATCCAACAGGGAATCCACGTCGATGGACTGCTGCAACAACTGAGTCATATACTCCTGAGCGGTGCAGCCGTAAGTCTCCTGGATCATCTGATCCGCTGTCGCCCGGTCCACTCCCTCAGCCTCAATCTGCTGATACAGTTCCTCGCTCATGTAACCGGCAAATGCCGTCATCCAGTTGTTGAAATTGGTGCGGAACAGATCCTCGTCCACGTACATCCGGTAATTTCCGTCTTCATCGAAATCAAATCGAATGGAAACCTCCAACGGACTCTGAAAATCCGCGTACTCATCCCCCATCTCTTCGGAAATCATCGGTCCCATGTCATAGTCCAATGCCCAGGTGCCAATAACCTGATCCGATGTGTCCTCATCTCCTCCGCATCCGAACATGGAAAATGCCAGAAGCGCAGCCAACAGCAACGCAGCAACCTTTTTTCCGCCTGACAAAATTGCCTTCTCCATACCTCAAACTCCTTTCCTGCCGCACCTTCCCGATCAGCGGCAGCCACACATTGATTTCGCGGAAGCCATCCCCCCCGCTGGGGATAACAGCGATATAAAGATTATACCCCACTTCTGCCTCTATCACAAGAGGCGGGCAGCATTTCGTTCATACTTCCCGTCCGATATCCCGCCAGATCCGCAGTGACATAGGAAAAACCGTATGTTTTCAGTTTCTCCGCAATCTCCCTTCGCAGCGCCGGTTCCGCCAGCCGCGGAAAATCCTCGGGCAGAACCTCAATCCGCGCCAGCGTTCCGTGAATGCGCACCCGCATCTGGGTAAAGCCCAGATCCAGCAGGAGCTGTTCCGCCTGATCCACCATGGCCAGCTTCTCGCCGGTAATCTCCTCCCCGTAGGCAAAGCGGGACGCCAGACAGGCATAGGATGGTTTGGAAGCTGTGGGAAGCCCCATCTCCTTCGACAGGGCACGGATATCTTCCTTTGAGAAACCGCATTCCCGCAAGGGACTCAAAATCCCAAGCTCAGCGATCGCCTGCAGACCCGGACGATAATCCCCAAGATCATCCAGGTTGGAGCCCTCCGCCACATGGGAAAATCCCTGGCGTTTTGCCTGTGCAAGAAACATCTCAAACAGAGCACGCTTACAGAGATAGCAGCGGTTAGCCGGATTTTCCGCCACGCCGGGCACCTTCAGGATTTCCTCCCGGCAGATGATCTGGCGGATTCCCCTCTCCCTGCAGAAGGCATCGGCCTCCCTGCGCTCCCGGTCCGGGAAAAAGTCGGATACTGCTGTCAGAGCAATGACGCCGTCCCCCAGAACATCCTTTGCCGCCTGCAGCAGAAACGTGGAATCCACACCGCCGGAAAAGGCCACCGCCACCGATCCCAGTCCGGCCAGATACTCACTCAGTTTCCTCATTTTTTGCTCTCGGTCTTCCATCACGCCCATCCTCCAATCAGATCTTTTACCACTTCCGAAGCGATCATCAGTCCCGCTGCCGGCGGCACAAAGGCGACGCTGCCGGGAGCCTGTTTCCTTCGTCCGGCACTGCTGCCCTCTCCCCCAAAACCACCTGACCCGAGACTGTCTCCGCCGTCTTCTTCCCCAGCGTTTCTCAGCGGTTTTCTGGGTTCCTCCTCGGAATAGACCACCTTCAGGTGCTCCACGCCCCTCTTTTTCAGCTCCCTTCGCATGACTCTTGCCAGAGGGCAAACCTTCGTCTCATAGATGTCCGCCACCCGAAACGCTCCGGGATCCAGCTTATTCCCCGTCCCCATACTGCTGATGACAGGCACTCCCGCCCTTTCAGCCCGAAGGATCAGCTCGATTTTTGCCGTGACCGTGTCCACCGCGTCCACCACATAATCGTACTCCGCAAAGGGAAACTGATCCGCGTTCTCCGGAAGGAAGAAGGTCTGATGAACGCGCACGTCCGCCTTCGGATTGATGGAGAGCATGCGCCGCCGCATGACCTCTGTCTTCTCCTGTCCCACCGAATCCCAGTCCGCTATAATCTGCCGATTCAGATTTGTGACACTGACCTTGTCATTGTCAATCAGATCAAAGGCTCCCACGCCGCTGCGGACCAGCGCTTCGCAGACGTATCCACCCACACCCCCTATACCGAACACCGCCACTCTGGCCTTCGCCAGTTTCTGGACAGCTTTCTCTCCCAACAGCCATCTCGTTCTTGTAAACTGATCTTCCATTCTCTCCGGTTCCTTTCCTGTGCCTGATGCGGTTGTCCCGTGACACTTTCCGAAGCTATGATATCATATTTCCCCGGCCAGGACAAAAGCTTCCGCCATCTTCCTCTTTTTCTGCAAATATGGTAAAATCAATACAGTTTGAAAACATTCGGAAGGGAGCTTCGAACGGATATGACGATCCTGCAGACTCTGCCGGCATTGGAACTGCTCTTTTTCAATCTGGCATCCATAGATCTCTGTTGTCACAGAAAATATTCCCGCTGGAAAACGGCTCTGATCCTGGCGGTTTTTTCTGTTGGCCTGCTGGCTTTCTGCCTTGCTTTCGCCGAGGACATTTCCTTTCGGGCGGATGGGCGGATGAGCCTGTTCGGACTGATCTACATGATTCCGCTGCATTATTTGTACAGGGATAAATTTCCGATTCTCTTTACCGTCACCTGCACCTGCTGGGTCTATACCCTCGGAATTCTGGCGCTGTCCTTCCAGTTTTCTCTGATCTGGATGTCGGGAAGTCTGACCGGTATTCTCCTGGCGGAAAACCTGCTTTATCTGGTTACCTTTCTCCCCTTTTACCGGCTGGTCATCCCCAAATATATCTTTGTGGTAGAGCACATCGGAAGGTTTGAGAAAAACTGGCACAAGTATATCTTCCTCAACACCTGCCTGAATTTTCTGACGCTGGTTGTTCTGGTAAATGTCTTTCTCAGTCAGGATCCATCCCCAGTAAATATTCTGGCCCTCCTCCTGCTGCTGTCCACCTTCTATGTGTCAAACTTTATTCTGCACAAGGTGGTGCAGGATGCCATCCGACTGGGACAGATCGAGCGGGAAGTTACCCACGATCCTCTGACCGGTCTCTGCAACCGCGCCGGTCTGTGGGACCGGCTGAACACCCTTCTGGAAGGAAATGAGACTTTCTCCGTTCTGTTTATGGATCTGGACCGTTTCAAATCCGTCAACGATCAGTATGGCCATCTGGTGGGCGACGCCTACCTGAAACATTTCGCCGATGTCAGCTCCGGTATCCTGGCAGAGCAGGGAACGGTTTACCGGTTCGGCGGCGATGAATTTGTGGCCATCTACTACGGCGCTGTCCCGGAAAACGTCCTGGGAGAACTGCGGGAATGCCGCCCCTGGGCTGACGGCGCTCCCTGTCCCTTTTACCAGGTCAGTGTCGGTTCCATCATCTGCCGTCCGCCCCACGCGGACAATGTGGAAACCCTGCTGCACAAAGTGGATCAGATGATGTATGAACAGAAAATAAACAAGCATCAAAAAGGAGGAAACTAACCGATGTGGCTTCTGAAGATTCTGCCGGCAGTTGAAGTACTGATCTTCAACTCCCTCTCTATGGATGTTTGCTTTAAAAGAAAATATTCCCGATCAGTCACAGCGCTTGTTCTCACTGCAGTTACCGTTGGAATATTTGCCTGCGGTTTCGCGTTGGCGAAACCTCTGAATTATCAGGGGGACGGAAAGATGATGCTGGTCGGGTTCATCTATCTGCCGGTACTGTACTTCCTGTACAATGGACGCCTGTCAGTGCTTTTTACCCTCATGTGTTCCTGCTGGGGATATACCCTCGGTATTTTTTCTCTGGCTTTCCTGTGCTCGTCCACATGGTTTGACAACAGTTTCATTCACAGTCTGATCATCGAGACCTTTCTTTTTCTCGTTACCTTCCCTCCGTTTTATCGATGGGTTGTGCCGAGATATGTCTTTGTCCTGAAGAATCTGCCGTCTTTTGACGGGCGTTGGAACAAATATATGACGCTGAGCAACGGACTTCTCTTCGCGGCTCTGGCCATCATGTACAATGTTCTTCTGCGGGGAGAGGGGTCTGTCCCGAAAATCTTTCTGTTGATTCTGATCCTTCTGTCCATTCTCGTATCCAATTTTACGCTCTACCGTGTGGTACTGGATTCCATAAAGATGAATCATCTGAAGCAGGCTTCCCTCCGAGATTCCCTGACTGGTCTCGGCAACCGCGCAAATCTGTGGAACCGGCTGAACACCCTTCTGGAAGGAAACGAGACCTTCTCTGTTCTGTTTATGGATCTGGACCGTTTCAAATCCGTCAACGATCAGTATGGCCATC
>ERZ1643246.833-NODE-833-length-36899-cov-5.633726_pt1 | contig 36899 bp, 51 predicted proteins | sample MGYA00579265_ERZ1643246 | MGnify/ENA primary metagenome ERZ1643246 (study PRJEB29033, sample SAMEA4952261) | chicken gut metagenome | biome: Broiler Chicken; feature: Gastrointestinal Tract; material: Caecum | place: Ireland | collected 2018 | study: Broiler...
CTGACAAAGGGGTAATCAATCGCCGGCAGCAGCGCCTCAAAGCTCACGCCCGTCAGCCCCGGTGTCTTCAAAATCGTCGCTTCGCCCCCGTCGATCAGGGTGACCGTCTCGTTTTGGTTCTGAATCTTGAGGGTCAGGGCTCCCGGCGCCACCGGCAGCGCCCAGCCGTCAAGCATAAACGTATAAGGCATAAATTTACACCTTCTGTATTGACAACGCGCGAAAACATTCGTATAATGAAGGTGGAAAGGAGGCATTTCCATGGCACAGACCAACGTCAACATCCGGATGGATGAAAACCTAAAGCGCGCCTTTGACGCGACCTGCGACGCGTTCGGCATGAGCATGACGACCGCCGTCACCATCTTCGCCAAAACCGTCGTCCGGGAACAGCGGATCCCGTTCGAGATTGCGCTGCACACGCCGAACGAAGAGACCCGCGCGGCAATTGATGATGTGAACAACGGGAAAGGGCTCAGCCGAAAGTTCCACAGCGTCAAAGAATTGATGGAGGACCTCAATGCTTGACATCCAGTATTCAGGGCGGTTCAAGAGAGATTACAAACGGGCCCTGAAACGCGGCTGTAACCCCGACCTGCTGGAAGAGGTCATCACCCTGCTGGCGTCTGAAGTTCCGCTTCCCGAGCGCTATCGGGATCATCCGCTGACCGGGAATTATGGCGGGCACCGGGAATGTCACATTCAGCCGGACTGGCTTTTGATTTACAAAATTGAGAAAGATATCCTGACGCTGACCCTGACCCGCACCGGCACCCATTCCGACCTCTTTTGATCTGTCCCGGCTGAAAACAGCCGGGATTTTTTATCCGCTGATATGCGCCCCTTCGGCCGAAACATTGATCTCCTCGATGAGCCGTTCCCCCAGCCCCCGGTAGATGCCGTCCAGGTCCTTATCCGACGCGATGTGGTTTTCGTTCTGCATATTGAGGACGATCCGGGCGGTGGTATAGCGGTTGATGCTCTTCCGCTCGGCCAGGTCCTTCATGTAGGCAAGCTCTTCCTTCGCGACGTCCAGCGCGTTCGCCGCGGCCGCGGTATTGGCGGCGGTGTCGGCTGTATTGCCGGCCGTATCGGCCAGCAGGCTCCCGTAGTCCCCGCCGAAGGCGCTGCCGCCCCCGTCCAGGTTAAAGAAGTCCCCGACCTTCTGGTCGACCCCCTGGCCGAAGGAATATCCTTTGGAAAAGGCGTCGGTCAGGTCATAGTATTCCATCGGCTTGACATACTCTTTATAGCCGGAATTGTCGATAACCTCCTGCCGGGCGGAGACGGCCGAATCATAGAGGCCGTCCAGCCAGCTGGTCAGGTTGACCTCAACCCCCGGGATCATGTTGACCAGGTTTTCCAGCGCATGGGCAACCTTGGAAATATACCCCAGAATGGTAATCGCCATGTCATAAAAAAGAACCTTAATGGCAGCAACCGGGTTGTTAAAGAGGTTCCCGAGGAAGTTGGCAAACATCGCAAACCCGTGCTGTATCGGGACAACGACCGAATTTAAGAGGAAAGCGGCCAGCGCCGCGAAAATGCCCATGACAATACCCGTGGCCGAAACGGTCGAATCGGTCCATTTGTTATAGGCAGCCACTGCCGCGTAAATCAACCCGATCAGCAGCACGATTGCCATCACAACCCATACCACCGGGTTCATCGCCATAATCGCGTTGAACACCGACTGGATAGCCGACCACGCCGCCGTCGCCGCCTGAGCGCCGTAGGCCGCCACCGCGTAGACGGCGAAAGCCCCGGCAATCCCCAGCACAATCGGCGCGATAATGTCGAGGTTGTTCGCCACCCAGTTTATGAGGTTTAAAACCGGCTGCAAAGCGGTCAATGCGGCGTTTCCAAGCGTCGTCCAGACCTGCCCCCAGGTCATCGGCATTGCCTCAAACTTCCGGTTGATCTCGTCTGCCGCCCCGAACATCGCGTTTTTGACAACGTCGGCGGTGATCTGCCCTTCCGACGCCATCTCCCGGATCTCGCCGACCGACACCCCCAGATAGCCGGCGATATTCTGGATGATGCCGGGAGCCTGCTCGAAGATCGAATTCAGTTCCTCGCCGCGGAGGACGCCCGACGCCATCGCCTGGGTCAGCTGCAGCATGGCCGCCTGCTGTTCCTGCGCCGACGCCCCGCCGATGACGAACTGCTTGTTGATCAGCTCCTGGAAGGCGATGACTTCATCGAGCCCGGAAAAGGCGTCCCTCGCGTTCATCCCGAGGCTCGCGACGGCCGAAGCGGCGTCCGCATAGGCCGTCCGGGTCCGGTTTGCCATCCCCATGACCTCCGCTTCCAGCGTGTCCAGATCCCCGCCGCCGTACATCCCCTGGGCATTCCCCAGCCTCGCGTTTACGCTGGTCAGCTGGTCGGACAGCCCCACCAGCTTTTCCACCGCCTGCATCCCGCCGTAGGCCGCGGCGAACCCCTTGATTTTATCCAGCAGCGCTTCGGCCGCCGAACCACCGCTTTGCAGCGAACGGTTAAAGCTGTTCTGCTGCTGCCGGGCGGAACTGATCGCCGTTTCGACTGTATCCAGCTGCCCGGCCATTTTGGTGAGCGCCGCCCGCGCCTCAACCATATCCCCCACCAGCCCATTGCTGTCGGCGGCGGCTCCCATCCGCTCGAAGGAGCCGATAACGGTGTCCATCACCTTCACCATGCTTCTAAGCGGCCCGGTTACGCCGTCGTAGAGGGAAATTGCCGTCTTGATGGTCGCCATTCACACCCCTCCTCAGCGCTTTTTCCGGACCGCCGCCCGGCGGGCCTTCTGGTTGGCCTTCTTTTCCGCCTCCGCCCGGACCGCATAGCAGGCGGCTACAATCGCCTTCTCCCGCACCGGCAGTTCCAGATACTCATGGGGCCACCGGTGCATTTCAATAAACGCAAAGTAGATAAGGCGGGCTTCCTGATCACCCGCCTCAATCAGTTTTTTACGTATTCGACATCCGACTGGAACGCCTGCTCATACCCCGACATCTCGCTGACCTTCTGCAGGAGCGCGTCGTACTCGCCGGGGTGCAGCATCGTCCGGACCAGGTCCTCGGCGCACTTGACATGGTAAAACTCCTGCAGCTCCGGGTCGTTCAGGTTCGGGTACTTGACCGCCGCCGTTACCAGACGGCAGAGATAAAGCGACCGGTCGGTCTCCTGGGTGAACTGGGTGCGGGCGCGGTTTACGGGGATCCGGCGGGTGCAGGCGTCCATAATGTCGCTTAACTCTTTCGGGGTCGGCGCCACCAGCTCCCATTCGACCGGCTTCCCCTCCTCGTCTTTAAACCGCTCGGATGCGACAAACTTTTCCCGCACCCGTTCCAGCGCCTCGGGTTTCATAAACGCCGATAAACTGCTCATCTATCTTCATCCTTTCTGAAAAACTTATGCCATGCCGTCCAGTAAATCAAATTCTTCCGGCATATCCCAGCTGTTGAAGGTCCCGGAGATATCCTCATCCAGCACCTCGTCCCCCGCCTGGTATTTGGCAATCACCAGTTCGTCAATCAGGCACCCGGTCAGCGTAACCGTCTGCCGCCCGGCCTTGGATGCCGGGTCTTCGTTGGTCACCTGGATGTCGAACGGGGTCAGCTGCCCGGTCTTGGCGTATTTTAAAAGCCACTTCCGGAAAACCGAAGTGTTGTAGTGGGCGGTGCCCGACCAGGTCCCTTCGTACCCCGCCGGCTTTTTGCCCATCTGGGTCTGGCCGAGGATCGGGACGTCGACAATGTTGACCGACGCCGACGCCTCGAATTCATAGAGCTGCATCATGTTGTACCGGTTGCCGTCGATCGTGACATACACTTCCGCCAGCGATCCCGAAACCGAATCCATCGCGTTCATCTTTACTGCCATATAAGCCACCTGCCTTTCAAATTGTTATCCACCGGAGAATGCCTTTGGCGTTTCTCACAGTTTGTCGAAAAAGACCCATTGAAAAAACCACTTTTCGATGCGCTCAAAAAATTAAATCACATTTTTTCCGGCGGCATGTACGGCGGAAAAAATACCGCTATCCGGGCAAGTGTGCGACCGCAGGGAGTGCATGCAGCCCGGATGTTCCCACCGGAAAATGGAGCGAAGCGGAATTTTCGGTGATTCAGTTCACCATAACCGTCATATACAGCTGGGTCATCGCGCAGACCGGCCGCACATGGTCGGTCACCACCACCGATTTCAGCGTGTCCCCCTGCTCCACCGTGACGTTTTCTGAATCAAAGTCCTGGATGGCCCGGATGTTCTGCAGCTCCTGGTGGTGCTTGACGATGTCGTTCCAGAGGCTGATCCGCCCGGCGTTGTCGTTGGCCACCTTGCCCAGGTATTTGGTGTTAAAGAGCACCGCGATATCGTTGCCGATCTGGTCCAGCACCCGGATGACCTGGTTATCGGAAAAATCAGCGGACTTTTCATCGGTCACCGAGGTAAAGGTGTTGCAGTCGGAAAGCACCCGCACCTCTTCACCGGCGCGGTGGAAGATAAACTGGCCCGACTGCATCGCCGCCGTCAGCTCGGCCTGGGTGTAATCGACGTCCGGGGCAAAAGAACCGGCGTATTCGCTGTTCTGCACCGTCGCGTTGACGGCGCAGCCCGCCTCCGCACCGGTCACCCACCAGACCATCGACGGATCCGCATCGTCCGACTGCAGCCCGTTTTCCACCGAGATAACCCCCTCATGGTCGGCCTGTTCATACCGGAAGAGGACGCACTGGAACTTGACCCCCACTTCGTCCCGCATCCGGCGGGTAAACTGCGCAAACAGCTGCTTGACTGCCGTGTCATCCGACAGGCAGCCGAGGGTGTTGAAGCTGTAGGATTCCAGCTTGTCCAGCGCTGTCTGATAGGCCGCGTCGTCGGCCGTGCCGTTGCTGCCGCCCGTCAGCGGCGTCCCGGCGGTGGCGGCAAGCGTCGCCTCCGGCTTAAAGTCGACGTAGTCGTTGCCCGCAAGCGCCGATGCCGCCGAAACGCCCGTCTGCTGGCCGACCAGCGTCGTCCCCAGATAGGTCGAAACATCGTAGACTTTCGCCTCGGGCGCGCTCCCCGCCCCCTCCTGGATCACAATCCGGAGGGCGTTCCCCCGGGTGCCGGGGTATTTGGCGGTCGCGTAGGTGTTGGAGGCCTTCACGCCGCCCGACTGCAGCCGGTAAAAATAGGCCGTCCGAGCGCCCATAAAGAGGTCCCGCAGGCCGGCCATTTCATCTGCCGTATACGGGTAGCCGAAGACTTTTAAACTGTCCGTCTGGAACTCTCCGGCCGTCACCGCGAACACCTCGCCCTCCGGCCCCCAGTCCAGCTCCACCGGCATAGCCGCAACGCCCCGTTCCGACAGGGACGCCGACGCCCGCGAAACCGAAACGAAGTTGATGTAGCTGCCGGGAAGGATCTTATTCTGGGTGATAAAATTCCCGCCGCCGTATGCCATTCCCTTCACCTTACCTTTCTGTCGTCCCCTGGTCGATCGCCAGGGTTTCCATCATCGGGATGCCGCCTGTCACCACCATCGAGGCCTCATAGGTGACCATAAAGTGCAGCACCCCGTCTTCTGTCTCAAAATGCCGGCTGGTTCCCCTGAGCTTCCCGCCGGCGAAGGGGATCGCCTCCAGCGCCAGGGAGAGGGTATCCGCCATCCCCATCAGTTCACCGTTATCCCCGTCCGCCTGGGGAAAATAGTGGACATCCAGCGGCACCCGCCACCAGGTCCCGCCCCCCGGCCGCCGCTCGACCGACGGCGAAAGGGCGGCGATAAAAAAGCAGGGGGTTTCAAGCCCCTGCGCGATATCCATCTGCCAGACCCGAGCGTCCGGGATCTTGGCCCGGATCGCGGCGGCGACCCCCTCCACAATCTCATTGACCACTGCCGTTCACCGCCTGACTGAGGAACTTTTTGAGCTTCCGCTCGAGGATTTTCGGGGCCATCGCCTCCAGCTCATCGGAGGAAATCCGCAGCATAAACCGCCCCTTGACCCAGCCGCGGCCGCCTTCCGGGTTTAACCTTGTCCGGTGGCCGAACTCGACATAAGAGGCGTATTCAGTGGGGTTTAAGACTTCGACTTCGTAGCCGCCCTCCACCGCCTTTACCTCGCCTATCGTCCAACCTCTCCGAAGGGTGCCGGTGTCGACCGGCGTCCGCTTTTTGACCATTGTGAGGAGCCGCGCTGCCAGCTCCTTCGCCGCCTGCCGGTAAAAGGCGTCCAGGCCGGTTTTCCCGGCAAGGCTGTCCAGCCGGTCGCGGAAGGCTTTCAGCTCCTTGACATCGACCTTCGCCCGCTTCATGCCCATCGCCTCCAGATTTCGAGGTTTACCTCCTGATGCCCCGGATACCGGGCCGGTTCCCCCGACCGGATGTAATAGAGGGTCTGCCCCTCCCGTTCCACCTCGATCCGGCTGCCCGCCGGGATGTCGATGTCCGGTGGGAGGAACAGCTTGACCGTCTGGCTGACCGCCGCGGCAGCCCCCTCTCCCGCAGCCGGAGCCGAAGCAAAGGACAACCGGCAGGGGACCGGTTCAGGCGTCAGCGTCTCCACCGCGTACCCCATCAGGTTTGTCCCGCCCGCCGTCCGGGACCCCTCCGGCAGGACGGCGCCAGCGGAGATTTCGCTGTTCCGGATATCCTCATACTGCGTATACAGCGGACGCCGGACGGTGATGCTGCACCGGTCGGTCATCAGCTGCCGCAGCCCGTCGTAGGCGCTCATCCCGGCAGCCTCCGGTAGGCCCAGATGACCTTTTCCGGGACGGTGCAGAGGCTCGCCGCCAGCCGCTCCAGCCGCGCCTGCGGGGTGGAGGCCGCGTCCCAGTGCTGGGAGGTGTCCCCCATCGTCAGCTGGGTGAGGATGGGGGCGTTAAAGTTGAAGTTGTCCAGCATTTTCAGCGTCAGGATGCCGGACCCCACGAACAGTTCGAGTGTCTTGCCCAGCGCTAGGCGGATCGTCAGCCATTCGAGATCATCCGGCAGATCCTTCCGGTGGAGCAGCCCGCGGATGGTTTCAATCGCCCAGTTCCACCCCAGGCTTACCAGAGCATCAAATACAGTTGAGTCACCACCATCTTCAACATCCAGCCCCAGCGTTTGTATTATAACCATCATTTTATTTACAGCTTCTTCTGTATGCGCTTCCGGCTCCCACATCAGACACCGCCTCCGCCAGTCCCGCCGCCGGGAGCGGCCGCGGCCTTGTAGTAGAAGATCAGGTCGGGGGTCAGCGCCTTGGTGCCGTAGTCGTAGAACATCGCCACCGCCATGTCGTTAGAGAGCGGGATCCGTTCCGGCGCCCGGTAGGGGTAGATGACCACCGGCTGGGCGACCGCCCCGTCGACCATGATGAGCGCATCGGCGGTGGACGGCAGGTGGACCGAAGAATAGACCCGGACGCCGTGGAAGATCGCGAACTCCTCGGCGGCGGTATCGACATTGGAATTCGCCGCCTGGTCGAGGTAGTTCCGCATCTGGCCGTAGGTCTTGGGATTCAGTACGAGCCGGATGAGGTTCCGCGGTACACCGTCGACGTTGTCATTCTGGACCGTCTCCAGCTTCTGGATCAGCTCCTCGAGGATGCCGGCGATTTCGGTTTCGGTCGGGGTGAAAGAAGTGCCGCCGGTGACCGCCGTAGAGAAGAAAGCGGTATCGAGGGCGGAGGCGACCGCGTCGACATGGTTGTCGGCCCGCCTCGCCATCACGTTCCCGACGCCGAAGGTGTCCAGGTCAAACTGGGCGGCCTCCTCGACAATTTCCTTGTGCTGGTCGAGGTTGACGACGGTGGGCGGCGCGGTGATCGCTGTGCCCTTGCCGGCCGTCCGGGCGGTGCCGTAGTCCTGCGGGGACGCGTTCTTAAACCGGCGGTATTCGACCGAACCGGCCGCCGGGTTGCCGGTATAGTTCTGGGACTTAAGCCCCGAAGAAAGGGCGTCCTTCTGGATATTTTCGATGACCCGTCCGCCCAGTTCCGCCAGTTCGACCTTGGTAGCGCCCGACTGGATCAGGCTGATTGCTTTTGTTCTTGCCATTTAAATCCTTCCCTTCGATTAGATGATGACCGGCCCGGAATCTTCCTGCCCGGCGGGCGTGCTCCGCCCCGGGCAGGCCGGTTTTGCCCCCGGCAGCGGCTTTTCGGCCGGCGCCTTCTCAAAGAGGAAAGCCGTCCCGGCGTCCTCCGCAAGGGCCTTGACAGCCCCCTCCAGCCCTTCGACGCTGCCGTCTTCCGCAAGCTTCGCACTGCTGAGGAAATCCCCCAGCAGCGCCTTTGCCGCCGTGTTGTTCTTCGCCCCGGCGGCCGAAAGGGCCTTGTCGACGGCGGTGTCCAGCTTCAGCCGCGTCAATTCCGCCGCGTGGGCCTCCGCCTCCTGCTGGTTCGCCGCCTGAAGCTCGGCGATCTGCGCCTTCAGCGCGTCCAGGTCGCCCGAGGACTTTTTCAGCTCCTCCAGCTGGCCGTCCCTTGCAGCAACCGCTTCTTTCGCGGTCTTCAGCTCGGCCTTCACGCTGTTAAAATCTGCCTTTGCGACGAAGCTTTTCCCGATTTCGGCCGAAACCTTCCGGTCGACCTCATCGGTGTAGCCGTCCCCTAAAATCCCTTTGAGCCAGTCCAACATGTAACTACCTTCCTTTCGCTTTCCGTTTATTCTGACCAGTCTCAGCTGTGCGAAGCCCGTTTTCTATTCCGGCGGGCCGCCGGTAAACATGAAAAAAGCACTGCCCATCCGGTACAGTGCTTCTATCCGTGAAAATATTCCGCGTCCGGGTCGGGCGCGCAGGCGTCGACGGTAACGTCCCCGCCGGGGTAAAGCAGTTTCCAGAATGCCTCATCGGTTTCCAGCAGCCGTTCGTCCTGCCGGGCGGTGCAGTCCCCCGCCGTCTCGATCTCCGCCTCATCGACTGCGAGTTCGAGGTGCAGAGAGGGGGCCTCCCCCGGCATCTGCACAAAACAGAGCCCCTGGACGCAGTGCTCCAAATGCATCCCGTTGACGACGACCTCCGAAACCATGCCGTCTTTTGAAGTGATCCGGATGTTTGCCAGTTCCATGTTTACCTCCTTTTGGGCATGAAAAAACCACCTTCGGGTGAAGGTGGCCCTTATTCAGCGGGTTCGAGTTCATCTTCCGCGCAGTCGAAGAGCGGCCAAATGCCCCCATATCCGCCCGCGGCGTTCTGGGTATCGCTCTCCACCGTATAAGCTGTTTGTTGATCGGCCGACGGCCGCACATCGACGACCGTACAGACAAGGCCGGTCTTCCTGATGCGGACCTTATCGCCTTCTGCATATCTAGCCATCGCCGCCCCTCACCATTCAACGAATTGGCTTACCCGCCTGATAAGCTTTTTTCGCTTCTTCCAGCGACATTTCATTTGCACCGCCTGCCAGCGAAGGGTTGTCATTCTGCACCTCGTCGTCTTCCCATCCACAGACCGGGCAGATTTCATAAGCACTGCCAGGTGGAAGAGTATATTTTCCACAGCAGGCGCATTTTTTATTTTTTGCCATACTTTTTCACCTGCGCTTCCCAATACTTGCGCCCCTGTCTGGGCTTAAAAAACGTGGAAACGGTTCCGTCCGGATAAACGGCCGCAAAAAGGTTCTCTTTTTCTGAATACACGCGGCGAACACCCCCGGAATCTATAATCACTTCTTTGTCATCCAACGATTGCAAAAATTCTAAAGCCAACCGGTTATAATCTTGCTGACTTTTGGCACCGAGGGCTTTTCCATGCCGGGAAAAGTGATCGGCGACCGTCTCGGGATTAAATTCCACCGCTGACCATTTGTCTTCAGACGTCAGTTTCTGATACCGCGCTTGAAGCTTCCTGTATTCCTCACTTTGATTATACATCATATCTGCAAACCGGTCAAGGGCAGGCATTCTCAGAAGCCCGGTCGCTTTAAGTTTATCATACTCTGGGCGCGCAGTTTCTATTCGATCAGCTTTCTCCTTTACAAACTCCGCTTCCCACTCTCGATAGGTCATCTTCGCCGGGATAAGCTTATACCCTTTGTCCTCCAGATCCCGTGCGGCCCGCATCGGGGCCCCGCCCAGCTCCTCCCAGTCGTCAAACCAGGGGCAGGTATCGGTCCGGCAGTTCGGGTGGAAAGGCGGGGCGTTGACGCCCATTTTCATCTCGGACACCGGGAGGTGCTGCCCGTCCATCGACCGGCAGATCTCCGACGTCCGGCTGTCCAGCGTCGCGAGGATTTCGTACTCCTCGACCTCCAAATCCCGGTAGCAGTCCTTTTCCGCCAGCGTCGTGACGGCTGCCGCCTCGGTGTAGAGCAGCCTTCTCGCGGCGCTCTTTTTGACCGACAGCCTTTCGGCCAGCCCGTCGGCGATCTTCTGCAGCGGCTTTCCGGTGGCGAGGCCCTGGGTGAGGGAAGCGTTTAGCTCGGAGACAAGCGCCTGCTTGTCCTTCCAGATGCGATCGGAGTAAAGCTCCCCATCCGGCGCCCAGGGAGTCTTCAGGACCTTGTCCAGCTTCCGCAGGTCCGGCCGCTGCAGGTCCCAGCCGACGCCGATCCCCTTTTGCAGGTCAAACGCCCGGCCGAGGTACTGCCCCTCATAGAGGCCGGACAGCAGGCTTTCGGCCGCCTCGATCCGCCGCCCGGTCAGCGCCTCGACATGCCCCCGCAAAACCGTCTCCATCGCCTCCAGCCGGGAGATATGCACCCGGGCGGAGGCGTTTGTAAGCTGCCGCTCCCACCTCCCGTCAAGGTTTTTCTTCCCTTTCGCGATGTACTCTTCGACCGTCCAGCGGAACTCCTCCAGCTCGTCGGCCTTTAAGAGCTTCCGGGCGTCGGTCAGGCTGAGGGCATTATTTTCGGCAAACTTCGATAACCAGTAGCCGATATCCTTCCGGATGGCCGCAGCCGCCCGGTCATAATCCGCCAGCATTTCGTCGGCGGTTTTGACAGCCTGCTGTTCCGCCTGGAGCTTCCGCTGGAGCGCCCGCTTTTCCCAGTAGTCACGGCTCTTCATCGTCCGTCACCCCATCCGGGCTTCCCGGCGGCTGCCCGAAGCCGAAGGTCTCGGCTTCCTCCATCGCCTCCTGCTTTTCCGCCTCCAGCCGTTCCAGCTCCTCGTCGACGTCGGTCACCCAGGGGTGGTTTTCGAGGATCGTCCGGCGGGAAATGAGCCCGTCGGAGTTCCGGGCATTGTTGATGACGTCCGCCTCGTTCACCGGCATGTCCATGTTGTAGAGGAGCGAAAAATCCGCCCCGGAATAGTCCTCTTCCCCGCTGGCGGTGAGGTAGCTGTCCAGCACCGGCTTCAGCCGCCGGACCGCGTCCTGTAATTCCTCCCCCAGCGCCTCGCAGTCGGTCTGCAGGTCCATATACCGGAACTGGATTGCCGTGCCGGAGGCGTTGCCGAGGTCGGGGTCCTTGGTGTCGACGGCCGCCGCGTAGTCGTAAAGGTCGCGGCGGGTGCTGTCGAGGAAGGACATGACCGCGTCGATGTTGAGGTCGGCCGAAAGCTTGTCGACCCCGCCGTCCGCGTCCACCTTGACCGCCAGCGACTGCTTAAGGTCGGTGACAAACTCGGCGAGGTCCGCCCCGCCGTAGTTTTTGAGGACGAAGATGAATTTGGCCACATCCCGGAGGGTGTCGGCCGTAACCGAATTCTGCCAGTTTATTTCGTCGATCATCTCCCGGAGGAAGTAACAGAGCGGCAGCTCGTCGTCGTTATACTTCATCCAGGTGACCGGCGTCTCCCAGTTGTACCCCTTCCCCCGCCAGAAAAAATGGGGCCGGGGTTCTTCCCCGTATTCGGGGTCGGGCGCAAAGGATAGCTGCCCACGGGGGCCGCCGTCCGCTACAAAATACCGCACGCCGTCCGGCATCCAGAGCTCCGCGTGGGTGATTTCCGTCTTCCGGTGCCCTTGGTAAACCGTCTGGGGATAAAAGCGGATGATGCCCTGTAAGCGCTCGTGCTCGGTGTCCTCCCAGAGAGGAACGACCTCGCGGGCCGGCAGCCGCATAAAAGCAAGGCCCGTCTCATCTACATAGGGCTGCAAAAATCCGATGCCGTATTCGATGGCGTCCGACACAAAGCCCCTCAGCTTCCGCCGGAAGGGGCGGTCAAACAGCCGATTCAGCGCCTCCCCATAAGCCTCATTATCGGTCACGACTGAAAAGGGCTTGGACAGCAGGTAGCTGACCTTCTGGGTGATCAGCCGCCGGAGGACCGGGTGCTCCATCTTGACGTTCGACCGGGAAGGGATGTCGTTAAACTTCCGCTGGATGTCCGAGCGGTTGAGGAAATAGCTCTCCGCCTCCCGCATCCGGGCGTAGGCGGGGCTCCGCTTAAATTCCCGCACCTCCTCGGTGACGATCTCCGAAAGGCCCATCGGGGCACTTCGCTCGATCGCCGCCTGGATTTCATCCATCCGTGTCCACTGCATACGCTCACCTCCTACCGCAGCACCGACACCGACGGCCGGCGCATATCCTCTTCGCAGGCATACCGCACCGCGTCGATGTGATGGTTGTCATGGTCGGGGAAACCGGCCTTAAACCGGCCGTCCTTGTCCCGGTCCAGCTCATAGCCGCAGAACTCTCTGGCCGTCTCGGGGCAGCGGACGGGGTCGATGACAATCTCTTCCAGGTCTTGCAGCCACTTGACCCCGTACTCGACCGAATCGGGGCCTTTTTTCGCCCCGACGACCCGCAGCCCGTAGTCCTTCATCTCGGCGATCGACTTGGGTTCCGCCGAATCGCAGACAATCCGGGCCGAACCGGCTTCCGGCCGGATTCTCTCCGCCGCCGCCCGATTAGAAAGCCGCAGCTCGTGGATCTCCCGGAAGATGATAAGCCGCCGCCTGGTCTTATCCAGCTGCATGACGTTATAGGCAAACGGGTCGGCCGCATACCCCCAGTCAATCCCCCGCCGCAGGTGGTCAAACCGGGCGATCTCCTGCTCCTCTACCGGGCGGAGGACGATATTCATAAACACTTCGCCGCCGGTGCCGGTCACTTCGCCGAGGTACTCATGCCGGTAGGCCTCCGGCTTCACCGCTTTCAGGTGTTCCGCTTCGGCCAGAAACGCCTCCCCGAGCCATTCCCGCGGTACCGTCCGGTAGTCCGAATGGTGGACGAGCGTGTCTTCCCGCGGCAGCCGCACATACTGGTTGACCCAGCTGCGGGCCGACTGCGGCGGGTTGTAGGAGTAGAAACAGGTGAACTTTTCCCCACCGCGCATGACCGACTGGAGGACGCTCCGCAGCTTCTCCGGGCCTTCGAACTCACTGACCTCTTCCACCCAGATATAACCGACATACCCGCGCCCCACCTTGATCGATTTGAGCTTGGTCGCGTCGTCGACCCCGCGGAAGAGGATCGTCTGGCCGGTCGGCAGATAGGTAAACCGCATCGGGCTGACGCTCCCCCGCCAGAGATGGGAGACCCCGAGGGCGGAAAGCGCCCACTGGAGCTGTTCATAGACCGAATCCCGCAGGGTGTTCCCGTACCGCCTGAGACAGAGGGCGTGGGTCATCCTCCCCGCCGCCCCGTCCCGCATGATCGAGAGCGGGATCTCCAGCGAGACGGTGGACGACTTGCAGCTGCCCCGCCCGCCGCCCAGCCAGTAATGGGTGTGCAGCCCCGCCTTGACATCCTGATGGACCGGGTAAAAAGCCGGGGCAATCAGGGTCTTAAGGCTGGTCATCCGGCGGCCTGTCCGGGATATCGTCGACGATCTGCACCGCCTCTACGGCGTTCAGCTCGACCTTGTCGGTAAACATCCCGAGATGCTTGCCGATCAGCTCCAGCGCCTTTAACTTATCCGCCAGGCGGATTTCCCGCTCGAACCCATCGCCCATAGGCCCCGGGATGGTTTTCACCTTGACCGACGCAATCGCCGCCAGATCATCGGCGGACGCCCCCTCCTTCAGGGTGGCATCGTCCATATTGACTAGGTCGGGGGCACTGACAAAGGCAATCCGCCCCAGCTCCCGCAGCACCCGGTCGGCATTGATGCCGGTCCGGCGCTCCTGCTCGGCGATCCCCTTATCGATACGCGCGCGGATATCGGGTTTTTTCAGGAGTTCATAGCCGATGCTCCCGGCCGAAGCCGGCGAGTATCCCGCCCGGATAGCCGCCTGGGTGGCGTTTAAATCGACGAGGTATTCGGCACAAAACCGCTTCTGTTTGACATTCATCCAACCACCCTTTCGTCAAAAATCGAGGTAGCAGAGCGGGCTCCTCACTTTTTCTCACTTTTTCCCATGCAGAAAAGACGTCCCCGCACTTGCCCGCTCTGCCGTTGGTGCCGGAGGTGGGAGTCGAACCCACACCGCGTAGCTAGGAACGGGGAAAAATTAGGGCAATCGAGCGGCAGCTCCCCTTCTCCGGCATGTACGGCGAAAAGCCGTCCTTCCGGGCGGCTTTCCACTCTATCAGTATAGCACAGATGAATGTGTTATGGTGTGTCTTCTTGCGGCACGGCAACAGCTTGCAGCGCCCGGCCATGCAGATGGCGAACCCAGTGGTAGCTGTAATTCATCTCGACCGCGATCTTTTCGAGCGACTGCATCCCGATATACCGCCGTTCCAGCACCTCCCGCTGAACAGCGTCCGGCACCGCGTCGATGGCGGACCGGATTTCCCGCAGGAGGCCGGCAGCTTTGCAAATTTCGGCGGCTATCTCTTCTTCGGTCTCCATCGCCTGGACAAGGGCATCCTCGACAGGCTTCGAAATTCCCGAACCCCCGCCGGGAGCGGGGCCGTACTGCGGCGTCACCCGCGTTGCCCGGCGGTGCCAGCGCTCTTTCTGCTCCTCGAGGTAATGGATGTGGCGTTCGGCGGCGGCGTAGCGGGAGAGGTAGGCTTTCGGGGTCAATCTGTCATCCCCTTCCAGTGCGAACAGGCATACGGCCCGCCAATCGTGTGGGTGCAGTACCTTTTCCCGCTGGCCGTGTTCTCTGCGGCCAGGAACCGGCAGTTCGTGCAGTCCCGGCCATCCCGCGCCGGGTCAAGGGCGGAGAGCGCCCGGCGGTAGTGGGTGATCTTCGCTTTCAGGTTCTCCGCGGCGTCCTGATCCCCCCGGAAGAGCGCCGCGGAAAGGCTGCGCCCGGCCTTGTAAACCAGCTTCTCAAAAAACTGGACCGTGTCCTGCATTTCCAACCTTCATACCTCCTCAATTTCGTCCAATGCCGTGATATACACGGTAATCATACTTTCCCGGCGTTCGGTCAGCTCGGCCTGGTAGGTAAACTCTCCGTCCCGCAGCCGGATGATGCAGCCGGTAAAGAGATACTCTTTCCCCCGCCACCTGACCGGACGGTTCAGGCGGGACTTCACCTCCCGCGGGGTCACAGCGTCTCCACCCGGATGTAGATGCCGGGGACCGCCGCGTAAAACTTTTCGGCGATCTCACTGGCGACCTGGGCGTCGTCCTGCCAGAAGCCGGCCACTGTCATCGCGTCTTTGAGGAGCTTCTGGAGGTTATCGGTGTCCGGCCGGGTCGCTTTGTATTCGCCGTCATCCCGATGCCGAGAGTTCAGCGGGAAACACCATTTGCAGGTGAGCCGCAGAGGGCCGGTGAGCGGTTTTTCCGGCCGGTGAGGGTAAACCCCCAGCCGGAACTGCTCCCGCGCCGCCTTCAGCCTCCCCGGCTCGTAGACGACCGGCCGGCCGTTCCGGACGGCGATCTGGTGCTGCTGATGGGTAACGGTCGGCGGCGGGCCGGGAATGAAAAATTCAATCATCGCCATCTTCCTCCCGAAAATCTACCCCCTGCCATTTTCCGGTCTCGGGGTTATACTGGATTGCTCCGGACTGTTTGATCCGGCCCCAGATGTATTCCAATGTTTCTGGCTGTTTGGTCAGCCACCAGATCACCCGGCTTTTCCGGATATCGTATTCCTCATCCGGCAGCTTGTGATACAGCGGCGGCATACGTTTTACTATTTTGTATAGCTTACTATTCTTAAACTGCATTATTTTTACTTGCTCCTTCCGCGCTTTTGTCAGGCTGGGAAGGTAATTTTTGGGCGCAGCTTAACGCCCAAAATTTCCTTTCCCCTGACACAAGGAAAATTCCGCCGTATATTATTTATAATAATAAGGATTTTCCTTCCCTGGGAAAAAGTCGATTATTTATCGAAAATTTCCCTTATCAAAGAAAAAGTCGATTGCAATCGATATTTTCCCTCCGAAAGGAAAGGGAAACTTTATCGATATTTTCCTTCCGTGTCTGCGGGAAGGGAAGGAAAAGTTATCGATATTTTCTTTCCCTGTCACTCGTCTGTTCGGACGGCTTTCCCGTCTTCAATCCGGAAACCGCCATGCTCTTTGAGCCGGCTGCGGACGGTTTTTTCGGTCGTACCAGCGTACTCAGCCAGCTCCTTCAGGCTTGCTTTCCCGTCTGTCTGGCAGGCTTCAAACGCCGTCTCAATCGACCCTTTGCGCTCCTTCCGCCGTTCCTCGTTTGATCGGCGGTTTGAAAAGTTCTTTTTCCACGGACTGCCTTTTGCAGTATAATCTTCATCGGCGTCGAGGTCCCCCAGCACCCCGGTCGTATCCACCCGGTGGACCGGGTAGTCGAACCAGACGTTTTTCGGTTTAAACCGCGGGAACTCCCGGAGCGTCCCCTCAATCCGCCAGGCGGTCCGGGCGGCGGCGAGAACCTTCGCGGCGGCGATATCTTCCCGCATCCGCGCCTGGGCGGCCTCGGGGAGGCGCTGCTTACAGATGCCGAGAAGTTTTCCGGAGGCGTAGAAATCCTCGTCGGAAAGCCCATCCAGCCGGTTCCAGCGGGAGAGGTATTCCCTTGCGACATCGCAGACCGCCCGGTTTTCCCTCTCGGTCCGGAGCGGCTCGGTCAGTTCCAACTGGATGAGGTCAAGCATCGCGTCCGGGTCCCTCGCGAAGACGCCGGAACCGGATGCCCGGTCCATGCTCCGCTTCTGCCCCTGGGCGCCTTTTGAGTGATGATGGCAGTAGATGACAGCGCACCCCAGTTCGGTACAGACCAGGTCGAACTGGTTGCAGAACCGGGCCATCTGGTCGGCCGAGTTCTCGTCGCCGGTGATGATCTTGTAGATCGGGTCGATGATGATCGCGATATACCCCCGGTTCTTCGCCCGGCGGATCAGCTTTGGCGCGAGCCTATCCATCGGCACCGACTTCCCCCTGAGGTTCCAGACGTCGATGTTCTCCATATGTTCCGGGACCTTCCCCAGCGCATCGTAGACGTCCTTAAACCGGTGGAGGCAGGATGCCCGGTCGAGCTCCAGGTTGATGTAGAGGACCCGACCTCTGGCACATTTCCAGCCGAGCCAGTCCCACCCTTCGGCAATCGCGATGGTGAGCTCGATGAGCGAAAAGGACTTGCCGGCCTTACTGGGCCCCGCGATCAGCATCTTGTGCCCCTGCCGCAGCACCCCTTCGATGAGCGGCGGGGAAAGGGGCGGGAGGTTGTCCCAGATGCCGGCGAGGGGTTCCAGGGCGGGGAGCGAGTCGTGATCGGCCTCATACTCCCGCTTCCAGCTCTCAAAATCCGGCGCGCCGGTGTTCACGGCGAGGAGGGTCTGTTCCACCCCATTCCGGGTGACGCCCGGCATCCGGGAAAGCCTTGACGGGTTGCGGTTTGCGGTGTCCACTTCCAGCCCGCAGTCCCGGCAGGCGTCGTAGAGATAGTCGACCCGGGCGCGGTACTCTTTTAGGTCGGAAGCCCCGACCCTCACGACCGCGTGGACCGACTTCTTCCCGGAAAAGACCATCGCCGCCACCGGCAGGCCCATCCGCTCGATGATCTCCCGCTGGGCGGCGATCTCCCCGCCGTCTGCCTCGACCAGCGCGTAGCGGTAGTCGGTGACATTGTCGTTTTTGACCCCCTGGCCGTCCAGCGGGTTAAAGCGGATCCAGGCGCCGGCTGATTCGTTCCAGTCGCCGAAGACCCGGCCAACGTCGCCGCCGCAGTTTTTCAGCCCCTCGATCAGCTCGCCGGCCGTCCGGTCATACGCCCCTTTCCCCGGCACCAGCCGGCCGTTTGCCTCATAACTTTCGGTGACATAGCCGACCTTGTCCTCCGGGTCAAAGAGGGCCGACAGGTAGCGGATCAGCTGGCTAACCGGCGGTTCCCCCGCCGCCTCTTCCGGCCCGGGGATGAGGGTATCGTCCCATCCAAGCGGACGCCCTTCCCCTTTCGGCGGCTTAAACCCCCGGTCGGCCGCCAGTTTATAGATGCTGCCGGTTGTGACCGGGGCTTCTGACCCCTGGAAAGTTTCCCACTTCCGTTCGCACTCACCGGGATGGTAGCGGGCGGGGTCCCGCCTCGACCACTCTTCCCAATCTGCGGCGGTGCAGCCGGATTCCTTTAACCCCATGCCGACCGTCACCCACTCCTGGTAGCTGAGGGCCGCCGGGTCGAGAAAATCCAGCATCGCCTGTAAAAAGCTGTCCATTGATCTCCCTCCTTACTCCGGCCGGTAGGTCTTCGGGTCGACGCCCGGCGGCAGCGCCCACTTCCGGGCTGAAAGCCGGGCAATCATATTGTTCGCCGCCTCGAAACTCCACTGCCCGACATGCTGGAAGCCATACCGTTCCAGGCAGCGGATCTGTTTGGGACGCGCCAGCCCCTGCCGCTGCCGGTCATAGAGCTTGTCCAGGAGCTGCGCCGCCTCGCCCGCCGTCTTCACCTCGTCCGGATAGATGCCGAACTTTTCCAGCGCCGCTTTCTGCTTCTCACCCGGCGGTTCCGCCTCCCAGCCGAAGGCCGGGACATAGTGGGTCAGCCGCGGGTCCTGGACCGAAACGGCGTATTGCAGCGGGTCAACGAGCTTCCGCTTCCGTTTCCGCATCTCGGAAAGCTGCTTGGCGAGGGATTCCTCCCGCTGGGCGACGACGTCCTCCGCCGCCTGTTCGGCCGCTTCCAAGAGGTCGGCTGCCGCGCCGTCCGAGAGGTTTTCGGTCATCTTCTCCGCCGTTTCCCGGTCTTCGCAGATGAGGTCAGCCGGCCGGCAGAGGGCGTGCCGCTCGGTGTGCCAGAGGAAGTCGAGGAGCATAAGGTGGTCTTTCCCGGGGTGCAGCCTCGTCCCCCGCCCGACCATCTGGGCATACAGGGCCCGGACCTTAGTGGGCCGGAGGACGATGATGCAGTCGACCGACGGGCAGTCCCACCCTTCGGTTAAAAGCATCGCGTTGCAGAGGACGTTGTACCGGCCCGCGCCAAAGTCCCGCAGGACTTCTTCCCGGTCGGTACTCTCACCGTTTACTTCGGCCGCCCGGAATCCGTGCCGGTTTAAAATCTCGCAGAATTTCCGGCTTGTTTTGATAAGCGGCAGGAAGACAACCGTCTTCCGGTCCCGGCAGTAGTTTGCCATCTCGGCCGCGATCTGTTCCAGATACGGGTCGAGGGCCGTCCCCAGCTCCCCCGGCTTAAAGTCGCCCGACTGTACGCCGACGCCCCGGATGTCGAGATTTAAGGGGATGGTCAGCGCCTTGATCGGACAGAGGTACCCTTCTTTGATCGCCTGGGGCAAAGTGTATTCATAGGCAAGCGACTGGAAGAGGCTCCCGAGGTTCCGCATATCGCCCCGGTCGGGGGTCGCGGTGACCCCCAGCACCCGGGCGCCGGGGAAATGATCGAGGACCCGGAGATACCCGTCCGAGATGGCGTGATGGGCCTCGTCGATGATGATGGTATCGTAATAATCGGACGGGAAGCGAATGAGCCGGGCCGGGCGCTGCAAACTCTGCACGCTCCCGACCGTCACCCGGAAGAGGCTCCCGAGCGCTGTCTCTTCCGCCTTTTCGACGGCGGAGCCGAGGCCGGTAAACTTCCGCAGCTTGTCGGCGGCCTGCTGCAGGAGTTCCCCCCGGTGGGCCAGAATCAGCACCCGCCTCCCCTCCCGGACCTCGAGGGCGGTGACGGCCGAAAAGACGACCGTCTTGCCGGTGCCGGTCGGCAGGACCAGCAGGGTTTTTAAAGTCCCCCGGTCCCACTCGCCCCGGATGCTGCCGACCGCCTCCTGCTGATAGGGCCTGAGCGCGCTCACCAGTATTTACCCCCTGCCGGCGCCGTCTTTGCCGCCGGTGAAATGGGCGGCTCCAGGAATTTCTTCACTTCATTGGACTGCCGGGAAGCGCTGTCCCTGTCAATCCATTCGCGGATGCCGATCTCACACCGGCCGGACTTGCCGATGACATGATCCCAGTCCATCTTCAGCGCCTCGCCGTGCTTCCGGTCGCCGATCGAGGTGAAGAAGGCGCAGAGCAGCCCCTCGACCTTGCTGTGCAGAAACAGCCGGTGGGTCAGCTCGACCGGCCCTTCGGGGCTGTCGATGGTTAAGGTGAGGGTCGCCTGGTTGCAGGGCGGGAGCTTGTTGCTTCCCGCATACCGCTCCCGCTTAAAGCCGGTGACAGTGAAGGGGTAGACCCCTTCCGGCAGCAAAACCCAGCTCCCCCGGTCGTTCTCGATGACGTCGTCCCAGCCAAATTCCCGTTCAAATGTCTGATTGTTTGCCATAAAAGTTCCTCCTTAAAACGGCAGGTCGCCGGTCATATCCAGAATAAAGTTATACAGGTGCGGCCAGCCGCCGATCAGTGCTTCCCGGACAAACCCGGGGTCATAGTTTTCAAAGGGTGTGCCCGGCGGATACCAGCCTTTCTGGGCGACGGCGTCCTGCACCTGCTGGGTGGTCACGCCGTTTGCCGCCATCAGCTCCCGCAGTTCCTTCGGCACACTGGCCGGAATATCCTCCGCGGGAGGTGTAGCCGTAGGAGCCGGTTCGACCGGGGACGCGGGCCCTGCGGATGCAGGAGACTGTACAGGCGGCGCCGGTATCTGCGGCGAAACCGCCGGCCGGGACTCCGGTGCCGGACGCATGGGAAGCGGCGCCGTCCCGCCCGCAATATACGGGGCAATCACCCCATAATCAAAGTCCGTCTGTTCCGGCAGACCCCAGCGGTTTTTCGCGTCCCAGCAGGGGTGATGGGCGGTGTAGAGCACCCGCGCTCCACCCTGGGCCTTGTTCTTTTTGTTCTCATTCGTGACGACGATCGTCTTGTAGTTCGCAAACAGCAATGCCCCTGCCCATTCCTTTAAAAGCGGCGCGCACTGGCGGGTCAGCTTCAGCTCCCAGCGGTCGTAGGCGCCCATCTCGTCCGGCTGCTCGAATTTGCGCATCTGGGCATGGGCCGCCACGGCGACGTGGATGCCGGCGTCCAGAACCTCGGAAAGCTTGTTTAACAGCCGCCCAAACTCTTCGGCCAGGTAGGTATATCCCTTCCCGTAGCCGAAGTCCTCGATCCCCGTCTTGCCCGCCTTGTCGCAGACATGCCGGGCGCAGAGCCGCTCCGCCCAGTCGGCGGTGTCAAGGGCGAGGGTTTTGCAGGGGCGCTCCCGAGAGACAAAATCAACCTCATCCAAGAGCATCGCCCAGCTGCTGGGCGGCGGAAGCCGCCGGACCGACAGCTCGCCGGTCGAGCCCTCGGTGTCGATAAAAAGCGGGTCCGGGAATCTGGAGAGGAAGGTCGACTTCCCGATCCCCTCGGGGCCGTAGACGACCACCTTCTGCGGGCCGGAAATCCGGCCGGATGTAACCGTATAATTTGCCATTTTCTGCTCCTTTCTTACCACCATTTGGAGGCGGCTTTCGCGCTGTCCGAAAGGCCGTCTACCAGTTCCATCGTTGTGGGCGCATATGCCACGCCGGTCTCCCCTTTGACAAAGCCGTCCTCGATGATGACCTTGCATTCCCCGCCGGTCGAGACCCGGGTGGCGATGGCCTGCAGGCCTTCGGCCGAGAGCCAGTCGCCGAAAGTGCGGAGGGTGTCGGTGTCCATCTGTTCCAGCTTGTCCAGCAGGACAAAGCCGCAGTTCGGGTTTAATTTCCGGACGATGGCGGTCGAAACCATCAGCTGTTCCGCCCCGCTCATGCAGTCCCATTTCCGGTCGTTGTAGACCAGTTCCCCCTCTTCGACCGACAGGCCCGGGAGCGGCAGCGGGGCGGATGTCAGCAGCCGCATCCGGTTCTCCCGGACCTCTTCCAGCCGCCCGGTCAGCTCGTCCACCTGCCCCTTCAGCGTTTCGGCTTCCTCCTCGGCCCGTTCCCGCTCGAGGTTCGCCCGGACCTTTTCGTTTAACAGCTCGATATTCTGGATATCCTGTTCCAGCTCGGCGGTCGATTCATCCCGCAGTGTTTCAGCCGACTTCTGTGCCGTCTCAAAGGCTGCGGAAACCGCCTGATACCGTCCGGTCAGCTCCCGCAGCTGTGCCTCCAGCGCTTCCTTTTCCCGCCCCAGCTTTTCGGCCTGCATCCGGAGGCGCTCATTCTCCCCGTTTTTGGCGAGGATCGACTGCTGGCGGGCGATCAGGTCGCTGACCGATACCATCTCCGGCGGCGCGTCCTGGTAAAAAGGGAGTTCAGACGCATATTTCTTTTTGCGGTCGTACTGCTGACCGGCCGCCCGGCGGGAGAAGTAGAGCTCCTGTTCCTGCTGATCCAGCCGGGCAAGCTCCGTCCCGATGCCGAGAATCTGTAAGAGGGTTTCGGCCTTTTCCTTGCTGCTGCCGGCCATGAACTTTGGCAGGTCGAGGGCAAAGGCGGAGATAAACTCGTTCAGAAGCTGCTGCCCCGCCCGTTTGCCGCTAGGGTCGAGGACGGTGAGGGCACCGTTTTTGCCCTTCCGCTCGACGACGATCCCGTTGGACAGTTCGACATGCAGCCGGGGCGGAACGACGCTCCCCTCCCGTTCCGGGCTGGACGGCCGGTAACGGTCCCCGCCGAGGGCCCAGGCGATCGCGTCCAGGACCGAAGTCTTTCCCTGGCCGTTTTTTCCGCCGATGACAGTAAGGCCATTGGGGTCGGGGGTAAGGGCGACGGCCTTGACCCGCTTGACGTTTTCCAGCTCCAGGCTGGTGATTTTGACGCTCATTTTTTCGCTTCCTCCTCCTGAATCTCCAGATGGGCAAAGGCAAAGTCCAGAAGCTGGTCAACAATCGCCTGCTGCGTCTGGCAGCACTGGTCGGACAGCTGCCGGACGGTCTGCGCCCGGTCGAGGGACGCCTGTAACATCCCGTAGCCCTTGTTGGACTTGCAGCGCCGGGAAATGATGATGCATTTATCCATTTTCAGATTCTCCTTCCGATTCCTCCTGATCTTCTTCATCCTCTTGCGGTTTTGGCGCGTACTGATACTGCCGCTCCAGTGCCAGGTAGGTCTCATACAGTTCCCGCCGGGCCGCCGCCAGCTTAATATCCGGCCAGGCCTCTCTGGCGGCTTCCGCCAGCCAACGCCGCAGCCGGTAAGGCGTCGGCGAGCGTTTTTCCGGCTTAGCCGCAAAGTACCGCTTAAACACCCGCCGGTAGGCTGCCTTTTTAAAAGTCAGCAGGCACTCCAGTTTAACCCGTAACCTGCCCCCTTTTTCCTTTATGGTTATGATTTTAGGCGGCGGGCCCTGCGGCTCGATTACAACCGGGGTGTTGTCTGTATCCGGCATATTCATTCCTTCTTTCTTTTCTCAGCCGGGCCTTTTTCGATCAGCCCCAGCTGGATGGCTTTCTTTTTCCATCCGCTGATGATTTTGTTTACGGATATCCCGGTGGCCCAGCTGATGTCCCGCAGCCGGACGCCGGACAGTTTCATCTCGATGGCCTCCCGCCATTGATCGTCGGTGGTGGCAGGCCGCCTACCGGCCTTTTGCCGGTCCGCATCCGTCTCCGGCTGGCTCTTCGCTTTAGGCGTACGCATGGCCGCCCTGCGCCGGCGCATCGCCTCCTGGCGGCGCTCATAGGCGTCCTGGATGCCCATGGCTTCCGCTTTATGGAACCATTCCCGGCGCAGCGTGTCCATTTTGATGCCGGTGGCCGGCGATACCGCCTCCACTGCGTCCCCCGCCAGCATCCGGCCGACGGCGTCGCGCCACTGCTCTTCGGTGTAACGGGAACGTTTCTGCCGGTCCCGCCGGGCCATCTCCTTGCGGGTGGGAACCGTGATCCCGAGGCGATTGGCGGTGGGCCGCCAGTTGGAGCTGAAGGTGGCCGCCGGAATGCCGCTTATTGCGGCGATTTCGTCCACCGCTGCCCCCTGCACCCGCAGCTCGATTGCCAGCTGCCAGGCGTCGTCGGTGTATTTCCGGGCTTTCTTTTTCCGCTTGGGTTCCAGCGTGTACGCCTGCCGGGGCGGTATCCGGTCACCGGCACGATTTAGGAGGACACCCAGCCGCACGGCGTGGTCCCGCCATTCGGCGCGTATGACCTCCGCCGGGATGCCGGTCGCCTCGCTGGTCTCCCGGTAGGCCCGGTCCATAATCTGCAGCTGTACCACCTTCCACCACTGCTGGTCGGTATATTCGTTTTTTTCAGCCGCCGGGGCCTCGGTCGGATCATAACCGTTGCGGCGCAGGATGGCCAGAATCTTCTTTTTCGGCAGCAGCGTCAACTGGGTCAGCTTATAAATGATCTCCGGATCGTCCATCCCGTCCCGGTAGATGCCGACGATTTCGCCGTCCGTGTAGTCCTGCATTGACTTTTCCCCCTCATCGGTATATAATGAAATTGTACCGATTTTCGGGTGCGCCGCTTGCAGGATGGGGGTCCGGGGCGGCGCTTTTGTTATTTGATGGCCATGATCTGCCGCCAGCTTTTCTCGCTGAGGGCGGCCCGATAGCGGCGGTCACGGCGTGCCTGATTCCGTTTCCGGATTTTCAGCACCTCAGCCGACTTGCGGCGGACCGCCCAGCCGGCGAGGACGGCGGCGGTGATTACGATCGGTTCCATTGAGGTTCACCTTCTTTCAGCCAGGAGATAGCCTGCGTAAGGGCTTTGTAGTCCAGCTGCAGATCTCTCGACAGCTCGGGATCCATGTCTGCCGGTACCGCCAGGTAGGAGCGCCAGCTGACATCCCGGAACTCTTCCAGCCGCTGGATAACCGTCTCCAGCGGAAGCTGTTCCGGCATCTCTTCCATCAGCCACTTTTTCAGGCATGCATTACACTGTTCGCCCGTGCAGAGGCCGTCTTCGTCCTGATGGGTATAGAAAACCTCGCGGTCGCAATAGTCAAACTCAGCATCGTTTACCAGCTCGACCAGCTGCAGCAGCCGGTTGGCTGAGCTGGTGTAATACTCGTATCGGTTCATGGTTTACCTGCCTTTCGAATCAATTTGACGCTGCGTTTGATATAAAGGCTGCCCTCCAGCGCTTCCAGCGCCGACAATGCGTCCTCCAGCCGGTACAGGCCGATGACATGCCCGCCGTCGCCCTGGGTCCAGGACGCCGCGACTTCATCGGCTACCTGCAGCCTGCGCGTTTTCTCACAGCGCTCTTTTTTCCGTGTCCGCCGGACATAGATGTCGTACGTAACCTCTACAAGACACACGACATCATCCTCCAGACGTAGTTTTCCTGCATGAGGGACAGCCCGCAGAACTCCTCGCCACTGACGCCGACGAAGACGGCGGTCCCGACGATCAGGTCGTTTCCCAGCCGGAAGTTCGGCGGAAAATCCAGCAGCTTCCCCGCGTCGTTGACGATCATGCAGACCCCGCCGGGCAGCAAAACCGTTTCGATATGCCCGTCGACCAGGTCCTGCAGAGCCTTCAGGGTGTTTTCAATCTCCCGGGTAAAGGCCGGCTGGCCGGGGCGTTTGATGATAGCGGTCATGATGACACCTCCTTACAGAATATGGCCCTGCGTCACAAACAGGTAAAACGGGATGGTCGGGATCCGGACGCCGCGGGACTTGTCCGACGTCCAGCCGACGCCGAAGGTGCATTTCCCCTGGGAGATGCTGGTCCGCAGCGTCTCGGGCGTCATGCCAAGGAACTCGGCGGCAGCCGCCAGCGGGATGCAGCGGGGGTAGGCCTCGACCAGCTTGTCCAATTCTTCGATCGAATCGCTGATGATTTTACACATGGGGGTCACTCCTTTCCTATACGAATAACTTGCGTAAACGCAAGTTATTCGGCAAAAAAAATAGAAACGACATCGTCATCCGTCAGCGACAGTTTATGCTTGATCAGCTGAATCTCATTCCGCAAAAAGTCACTGTTTCCTGACATTTTACGATATATTGTAGCCTCATTGACCCCCAAAGTGGTTGCCAATGATTCCACGGTCACCCCTGCCTCCAACATCTTCGCACGGAACTTATTTCGGTTAAACATGTGCTGCACCTCCTTCCTTGCGTTTCCGCAAGTATATGATAGCACCACCTCTTTCTTTTGTCAATACGTTTTCGCAAGTATTTTCTTCTTTTTTCAAAAAATCACTTGCAAATTTGCAAGAATTGCGCTATGATAAAGACAGGTGGTGATAAAATGGATATTAAAACTATTCTGAAAGAACGCCGTCAAGAGCTGGGCCTAACCATGAAAGAGGTTGCAGACGCTTGCGGCGTCAGCGAAGCAACCGTCTCCCGATGGGAGAGCGGCGAAATTGCCAACATGCGCCGCAGCAAAATTTCCCTGCTTGCAAAGGTTTTAAAAATTTCCCCGGCGGTTCTGATAGACGACGAAGACAAGCCGGATTATTCTCATATCAAAAATGTTGTGCCGGTCCCGAAAACAAAAGAGATTCCGATTATCGGCGGGATAGCCTGCGGCACACCAATTCTGGCCGAACAGAATATTGATGGGCAAGTCAAAATACCAGAGTTCGTGCAGGCAGATTTTGCCCTCCGATGCAATGGGGACAGCATGATCGGCGCCCATATCCGGGACGGGGATCTTGTCTGCATCCGGATCCAGCCGGATGTCGACGATGGACAGATCGCGGCCGTGCTGATCGGGGAAGATGCAACCCTCAAGCGGGTTTACCACCGCCCGGACGGCGTCATGCTGGTGGCTGAAAATCCCTCTTTTCCTCCAATGGTTTATATCGGGGAGGAATGCGAAGATATCCGGATTTTGGGCAAGGCGATGACTTGCATCAGTAAAGTGCGGTAAAGGTAACGACCCATGAAAGATTACAAAAATACAAACAGAATGATAACACGTATCTTTTGTGCTATTATGGCTCTCGTTTTCTGGATTACGGCCATAGCCTTTCTAGCGGCAGATACAACGGATAAAACACCGGGGTATGTTTTTGTTGTGCTGGGTATGATCTGTTTTCTTCCCGTCCTGCTGCTTCGAAAGAAAAAGGATAACCGGCAGAACCAGGAAATTGTTCACCCTTCTCCGGTAAAGCAGCCCCTCGCCAAGAATCAGCCGATCCACGACATAAACAAGCCATCTGATATCCCAACTGATTCAAAACGCCTTCAAAATGATTTAGCTGAACTGACTCGGCAGGCGATGGAACAGTCTGAGCTTTTCGCCCAGAAGCTGCGAGCAGAAATTGACCGGATTCAATGGGATATCATTCAGAACATCGTACCAGGTGAGCCTGAACCCCTTTCTGAAGTTGAAATTCTGTTTCTCCACTACTGCGACGGGCATTCTATAAAACCGTTTCAGATTGCCGGATATTGGGTGCATGATTATGAACTGGACCTAAACCAGGTTTTACAAAAACTCTTTCGGTCTGGATATTTAGCCTTTTCCGATATCCCCTTCGCCCTGTCAAAAACCGTTGTACCGGAACTGAAATCTATTCTCTCGAGCCATAATTTGAAGGTCTCAGGTAAAAAATCAGAATTAGTCGCGCGCATCTTAGACAGTGTCCCTGTTCAAGATCTATGGTCATACAACCACACCCATTTACAGCTGACCGAAGAAGGCCAGCGGCTGGTTCAAGAAAATGCCTACCTGTTTTTCTTCTGTAAAGCTCCGGTTAAATATTCCATCCCAATCGAAGAAGCGGCATTCGAACACAGCTTATACCCTGATCTCCCGGCGCCAGCGTTGGCGCGGCAGATCTTAACAAGGCAGCTAAAAGAACGGCAGGATCACAAAGACTGGGGATTATACAGAAATGCCTTGTCTGAAATTGCTTTTACCTATCAGAAAGAGCAAAACGACCAACAGGCATTTCCTTTGCTTCTTCAGGTATATCTGCTGGACGCATTAGGCTTTGAAAATGGGGGCTTGAGGATGCCGAAACTAGGATTTACCAGCGAATCGGGAGTTATGGATATTGCCGACTACCTGGACACGCGTCCCAAAACGAATCTGAAAGCGAGCTTGCAAAAAGCTGCCGGAGATCTTCCGGTCACACTTACGCCCCAGGATCTGCAGCTTGCCTATTCCCATCTCCGCAGGGATATCAATGAAACCAAAAAACAAGCATAAAAAAATCCGCCCCTAGTGCTGGAACACCAGGAGCGGATGAAGATATAGGCCAGATGGCACTATAATCCCTAGACAAGATTATTATACCACCTGGCTTTCTGTAAGTCTACCCTTTTTCAGAGAAAGGTGGTTATTTTATGCCCAGAAAAAAGAAAGAAGCGCCGAACCACGGCAAATACTATGAGGTCAAAGCCGTCGTCGGCCACCGGATCGACGGCCGGCCGGTCTATAAATCCTTCTACTCGAAGGTATCCAAAGAGGACGCCCGGATGAAAGCCCAGACCTACATCACCGAAAAGGCCGTGGCAGAGGAAACAGGGACGGCATTTATCGAAAAATCCGTCACCTTTGGGAAGTGGGCCGAGCGCTGGCTGGAGGTATACAAAAAGCCGACAGTGGACGAAACGACATATACCCATACTTACCGGTATGTCGTCGACCGGTTCCTGCTTCCCAGTTTCGGGCCGGCGCTGCTGACCTCCATCCGCCAGATCGACATCACCGCCTTTTTCGCCGAGCACGCCTATCTCTCCCAGTCGGTGCTGGACAAATGCCTGCTGACCCTCCGCGGGATCTTCGATGCTGCCATTGAAAATGACCTCTGCTACAAAAACCCCTGTGGGCGGATAAAAGCCGTAAGCGCCAAAAAGCCCGCCGTCAAACAGGTCTACACCGCCCGGCAGATGGAAACATTGGAGGAATACTGCTTTCAGACGCGGCAGATGATGGAGGTGGTGATCCTGCTGGAAACCGGCCTCCGGCGCGGCGAACTGCTCGGGCTCAAATGGGAAGATGTGGACCGGCGGCAGAAAACGGTATCGGTCAACCGTTCGGTCGCGACGGTTTCGGGCGGCGTTAAAATCAATCCGCCAAAATGGGGCTCCTACCGGGTTATCCCCTTATCAAACAGGGCCCTGGATGCGTTCTTTCGGATTCCAAATGAAGGGACTGCCTATATCTTCCCCGGCAGAGACGAAGATATGCCGCTGCGCCCGGACAGCTGGGCGACAAAACTCCGCCGGTTTATGCAGAAGGTAAATACTGACCTTGGCTTGCCGGAGCTGTCCGCCCACGAGCTGAGGCACACCTTCGGGACCAATCTGCGGCGGAACGGCGTAGACCTTTATACCATCCAGAAGGTTATGGGGCACAAGGATATCGACGTCACTGCCAATACTTACGTCCACAATGAAATTGAGGTTCTGGCCGATCGGATGTCCCCCGTTATTCGTAAAAATTCGTAAACGCCTTTTTCCGCTAAAAACAAAAACCGCGCGGCCCGGACAAATGCCTTAACCACGCGGTTTTTATGGTGCGCCCGACAGGAGTCGAACCTGCGGCCTTTAGAGTCGGAGTCTTAACCCGATTTTTGCAAATACTAAAAAATCCCGTAAAAAAGCCACTTTGTAGCCCTTAGACTTTCTCTTTGAGGTTTGAAAAATATCGTTTTCACAGCTTTTATTCGTAATTTTTCGTATTAGAATGTACATGAAAACGCCGGCGAGGTCTCCCCCGCCGGCATTCCCATTACCCCCTATACACAACCCCATCTTCGTCCGTTTGAATGAGCGCCCCTTCCGGGACCCCCAACGCGGCTTCCGGATTCAGGTAATACACCTTCCCATCAATCCGCTGCATCCCGGTCAGCATCACCCCGTCCTTTCCAAGGTAATACCAGTACGCGACCCCGCTCGCCCCGGTGATTTTCCGCCAGGCTGCCTTTACCGGCTTTCCGTCCTCATACCAATACCATCCGCCGTCCCGCTGCACCCAGCCGTCCAGCGCGGCAAAATCGGTATAAAAGTAGTTTTTGTCCACCCGCCCGCTGATGCCGGGATGGGAACCGGATGATGTGTACTGCCAGGCGTCGGTAGCCAGCTCCGGCCGGGTACTGCGGTAGGCTGCTACCCACCAGGTATACTGCCGAAGCTCCTCCGGGTAAAGCCCCTCATCGAAATAGCTGAGGGAGGCATACACCCCCGGAACATACCCGGCGGCCTCGACCGTCTCGCAAAATGCCTTCCCGGCATCGGTTCGGGCCCGTTTGCTGATGCTGTCCGCCCGGCCATTCGGGTAATCATCGGTCTTTTCGGTGTCCCAATACACCGGATAGTTGATCTTCCCACCATACGGCCGGATGAGCTGAAGAACGTACTCGGCCTCCTCACGCCCCTCAGCCGCATTCACCGCCTGGCTGTAGAAGTAGACCCCGATCCGCGGGATACCGGCCGCAACCGCGCCTTTGATGTTATCTTCCCACCGCTCGTCTGTAACGATTTTGCCGGTTCCATACCCCCGGTAGCCGCACCGAATGATGACCCCGTCGACGTTCGGCGCGACTTTGGCCCAGTCGATGGCGCCCTGGTGCTTGCTGACATCGATAAAATTAAGCGTCATCCGTATCCTCTCCCTTCTTCTGCAGCAGCTCGATTGCCCGCTGGACGACTTCCGGCACCGGTACGCCCATCAGCCCCGCGTTTTCGATGATGGAGATCAGTTCGTTGACGGCGTAGCCGATGATCACGGCGTTGCGGACGAAGTCGACCCCCAGCAGCTTGTCCAGCTGCGCGCCGATCAGGACAATCAGCAGCGTGACCCCCTTCCGGCAAAGCCCTTTCCAGCCCGCCTTCGATTCGAGCGCCCCGTTTTTGGATTTCGGGCTTTTATGCCAGATCGCTGCCACCATAAAACCGGTCAGGTAGTCGATTGCCATCAGAATAACCAACGTCATAAGCCCTGCGTCCCAGCCTCCAAAAGCCGCTGCAATCCCGCTGCCGACGACCCCGAGGCCGGTGCAGATGGATACTTTCAGTCCGCTCATGCGGAAACCTCCTCCCACTGATACACCCCTTCGCTCCCCGGCGCCCAGACGCAGGGGATCATATCGCCGGTGCAGAGGTAAACCTTTCCCTCATAGCTGAAATACTGCCCGGTATGGCAGTCCATTCCGTAAACCCACGGAATCGGGTCGTCGATGGTGCCGGTATGCTCCATCTCGATCGGCCGGTAGACCGCCAGCATCCCCTCGCCGTGAGGCGGCTGGTTTTCCAGCGGGGTGACCGTCTCCTGCATGACGCGGTACAACTGCCCCTCGTCCTGGACGACCTGCCCCTGGACATACTGCCCATCGGCATTAACCCCTTCCGGCCACGTCGGAAACACACTCGCCATGCCCAGAGCCTGTTCATCCGTAAGCGCCGTCGCGCCTGCCGCGAATGCCAGGAGGGCTGCCCTGGTCTCTCTTGCCATTTCCAGTTTATCCATCTTTACGCCTCCGTTTCCGCACCAATCAGCGCGTTTACCTGCTTTTCAAGCTCCCGGATCCGCTGCTGTTCCGGCGTCAGCGGTAGCGCTTCGGTGATAACCTCGCCGCCAGCACCCACCGAAACCGGGATATACCCATCCGGGATTTCCGTCTCGATGACGGAAACCTGCCCGGTCGGCTTGATGTAGTCCCCGGACTGGCTGAACAGGATTTTTTCGCTCTCGTCGTAGTAGATGATTGTCTTTGCCATGATGCAAAACCTCCTTAAATGCCTACAGCCAAAACAAAAATTCCGTAGCTTTCATTGGTCGCACTATCAACGGATACTGTAACCCTGTTTCCGGAAAGTCTAATGGTTCCACTACAACCAGTAAGATAATTGTTGTAGTATACAATTCGGAAAGTTTTTGATGTTTCCCCGGGTGACAATACACCGTTAGAAATTCCTTCCGACCATCCAGTGTTATAGATTGCCACTGCATTTACAGTAAAATTACACGTAATCGTCGTACTGGATGATCTACTTGTACTTGTATTAAAACTACCAGTTTGATACTTAAAAACCCCACTCCCGTTTCCGGTGATAACCTGCCCAGCCTGGTTGTAGGCGGTGATGCCGGGCGGGATGTTGTTCGCCGTCACGTTGACCGACTGGCTGAGGGCGGTGCCGGTGATCAGGTTCCCGTTGTTGTCGTAGGCTTTCCGGCCGTTAAACAGGTTCCCTGCGGCCACATCGGTGGCCGTGGCGAGCGCCATCCCCGTCCGCAGCTCCTTTGTCGCCCCGGCGTAGAAGGTTTTCCCGTTGAAGACCGTTGCCTCGGTCGCGGTGGCGAGGGCCAGCTTCGCCTTGGTAAGGCCCCCGCCCGCCTTAAAATTTATCGTCTTCCCCGCGGTGTCGACGTCGACGAGGACCGACCGGCCGTAGACGAAAAGGCCGTCCTCCGGGTCGTCGTCGCTGGTGAGGACGATGGTGTAGGCCGTCCCGTCGATGGTGGCGGTATCCCCTTCGGTGTAAGCGGCCGTCGCTTTGAACTGGCAGGGGACAAGCCCGGTCCGGCTGCCGAGGCCGGTGAAGGCGTGGACGGTACCGCTTTTAATATGGGTCAGGGTGGCGACCGTCGAAACGCTCGATGGCTCCGCCGTCGGGTCGGACGGGTCAACGCCGGTGATCTGCTGGATGATGATCTCCAGCTCTTCCAGTTCTTCATGGGACACGTAAAGCGACGACTGGATCACGGCGTCAATATCCGCGGTCTCCGACGCCAGCGTCGTCAGCTGGATGGTTTTTTCGTTCAGGGTGGCTTCGCTCGCCCCGGGGATATAATCCCCCTGACTGCCCGCGTAGCCGTAGGCGTACAGGACGTTTTCCTGCGTATCCGGGTCTTTGGCGATCACGCCCACCTCGGTCCAGGTAAAACCGCTTTCCAGTTCCCGGTATTCCAGTACGGCTTTGATGGTCGCGCTGTCCGCCCGGTGCACCATACTGGTAATCGGCAGCGTCACCTCAGGTGCCACCAGCCCCGTCGCGGCGGAAACGCTCCCGGAATAGCTGCCGCTGCCCAGCTGCACGCCGGTAAAGGTGAGGGTTTTGCCGGCCATGGCCTTTGTCAGCAGCGCGAGGCCGTCCCCGGTGATGCCCAGTGTAAAATTTGCCAATTCTCTTCCCCCTTCTCAGATGACATCGGTATCGCGGACCTGTAGGATAACCCCGAAGTACAGGTTCCCCTTCTGCTCCTCCATGGCGCGGAGGGTAAACCCCATATTGGCCGGGATAATCTGCCGCAGCTCACCGTAAAGGGAGCCCAGCAGGGCCTCATTCTCGCCGCCGTACTCGATCTCCACCATGTAGTCATCATAGAGGACGTCCACCGACGCCTCTTCCCCGAGAGCGTTCCTCAGGTAATCCCGCAGCATCCGCTCGGTATAGGGCAGCCGCCGCATCATCCGCAGCAGGATCTCTTTCCGGCGGTCCTCCACCCCGCCGCTGCCCGAAAGCTTTAAAAGCCTTTCCCACCGCTTCAGCCCCTCCCCGGTCGCCGACGGGACGTACAGCTCCGCCAGCAGCATATCCAGGTCGCCCCAAACGGTGTCAAAATAAGGCTGTTCGCCCCGCATAATGCCCTGCATTTCGGGGACGTCCGCCATCACCGGCGGAAGGTAATCGATAAGCTGCCGCATAGCCCCTCCTATACTTCACTGGGGAAGATCAAAAATGTCCCCGCCACCGGCACCCCGTCACAGCTGATGTTGGAGGTGCCGCCGTTAATGAGGAGATTCCCGACATCAACGACCCCGTCCGCGCCGGAAAGGGCGGCCATCATCCCGCTGTACCGGACGACGGCGTCCTCATCCTCCCAGGCCTCCCGCAGCTCCAGGAGATACTGCCGGGCAGCGGCCTCGGCGTTTGCCTTCACCGTGTCGGCGTCCCCGTCCGCCAGAATATTGGCGTACAGGTCAATTGTCTTTGTAGACGGCGCCGCCACGGTGACGGTGTGCCCGATCGGCGCTAGGCCGACCCCTTCCCCCTGGTTCTGCACCGGGTCGAGGGCTGTCTGTACCCGCTCAATCAGTTCGCTGGACGGTATTTCCCCGGTGGAATCCAGCAGCTCCACCTTGACGCTCCCCCCGCCGGCCCATACCGGCGTAATGCGGCAGGGGCCGACCCCATCCTGCATCGCGACCCACTCCTTATACTGGGCAATGTTGCCGCCGTAGGCCATCGACGAGAAACTGTCGATATACCGCTGCCTGAAATGCTCGGTTTCTTCCTCATCGTCGCCGGGGATAAGCAGTTCCGTCACCACGGCCGACTGCAGGCCGGGGATATACTCGATCGGGATCAGGTTCCCGCCGAGGGTGTTGCCCGCCTCGCCGGCCGTCTCGCAGGTCAGCTGGTAAAAATCCGCCCCCTCCGCTTCGGTGACCGCAAAGTTCACCTCCCCGAGGGAGAAGCGCGCCCCGAGGGGCAGCTGAAACCCTGCAGGCGTAACCTTGGCCCGGATGACCGACGGGGACGCCGGATAGGGCGTCATCCCCCGCTCCGCCGCCCGGCGGATCAGGTAGGGCCGGGTCGCCGTGTATACAGGTTTGTCAGCTCGACCGCTGCCGGCGCCACCCCGTACCAGAGCATCGACCCTTCTCTTGTATCCAGTACCGTGCTGGTCTCGGCAAGGGCAGTGTCCAGCATCCCCTTTACCAGTTTATCGTAGGTTACCCCTTCATACATCGACTTCCGTCACCCCCTCAAAATTTCCAAAGACCGAATGGACGGTGAAGGACACCGAGAGTCGGTGCCGGTCGGGTGTCAGGACAAACCCGTCCACCGCCGTGATCCGGTCATCCCGCAGGAGCGCTTCGGCAATCCGGCGCTTGACCTCCGGCATCACCCAGGTCATCGGCCTGCCGAACAGGTCCCGGAGCTCCACCCCGAAGTTCCAGGAGTGGATCAGGTACTGGTACCGCTCGACGTTTAGGATGACATAGACCGCCTGCCGGACGGCCTCCAGCCCGTCGGTGAAACCGGACAGCCGTCCGGTCGTCAGGTCCAGCCGGACCGTTTTGGAGGGCAGCGCTTGGAAGGTGATCCCGCGTTGCAAAACCCCCGATTTCTGCGGCAAAAGCGTCCCCGGCATCAGATCCACTCCCCTTCCAACGCCTCATCCGGGGCGACGCGGTCGAGAACGGCCCACTTCTGCGCCCCCTGCTGGCGGATCAGCATCACCCGGTCCCCTGCCTTCAGGGCGTTATAGACCTTCACCTTTTTCCGGCCTCTCAGCTCGTGCCGGTGGCTCTCATAGGCCGGGTCGCCGCTGCCGCCGCCCTTTTCCTCCGTCTGCCAGCTGACCTCGATGTCCACCTCGTAGTCGGTCATCGACCGGGGGATATCGAGCATCGCTTCAAAGAGGTCCATCTGCTGGTCGGTGTGGATGGTAAGGGGGGACACCCCCGTCACCGTCCCGTAGGACACCGCGCAGAGTTTGGCATTTTTCAGCGTCCGGGCGGCCGCCTCCCGGACCGCCTGCCCCAATGTCACCGCGTCAGCCAACAAAATCCCCTCCAATCAGCGTCAGGTCCATCACATGCTTGTCCAGGCTGAAGGTGTGGGTCACCTCTTCGACCATCATGTAGTTCTGGATGGTCATGTCGTCCAACAGGAGATAGACCCCGACGGTACTCCCCGCCTTCACCGACGGGTCGCCGGCGGCGTTCTCAATTTTCAGCTTCCGGGTTTTCCGGTTGTAGTAGGAAAGCAGCGCGTCTGCCTTGCCCTGGGCGCCCTCGTTACTGGAAAGATCCTCGTGGTACTGCAGCACGCCCCACTGGGCGATATTGCCGGAATCCTGGGCGATGTAGACGCTCCGCACCCCTTCATCCTTGTTTTCAAAGGTGAGTTTTATCTTGTTGTAGGTGTTTTCGTCGATGGAGGTCTGATAGTCAAAATCTTCGGCCGTGCCGGCTTCGATCAGCAGGTTTGTCTGCATCGCGTCCGGCGTCTGCAGGCAGAGCCGCCCGAAGTCGTCGTAAAGGACGAAGAGTTCTCCCGTCGCCGCCAGCGTCTCATCCAGCGCGTCATAGACGGCGTCGAGGATGGAGATGTCCGTCTCCCCGTAGGCCGGGATCACATACCCGGTGTCCGCCACCTCCCCCAGCTGGATGCCGAAGTCGGCCGCTTTGGCCTGCAAAAGCTGGGAGGCGGTCCAGTTTTCAAAGTTGACCGTGTCGGTGGCCTTCAGGTACCGCATCTGGTCGTAGGCCGTCACCTCTACCATCCCCGACTTCCCCCGCTTTTTCGTAAAGACAAAGCCGTAAAAGGCCGGCGTCCCCTCCACCGTCAGCGCCACCGGGTCTCCCTCGGTGAGCGAGAGGACCCCGTCCTGGAAGGCGGTAAAGGTGAGTTTCCCCGGCGTCCCCCTGCGCACCAGCGTGAGTTTTACATCGCCGGAGACGGCCGGGATCTGCACCTGGCTGTCTCCGGTTACCAGCTGGATATTCAAAAAATTCCACCCCCTATTTTTCCGGCATCACAAGCACCTGGTCCGGGTAGATCAGGTTCGGGTTTTCGATTTTATCGGTGTTGAGGTCGTAGATCTCTCTCCACCGGCTCCCGTCCCCCAGCTTCGCCTTGGCAATATTCCAGAGGCAATCGCCGGACTTTACCGTATAGTTCTGAAGGTCCGGCTCGGTCGGCCCCGGGTCCCGCTGTTCCTCGGCGGAGGCCGTCCCCGACTCATCCACCGTCACCGTCTTTGTACCAAACGGCCGGTACTGCTTTAAGTTGACCGTGACCCGGGTGTCCAGCCCGAGGCTTTCGGCGTCCTCGTCGATCTCGTAATCCTCGAGCGAGACGGTCAGGTTGGTGTCATAGAGCAGCGAACCGTCGGGGCGGGTACGGGTGACGACAAACTGGAAGGATTTCTTCTCTGTTTTGAGCTTTTCCAGCCGGTCCAGATAGACGTCCGGGCTCTCCGCCCCGC
>ERZ1643246.834-NODE-834-length-36894-cov-10.593827_pt1 | contig 36894 bp, 37 predicted proteins | sample MGYA00579265_ERZ1643246 | MGnify/ENA primary metagenome ERZ1643246 (study PRJEB29033, sample SAMEA4952261) | chicken gut metagenome | biome: Broiler Chicken; feature: Gastrointestinal Tract; material: Caecum | place: Ireland | collected 2018 | study: Broiler...
AACTCGAAGAAATAGAACAGCTCGCCCAGGTAGAACTCATTCTGCTCCGGGATCTTCACCATCAGGTTCGGGACATTTCCGTCCGTATGCGCAAGGATCGTCCCATTCATAGCGCTCTTGTTGATAAAGTCTACGTTCTTTCCTGCAAGATAATTCAGTCCGTCCAGATCTACCGGCTCTTCATTGATCACGATCTCTTCCCTGGACTTTTCTACATTAAGAACAGTCTCGAACAGGATCCTGTTTCCGTCCTGGATGAACTGGCCCATAGAATGCAGGTCTGTGGTCAGGTCTACGGATGCCGGGAAGATCCCCTTCTGGTCCTTGCCCTCGCTCTCGCCGTAGAGCTGTTTCCACCACTCGGATACATAATGGAGGCTCGGCTCATAGTTCGCCAGCACTTCCACTGTCTTGCCCTTGCGGAGAAGGATATTGCGGATCGCCGCGTACTGCATCGCGTCATTGTCCGCGAAATCATTTTCCAGCGCAGCCTTCCTTCCCGCTGCCGCGCCTTCCATCAGCTTGTCGATATCAGCGCCGCTCACAGCGATCGGGAGCAGGCCTACCGCAGTCAGGACTGAGAAGCGTCCGCCCACATCGTCCGGCACTACGAATGTCTCGTATCCTTCCTCTGTCGCCAGATTCTTAAGCGCTCCCTTTGCCTTGTCCGTTGTAGCATAGATCCTCTTCGCCGCTTCCTCCTTGCCGTACTTCTTCTCCAACAGCTCTTTGAATACACGGAAGGCGATCGCCGGCTCTGTGGTCGTCCCTGATTTCGAGATCATATTAATGGAGAAATCACGGTCTCCCACAACGTCCATCAGGTCTTTGATATAAGTACTGCTGATGCTGTTCCCTACATAATAGATCTCCGGAGCCTTGCGTACGTCCTTTGAAACCACATTTGCAAAAGAGTGTCCGAGGAACTCGATCGCAGCCCTTGCCCCCAGATAAGATCCGCCGATACCGATCACGAGCAGGACTTCCGAATCCTGACGGATCTTCTCAGCCGCTTTCTTGATCCGCGCGAACTCCTCTTTGTCATAATCCACCGGAAGGTCGATCCATCCAAGGAAATCATTCCCCGCTCCGGTCCTTGCCAGCAGCTTGTCTTTCGCCTGAGCCGCAAGCTCGCTCATATACTGCATCTCATGCTCCTTAACGAAACCACATGCTTTTGAATAGTCAAATGTTACTTTGCTCATCGTTATCCTTCCTCTCCGATATCTTCTGATATCACTGTCATCATTTGAAGCCCGGCGCCGGTGCCCCGGCTGTCTCCGATACTCTAGGGATATTCTATCAAATCTGTTTTCCTTATTCAAGTAGGACGAAAGGGTTTCCCGACTCCGCCCAAGATCTGCCTAAGCAAGGAATTCTTCCAATATCTGCCGGATCGCCTCCTCCCTCAGCGCAGTCCTCTCACCGTCAGGACTGTTCTCTGCGGCACTGCGCAGTGCCTGCCGGGCGGCCTCTCCTCTCTCAGCCGTCCTCGGCTCTCCCTCGATATTAATGGGGAGCCGCTCCTCCCGGGATTCCTGTACAGCTGGTCCTGTCCTTTCTGCCCCCGGAGCGGAATACAGCGCTTCCTGTCTGTTTTGCTGCGCTCCGGACTGCTGAAGACCAATCTGCTGTGGTCCGGGCTGCTGGGAACCGGGCTGCTGCAGTCCAGCCTGCTGAGATCCAGCCTGCTGCGGCCCGGTCTGGTCATTCTGTCTGACAGCTGCCCGTGCTTTTTTTCCTGCTCCTTTCTCCTGTCCCCTTGCTTCTGTCACAGCCTGTGCCGCTCCTTTGCCCCCGTTTTCCGCTGAGATCACATCGATGGATTCCCGCTCCCTCTGAGTCTGCTTCCGCAGGCGGACCGCACAGATATTTTCCAGGTAATCCACCATGTACATCCTGACCGCATTGATCTTATACGGTTCGTCAGACAGCCTCATGATAACTGAAAGAAGCACCATCTCCGCGATACCGGCCGCAATATATTGGTAAACAGTCTCCGTAAGACCGAGAGAAAGGTAGTTGACCGACGCTCCCAGCGCCGCGAGTATCCCCGCAAACCACACGGTTAAGATTTCAATCTGTCTCCACGTATGGATGCGGAATAAAAAGCCTCTGTATTCATATATGTATTTTTCCACAAAGGCATCGATATTTTCCACAGAATCATGGATCATGCACGCATGTTCATATTTCGCCCGCACAAGCTTTATCAGTCGGTGTGTACTCTTCGGCATATTTCCCGCTGCCCTTACCAGCCTGTACAAAGTCAGCTGGTTAATGATCTTCGCCAGGATCCCCAGCACTCCGATCCCTGCCATCAGATACGCGATGACACGGGGATTCCCCGCCAATCCTTCTAACATAGCAAACCCTCCTGTTTATTTTAATGTCCACAACGCTTCCCCTGTCCTGCGGCGGTTCGGCTTGTGTTTGTGGACATTATAGCCCATCCTTCCCCGGTTGTCCTCAAAAACCGTTCTACATATTTCTACATCAGAAAAGCTCTGTCTTCACATTTTTAACCTCTTTTAAAGAGTTTCCCATATACCTGATATTACATTGATACAGTCCTGATAATCCTTTATACAAAAGGATTCCCCTTCCTGGCGAATGCTGAGGATATTCCTGATCTGCGACTGTTCTTAAAATGTCACATCACAGCATAAATAAGCGAATGGTGGCGTTCAAAAATTTTTGTCCGGTGGATATTTGTAATTTTTCTGATGATTTGCTATAATTCTCCGTGATAAGGAGGTAGGTAAGTCATGGATTATACACCAAAAGGCGTCTGTTCACAGCAGATCCATTTTGACATCAAAGACAATAAAGTAACGAATGTATCTTTCCGTGGAGGGTGCAATGGGAATCTTCAGGGAATCTCCCGCCTGATCGAAGGTATGGATGTAAACGAGGCAATCTCACGCATCGAAGGCATCAAGTGCGGATTTAAGGCAACATCCTGCCCGGACCAGCTGGCGCAGGCATTAAAAAAAGCAGTCGGTAAATAGCCGTCTGCCTTTTTTGATATAATAATCCTTATTTTTTTATCCCTCTTTAAGCCCTGAGAGCAGCCGCCATATGTAACGCCGACGATTTGTGGTGTTTCTTCGGAACAGGTTTCTCAAATCAAGAATTTGAATTTTTTTATAGTTTCCGCGGCGATCCACCGGCGGCTGCTCTCAAGGCTTAAAGAAGGGTCTTATTCAATTATATGCAGGTCAGTTGACCCATATGCCATTTGTAAAGGAAGCTGTCTCTTCATAGGAATCTTCATTTTCCACGATATGGTGAGCTCTGACCCTGTAATAATATCCGCCGTCAACATATACTGTTTTTGCCGTGGACATATAGATATCATTTTCCACATCTTCCATCCAGGAAGTTACATATCCCCACTCATCTACATCTTCCAGGTACCTGTCAACATACACGATGGTCGCGATATAGTCGACTTCATGTGTCGCCGTAGTAGAACCATAGGCATATATCTTTCCTCTCCCGGCTTTAGAGACTGTACAGTCTCCGGTCATCAGGTGGACTCCTCTTGCCCTGTTGTCAGAATATCCCGTTGAACTTTCCTCGTGGGTAAGGTAAGACCCATCCACCTTCTTAGTTTCAGTTTCCGATGCCTCTGCCGGGATCATAGCGGCCGTCAGTACCATCGCAAAAACTGCCACACTGCTTATGATTGATAAAATCCGCTTTTTCATTTCTTCCTCATTCCTGTCTAAAAATACACTGTTAATATTTCCTATATTAATTAAACAACTGAGAACGAAAAAACTTACGCATTATTTATAAAAAAATCAAATTTTTTACAATTTTCTCAAATTCATCCTTCTGTATATCTCCCATGATCTGATACTGGGCATCTTTATATTCAAAATTTGTCATATATCTCCGGGTTTTTGTTTCAGCTATTTCATATTCTTTTATATATAATTCTCTCCCGTCAGCTGTTTCCACTGGATATTCATCGATTAATTCATCTGTTTTGATCTGTCCGAGCGAAGAATCTTCGTCATTCATATACATTGTATATCTGATAACCTGCCCATCATAATCATACAATAATATAGCCTTGCCCTGTCCTTTATCTAATTCATACTCCTTTAAAAATGTATTTTGAGGAAAATACCCCCATCTGACTGTTGATATCCCCAATTCATTCCAAATTTCTTTATATACCTGTATTTCATCCACATCTTCTGTCTCATGTGACTCCATCTGCTCAACATCAATATGTGATGCTCTCTCATCTCCCGCCATTTTTTCCCACAGCACTTTCCAATACGACTTACTCCCAACACTTGTCATCACACTTCCGAATACAAGGACAAGCACAGCTGCGATCGCCAGTACTGCATAGCGCTTTTTCTTTTTGCGGTGCACGGTCTTTGACCGCCTGTCACACTCATAATCCTGTATCTTATTGAAGAGAGAGGTTTCCATCTTTTCTGACACAGTGATATCGTCAAGGTCTTTTCGTTCCCTGACTTCCTTATCTATCTGTCTGGCTTCTCTGTCAATTTCTTCTTTCAGTGATATTTTTTTCAGTTCTTTCATTCTCTGCACCTTTTTTCTGTCCTATAATTTTCCTTGACATTTCACCAAATAAGGTTAAGATGAAATTAGCTTTAGCCGTGCATTACTACATTTTCTGGAGGTTGCTATATGAAACGAATCATCCTGACCGGCGGCGGTACTGCCGGACATGTCACCCCGAATATCGCCCTGGTACCCAGGCTCAGAGAGCTTGGATATGACATCCACTATATCGGCTCTTATAACGGCATCGAAAAGGATCTTATCGAGCCATTCGGCATTCCTTATCACGGGATTTCCTCAGGAAAACTCCGCCGTTATTTCAGCGTACAAAATTTTACAGACCCTTTCCGCGTGGTCAAAGGCTTTGGAGAGGCCCGCAAACTGATCAAAGAATTAGACCCTGATGTGATCTTTTCAAAAGGCGGTTTTGTCTCTGTACCTGTTGTTCTCGCCGGTAAGCGGTGCAAGGTCCCTGTGATCATACACGAGTCCGATATGACGCCAGGACTTGCGAATAAGATCGCAATCCCTTCCGCGTCAAAAGTATGCTGCAATTTCCCGGAAACTCTGGACTCTCTCCCCGAGGGAAAAGCTGTCCTGACAGGATCTCCTATCCGACAGGAACTCCTCTCAGGGAACAAGATCGCTGCTCTGGACTTATGCGGGTTCACATCAGATAAGCCTGTGATCCTCGTGATCGGCGGAAGCCTTGGCTCTGTTGTCATCAACAATGCTGTCCGTCAGAGCCTTCCTGAACTTCTAAAGGATTTTCAGATCATCCACTTATGCGGAAAAGGTAAGGTAGATGACTCTCTCATGGATACAAAAGGTTACTGTCAGTTCGAATATATCAAAAACGAACTCAGAGATATTTTTGCTCTCTCGGATATTGTAATCTCTCGCGCAGGAGCAAATGCGATCTGTGAGCTGCTGGCTCTCAGGAAGCCCAACCTTCTCATTCCTCTGTCTGCCAAAGCGAGCCGCGGCGATCAGATCCTGAATGCCCGTTCATTTGAACGTCAGGGATTCAGTATGGTCCTTGAAGAAGAGGAGCTGTCCGGGGAAACCCTTATTTCTTCTGTCCATGAGCTCTACAAAAACCGCAATACATTCATTAGTGCAATGATGGATTCCGGTCAGCACAATTCCATTGATACGATCATCGGTCTGATCGAGGAAGCAGTCACCGGCAAATAAAGTCTTTTATAATGAGCAGATATCCAGTGGATATCTGTTCATTACTTTCTGTCCATTACTTTCTGCTCATCTCTTCATATTCCACGCCGTATGTTTTGCGTATCCATACTTTTGCTCTGTGGAGGATACTGTGCAGAACCCCGATCTTGACGCCCATGATCTCAGCCACTCTTTCCTGCGGAATATCCATGTAATATGAGAACAGCACTGCGTCATGCCACCTCTGATTCTTCTCCATCAATCCTGATAATATACGGTCATTCAGAGTTTCCTTTTCTGATGTGCGCTCTCTTTCTATGTAGCCTTCTTCTGTACTTTCAGTGGACAATATATTTTCCAGACCGCTCTCTTCATCATCGATCGATACCAGACGCCCGTACTTTTTCCTGTAATTTACCGCTGAGTTTTTCGTAACAGTATACAGCCACGCAGGGATCTTTTCTCTTTTGAAATCTTTAAATCCTGTGTATAGTTTCAGAAATGTGTCCTGAGTTATGTCTTCTGCCGCATCGTAATTGTAGCCTGAATAAATGTATGCCACTTTCAGGACGAGATTCTTATACTTTTCATAAATCTCGTTAAATTCACGATTACCTGTCAACATAATTTCTCCGGTTTATTTCATTTTATCCAATATCTCATTTTTATCTTCTTCCGTCAGCTCTCCCATATGCCAGCCAAGCCCGACATTATCACCCTTATATCTCGGGATCAGATGCATATGGAAATGAAATACTGTCTGACCCGCGCACTCTTCATTATTCTGGACGATATTATAACCGTCACATCCAAGTACGTCTGTCATTTTGGTTATCATTTTCTTTGCCAGCATCATAGCCTTTCCTGCAAGTTCCCCGTCGATGTCATACAAATTTCTGAAATGTTCTTTCGGGATGATCAGGGCATGTCCCTTTGAAGCCGGTCCAAGGTCGAGTATCACACGGAAATCATCATCCTCATACAGTGTCGCTGACGGGATTTCACCAGCTGCTATCTTACAGAATATACAATCTTTTTCTCTCATTTTATCTTCCTCTTTTCCACAGATTATTTATGTTAGTAGTATATCCCATTTTCTGGAAAAAGAGAAGGAAATTATCCGAAGAGTCCTGAGGCATCATCACAGTACTCCTGTGCTGTTGTCGAAATGTGTCGCACTGATCCTGTTGAACAGGTGCAGAGTGCATGCTAGACTAAACAATAAGAAAAGCCCGGTCTTCTGACAGTGACAGGAAGGTCCGGATATCACCAGAAAGAGAGGGATTCCCGTGTTCAGTAACATTGATATCAATAAAATGAACCACCTTATGGAAGAAAACAGAGAGGCTAAACAGATCATCTCACAGCTTCTCGAGAACCATCACACTTCCGTATCCATGATCGCGCATGAAATACGGAATCCTCTTACCCTCGTATCTTCATCTCTCCAGGTCATAGAGGCGCAGCACCCGGAAGTCAGACAGTTCCACAACTGGGAACAAATGATGGAAGATGTACAGTTCATGTGCAGCCTGTTAAATGAACTCTCTACTTTTAACAACAGTTCAACGCTCCATCATTCTGTATTCTCTATTGAGAGACTGCTGAAAAACGTTGCCGTTTCTTTTGCTATCTCTCTTGACGCAGATAATTCGGACATCGAGTTTACCTCCCGGATCGTACCCGGTATGGGAGATTTCACCGGAGATAAGATCAAACTGGAAGAAGTTCTCCTGAACCTTCTCCGAAATGCACGGGAGGCAGTCGGCGAAAAGGGACGGATCTCCCTGTCCGCTGAACGCCGGGAAGACACGATCGTCATACAATGCCGGGACAACGGATGCGGGATTCCCGAGGATCTGGCAGATACGATCTTTGAACCATTTGTCACCTACAAAGAGAACGGGACCGGACTGGGCCTCTCATCCTCAAAGCAGACAATAGAAGCTCACGGCGGTACCATATACGCACAGTCTTCCCCTGAAACAGGGACTGTCTTCACTGTCACACTTCCGGTCTGATATATGGAGAATATGGTTTTGGCCGCCGGTAAAGGATTACTGCCAGTATAAATCCGCTGATCAGTCCCCCGATGTGTGCCCAGTTATCCACACCGCTGCTTGTCAGCCCAAAATATAAGCTCAGCGCGACCATAAACAGAATCCCCTTCCCTGAGAGTCTTCCAAGTCTTCCTTTATTAGCGATCACCACATAAAGGAGAGCTCCCATCAGTCCAAATACCGCACCTGAGGCACCGGCAGAAACAGCATAAGTCTCTGCTGCCACTCCGTGATACAGGGAAAGTATATTTCCACCAAGCCCGCTGATCAGATAAATGATCACAAAGCGTACCTTCCCTGTCTCTGATTCCAGGTTCCACCCGAGGGCTCCGAGCAGGACCATATTATTAAGCAGATGATCGATCCCGAAATGCATAAACATACTTGTAAAGATCCGGTAAAACTCATGATCCTGTGTGACCGCAGGTTCGTACATCGCCCCGTGGAGGAGCATAAATACTGCATCCTCTGTATTTCCTGCTATGGATAAGATCAAAAAAACTCCAACATTAATAATGATCATTGCTGCTGTGCATACAGCTTTTGGTTTCTGATCCACAACAAATCCTCTTTTCTTTTATGATCTTATTATTATAAATGTCCCTCCACTTCCTGTCCATCTATTTCTGTTATGAGATCTTCCCATCTTCCCCATCGGCCTCCCTTGAGTTTTTTTACGGCTTTTCCTATTTTTCCTAAGTAAGAGGGTTCTTCCTTTACGATATTCGGATAAACGGTCTTATCTCTCTGTTTTTCATCGTCCTCATCCGTACAAAATACAGCTGTATCCGGTATATCCGCTCTCTTCTCCATGCTTCTTTTCTGTTCACTTATATCTTCCTTTTCCTGTTTATACTCGTCCAGGATTTTCCTGAGATCAAAATTATCTTTCAGTGTCTCTCTGTGCAGTCTGTAAGCGAGAAGGATTCCTTCCGTATCTCTGTAATCCAGCCTTTTGACAAAATATTCCGTCATCTCATGAAACATCGTGCAGAGTGTCTTTTTGTTTTCTGTTTTCCCGGCCGGAAGATAACAGAACTTATATTTTCCCTTTTCAAAAAATACAAGGTCAGGCACAAGAAGCAGATGATCCGGCTCCAGCAGATATCCCTTTATTTCATCGATCATTTCTATAAACTGCCCGGTGAAGGTTTCCAGATCTTCTCTTTTTATTTCCCTTGCCCGGTACAGCTTTTCCAGGCTCAGTGCATTTCCCGGGTAAAATGTATACCTGCTCTTTCCTTCGCGCCCGATCCCGGTTACCTTCACCAGAGATCTCAGCTCATTGTGCCTGAGCATCCTCATCTGATAATTTTCTTCATAAGGAAGCTCTGTATCCACATGGACCACTGAGCGGTCCCATTCATTTTCATATATGATTTTCACATGATCCACCTCATTCGTCTGATCTTTTGCTCCGGTCTGACGATCCGCGCCTTTTGACATGCATCAACTTTCAGTAATCCTCTCTGAGCTGAAACTGATACTGTGATCTCCTCAGAAGTTTTCACGACCGACACATCCGTATCTCTCAGATAGATCAATTTGCCATTTACACGCTCTCGGAAAAAAGATTCCAGGTCATAGCTGCTCCCCTTTTTCCGTTCTTCCTGTGCTCCCACTGCCGCTGTCTCTCCTGCCGCTCCGTATATCACCGCTTTATCATGGTAATAAAATACGGTATGTATGATGATCACAAATAAAAAGAGGAACAGAGGCATGATGTATGACATCTCGATCACAGAGCTGGCGTTTAAATATTTCTTTTTGGAGCTCTTTGGGGAGCTCTTTTTGCAGCCGCCTTTCCTCTGCTTCATCTTGTTAATATGTCCCAATAAACATCCCTCCCAGATATGCCGCTGCAAGAAATGGCACGAATGGAAATGACGATTTTCTGTTGAACCGGTGCTTTATCATCATAACTGCTGAGAATACTGCGGCCATGGAAAACGCCCCCAGCAGAAGATACATGAGGTTCCAAAATCCCAGAAAGATCCCGATGATCAGGATCAGGATACTGTCCCCATATCCGAAAGATTCTCCTGATACCCTGCTGATAAGTAGAAAAACGATTCCCATACATCCGCCTGTCGCCAGGAGGACCGGAGAGATTTCCCTGCCGCAGAGACATCCTGCCGCTGCGATAAACAATCCTGACAGGAGAGTTTTTAAAGGAAGTTTTCTGTATTTAAAGTCCATAACAGCAAGTGCCGCTATATAAACCAAAAAGATACACTGGCAGATGAACCACCTGTTTTTTATGATGATATCCGCCGCATTCTCTATTGTACGCATCTGGAACACCCTCCCAATCCTCTGACTTCTGTTCGTTTTACTGCATGTATCGTCCTTTTGAGTCCGCTGCAGTTCAGGGAATTATGATATCTGTCTCCGGTATCAGTGATATATACGTTTCCCACAGGATTACCGAAGCCACATTTTTCACAGGCATGGTATATCCCGCCTCCTTCATTCCGTACTTCCTGTATCTCATCAAAGCTGACCTCCCGGATCGACAGATGAAGATGGGAACACCGGTAATCTTCATGGTAGACATCGCCATTATCTGTCACATATACGATATCTGCCCCGTCACTTCCATCGCCTCCGCTCATATATCCGGTCCATGCACTGATCTTAAATGACTGTTCCAATTCTGCCGAAGGCTGACCGATCAGCGGGATCGGAAGCTGTATTTCATAAGAGACCCTGATATTCATCTCTCCTGTCTGCGTGGATACATACGATCCCATACAGGATATCCCGTCTTTTCCGCCTTTAATGATACTCCTGTCAAGGCGCTCTTCCCCTGTCAGAGCCACAATATCTGATCTCAGCTTCCATACATTAAGGACCGGGATGACCGCCGTATCCTCAGCCGCACTTTTTGCAGCATTCTGTGCAGCGTTTGCAATGCTGAACCTGATACTCTGTAGTTCGATGAGCCAGATCAGGCACAGGACTGCAAACAGGAACAAAGGGATCCCAAATGCCGCTTCTATCGTGACACTGCCTGTGCTTTTTCTTCCTGTTATCTCCGGTGCAGATGCCCTTTCTGATTTCATTGGGGCTATTTCTTTATACGGTTGTATTTTCATCGCAGCCGATTTTCCTTTCTATGAATAACAATGTTAACAGTGGTATTTTCTGCCTGAGGGATGGCAGATTTAAGAAAGAAAGGGCATCTGCACCGGAGATAACTCTGTCATTCGTATCCAAAATATGCGGGATATGTATACGTGATATCCCCAAATATCACTCCGGTATTTTTTAATCCAAGTTTTGTAATACAGCAGTCTGTCCGGAACCAGTCCATTCCCTGTACTGCCGCAAGATTTTCTTCAATGCGGTCAAGCGTCCGCATCGCTGTCTGATCCTGGTCTTCCATAAAGAGAAATATCCTGAGATAGTCTTCATACGTTACTCCGCCTGCAATGTCTCCGTCTCCGTTTTTCCCGGAAGAACTCCCGAGAGTAAGCAGCTCAGGCAGCGATACCTGCCAGTTTTCTTTTGTTTTGACCAGCGCCGCCCTTTTCCCGTTCAGCAGAGTACGGATATCAACAGTGCTTTCCCCCACTGCCCATGCAAACAGGATCAGCTGTTTTATCACCTCTGTCCCTTCGGGCATCAGGAGAAGAAGGGCTATAGTAGCAGCAAGAGCTTCCGCCTCTGCCTGCTTTCCGGAATCGCCGAGAAGATATACATAGTTCAAAGCAAGCCGTATGAGAAAAACCTTCGTCAGTACTGACTCCAGATTTTCCCTGTCAGAAGCTTTTCCTGAAATAATATACTCCACTTCATATTCGAGAGATCTCAGCTGGTCCTCTTCGGTATCTTTGACATTTATATCTCCGCTGTCATCAGAAGAGACTCTTTTGCCGGCGGCATTCCCGAAATTCTGAAGTATATACTCGTTAAACAGAAGTCTTCCTTCGATACCGTCGATCCCTGTCCGCGCCGGAAAACTTCCATAACCGGTATTGAGACTTCTCACGGATACCTGGTCTTCCAGGCTGATCTCTTTCCCTGACAGTTCCATCTCCTCTGGCATTACAACAGACAAGATCCCCGTTTTTTCTATCTGCTCGATACACTGAAAAGGATTTCCGATTTCCTCACTTTCCGCATTCGGATCTTCTTCTGTAAGTTCAGGCATATCAGATGACGCTTCTTCTGCCGCTTTTTTCAATTCTTCAAATTGTTCTGTTACCTTTTCTTCCTCTGCCTGTATCTTTTCTCCTTCAATGCACTGCTCTTCCCATTCTGCTGTCATTCCGGTAAAATCCCTGATCAGACCGATCCCATAACATTCCTCCATATATGCGGTCACCTGCTCCCGAAACGCCTGCCCGTGGTTATCTGTCAAAAACTGTATGCCTGTCACCTCATGGTCGGTATTGCCTGAACCATAATAATGCATTCTTCCGATCAGCCTTTCTTCCGAGAAATCACCTGTCTCATAAGTACCTTCTATGGCAAATATCTTATAATCTTCGAGCAGGTTTCTCTGATATTCCCCGAATAGCGAAAATACAGCACGGTCCGTCTCCAGACGGCTCATATTTTTTGAAGTATGGATGACAGTGATCTGCAGGATCCCCAGTATAAAGGATACAGTAAGTATCAGCGCCATGCTCAGGAACACCGTGATCTCCGCTTTCTTCATATCTAAATCCCGGAGCTTTCAGATGTGATCTTGTCGAAGATCGTATTGATCAGATCAATAAGCTGCGTTTTAAATATGAGGAGAAGGGCTATGATGATCACAAGTATCAAAACCAGCTCGATCACTGTAATCCCGGAAACATATCCCGGATGGATAAAAAAGTCTCTGACCTTCTCCTTCATGGACGCAAAAGCGGATACTGCCTTTATCTTTAAGTTGTTTACAGTCATATTCATAGATTCCATCCTCCTATTCCTTTTTTATATATTCCTGTAGCTTAAATACTGATCGAGAAAAAAGCAGGGACGATCACGATCGCAAATACAATGATCAGCATGAGGAATAATGGGATCACAAGCTTTGTGCCTGCTTCTTCCCCAAGTTTTTTCGCCAGATTTTTTCTTTCTTCAAAAGCCTCCTCAGCTTCTCTTCCGAGCAGGTCTGTCAGTCCCTTTGATCCTTTTCTCAGGTTCTGAGAAAGAAGCGTGCCAAACTTTCTGTAAGCAGATACATTACATCTCGTCCCATAATCCTCGTATGCTTCTCCCTCCGGTATGCCTCCCCGGATCTGGTTCATCGTACTGACCATCTCTTCATATGCCTTTCTCCTGCAGATTCCCTTATCTTTTTCTCCCTGTTTTTTCTCATAATCCTGCGCAATGCAAAACCATGCACGCCGTATCGTCATCCCTGCACGGATATACAGATTAAATTTATTAATGATCTGGGGGTAATCGATCTTCATCTGCCGGATCATTCTTTTCTCCTCCTCTTTTTTTCTCTGCGATGAGGATACAACGAGCATACAGGAAGCCCCCATCCCGAGGACCAGTATCGCAAACGCACGTTTTTCTGTCCCGTATTTCCACCGGACCGGCTTCCCATCCACACTGTCCGGCAGTACAATATAATCTTCTGTCTTTGTCTTTTCATCAGAGAGAGAGACTTCCGCCATAAGGTTTTCCACTAACTGTTCGTCTTCGCTCAAAAGCGGCGGAAATACGCACACATAAAATTCATGGACAGCCTGTTCTTCCCCGTAACTTAACCTTGCTGTCAGACGTACCCTGGTGCCGGTATCAGGCAATCCATCACTTCCGATCTTTCCCTGGATATCGATCACATCATAATTATCCGTCTCCCACGCTGTCTGTATCCCTGTCCCCGGTATCTCACTGATAAGGTCAAGGTCATACCTTACTTCATCCAGGCTCTGATTTTCTCCAAGGATCAGGCCTTCAAGTTCCTCTCCTGCATCTGAAAACAGCTCCCTGATCTCTTCCGTGCTGTATTTTTTGCCTGACACAGGTATCTCGATCTTCCTGTCTGCCCCGGACTCACCGATCTTTACCTGCATTTCATGGATCGTCTGTTCTTCTCCCTGTTCCCGCTTTAGTACGGTCTCTCCTTTTTCATTTTTCTTTACCGTCCCCGAATTGTCTGACACATAGAGAGCAGCTGCACATATAACCGTTGCTGCCGCAAGGATTCCTGCTTTGATACAGGACGGATGCTCCTTAAAGTATTTTCTTATGATGCTCTTTATCCTTTTCATCGCTCATACCTCGATCCGTATGATCTTCCTGCCATAGACATACGCCCCCATATACACACAGATACAGATGCTCATGACTGCTGCTCCCGCCATATTTCCATAAAGAACATTTAAAAAATCTCCAAATGTCAGTTTCATATAAAGAATGATTGCAAACGGTACCGCGCACATGATATCGAATTCCATCTTCTTCGATGCGAGCATTGTCTGTATCTCCTTTTCCGTATCGATCTTTCCGCTGATGATCTTTACAGCATCCCTTATAATAGCGATACTGTCCCCTCCGCTCCTCTTTGCGGCGGCAAATACATTTACGAAATTTTCTATATCTTCCTGTCCTGTACGCTCTGCAAATCCCCGGAGGACATCTTCCGCCGTCATATTCATATCCATCTGCCGTTCCATCCGTTTAAACTCTTTCCTTATCCTTGTTTCTTCCGGATACACAGGCGCAATATCTCTCCCGGCCTCTCTGATAGCATTTTCTACAGAATATCCCGCTTTGAGGGCAGCTGACATTGACTGGATACTGTCTCTGAGCTGCTGTCTTAATTCCTGTTCTTTTTTTCTCGACAGGTCATCCATCCAGTCTTTCATATAGATCAGCCATACAGGAAGCAGCAGCGGCGCCGGGATAAAAGAATCATAAAATACATACAGCATTACCATGACTGACGCCGTTGCTTTCAGTATCCCTGCGGCATACTCATATTTACTGATATCCTGCCTCCATAAGCTTGTCCCTGTTTTCGAGTTCACTGACCTTCACAATGCATCCTTTAATTTTTTCATCTCCTCTTCCCTCCTCCCTGAATTCATACAGAGCTTTTGTCTGTATCCCACCCTGGCTGTATCCCAGTACTTCTTCGATCCTCAATACCCGCCTGCTCTTGTCCCTGAGCCTCCCCAGATGGATAATGATATCAAGAGCCGATGCAATCTGCCGCTGGATCGCCTGAAGCGGAAGATCGATCCCCATCATCATCATCGTCTCGAGACGGCGGAGCATATCCGTGGGATTATTTGCGTGCCCGGTAGACATGGATCCGCTGTGTCCGTTCAGCATTGCCGATGAGATCATATCTACAGTTTCTTCTCCCCGCACTTCTCCCACAATGATCCGGTCAGGCCGCATCCTTAAAGCCGACCGGATCAGAGCCCGGATCGTCACTGCCCCTTCCCCCTCCAGGTTCGGGCCGCGCGCCTCCAGCCTTACCAGATTCGCCACTCCCTGTATCTGAAGTTCTGCATTGTCCTCGATGGTGATGATGCGCTCATCCTTTGGGATATAATCTGACATGGCATTTAAAAAAGTAGTCTTCCCGGCGCCTGTGCCTCCGCTCACAAAAATGTTATATTTTGCCTTTACCAGTTTTGCGATAAATCCCGCCGCCTCTTCTGTCAGACTTCCCATATGTATGAGCTGATTCATCGTGATCGCATCCGAAGGAAATTTTCTGATCGTCATGACCGGTCCGTTCACAGCCACAGGCTTGAGGACGACATTGACCCTGGATCCGTCCTTCAGCCTGGCATCCACGATAGGAGAAGTCTCATTGACATATCGGTTCGTCTCCCCGACGATCTGCTGGATCACATCGCCAAGGCGGGATTCTGAGATGAAATGCCTGTCCGTCTGAAAGATCTTTCCTCTCTTTTCGTAAAAGATATTTTCTGTCCCATTTACCATGATCTCTGTGATCTCATCATCTTCGATCAGGTCCTGGATGATATCCAGCCTGCGGAACGCGTTAAACAGCTCCCTGCTTATCTTTATCTTCTCGCCCAGGGACAGGAATTCTCTTTTTGCCTCTTCCTCTATCACACACCGTATGATGTCCTGAAGCTCCTCCTCGCCTGTCTCTTTTGTCATATCCATGCGGAGCATGACTTTTTCATACAGCAGTTCTATTCTTGTCATCCTTTTCCTCCGATCTTCCAGGAGACCTGTTGCCTTTTCCCACACGCTTTTTTACAGTCTTTGCCAGGATATCCGCGTACCCGGCAGCCCTCAGATTCTCTTCATACTGCTCCATTTTTGCTTCAGCAGCTCCCTCACAGATATACAGTGTATAGATCCTGTCACATTTCCTGAGGATATCGTACAGCCCGCAGACCGCATCCCCAAGGTCAAGTATGATAACTTCATAGAGACACTTCTCCCGGATCATATCCAGGAGGCGGATCCATTCTTCTGCTCTGACAGACCTCAGATCCTGTTCGTTCTTCATCGGGAATATGTAATCCATCCCGTTTTGCCTCACTGCCATCGACGCCAGCTTCAGCCCCCAGTCATCCCTCTCCTGTTTCAGGAAATACAGCAGATCACCCAGATCCTTATCTGCTCCATCCTGAAAATAATGCCCGACGCCCGAATAACCTTCCAGATTGAGATAAAGTACCGGTACCTGACGCGCCATCTTCTGCCCGAGGCGCAGAGCGAATCTTGTCTTCCCGATCCTGTGGACCGGCGAATAGATCCCGATCATCCCCCGGACCAGAGGCTCATCCCGAATGCGCACTTCCCCACGTTTTTCGCGGACATATCCCTCCTGCCGGCTCTGCGCTGCTGAAGGCTCGTGTGTCATGCCTGTCCTTTCCTTCCGGGTATTTCTCCCTCTGCCATTTCCGCTGTCTGCGTATTTCCTTATCATTTTTATCATTCCTTCCGCCGACTGATAGCGGAACAGATAGATTCCCTCCGGTCCATCCTTTTCCCCGGGGATGCCTGTCAGTATAAATTTTTTTCCGGCACAGTACGTGCCTGCCGCCTCATTCCCGCATTCTTCTCCTATCACCAGGATCTCTGCGCTGCCTTTTTCCAGAAAATCCTTCATCTTCTGCGGATCATGGAAAAGGTGGAACTGATATTCACTTTCGAACTGTTCTGAAAGTATCTGGAAAAGATGCTCTGAATACTCCTTCTGTATGTCACAGATCACAAAACACCCTGATACACCTTTTATTTTATTTTCTGACATAATCTGAATTTTGCTGCGGATCCTTGCAGCACGAATAAAGAAATATGACCCTCCGGGGCAGTTTCCTCCCCGTTTTTCTGACACATGCTTTCCCTCAAAAGCCTGTGGTCCGGCAGGTGATCCCTGCTGTGTAAGACGCATTATAAACGGCGGATCCTGTTTTGTCCATAGCAAAATCAAGATCCGCCGATTTTTGTAAAAAGCTCACAAAATCTGATAGCACATAATCCCGTAAAGCAGCCCGACCCCAGGAATCCCAAGGGTTCCGGATGTCAAAAAGGATACCGCGTTCATGCCTACATTAATTGAAGAATCAGGTGGGATCACGTACTGGTTGATAAAGAAGATCAGCGCCATACCGATGGCTGCACGTATAAAAAAATTGACAACTGCCGTCATAAACTTCTTTCCCAAATCCTACCATTCCTTTCACGGGATATGCAGGCTGCACCAGCAATGATACAGTACATTTCTTCTGATACAGTCTATTCCCGCCCCGGGATTTTTATTCTTCCAGGCCGAGCCATTTCTCCGCTGCTTTTCCTGCTTCTGCCCGGGAGTAATTCCATTCCCTTAAGGACGGCTCCTCCTGCTGATCCAGAATGTACCTGAAATAAGCGTCCAGGCTTCCCCTGACTTCTGTGTCACTGATCTCATCTTTCTCCAGTTCCGCAAGAACGGGCGCCGTATCCATTGACAAGTTCATGAGATAATACACATCGGTTTCCGAACCTTCCCGCGCGCAGCTGATATTATACTCTGCGATAAACGTGTCCGGCCTGCTGAAAGAAAACAGGATATAGCATACAGATACCACTGCCGTGATATACCTGAACAGCCCGAAATCTCTTCTGTAAATGCTGTATATCACTCCAAAAAAGATGATCATGAGCACCGCCAGGAACCAGAGCACAAGCACGCGCAGAAAAGTAAGGTAATATTCAGACACATACAGGATCATCCGATACGCCGCGGATACGATCATGATACATGTACACGCGGATACCACGGTAAGGATTCCTTTCAGGATCCTGTTTTCATCAAATATTATCTGGCAGATCAGGACCGCCGCAAAATTGATCAGGCTCACGGCAAGAAGCTGCCAGAATCCCTGATGCGCATATTGTGAATAAGTCACCCCTTCCGGAAGTCCTGAATCCAGTCTCAGAAAAAGGAACAGGATCTGGATCCCTGAATAAACCACATACACTGCAGCCATGATGCCTGCAAATGTGATCCCCGCCACGGGGTCTGTCTTTCCCTGCTTCTTTTCCCCCTTTCCGCCAAGATTCATGCGGAAAAGCCCTGCAAAAAACGCATAGATAAATACAAGTCCAAAGAGAAATGTAAACACGATCCCCAGGATATTCCACACATCTATTTTCTCCAGCAGGATGAAAGGATTTAAAATATCAAAAAACCTGTTGAAAATGTGTGAAAAGATCTGGTCCGACGCCATTAAAAGCGGAAGTACAACTGCCAGCACGAGGACCGCTGCCAGTATCCCGAACAATACAGATCTGATCTCTTTTCTTTTTATCCACATGACCGCGGACTTATTTTCGGGATTATCCTCATCTTTTTTCCTCTTTTCCCCGCTTCTGTGGAAAATCTCCCCGACCGACAGTATCCATGTGCCTGCCATTACAAAAAAGTTCTTTACATATTCTGCAAATCCCCATTCCTGATCTTTATAGATCTGATGCGCCATGGACATCATGTAAAGGAGCAGGATCCCCACACAGTTAAAGAAATGAAAAAATATACTGTCTGTCAGGACTGTGGCTGTCCCCAAAAGAAGGATCCCTGCAAAATACCTTATTGTCCCTTTCTGAAACCGGATCCCTGCCTTCTGAAGGAACATAACGGAAAACCCGAGAGAAACTGCCGCGATCACTGGAAATGTGATCCCGGACATATTTTTGTACAGGCAGAAAGTAAATACAACTGCATAGATCAGGCTCATCATAAGAAACCATCTGCGCTCTTCTCTCATCCGCTGAATAAAAATATTATCCATCCTCTTCCTCCTTCACATATTCTAAAATGTCTCCGGGCTGGCAGTCCAGAGCCCTGCATATCGCATCCAGGGTAGTAAATCTCACAGCTTTTGCCTTGTTATTCTTTAATATAGAAAGATTCGCCATTGTAATATCCACTTTGTTTGCAAGTTCCGTAACACTGATCTTGCGTTTTGCCATCATAACATCCAAGTTCACAACGATCGCCATCTCATGTCCCCCTTATATTGTCAGATCATTTTCTTCTTTATACTTTATCGCTTCTGAGAAGACCAGGCTCAGCACATGGCTGAACAGGCCTGCAATAAAGAAAGTAAGCACAATGATAAAAGTTGCCGGTGTGGGAAGCAGGAACAGTTTTATAAAAAACAGGACTGTGATCAGAAATGCCGCTGCCTCCATGATCCTCAGGCTTTTTGTATTTACATCTGAAAAGCAGTTTCTTCCTATAACAGTGCCGATCATTTTTCTGAGCTGATAAACGATCACAAGACCACAAATGGCGGACATCAGGAATATGAACAGCATGGAAATATAGTGCGCCTCCAATTCTTCTGAATAATACTCCCCGGCCACTTTCAGTGTAAACGGCAGCGAAGCTGCCACCAGGATACCTGTACAGAACATAAAATTCAAAAGATATTTTGTAAATAAAATAATTCCATTTCCCTTCATAATAACATCTCCTTTATTATTTTCATGCTTTGATCTGACCGTATTATAAAGCGCTCATATATTATATGTCAATATGTTTTTATTGTTTTTCGATAAATATAATATGTTATTCAATAATTCAACAACAAAAAAACACCTATACCTAAAATCGGTACAGATGTTTTTTTGTTTCTTATATCAATATTGATTTTCTATACTTTTGAAATAAAATAATTTCTTTTATATTTTTATTATTTATTTTACTTTTCTTCTATTTCTTCTGAAATTTCTATATTTTCTCCGTCAATTTCAGCAGAAGCTTTTCGAACCTTTGCCACACTTGCCACTTTTTCATGGTCAGGTAAATTAATCAGTTTTACACCAGAAGTTATCCTTCCGTACTGAGAAATATCAGAGCACTTCATGCGGATCACGATTCCTTCTGTGTTAATGATCATGATCTCGCTGTCTTCATCCACAGCTTTCATTCCCACTACATTTCCGGTCTTCTCAGTGATCTTATAGCACTTGACGCCTTTTCCGCCGCGGTTCTGGGTGGTAAACTCATCCATGCCTGTGCGCTTGCCCATTCCCTTTTCAGAGACAATGAGCATATCTTTTCCCTGGCTGCTCATCTGCATACCGATCACGACATCATTGTCTCCCAGGTTCATGCCGCGCACTCCCATGGATACCCTTCCGGTAGATCGCACGTCTGTCTCGTGGAACCGGATGCACTGTCCGTATTTTGTCACGAGCAGGATATCCTGATGATCATCCGTTACCTTCACTTCGATCAGTCTGTCATCCTCTCTGAGGACGATCGCAGCCAGCCCTGTTTTTCTCACATTTGCATATTCCTGGATCGGAGTTTTCTTCACAAGTCCCTTTTCCGTTGCCATGAAGAGGTATTTTCCTTCTTCATATTCATAGATCGGGATCATTGCCGTAATCTTCTCCTCCGGCATGAGCTGGAGCAGGTTTATGATCGCTGTTCCCCTCGCTGTCCTTCCCGCCTCAGGGATCTCATATCCTTTCAGGCGGTATACTCTTCCTGTATTCGTAAAGAACATGATATAGTGATGCGTTGTTGTCACAAACAATTCGCGGATATAATCATCTTCCAGAGTCTGCATACCCTTGATGCCTTTTCCTCCGCGGTTCTGGCTCTTGAATGTATCCATGCTCATCCTCTTGATGTATCCCAGGTTTGTCATGGTAATGACTACATTTTCTCTCGGGATCAGGTCCTCCATCGAGATATCGAACTCATCATACCCGATGTGTGTCCTTCTCTCATCCCCGTATTTTTCAGAGATAACAAGGATTTCTTTGCGGATCACTCCCAGGAGAAGTTTCTTGTCCGCGAGGATTGCTTTATACTCCTCGATTTTCTTCATAAGCTCTGCGTACTCTGCTTCCAGCTTTTCTCTTTCCAGACCTGTCAGAGCTCTCAGACGCATGTCAACGATCGCCTGTGACTGCGCGTCGGAAAGTTCGAAGCGCTCCATCAACTCCGCTTTCGCGATCTGGACGGTCTTTGATCCGCGGATGATCCGGATCACTTCGTCTATATTGTCCAGGGCGATGAGCAGGCCTTTTAAGATGTGGGCGCGCTCTTCCGCCTTGTTCAGGTCATACTTTGTCCTTCTTGTGACTACCTCTTCCTGGTGCTTCAGATAATATTTCAGCATATCCAGGATATTCATGACCTTTGGCTCATTATTCACAAGCGCCAGCATGATCACTCCGAATGTATCCTGGAGCTGGGTATGCTTATAGAGCTGGTTGAGGATCACATTGGGATTGACGTCGCGGCGCAGCTCGATGCAGATCCGCATCCCCTCACGGCTGGACTGGTCGCTCAGATCCGTGATCCCGTCTACTTTTTTATCTTTCACAAGCTCTGCGATCTTCTCGATCAGCCTTGCCTTATTTACCATGAACGGAAGCTCTGTCACGATGATCCTGTTCTTGCCGTTCTGCATCGGCTCGATGTTAGTTACCGCACGGACTCTGATCTTGCCCCGCCCTGTGCGGTAAGCTTCCTCGATCCCTCTTGTGCCGAGGATCTCAGCTCCTGTCGGGAAATCCGGTCCTTTGATGATCTTTAGGATATCTTCGATCGTAGTCTCCCCGTTCTCATCAATCTGATCGTCAATGATCTTTACTACCGCGTTGATCACTTCTCTCAGATTGTGCGGCGGGATATTCGTCGCCATACCGACTGCGATACCGGATGTACCATTCACAAGGAGATTCGGAAATCTGGACGGAAGGACGGTCGGTTCCTTCTCCGTCTCATCAAAATTCGGCGTGAAATCAACGGTATCTTTATTGATATCCGCTGTCATTTCCATGGAGATCTTACTCAGGCGCGCCTCGGTGTAACGCATGGCCGCGGCCCCGTCCCCGTCTACGGACCCGAAGTTTCCGTGCCCGTCTACGAGCGGATACCTGGTGGACCACTCCTGGGCCAGATTGACCAGGGCGCCGTAGATAGAGCTGTCGCCATGCGGATGGTATTTACCCATTGTATCACCGACGATACGCGCACATTTACGGTGCGGTTTGTCCGGCCCGTTGTTCAGCTCGATCATAGAGTAGAGGATCCTTCTCTGCACAGGCTTTAACCCGTCCCGCACATCCGGGAGGGCGCGGGAAGCGATAACGCTCATCGCGTAGTCAATGTAGGAAGTCTCCATTGTTTTCTTCAGGTCGACCTCATGGACTTTATCAAAAATATTATCTTCCATTGTTTATCTCCTTTTTATGAAATAAATATCCGGCTGGGCTCCGGGATCTCCGAAAGCTTCCGCTCCGGGATCCAGTTCAAAAACCTTCGGTTTTTTCACTGGGTTGGCATTTCCAATGCCAACCCTCACATCCGCTGCGAAGAAGAAATCCGAGCGAGCTCGATTTCTTCCTCACACCGGCTGCGATCCCGTCGCTGGTAAATCGCTAGATATCCAGGTTTTTGACGTATTTTGCGTTTTCTTCGATAAATTCTCTTCTTGGTTCGACTTTGTCGCCCATGAGTGTTGTGAATGTGAGGTCCAGTTCTGAGGATGTCTCTTCGTCCATGGTCACGCGGAGAAGGACTCTGTGCTCCGGATCCATGGTTGTCTCCCAGAGCTGCTCCGCATCCATCTCACCCAGACCTTTATAGCGCTGGATCTTATTATTGCTGTCCCTTCCGACTTCAAGGAGGATCTGGTTCAGTTCCTCATCGCTGTATGCGTACCATACTTTTTTGTTTTTCTCCAGCTTATACAGCGGCGGCTGTGCCAGATATACATATCCTTCTTTGATCAGGTCAGGCATAAACCGATAGAGGAAGGTTAATAATAATGTACTGATATGGGCGCCGTCCACATCGGCATCTGTCATGATGATGATCTTATGGTATCTCAGTTTTGAGATATCGAAATCTTCATGGATCCCTGTCCCGAACGCTGTGATCATTGCCTTGATCTCCGCGTTTCCGTAGATTTTATCCAGCCTTGCCTTTTCTACATTGAGGATCTTTCCTCTCAGTGGAAGGATTGCCTGTGTCGCACGGTCTCTCGCTGTCTTTGCGGAACCGCCGGCGGAATCTCCCTCTACGATATAGATCTCGCATTTCGCCGGATCTTTGTCCGAACAGTCCGCCAGCTTGCCCGGAAGGGATGTGCCGTCGAGAGCGGATTTTCTTCTCGTCAGGTCCCTTGCCTTCCTCGCCGCTTCTCTCGCTCTCTGCGCCATCACAGATTTTTCAACCGTGATCTTTGCCACATTCGGATTCTGCTCGAGGAATATCTCAAGCTGGGTGCTCAGGACGCTGCTCACAGCGCCCCTTGCCTCGCTGTTTCCAAGTTTCTGCTTTGTCTGTCCCTCAAACTGCGGATCCTCGATCTTTACACTGATGATCGCTGTCAGTCCTTCCCTGATATCCTCTCCCGCAAGTTTTTCGTTTTCTTTTATAAGTTTATTCTTTTTTGCGTAATCATTAAATGTCTTTGTTAACGCAATTCTGAACCCTTCTACATGGGTCCCTCCTTCAGGAGTTGTAATATTGTTTACAAAGCCATACGTATTTTCACTGTAAGAATCATTGTGCTGCATGGCGATCTCTACCGCCACGCCGTCTTTCATCCCCTCGCAGTAGATGATCTGGTCGTACAGAGGCGTCTTGCTCCGGTTTAAGTATGTGACGAACTCCTTGATCCCGCCTTCGTAGTGGAAGACATGCTCCCGGAGTTCCTCTCCTCTCCAGTCGCGCAGGACGATCCTGAGTCCCTTTGTGAGGAATGCCATCTCACGGAATCTCTGTTTCAGAGTGTCATAGTCGAAGATTGTGTCATCAAAGATCTCTGCGTCCGGATAAAACGTTACTTTTGTCCCGGTCCTGTCCGGCTCGCAGTCGCCGACGATCTTCAGCTTATAGATCACTTTTCCTCTCTCATAGCGCTGCTTATAGATATGACCTTCATGGCAGATCTCGACTTCCAGCCACTCTGAGAGGGCATTTACGACAGATGCACCCACGCCGTGCAGACCTCCGGACACCTTGTATCCCCCGCCGCCGAATTTTCCGCCGGCATGGAGCACAGTGAACACGACCTCAACTGCAGGAAGCCCTGCCTTGTGGTTGATCCCGACCGGGATCCCGCGTCCGTTATCGCTGACTGTAACAGAATTATCTTTGTTGATATCGACCTGGATCTCATCGCAGTAACCGGCAAGCGCCTCGTCCACAGAGTTGTCCACGATCTCATACACAAGATGATGGAGTCCTCTTGTGGAAGTGCTGCCGATATACATACCCGGTCTCTTTCTTACAGCTTCCAGGCCTTCCAGGATCTGGATCTGGTCCGCCCCATATTCAGCGTCAAATTCTGTACTTGATGCACCCATGTAATAACCTCCTAATTTGCATTTACTGCATGCCCGTTTTTAATGTGGAATATTTTGTTGATCGAAAATCTGTGGTTTACAAATTCATCCAGCCCGGTACATGTGATTATCGTCTGTATATCATGAATACTGTCCAGTAAATAGTTTTGCCGGTGTTTGTCCAGTTCAGACAATACATCGTCCAGCAAAAGGACCGGCGTATCATTGATCACTCTTTTTACCAGTTCGATCTCTGACAGTTTCAGGGACAGGGCTGCTGTCCTCTGCTGTCCCTGGGAGCCGAACCTCCTGACATCGATCCCGTTTTGGGTCGTAAAACAGATGTCATCCCTGTGCGGTCCCACAGTCGTACTCTTCATCCTGATATCCCTGTCCCTGTGCTTTGCAAGAGCTTCCTCAAGAGACATATTCCCTGTGCCGGACTCATACGAAAGAGTGATACGCTCTTTCCCACCGGTCAATTTATAATGCATATCAGAAATAATTTCATTTACCTGGCAAATAAATTCTTTCCTTCTTTCCAGGACTTTTGTGCCGTAGGAAACAAGCTGCATATCCCATATATCCAGAGTTTCCATGAGATTTTTCTGTCCGTATATATCTTTCAGCAGGGAATTTCTCTGATTGATGATGCGATTATAATTTGAAAGATTATTGAGATAAATCTTATCGAGCTGCGACAATTCCAGGTCAATAAACCTTCTTCTCCCCGCCGGTCCTTCCTTTATGATGTTCAGATCCTCCGGTGAAAAGAAGACAAAATGGACGATGCCAAACAGCTCTCCTGCCCGCCTGATAGGGACTTTATCGATTGCGATCCCCTTTGGGCTGTTCTTTTTCAGATGCATATCGATCTGAAAATTTATCCCTCTCTTTTCGATCGTTGTCTCTATATGGGATTCATCATATCCGAACTGTATGATATCCCTGTCCTTTGTCCCACGGTGGGACTTTGTCGTCCCGGAGAGATAAAGGGCTTCCAGGATATTTGTCTTTCCCTGGGCATTGTCCCCGTACAGGATGTTCGTGTTCGGATCAAATTTCAAATCTAAAAGGTCATAATTTCTGTAGTTTTTCAGCTTAAGAGATTTGATTACCATAACTTTCCCATCTAATCTATTTTACACTTTTTCCGGCATTTTTTCAACCGATTATCCGATGCGGAGCTCTTTTCCGTCATATAAGACGACATCGCCGCTGTGCAGCTTTCTCCCTCTCCGGGTCTCTGTCTCGCCGTTTACCATGACCAGACCGTCCTGGATGACTTCCTTTGCCTCAGCCCCTGTCTCTGCCATGCCGGCTGCTTTTAAAACCTGTCCGAGCCGGATGAAATCTTCTCCGGCTCTCAACTGAAACAGTTCCATTTTTCTCTCCTTTGCCACTTCTGTGCCTATACTGCTGCATTAAAATTCACGGGGAGGATCAGGTAAATATAGCTCTGTTCCTCATCCTTGATGAAGCACGGCGCCTTTGCGTTCATGAAATAAAGATCCACTTCTTCATCGTCGATCACACGCAGCGCGTCAATCAGGAATTTCGGGTTAAATCCGATCAGAAGATCCTTGCCTTCTTTCATGCACATGATCTCTTCGTCCATGGATCCGATCTGTGATCTGATCTTAAATTCCATAGACTCATCCCTGATATCAATGATGATCGGCTTCTTGTCGCCTTCTTTGATGAGAAGGGTCGCACGGTCGATACAGTCAAGGAGCTCCCTTTTATTGATCCGTACCTTTGTCTCATAATCGCTGGAAAGCATCTGGTCGATCCTGAAATACTCTCCTTCGATCAGCCTGGATACGACGACCGTCCTGTCAAATTCAAATACAATATGGTTCCTTGTAAAGGAGATATCCACGTCCGCTTCCGCCTCTCCGCCGATGATCTTGCTGATCTCCTGGAGCGTCTTGCCGGGCACGATCACTTTCTTCGGAGAGTAGGAGTCTTTCAGCTCGATCTTGCGGATCGAGATCCTGTGCCCGTCAAGGGAAACGACCTTCAGGATATTGTCGTCGATCTCAAAGAGCTCTCCTGTCATCATTTTATTCGTATCGCTGTCCGCGATGGAGAAGATCGTCTGGCGGATCACTTCTTTCAGCGTAAATTCGGAGACCGTGATAAAGTCATCCTTCTCTACGGCCGGAAGATAGGAAAAATCATCTCCAGGCTGGGCCGCGATATTGAACTTCGCCTTTTCACATGTGATAAGAGCCTGGCTCTCACCCTGGGTCTCGATCACGATCTCGCTGTCCGGGAGCTTTCTTACGATTTCCGAAAAGATCCTCGCGTTCAGGGCGATGATCCCCCTCTCTATGATCTCACCGTCAATGGAAGTTTCGATCCCGAGCTCCATGTCGTTCGCAGTCAGTTTGATGATATCCATGGAAGCATCGATCAGGATGCACTCCAGTATGGGCATCGTCGTTTTTGACGGGACTGCTTTTGATACAATGCTGACGCCTTTTGCCAGGTTTGATTTTGTACATATGATCTTCATGTGATAGTAACTCCTTTCTTTGCCGGTGGCGTATGCGCCGGCAGAATGTCCTCCCGGTCAGAAGGGATTTCACGGTGTGTGGAAAATCCTTCCGGGGGCGCTTATATGTATTTTGATATAAAATCAATTCCGCATCCGTCTTATTAGGGGCTGTGAAAAAGATGATAACTGCTTCAAAGCCCGCTAAAATAAGGGATTGTCGCTTTGGATAACTCTGTTGGAACCGACTGGGAAGCGTGAGGACAGTGTGGGGAAATCTTCCTGGGCCATAACGCCCCGAAAAGATTATCCTCCGATGTTTCCATCATAACCCACCGGTCTTCCACATAGTTATCCACAATTAAAGCGGATTTATCTTCTTCATAATAATATTCACTGTATTGTTAAGAGCTTCATCTGTCTTGATCTCAGCCTCGATCTTTTTGATCCCGTGTGTGACTGACGCATGGTCTTTACCTCCGAGGAATGCTCCGATGGCTTTTAAGGACGTATCTGTCATGACACGGCAGAGATACATCACGATCTGACGTGGAAGAACGATCTCTGCGTTCCTCTTCTTCCCTTTGAGGTCAGCTACAGGCACATTGAAATGCTCTGAAACGATATCAAGGATCAGCTCCGGTGTGACGACCCGGTTGTCGTCCGGGGATATCATGTCTTTCAGAGCTTCAGCCGCGAGAGGGATGTCGATCGGCTTATTCTCAAGGTTGGAGAGCGCGATCAGCTTGTTCAGCGAACCTTCCAGCTCACGGATGTTTGATTTGATATTATTCGCGATGTACTGCATGACATCGTCCGGGATATGATAGCGTTCCAGTCCGTCGAGCTCTTCTTTTTTCCTTAATATAGCCATCCTGGTCTCATAGTCAGGAGAGGAGATGTCTGCGATCAGGCCCCACTCGAACCTGGTCCTGAGACGGGCCTCCAGTGTTTCGATATCTTTTGGCGGCTTATCACTCGAAATGATGATCTGCTTTCCTGACACATGCAGATGGTTGAATGTGTGGAAAAACTCTTCCTGCGTACTTTCTTTTCCGATGATAAACTGGATGTCATCGATGAGCAGCACGTCATTGTTCCTGTATTTTTCCCTGAATTTTGTCATCGCCAGCTCGCTTCCGGTCTTACCTGACTTAAGAGCCTCGATCAGTTCATTCGTAAATGTCTCGCTTGTAACATAGAGGACATTTTTTGAAGGGTCGTTCTCAAGGATAAAATGGGCGATGGAATGCATAAGATGCGTCTTTCCAAGCCCGACGCCTCCGTAAATGAAAAGAGGGTTATACGCCTCTCCGGGCGACTCTGCCACAGCAAGGGAGGCAGCGTGTGCAAAGCTGTTATTGCTTCCCACGACGAAGGTGTCAAATGTATATTTTGGATTTAAGTTTGCCCTCTCAAAGACTGCGTTCGCCCTGCTTTTCTTTATCAGGTTCTCTTTTTTCTCCTGGATCACAGTCTGATTGTCCGTGACAAAGGCAACTTCATACTCGATCCCCGTTACTTCTGCAATGCAGACCTTGAAGGGGAGAAGATATTTCTCTTCTATATGCTCCAGGCTTGCGCGAAGTTTCACAAGGATGTAAACCGTGTCATCCGTCACTTCGTACACCGTAAGAGGAGCGATCCACGTATTATAAGAAATGTTTGATGAGCAGTATTCAAGCTTCATCTTATTTAATATCTGGTCCCAGTTTTGTTCTACAATGTTCATCAAAAGTAACTCCAATCAATATAATAGAGAGATATTAAGGCAAAATCTCTCTATTACATTTTACATCAAAAAGGTGGCTGAATCAACGAAAATAATATGTGTATAACTTTATCAACAGTTTTAACACCCTGAAAATAAAAGGTTGCATCAGAAAATAATTTTTATCTACATTTTATTTTGCAGTTATCCAACACTTATACACGAGTTATCCACATTATCTTTCAGAATTATCCCCATTGTGTGGATAAGAGTTGATAAAAATGTGGATAAATATTTGTTCCAACCCCTTGATTTTGCTTGACTTATGCGCTTTTTTTCACTATAATTAAGAGCAGTGTCTTTTTGGGTAAAGATGCGGAAAAATTTGTTAATCATTGTGAATACTTTAATTATAAAGTATGTCAGTCAAAGGGAGGTGTATGGGGATGAAGATGACATTTCAGCCGAAGAAGAGATCAAGATCCAAGGTTCATGGTTTCAGAGCAAGAATGAGCACACCGGGCGGAAGAAAAGTTTTAGCTGCCAGAAGAGCAAAAGGAAGAAAACAGTTATCAGCTTAGGCCGCATATATGTGGCCTTTTCTTCTATTTATTATTAGTTGAAAAGAAGAAAAAGAAAGAGGAAAAGAATGAGATTTTCCGAATCTTTAAAGAAAAACAGAGATTTTCAGACAGTTTATAATAAAGGAAAATCTCTGGCCAACAGTTATCTTGTCATGTATGTGATGGATAACGGGCTGGAGAAGAACAGACTGGGGATCTCCGTGAGCAAAAAAGTCGGGAACAGTGTTGTAAGGCACCGCTTAACGCGGCTGATCCGAGAGAGTTACAGACTGTCCGAAGAGCATTTCCGAAGTGGGATCGATATAATAGTGATAGCAAGGGCAGGCGCGAAAGGAAAAGGATACCATCAGATTGAGAGCGCGCTCATCCACCTCGGGAAACTTCATAAAATATATAAATAAAATAAAGGCTGCAGAAAAAAGCAGTCCTGAAAAAGGAAGTGGCGCGGATGAAACGGTTCCTGTTATGGCTGATCCGTTTTTACAGAAAATATTTATCCGGTCTGAAAGGCTACAGTACGTGCAAGTATTATCCGACCTGTTCACAGTACGGGCTTGAAGCGATTGAAAAGTACGGCGCTTTCAAGGGCGGGGCACTTGCCGTATGGAGGATCCTGCGCTGCAATCCATTTTCAAAAGGAGGATATGATCCAGTACCTTAAGGAGGACAAGTAATGGAAATTTACGGGCTTTTAGCTGTTGGCGGAGGAATCTACGACCTGCCGGTCATCAAGCAGATATCATGGGTGCTCGGCCAGGTCATGAACGGGCTTTATAATCTGATGAGCCTGATCGGGATCGATAATATCGGTATCAGCATTATCATCTTCACGGTCATTGTATATACGATCCTGATGCCCCTTACGATCAAACAGCAGAAATTTTCCAAAATGCAGTCAGTCATGCAGCCTGAACTGCAGAAGATCCAGAAAAAATATGCAAACAAAAAAGACCAGGCTTCTATGATGAAGCAGCAGGAAGAGATGAACCTGCTCTACGACAAATACGGAGTAAAGATGTCCAGCGGATGTCTGCCGTCACTGATGCAGATCCTGATCCTGTTCGGACTCTACCCGGTCGTCATGTATGTGCCGGAGTATGTAACAAAGGTAAGGAATGTATTCCTTCCTCTTGTGGAAAAGATCCAGGATACATCAGGATATCAGGAAATCATTGAGTCTGTGTCAAAGACAGTCGTTCCGAATATCAATTCATTCGACCTGACAAAGCCAAGCGAATTATCAACTGTGCTGTATAAATTCCAGTCTTCAACATGGGATGCGCTGGGAGATAAGATCCCCGGGCTTCAGGGGACGATCGACAAGACGGTATCTGACCTTGCGGGAATGAATAATTTCCTGGGGATCAACATCGGTACACATCCGTGGGAGCTCTTAAAAGACGCCCTCGCGGCAGCGTCAGTCATCGGCGTGATCCTGGCGGTCATCATCCCTGTACTCGCAGGTGTGACACAGTTTATCAGCGTGAAGCTTTCCCAGATGGGCGCTTCGGGAGCTATGCTCCAGGATTCGGATAATCCGATGGCAAGCTCCATGAAGACAATGACATATACAATGCCCCTGATCTCTGTTGTATTCGGTTTCACACTCCCGGCAGGTCTCGGCCTTTACTGGGTAGCCAGTGCAGCGGTGCGCAGCATCCAGCAGCTGGCAGTAAATAAGTACCTGAAAAAGAAGAGCGTGGAAGATATTATCGAAGAGAACCGCAAAAAGGCTCAGAAAAAGCGCGAGAAAAAAGGAACCTCAGCGGAAGAGATCAACAGGATGGCTACAAAGAGCACTAGAAACGTAGGAGTTTCCACTGCAAAGAAATCCGCCGCTGATCCGGATAAGGAAGAAAAGATCAGGAAAGCACAGGAACTTGCAAAGAGTGCAAAACCCGGCAGCCTTACTTCAAAGGCCAACCTCGTAGCGCGTTATAACAGCGGACATAAGACAGAGGATACGGCTGAGGAGAAGAAAGAAGAGAAGGCTGAAAATACAAAAGGGAAAAAGAAAAAATAAGTTGTCTGTCCAAGAGCAGGTCAAATAGAAGAACTGCATATGAGAAAGGAAGGAATCGGGATGAAAGGTAGTATCAGAGTATCGGCAAAGACACTGGACGATGCGATCACAGAAGCATTGATCCAGCTCGGAGTAACAAGCGACAGACTTGAATATAATGTGATCGAAAAGGGAAGCGCGGGATTCCTTGGGATCGGAATGAAGCAGGCTGTGATCGAAGCCTGGAAAAAAGAAGAAAAGACAGAGGAGCCTGATATCTCAGATTTCAGGGAGGCTGTAAAAGAAGAGATTTCTTCCATCCTGGACGAGCCTGTGAAAAAGGAAGAGCCAAAAAAAGAGAAGAAAGAGCCTGTAAAAAAGGCAAAAGACAGACCCGCGAAAATGCCGAAAGAGAAGAAGGCAGAGGAAAAGAAGGAAGAGCCTGCGAAGCCGGCAAAAGAAGAGCAGGTGCTCGCAGAAGTCGAAGAGCAGACGATAAAAGCAGTAGAACAGTTCCTGAAGGATACCTTAAAGGCAATGGACATGGAAGTTGAGATCACATCCTCCATCGACGGAGACGGCGCCCTTTATGTTGACATGAAGGGGGAGCATATGGGGATCCTGATCGGAAAGAGAGGCCAGACACTGGATGCCCTCCAGTACCTGGCAAACCGTGTGGCAAACAAACACCAGGCAGGTTATGTAAGGGTTAAGCTCGATACAGAGAACTACCGCGCGAGAAGGGAAGAGACACTGAAACATCTGGCAAAGAACATCGCGCATAAAGTAAAGAGAAACAGAAGGCCTGTGGTACTCGAGCCGATGAATCCTTATGAAAGAAGGATCATCCATTCTGCACTGCAGTCTGATCCTTATGTGACAACACACAGCGAAGGAGAAGATCCTTACAGAAAGGTAGTAGTCACACTGAAAAGATAATCTAACTCGGAAGCGAAAGGACGTTTGACGCTTCACGGATACTTTCGTGAAGGAGCCAGCGTCCTTTTTTAACACTGGCATCATGAGAGAGAAACTCTTGCCGGATACCCATGTACCGGGAGAGGATACGGAGTCTGGAAAGTTATGAAAAAAGAAACGATAGCTGCAATCTCCACAGGAATGACGAATTCCGGGATCGGGATCGTCCGCATCAGCGGGGAAGACGCATTTGCCGTTGCGGACAGAGTATACAGAGGGAAACAGAGACTGTCAGATGCAGAAAGCCATACGATCCACTACGGTCATATCATTGACAGCGGGGAAACTGTGGATGAAGTACTCGTCATGGCAATGAGGTCTCCCCGCACTTTTACAGGGGAAGATACCATAGAGATCAACTGCCACGGCGGAACATTTGTTGTCAGGAGAGTGCTGGAAACAGTGCTGAAAAACGGCGCCCGCCCGGCAGAGCCCGGGGAGTTCACAAAGAGGGCATTCTTAAACGGTAAGATGGATCTGTCCCAGGCAGAGGCGGTCATCGATGTGATCAATTCGGAAAATGAGTATGCGCTGCAAAGCTCTATAAGTCAATTAAAAGGAAGCATAAAAAATAAAATAAACGATATAAGAAACAAAATAATATACCACACTGCGTTTATAGAATCAGCCCTTGACGATCCGGAACATATAGAAATCGACGGATATGCGGATACTTTACTGGAAGCAGCAGAAGAGATCATACATGATCTGGAAGAAATGATCAGCTCCGCTGATAATGGGAGAGTGATCCGAGAGGGGATCAACACGGTGATCCTCGGGAAGCCAAATGCAGGAAAATCATCCCTTCTGAATATGCTGGCAGGGCATGAGAGAGCGATCGTAACAGACATAGAGGGGACAACAAGAGACATCCTTGAGGAACAGATACGTCTCGGGGATCTGAGCCTGAATGTGATCGATACGGCGGGGATCCGTCAGACAGAGGATGTGATCGAAAAGATCGGGGTCGACAGGGCGATGGAATACGCGGGAAAGGCGGACCTTATCATCTATGTCGTGGACGCATCGAGGGAGCTTGATGAAAATGACGAGAAGATCCTGCCTCTGATCAAAGATAAAAACACGGTGATCCTTCTGAATAAGTCGGACCTGGATACAGTAGTCACTGAAGAGATGATAAAAAAGAAGGCAGGTTCTATATGCTCCGGCTTCCCGGAAGAGGGAGAAACCAAAAAGGAAATCCCGGTCATATCCATTTCCGCAAAAGAAGAAAAAGGAATTGAAAAGTTAGAAAAGAAATTAAAAGAAATGTTTTTAAACGGAATAATTTCTTTTAACAACCAGATATGTATCTCAAATGTGCGGCAGAAAAATGCTCTGGCAGACGCAGAGGAAAGTATGAAAAAGGTAGTTGAGAGTATCAATGCAGGGATGCCGGAGGATTTTTATTCCATTGACCTGATGGATGCTTATGAGGCGCTTGGAAGTATTACGGGAGAATCAGTAGGAGAAGATTTGGTAAATGAAATATTCAGCAAATTCTGTATGGGAAAATAGTGACAGGTATGATATCGCAGTGATCGGGGCAGGACATGCCGGATGCGAGGCGGCGCTGGCTGCAGCAAGGCTTGGGTTTCGCACTGTCATGTTTACTGTGAGCGTGGACAGCATCGCGCTCATGCCGTGCAATCCGAATATCGGGGGCAGTTCGAAAGGACATCTCGTCAGAGAAGTAGACGCCCTGGGAGGCGAGATGGGAAAGGTCATTGACCGGACGTTTATCCAGTCGAAAATGCTCAATAAGTCAAAGGGGCCGGCGGTCCATTCTCTGAGGGCGCAGGCGGATAAGGCGGATTACAGCAGGGCCATGAGGCAGGTCCTCGAAGAACAGGAAAATCTGGATATCCGTCAGATGGAGGTTACGGATATCCTCACAGAGGACGGAAAGGTGACAGGGGTGCAGACTTATTCGGGATGTATCTATCCATGCAAAGCGGTCGTGCTCTGTACGGGAACCTATTTAAGGGCAAGGTGCATTTACGGCGATGTGAGCATGCACACAGGACCGAACGGTCTCCAGAGCGCGGATCATCTGACGGAGTGCCTGAAAAATCTCGGGGTAAAGATGTACCGGTTTAAGACGGGGACTCCGGCGAGGATCGCGAGAAACTCTATCGATTTCAGTAAGATGGAAGAGCAGAAGGGGGATGAGAGAGTTGTTCCCTTCTCCTTCACAACTGACCCGGAAAGCGTCCAGATCGACCAGGCGTCCTGCTGGCTTACTTATACAAATGAGAAAACGCATGAGATCATAAGGGAGAATCTGGACCGGTCTCCGCTTTTTTCCGGTGCGATCGAGGGGACAGGGCCAAGATACTGTCCATCGATCGAAGACAAGGTCGTAAAATTCCCTGATAAAAACAGGCATCAGGTATTTATCGAGCCGGAAGGACGGCATACAAATGAAATGTATGTGGGCGGGATGTCCAGTTCCCTTCCGGAAGACGTGCAGTATAAGATGTACCGGAGCGTGCCCGGCCTGGAGAATGCGAAGATCGTCAGGAATGCCTATGCGATCGAGTATGACTGCATTGACGCAAGGCAGCTTAAGAGCACTCTTGAGTTTAAAAATATCGAAGGGCTTTTCAGCGGAGGACAGTTTAACGGAAGCTCCGGTTACGAGGAGGCAGCGGCCCAGGGACTGATCGCGGGCATCAATGCCGCGCGGAAACTGCAGGGAAAAGACGGGATCGTCATTGACCGTTCCCAGGGGTATATCGGCGTCCTGATCGACGACCTTGTGACAAAGGAAAGCCATGAGCCGTACCGGATGATGACTTCAAGGGCGGAATACCGGCTTCTCCTGAGACAGGACAACGCGGATACCCGCCTGACCCGCATCGGATATGAGGTGGGGCTGATCAGTGAGGAGCGGTATCAGAGACTGCTCGAAAAAGAGCGGATGATCGAGGAAGAGCGGAAACGTGTCGAGCATACAAATATCGGTACTTCCCCGAAAGTCAGGGAAGTGCTGGAAAAATACGGAAGCACGCCCCTGAGCTCCGGGACAACGCTTGCCGAGCTGATCCGCCGGCCGGAACTTTCTTATGAGAAGCTCCGGGAAATCGATGAGGAGAGGCCGGAACTCCCTCATGACGTACAGGAACAGGTGGACATCAATATTAAATATGACGGCTACATCAAACGGCAGATGCGCCAGGTAGAGCAGTTTAAAAAGCTGGAGAATAAAAAAATAGCGGAAGATATCAATTACGATGAAATACAGAGCCTTCGGATCGAAGCAAAGCAGAAACTGGATCAGATCCGGCCCGCTTCCATCGGACAGGCGTCCAGGATATCAGGTGTATCCCCGGCGGATATATCAGTGCTGCTTGTGTATCTGAAAATGTCATAAAAGTACAAGCCGTAAACAGGGAGATATATCCCCAAAACGCAGACTTGTGCAAAGAGTCAGAATCTTAGTAATGATAAAAAGTCAGGATTGGAAATATGGATAAATTTGCAGAAGAATTAAAAAAGACAGGGATTACTCTTACAGAGAGACAGAGAGAACAGTTTGACCGATATTATGAACTTCTCGTCGAGCGCAATAAGGTCATGAACCTTACAGGGATCACGGATTATGACGAAGTGAATCTAAAGCATTTCACAGATAGTCTTACAATTGTAAGATTAAAAGATATGTCAAAGATATCTACTCTCATCGATGTCGGGACAGGCGCTGGATTTCCGGGAATACCGATAAAGATCGCGTTCCCGCATATAGAAATAGTCCTGCTTGATTCGCTGAATAAAAGACTGAAATTTCTTGATGATGTGATCCGGGAGCTGGATCTGGAAGAAATAAGGACACTGCACGGCAGGGCAGAAGATTACGCAAAAAAAGCAGAATACAGGGAAAAATTCGATCTGTGCGTGTCCAGGGCAGTGGCAAATCTTTCCACACTTAGCGAGTATTGTCTCCCGTTTGTAAAAAAAGGCGGTTCATTTGTTTCTTATAAAAGCGGTGAAGCGGATGAGGAGATAAAAACGTCAGAAAACGCGGTCAACATACTCGGAGGGAAAATAGAAAAGATAGAAAAATTTATGCTGCCGGATACAGATATCGGGCGGGCACTCGTACAGATCGATAAGGTAAAGAATACGCCGGGAAGATATCCGAGAAAAGCAGGAGTGCCGGCGAAAGAACCGCTTTAAGCTGTATTTGTGGGGGAGCCATCAGTGGTGTAAACGGTCCGAAAACAGTGAAGCGCAGGTGTCGAGGGTGTATTCAGCGCGGGGATATGGGCGACTTCGGCTCCGGGGCTCCGGGGCAGCAAAAACTAAGAAATCCGGGATTATGCTAAAAACAGAGATCAGCAGGGAGCAACTCGGCGTTGCCTCAGACAAGCCCCCTGCTGATCTCAACGCATAGTCCCGGATTTCAAGTTTTTGCAAGAATACAACAAGAGAGGCACAGATCGCTGTGCCAAATCGAACGGCTAACTCCCTCCCGGAAGTCCAGCCTGATCTTCCGGGAGTTTTAAATTTCTGTTTCTCCGCTGAAGCTCCCCTTTCATCCAACTTTCGAAATCCTGCATTTGTCCGCGGGGACCTTC
>ERZ1643246.835-NODE-835-length-36852-cov-6.032204_pt1 | contig 36852 bp, 35 predicted proteins | sample MGYA00579265_ERZ1643246 | MGnify/ENA primary metagenome ERZ1643246 (study PRJEB29033, sample SAMEA4952261) | chicken gut metagenome | biome: Broiler Chicken; feature: Gastrointestinal Tract; material: Caecum | place: Ireland | collected 2018 | study: Broiler...
AATATAGAAATACTTTTCGAGAGAATTGATATTAATAAAAATAGATAATAATAAAAGCAAAACAGTATAAGCAAAAACTGATTTTGCTTTTGTTTTTTATCTGAAAAAGAAAGGTCTTGTTTTAAGTGAATAATATATTAAATAATGAAAACAAAGATGAAGTAAAGGAAGTACTAAAAAAAGTAATAGATATAGGAATAGATTTTAAATGTCAAGAAAATTTTGCTCAAAATAAATTCAAAGAGGAACAAATACAAGAGATTTTAGAAACACCAATAGAAGGAGTTGAACTTGATAAGTTAGTAGAAAAATTTAAAGAAGAAATTTTACCATATTGTTCGAATTTTTCTACAACTAATTTTATGGGATTTCCCGATGCAGGAAATTCAATTGCAGGATTAAGTGGTGCAATTTTCACTGATTTACTTCAACAAAACTTAATAAATTCAAGTTTTTGTGCTCCTATTGCAACATTTATGGAGATAGCTGTAATTAAATGGCTAAGAGAAGTAATAGGCTATAATATTAAGCAGATAAAAAACATATATGATGTTGGGGGAATTATTACATATGGAGGTACTGGTAGTAATGCAACAGCAATGCTTTTAGCAAGAGAAAACCACAAAAAAAATACAATGAGCAATGGGGTAACAAACCCAAATGAATATAAAGTAATCATCCCAAAGGGAATAGGACACTATAGTATTAAAAGTAGTTGTATGTGGATAGGATGTGGAGATAATATTATAGAAGTACCAACAAATAATTTCAAATACGACTTAGAAAAATTAAGAAAAGTAATAAAGGAGAATAAGGGAAAAATAATGTGTGTTGTTGCATATGTGGGCGACAGCAGAACTATGTCGATTGAAAATTTGCAAGAGGTTTATGAAGTCGTTAAAAGTGAAGATAAAAATATCTGGTTACATGCTGATGCCTGTCATGGATTTTCACTTGCTTTTAGTGAAAAATTAAAAAATAAAATAAAAGGATTAGAGTTGTTTGATAGTATTTCAACAGATCCTCATAAAGTATTAATGATACCATATACATTAAGTACATTATTAATAAGAGAACCAGAAAAGTTAAAAATGATATCATCAACATCTGATTTAATAATGCAAGAACCATATGCATTTGGGCAAGTTACACCATTTATAGGTTCGAAAAGTTGGGTATCTCTAAAAGCATGGTTTGTATTGAAAAATTTAGGTGTAAAAGAAATAGGAAATATAATAGAACGAAGACATGAAATGGCGATTTTTTTAGGAGATGAAATAAACAAATCAAATGATTTTGTTCTGTTAAATGATATTAATATAAATTCTGTTGTATTTATGTATGTTGGTAATAAAAATAATATTAAATACGGTATTGACGAACTAAATAGTATAAACAAAAAAATAAAAGAAGTTATGGACAACGAGAAAATATTTTATTTGCATCAATTTTCAATACCTGATAATTTAGGAATTTTGAAAAAAGATACAATTGTTTATCCATTAAGGTATATGTCAGGAAATGATAATATACAGAAAAAAGATATAACAAAAATGCTTTCATATGTCAGAAAAAAAGCAGAAGAAATTGTAAATAAAATGAAATAGATGGAGGAAAATAATGTGAATAGTTTATGCTCAAAATTTAAGAATGAAATGTATAATGAATTTTTAAATTTGGATTTTGGAATAATAATATATGGTTCAAATATTTTAGATACTAATCAAAGTGATTTGGATGTATGCATTATTTGTGATAATATTTGTTCTGAAGATAAAGAAAAAATAATTAAAAAAGTTATACAGTTTCATCATGAAAACAATTTAAAAATTGATCAAGAAGTCCCATACGAAAGCAAATTAATATTATCATATAAAGATATAAAAGATGCAATTATCGACAATCCTTTTGTAAATAAAGGTATAGTTTCAATTAATCCAATTGTGAAAACAGAAGAGTTTCTTGCATCAAAAGAAATGAAAAAGAGACTTATATTAAATATACTTACAACCAAACATATATCAATTAATTGTAAAAAAATTATTAAGAAATATGAAGAAAAAGCTTGGGATCTTATACTCAATACAATTGTTGAATATGCAAGTTTGAATGATTTATCACCAGAAAACATACTAAAAAATCTTTATTGTGATGCTAAAACTGGGAATGAAGGTGAAATGTTCTTGGGATATAAAAACAATAATATTGAAAAGGAAAATCATCTAATAAAACAAATAAAGAAAGCATTAAATAGATATAAAAAGAAGAAAAAAGAAATAATTCTATGTAATAATTTAAATCCATATTTGCCTGATAAAAAAATGAGATTGAAATTGGCCTTAAGTGTAAAATTATTAAAAACTTATCCAACTGCAACATCAAATAAGGTAAATAGAGTAATATCAAATAAATTGAGTATCCCAATAGAAACGACAATTGTTACTAATGGTTCTACAGAAGCATTTGACTATTTATTAAGAATACCTAATATAAAAAAAGTTGGAATTTTTACTCCAACATTTTGGGGATATGAAAGTGCATGTAAAAGAAATAATTGTGACATAATAAAAATTCCGTTGAAAGATAACAGATATTATGAATATAACAAGATTGATGAATTAAGTAAAAATGTAGATATGATATTTTTATGTAATCCTAATAATCCTACATTAGATACTTTAAATAGAGAAAAATTGTTGAATATTATAAGAAAAAATCAAAATTGTCATTTTGTAATAGATGAAACTGAACTTGTATTTAATGCAGACTACTCTGAAAGAACATTAATTAATGAAACCATAAATAATATTAATTTGTCAGTTATTACATCAGTATCCAAATTTTTTGGAGTGCCAGGTCTAAGATGTGGTTTTATTATTACAAATGAAGTTAATACAAAAAAAATTAATAAAATTAGAATATTGTTTTCTATTAACATATTTTCTGAATTGTTTATGATAAATTATTTTAATAGATTTAATGATATAAAATTAATAAATAAAATTCAGAAAAATTTTAAATATCTTATTTCAAATTTAAATTCAAAATATATAACAGAAATAATAAATGAAAATACAGGATTCATTTTAATAAAATTTGAAGATTCAATTGATGTTAATGATTTAACGGAGTATCTTCAAACAAATGGGATTATAATTAGGAATATAAAAAAATCATATCCTAATTTTTTAGGAGAATGTATAAGAGTATCAGCAGGAAAAAGAAACGAGTTTAGTAAGTTAATTAAATATATTAATTTGTATATGAAAAATAAAATAGAGAGGAAGAATATAAATGTATAATATTGATAAAGAATTATTTATAAGAGAAGAATTAAATGGTATAACAGTTTATGATATAGTAAAGAATATTTATAAATTTTATGAAGGAGTTGAATTAAAAGAATATTTTTCAAAAAATGAAAAATTAGAAAAAAACAAATTTAACAAATTTTTAGAAGAAAATAAAAATGCAATATCATCAAATATAAAAGTTCAATACCCATTTAGAATAAATTGGTTGGTCTCAGATGTATGCAATTTAGATTGTATTTATTGTTGTGCTAATAATAAAATGAATCCAGCAAAGTTAAATGGAGAACTTTTAAAAGAAACAGCAAAACATATGTTGACATTATCACCACTAACAATAGGGTTAACTGGAGGAGAACCAATGCTATGTCCTGAAATTGGCTCTATAATTGATATATTGGATGGTAAATGTGCTATTGTTATAGATACAAATGGAACAATTTCTAATTTAGAAAAATATATTGATAAGATAAAAAATAGTAACACTACAGTTAGAATAACAATAGATAGTATGGATAATGATATTTCAAATAAAGTTAGACCTTACGATGAAAATCAAGTAAATAAAATAAAAAGAAATATTGAATTACTTAAACAAAATAATGTTAGAGTTAGTGTACATACGGTAGTTACAAAAATAAACTATGATTCAATAATTGAAATAGGAAGATATTTGCGTAAATATAAAATAGAAAAATGGCAACTTTATCCTGTGAATTATTCAGAAAAATGTAAAGATTTCTTTGACGAAATAAAGGTTTCTGATGAAGAACTAGAAAAACTTGAAAAAGAATTAAACCAAGAATTAGAAAATGAAATGTTAATAAGAGTTTATAAAAATCAAGTTGATTTTCGTGCAAAAGGGGTTATTTTTGCAAATTCTAAAGGAGAATTTTACACAGATACGATATTCAATGGTATAGAAATGATTGGAGAAAAAACAACATTACAAAAATTAATTGAACATACAAATGTAGAAAATCATATTAAAGACTATTTATTTAATTAGTAATATATATGAAAAGATAGGTTGTGAGGATATGTTAAAACAAGAAAAGATTTTTAATTTGCCAAGAATAGAAACCAAAAGATGTATTCTTAGAAAATTTACTAAAAATGATATTGATGATTTATATGAATATGCAAGTGATAATGAGGTTACACAATTTTTGTCGTGGGATACATATAAAAGTATTAATATGGCCGTAGATTATATTGAGAAAGTATTACTAAAGTATTCTAAAAATGAAATTGCACCATGGGGAATTGAATGGATAGAAAATTCTAAGCTGATTGGAAGCATTGATTTTGTAAAATATGATGAAAAAAATTTTTCTGCTGAAATTGGTTATGTACTTAACAAAAAGTATTGGAATAAAGGAATAATGACAGAAGTTTTGAAAGAAATAGTTGAGTTTGGATTTGATGAAATGAATTTAGTGAGAATTGAAACAAGACTTGATTCAATGAATGTAGCTTCTGAAAGGGTAATGCAAAAAAGTGGACTTAAATATGAGGGAACTCTAAGAAAGAAAGAATTTCTAAAAAACAAATTTATAGATGTAAAATATTATTCTATTTTAAAGGATGAGTATTATAAGTAAGAAAATCAATCTATATAAAGGAATACATTTAATGAAAACAAGAAGAGGACAGTGATTCTTACTATCCTTTTCTATTTTTTGAAATCTAGATAATTAGCTATTAATCAATTTTATTAAAAAGATTTATTAGCATATTTACAATGTTATTGCAAAGAAAAAATAGTATAAGGAAACAGAAAAAGGCTTATAAAGACAATTTATCTAATTTTTATTCAATTTGTTTTTCTGGATTAATAAGACCAATATATAAAATTTTCAAGAGTATCTATAAATTTATTTATATTTTTTTTAAATATATATTTACCTTTAACTAATTATTATATTTCTTGTTAAAATTTCGTTCTAATTCTTTAACTTTAATATTATAATCATTTTAAATTTGTTGAGTTTGTTTATTATAATATTTTAAAGAATTTTACAAATTTACTGAAGACAAAATTGATTATGAAGTATTAAAAAAGAATTATGATTATTTTTTTTAAGTATGATATGTACTAAAATAATTATATGTGCGTAAAGAATTGCAAAAAGGATAGTATAAAATATATTGGAACTATGTATGGATATTTTAGAAGACTTGATATTTTATGGAACCAGTTGAAAAAATTTAAAGAAAATGATGTAATTCAAATTATGAAACATCCGGGATTCTATTGGAAATTTGTTAACCATAAAACTATTTTTTCAAATAATGATAGAGTTAAAGAGTTTAAAGTTTTACAAGATTGGAAAGTAAAATTGAAAGAAAATAATGTAGAATGTTCAAATTATAAAAAGATAAAATGTATTTAAAAGTGGAAAATGGGAGAATAAACAAGCGTTTTTCTCCCATTTTCCTGTTCTCTTAACCAATCTTTGAAAAGAGAATTGATACGTCCTTCAAAGTGGTCTCAGGATTAATTGAAATATATCCCCAGTGAGGATTAGAAATTCCAAAGAAATTGTAAACCTTGTTAGATGAACTAGGGATAAAGGGTTCGTACAAGTTTGCGATATTTACGATCAAAGCGATGCAAGTTGCGGTGGTATTATAAAATGCTTTAGCATCTTGCTTTATTTGAATCCACGGTTGCTTTTCATCGTAGTACTTGTTAGAAAATCTAACAAGTTGCTGAATCTCTTGAATGGCACTTTTAAGTTCGGCTTTTTCAATAAGAGTAGAAACCTTTTTATAAGTTTCCTCAATGAGAGAAATTATGTCGGGGTCAATAGTACCTTGAGGAATAATGCCATCGAATTTTTTTACAATGAACGCAAGATTACGATTGACGAAGTTTCCGTATTCCCCTGCCAAACATTTGTTATGAAGCTGTTCAAGAATATCTGTCGTGAAGTTGGTATCTTTGAGTTCAGGAGCCTGATAAGTCAGACAATAGCGGATACTGTCAGAAGAATATTCTTTTAACAAATCTTTGACAGCAATTCCATTTCCCTTGCTCTTAGAAATTTTTTCGTTGGCAATGTTAAGAAATTGACTTGAAACAATGTGGTTAGGCAATTGATAATTTTCGTTTAAGGCAAGAAGTAATGCGGGGAAGATAATGGTGTGGAAAGGAATATTATCCTTTCCGTGAACATAGTAAGAATACAAATCGGTAGAATCTTTATAAAAGTCTTCCCAATTCAAGCCATGTTCAATGCAAAATTTTTTTCCTGCAGAAATATAGCCCAAAACAGCATCAATCCAAACATATACTTTTTTCGTTTCGAAGCCTTTAATTGGAATATCAATCCCCCAATTTAGCTCTCGAGTTATTGCTCGATCAACCAAACCTCCATTGGCAAGATATTTTTGGGATTCATTTATCGCACTCAAACGCCAAAGATGTTCATGGGCTTGAACATATTCCGCAATTTGATTCTGATAGTTGGACAATTTCCAAAAAAGATGTACATTGGACTTTTTAGACACAGGAGAACCACAATATTTACATTTCTTGTCAATAAGTTCATCTGCATCAAAAGTTGCAAGACAATCATCACATTGATCGCCTTTGGCATGACCTCCACAAATAGGACAAGTTCCTTCAATCTCTCTGTCGGACAAAAATTGCTGACAATGTTCACAGTAGCCCTGCAACTCACTTTTTTCATAGAATTCGCCTTTAGCATTTAGCTTAGAAATTGTATCTTGGACGAATTTTTTATGAAAACTATTATGAGTCAAAGTATATGAATCATATGAGAAATGCAGAGCTTTAAAACACTCCGAAAACTCTTTATGATAAGACAAAGCAATTTCTTCAGGAGAAATACCTTGCTCTTTGGCTCGAAGAGTAATGGGAGTTCCATGACAATCTGTGCCAGAAACATAGAGAACCGAAGCTCCTGTTTTGCGGTAGTATCTCGCAATAATATCACCGGGTAAAAGTGCTGCAATATGACCTAAGTGCAAAGAATTATTTGCATAAGGCCATGCACCTCCAATAAAGATCTTTTTACTCATGATGTTACAATACCTCCATTACTTATAGTTTATTGAGATGAAACAAGTTTGAACCTCCTTTTCAATTTTCAAAGAACATTTCAAAAAATCCAAAAATGGATATAATATATTATAACATGATATCTTTTAATAGTCAATATTATGTAAAATTAATCAAATATAAATTTGTATGTATGTCAATGATGTGAAACAAACTTTTATAAAAAAGTTGTAAATACTAAAAATAATGAAACAGAAACTGTCGATAGGACTAAAAGAAGTATTAGAATATATTATTTGAATTATTTGAAATATGTAAATGATAATGTAGGAAGACCAGTTTTAGCTGTAAATTCAGAATTCCATAATTGAATAAAGAAAAAACACTTGTAAAATCACTAAAATTATGTTAAATTATAATCATAGAATCAAACTATGAAATATAATTATAAATACAAGCTCGTATTCTTCGTAAACGGAAGCGTCAAACGAGCCATTTAAAAACAAGAAATTGCTGTAAAGCTTAGAAATACTGGGCTACAGCAATTTTTTCATTCTTAGAAAAAGTGTCTCAAATGAGCAAAAATGGGAGTTTTTTGTAGTAGATTACCAAAAAATTACCCAAGAAAATGTTAAGATATAATTATATCAAGACAAATATATTTGTTATTGAATAAAAATAAACTATAAATAATAAAATAGTATTTTATAAATAAATAGATGGGAGAGAAAATGGAAATAATATATGGAACAACAAACAAAAATAAAGTAGAATCAATGAAAAAGATATTAAAAGAAAATAATATTGATGTAAAAATATATACATTGGAGGATATTGGATTTAATGAAAAAATAATAGAAAACGGAAAAACATTCGAAGAAAATTCTATGATAAAAGCAAAAGCAATAAAAAGATATTGTAGTGAAAATAATGTCAGTGATAAAATAATATTAACAGATGATGCTGGATTATGTATAGAAAAATTAAATGGAGAACCAGGAGTATATTCAGCAAGATATGCTGGAGAAAATGCAACTCAAGAAATAATAATAAAAAAGGTATTATATAAAATGGAAAAATACCAAAAAGAAGAAGAAAGAAAATGTACATTTGTATGTGTATTAACAGCTATTCTTGTAAATGGAGAAACAATTGTAGCAAGAGGAGAATGTAGAGGAACAGTTGCTAAAACTCCAGGAAAGTTAGGAGGATTAACATATATACCAATTTTCATTCCAGAAGGATTTAAAGAGCCACTTAGTGAATTAGATAAAGAAACATATGAATCAACACACAATCATAGGGATTTAGCAGTAAAAAAATTAATAAATGAATTAAAAAATAAAAATATCATATAATATAGATAAATAGAAAAATAAATAAGCTAAGCATAATAATAGCTTAGTTTATTTATTTAAAATGTAAATACCTAAATTTAAATAGCTAGCAAAAAGACTCCAGAATAGATAAGGGAGCTGTAAAATAGCAGAAATTTTATTCTTTTTATAAAATTGTATAATCATAATAATTATTAAAACATCTAATAATAAAATCCATAAGAAAGAAAAAAGTCGTAAATTAAATGTAAAAAACAATATAGGCCAAATAAGATTAACTAATAATTGTAAATAATATATATTTTGAACTTCAGATGTGTTTAAATCTTTTTTTACAAGTAATCCATAAGAAATACCCATAAGAATATATAATATAGACCAAACTATAGGAAATATAAAACCTGGTGGTGATAAAAAAGGTTTGCTTAAATCAGAATAATCCATAGAACTAGAAATAATAAATCCAACTAAAGCACCAAGAATTAGTGGAAAAAGTATGTATTTAAATTTAGAAAAAAATTTACCCATCATTTAATCCTCCTAAATATAGTTTATTCAAAATAGTAAATTTTATTATTATTTTACTAAAATTTATTTGTATAAAAATCTATTTAAAATAAAATAATAAAAATATATAGAAATAAAAATAAATGGGAGGAAATATGAATTCATTTTGGTTAGAAAATATTAATAAAATTGAAGGAAGTGGCATTTTAGAAAATGATACAAACGCAGATGTATGTATAATAGGAGCAGGAATATGTGGACTAACAACCGCATATTACCTATGTAAAGAAGGATATAGAGTAATAGTAATAGATAAGGAAAATATTGCAAATGGAGTAACCGGACATACCACAGCAAAAATAACATCACAGCATGGTTTAATATATAGTTATTTATCAAAAGAATATGGAATTAATTTTGCAAAAAAATATTATGAAGCAAATGAACAAGCTATAAAAAATATTGAAGAAATCATACAAAAAAATAGTATAGAATGCGATTTTGAAAAGAAAAATAGTTATATATATACAGAAAAAGAAGAGGAACTAGATAAAATAAAAGAAGAAATTGAAGCTTTAAAAAATATAAGTCATTTAGAAAACTTTAAAGCAGAAAATATAGATTTACCATTTAAAACATTAGGTGGAGTAGAATTTAAAAATCAAGCAGAGTTCAATCCACTAAAGTATATAAAAGGATTGGTAAAATATATTTTAAATAAAAAAGGAAGAATATATGAAAATACATTATGTATAGATGTAAAAAAAGAAAATGAAGAATTTACAATTTTTACAGAAACAAATAAAATATATGCTAAATGTGTAGTTATAGCAACACAATATCCATTTATTAAAATACCAGGATTATACTTTTTAAAGATGTATCAAGCATCATCATATGTTATAGGAGTACAAACAAATGAAAAATTACCAGAAGGAATGTATATAAACGTAGAAGAACCAAAATTATCATTTAGAACAGCAATAGATAAAGAAAAGAATAAAATATTATTAATAGGAGGAGCAGGGCATAAAACAGGCAAAAAAATAACATATGAAGAAACATATGGAATATTGGAAAAAAGAGCAAAGGAACTATATAAAGATGCAAAAATAAAATACAAATGGTCTACAAGAGACGCAATAACACTAGATAAGATACCATATATAGGCGAACTTTCTTCAATATATGAAAATATGTATGTAGCAACAGGATTTAATAAATGGGGAATGACAAGTTCAAATGTAGCAGCAAATATAATTGTAGAAAAAATAAAAGGTAATGGAAGCATATATGATGAAATATTTAAAGCACGAAGATTTAAACCTATAGAAAATAAAGGTGAAGTCAAAAATATGATAGTAGATAGTGTAAAAGGGATTATAGGAGATAGGATAAAAAGCGAGAAAATAGAAATAGATGAAATAAAAAATAATAGTGGAGGCATAGTAGATATAGATGGGGAAAAAGTAGGAATATATAAAAATGAGGAGGGGAAAATTTATAAAATAGATCCAGTATGTACACATTTAGGTTGTATATTAGAATGGAATGATGTAGATAAAACATGGGATTGTCCATGTCATGGTTCAAGATTCGATAAATATGGAAAAAATATATATGGACCAGCAATAAAAAATATAAAAGAAAAAATATAGAGGCTTATAGCCTCTATAAAATTAAATAGTAGCATGATGAATATGTCTTCTTTGATTTTCCTCTTCTGCAGGAAGCATATAATCAACAATAGCATAGACTAAAGCACCAAGTAAAGCAGAAATCCAAGAAATAGAATATCCAGTAACAATATATTGAACAATATATAAAGTAATCGCACAAAGAACAAAACCTATAATACATTTAATAATTGGATGAGTAAATAGACTAGTAAAAGTACTAATTAGAAAATCAAAAACAGTTAAAATTAAAACAGCAGTGGCAATCACCCATATACTACTAACAGAAAAACCTGGTGTAAAAAAAGCAGTAATACTTAGAATAATAATAGCAGTAATAAGCCTTCCAAAAAATTGTGATAATTTATTTCTTTTCATATATAACCTCCTAAATAATTATTAATTTAATTATTTCCAAAATAAAAAATAAATATTCATAAAAAAAACGGAAATAATATAAAAAGAGGAGAAAATAAAAAATGTTAATAAATTTTGTAAGGTCAATACTTATTTATTTAATAGTATTAATAGTAATGAGATTAATGGGAAAAAGAGAAATTGGGCAACTTCAACCATTTGAATTAGTAATATCGATAATGATAGCAGACTTAGCATCAATTCCTATGACAAATACAGGAGTGCCAATATTTAATGGAATAATACCAATCTTAGGATTACTTGCTATGCATTTATTAATAACAGTATTAAATATGAAATCAGTAAATATAAGAAAAATAACATGTGGAAAACCCAAAATATTAGTATATAGAGGAAAAATAGATGAAGAAGCACTAAAAAAAGAAAGATTTACTGTAAGTGAATTACAAGAAAGATTAAGAGGAAAAGAAATATTTAATTTGGGAGATGTAGAATTTGCAATATTAGAAACAAATGGAGAAATATCGGTAATTCAAAAACCAAATAAAAGAAATACAATTCCAGAAGACTTTAATATAATGCCGGAATATGAAGGAATGCCTTACGATTTAATAGTGGACGGAAAAATAATGTATGAAAATTTAAAGAAAATAGGAAAAAATGAAAAATGGCTAGAAAATCAAATAAAAAAATTCAATACAAAATCACAAGATGTATTAATAGCAACAATAGATGGTAAAGGAAATTTCTTTTGCCAAGAAAAACAAAAAAGCAGAAAGTAGAAAACAGAAAATTAAATGAGAAAGTAAATAATAAAAGAAAATAAAAAAATAAATTTTAATTAGAATTAAGAAACAAAAAGGAGGGAATAAGGACTAAAATGAAAAAAGAAGCTATAATTACAATAGTAATTATTGTGGTGATTTTTTTAGCAGAATATACAACAAAGAATTATACAAAACAAGTATTTTCAAAAGTAGAAAATGAACTAAATTTGCTAAAAGAAGAAATTTTAGATGATAAAAATGCTAATAATAAAGAATATCTGATAAAACGAACAGAAAGTATAAAAGAAGATTGGGAAAAGGATAATGAATTATTATCATATTATTTAGAACATGATGAACTAGAAAAAGTAAATACACAAATAGTATTAATAAAAGGATATCTAGAATCAGACACAATGCAAGACTCAATTCCAGATTTAGAAGAATGCATATTTATATTAAAACATATACAAGACAAAGAAGCATTTAATTTAAAAAATATTTTTTAATAAACCAAAATTCAACCAAAGGGGACGGTCTTTTTTGGTTGAAGTAACTCTATTAAATATTCATAAATTAATAAAAATACAAGTAGTATAAAAAACACTTGTATTTTTATTATTTTTTTTTCAACCAAAAAAGACCGTCCCCCTTGGTTGAATTTATATTAGATTTAATTTTTTCATTTCTTTTTCTATAATAGATTTATTTTTATCAGATAATTCTACTAAAGGAAGTCTAGGTTTTCCAAAATCAAAGCCCATTAATTTTAATGCATATTTTACTGGTATTGGATTTACTTCTGAAAATAGATTATTGATTAGGCTTAAGCTTTTTAGCTGCATATCTAGAGCTTTTCTAGTATTTCCGTTTAAATAATTTATGCACATTTCATGAGTAAATTTAGGCATAATATTTGATAATACTGAAATAACACCAATACCTCCTAATGATAGAATAGGGATTATTTGGTCATCATTTCCAGAATATATTTCTAAATTATCTTTACATAGTTCTTTTATTTTTGCAACCTGTGATATATTTCCGCTAGCTTCTTTTACTGCTACTATATTTTCTATTTTTGACAATTCTAGAAATGTCTCTGGAAGTATATTTACTCCTGTTCTGCTTGGTACATTATATACGATAATAGGAAGTGAAGTTGATTTTGCAATTTCTTTATAATGTTCAACTAGACCAGCCTGAGTTGTTTTATTGTAGTATGGTGTAACTATTAAAGAACCATCGGCTCCAATTTCTTCTGCATATTTAGTCATAGCTATTGCTTGCATTGTATTATTAGAACCTGTACCAGCTATAACAGGTATTCTTTTTCTTACAATATCTACCACGAATTTTATCGTATCTTTTTTTTCTTTTTCAGCCATTGTAGAAGATTCACCTGTTGTTCCACATACAATGAGTGCATCGACACCATTTGATATTTGTTCTTCAATCATTTCCTCAAATACTTCAAAATTGACTCCTGAATCATTAAAAGGAGTTGCAAGGGCTGTACCACATCCTTTAAATATAATAGGTTTCATAATATAAAATCCTTTCTTTACAAATATTAAAATAAAATGTGAATATAAATTATTATATTTCATTGTTTAATTAATGCATATTTGTAAAATTAACTTTACTATATCATATTATATTGACTTTATCAATTAATTAGACTATAATTTAAATGAAAAATAAAAAAATAAAAATGAAACTAAAAATTAAGATTATGATTATGATTATGATTAAAATAGAAATAAAAATAAAAAATACAATTGAAAAAATTAAATTATTATATTTTTTATAGAATAAATATAAGAATGTATGATAAATTATATGAATATAAGAAGGTCAAAACTAATGAAATATGTTGAATTAAGTAAAAAAGAAAATAAGGAAATATACAATATATTAAAGTCAAATGAAGATGGGTTAAGTCAAACAGAAGTATATAATAGATTAAGAAAGAATGGCCCTAATATTGCAAATATTGAAAAAAAGAGGGGACCTATATATTTTTTATTAGATTCTTTTAAGGATAAGTTTATTTTTATATTACTTATACTTGCAGTTATAGATTTATTAAATAATGATATTATTGGTACTGCTATAATTTTAGGCTTAGGCGTTCTTAGTGCTTTAATTAGTTTTGCTCAAAATTATTCTACATATAAATTTAATGAAAGACTTAAATCTAAATTAAAGAATAAAGCGACTGTGGTAAGAAGCGGAAAAGAAAATATTGTTATTAATTCTGAAAATATTGTTGTTGGAGATATTGTTATTCTTTCTGCAGGTTCTATAGTTCCTGCTGATATGATTCTTTTAGAGACTAAAGATTTATTTGTGAATCAGTCTATTTTTACAGGGGAAAGTGTTCCTATTGAAAAGAGAGCAGATATTAAGAATAGTGATGAAAAAGATTTATTTAATATACCTAATATTTGTTTAATGGGTTCAAATATTATTAGTGGTAATGCTAAAGGAATTGTTATTAGTACAGGTTTAAATACTTATCTTGGAAATATGAATAAAGAGTTAAGTAAAAAAAGATTACCCACTAATTATACAAAAGAGATGGATAGTATTACAAGACTTCTTATTCATGCAATGATAATTGTGTCAATTCTTGTTTTTGTTCTTTTTGGACTTATCAGAGGCAATTGGAGTGAGGCTTTTTTATTTGCTCTTTCTGTAGCTGTTGGTATAACGCCAAGTATGCTTCCTATGATAATAAATGTTAACTTAACTAAAGGTAGTAGAGTTCTTGAAAAGAAAAAGACTTTAGTTAAAAATATACAGTCTATTCAAAACCTAGGGACTATAGATATTTTATGCACTGATAAAACTGGTACTCTTACACAGGATAAGATTGTGCTTCAAAAATATATTGATGCTTATGGTAATGAAGATTTATCTATTTTAAATTATGCATATTTAAATAGTTATTATGGTACAGGTATAAAGAATATTGTTGATAGGGCTATTATTTCTTATGGAAAAGAGCATAATGTAGATATTTCTAATTATGAAAAGATTGATGAAATACCATTTGACTATGTTAGAAAAAGAATGAGCGTAGTTGTTAAAAAGGAAAATCATATTTTAATTACTAAGGGAGCTTTAGAAGAGGTTCTAAAAATCTGTACAAAGGTAAAGATTGACGATGAAGTAAAGAAAATAAATGATGATTATATTAATGCAATAGAGAATAATGCAAAAATGCTTGCAAATAAAGGAATGCAAGTTATTGCTGTTGCAGAAAAAAGAGAATATCCAGGTATAAATGTATTTAATGAAAATGATGAAAAGGATATGACTTTTATAGGTTTGGTTGGATTTTTAGATCCTCCAAAGAAAGATGTAAAATCTACTATACTTAATCTTAAAAAATATGGTATTACTACTAAAGTAATAACTGGAGATAATCAATATGCAACTCAAAATATTTGTAATTTAGTAGGAATAGAAGGCGATTTATTATTAGGTAATGAAATTGATAATATGTCTGATGAAGTTCTTTATAAAAAAGTAGAAACTACTACTATTTTTGCAAGAATGAATCCTATGCAAAAAGAAAGAATAATACAAGCTCTTAGAAATAATGGACATGTAGTGGGATATATGGGTGATGGTGTAAATGATGCTCAATCTTTACACAGTGCAGATGTAGGAATATGTGTAAATACAGGAGCAGACATTGCAAAAGAATCTAGTGATATAATTTTGTTAGAGAAAAGTTTAAAAGTTATATTTGATGGAGTTTCAGAAGGTAGAAAAGTTTATGCTAATATTCAAAAATATATGAAATTGGCTATTAGTTCAGACTTTGGAGATGTTTTTAGTATTTTAATTGCAAGTATATTTTTGCCATTTTTACCCCTACTTCCAATACAAATGCTAATACAAGACTTCCTATTTCAATTTTCACAAATAGCTATTCCATATGATAAAGTTGATGAAGAGTATATATTAAAACCTAAAAAATGGAATACTAAGAATTTAGGTAAGTTTATGTTAGTTATGGGAATAACTAGTTCAATAATTGATGTAATAGCATTTCTGATTTTCTGGTTTATACTTGGATATAATTCAGTTCAGTATGAAGCATATTTCCAAACAGCATGGTTTGTAGAATGCCTAATCTCAGAAACATTAATTATACATTTTATCCGTACAGAGAAAATACCTTTTATACAGTCTAAAGCAAGTAATATACTTATGATAATGTCCACATTTACAATTATAGGAACAATTATTGTACCTATAATTCTTAGAAATATATCAGAATTCCATTTTGTTATATTACCGGCAAAATTTTATTTAATTGTGTTAGCATTAGTATTTGCATATGCAGTTATAACACAGTTTGTAAAGAAATTATATATTAAGAAATATCATGAATGGATATAAAGTATAAAAATATTAAAGTTTATAATACTTTAAAGAATATAAATTTAGTTCATTAAAGATAATGTGAAAAAAGTTATATACTTAAAAATAATATTTTTAATGGATAAATTTTTAAATCTAATTGATATTATAAATATTAATGTGATAAAATAAAAATATAATAGGAGGAGGAACTATGAAATTATTACAAAAGAGAAGTGTAAAAATAAATAACAAAGGAATTACTTTAATATCACTAGTTGTAACAATAATTATTTTATTAATTCTAGCAGGAGTGGCTTTAAAATTAACTTTGGGAGAAAATGGTATATTTAATAGAGCTCAAGATAGCACTGAACGATATGAAATAGCACAGATTTTAGAAAAAAATGGAATTGATAAAAGCAAATGTATATTATGATAACCAGGGAAAATTCAATAAAGATGATTTCTTTCAAGGACTAGTAGATGAAGGTATTGTAGGAAGTCTAGATGATATAAAAGATAATGGTAATGGAACATATACTATTGTTACAGAAGATGGATATATTTTTAATATAATTATAGATGAAAATGAAGAAAATATAGAGATAGAATATGTGGGTAAAGGTGAAGTTACAGGTATAAAAATTGTAGATATAAAAGTTATAAATAAAACAGAAAATAGTATAGAAATTGAAGTAGAAACTACAAATGGTGAAGGAGCTAAATATTCATATAGTTATAAAAAACAAGGAGATTCAGATTATACAAGTGTAGCTACTAATATAACTGATAATAGCTATAAGTTTAATAATTTACAAGCAAATGTTGAATATACTATTTTAGTACAAGCAGAAAAAGATGGAACTACAGTTACTAAGACAATAAATGTATCAACTAATAAATTACAAGAAGTTACTATTAGTTTTGGACAAACAAAGTGGGAAAATGGGAAAGCAAGTGTGACTGTAAGTGTTAAAGAACCTATAATGCAAGGTTATAGATTAGAATATAGAATTGGTGAAAATGGTAATTGGACAGAAATTTCAAGTGGTTCTGAAATTCCTAATCTTGAGTTAAATACTAATATATATGCTAGAGTAACAGATGGAATAAATGAAACTGAGTATGCAACTACAAAAATTGAAGATACAGTTAATCCAACAATTACTTTGAAAAAAGGTACAATAACAACTAATAGTATAGAAATAATAGTAGAAGCATCAGATAATGAATCAGGTTTAGCAACAAGTGGTACTTATGAATATTTTTTAGATGGAATATCAAAAAAAGTACAAGAAAGTAATACTTATATGTTTGAGGGATTAGCACAAGGCAAAGAATATACAATAAAAGTATCTGTTACAGATAAAGCGGGAAATGATAATGAAGCAGAAATAAAAGTAAAAACAGATAAAGTTTTAGCAACAAAGGTAAGTGAACTTATAGAAGGTGATTTTGTAAAATATCAGGATGCAAAAGGAAATGAAAAAACATATGCCGTTCTATATGATAATAGTTCAGGATATGAAGTGCAAATAGTAATGATGGATACAATAGAAGATGTAACATTAGGAGTAGATAATAATTTAGATGCAACAAAAGCAGCATATGAAGGTGCAATTCAAACATTATATGATAAAGCAAATGGATATTTAAATACAACATATGCAACATCAGCAAGATGTATAGGAAGTATTCCAAATTCACCATTATCAGGTTCAGGAACAACTAGTGAGTATCAAGATTGGATAGGAGGAACAATAACCAATAAAGACACAAATTATGAAAAAGATACAGAGCAAATGAAAAAATTAGGAATTATAGACATAGATAAAAATTATTGGTTATCATCAAGGTCTATATATTATGATACAAAAAGATTAAACATTGGAATGAATATAGTAGATACTACTGGATGGGTTAATGAGGCAGGTTCTTCAACAGGAACAATGTTTTCAATAGAAAGTTATGATGGAACAATGTATTCAAATACCATGGCAGCTACTAATGGATTAAGACCAGTATTTACATTAATATCAGATAAAGCAATAGTGCGGAGGAACAGGTGAAAAAGATAATCCATATATATTAGGATAAGTAATATAAAATATTAATATGATGTGAAAAATATATATTCACATCATACTTTTTCTACTAATTAGTCAAATTATAAAAATGTATTGAAATATAGGTACTTATTTGTTAGAATTTATTTGCCAAAAAGAATAAATAAAAGGAGGATTTATGGGACTTAAAGTTCAAAATGTAAGCAAAACATTTGGTAAAAAATTAGCAGTAGATAATATTTCATTTGAAATAGATAAACCAGGAGTATTTGGGCTCCTTGGTACAAATGGTGCAGGAAAGTCTACCACTATTAGAATGATATTAGGAATATTAAAAAAAGATGAAGGAAGCATTAGTTGGAATGGAAAAGAAGTTGAAAGAAAATATGTTAATTTTGGATATTTACCAGAAGAAAGAGGAATATATCCAAAAATAAAAATATGTGACCAACTTATTTATTTAGCTAAATTAAAAGGAATGAAGGAAAAAGAAGCAAAAGAGTCAATGGATTATTGGTTGAAAAAATTAGAAGTTGAAGAATATAAATACATGATAGCAGAAAAACTTTCTAAAGGTAATCAACAAAAGATACAGTTTATAACATCTGTAATTCACAATCCAGAACTTTTAGTAATAGATGAACCTTTTAGTGGTTTAGATCCAGTAAATACAGAACTTCTTAAAAATGCAATAATAGAACTTGTATCTAAAGGTACATATATAATAATGTCAAGCCATCAGATGGCATCTATAGAAGAATTTTGCCAGGATATTTTAATATTAAATAGAGGAAAAACTGTTTTAAAAGGAAATTTAAAATCAATAAAAGAAGGATATAAAGCAAATAGAGTAGAGTTAATAACTAAAAAAGACGTAAGTAATTATATAAATAAAAATGGACTAAAAATATTAAAGCAAATGGATAACCAATATGAAATAGAAATAAGAGAAGAAAAAGAGGCTCAAAAATTGCTAAAAGATTTAATTGAAAATAATGTAGAAATTGAAAAAATAGAAGTAAAAAAACCAAGCCTAAATGATATATTTATAGAAAAGGTAGGTGATAAATAATGAAAAGTTTATTTACTGTAATATCATTTACAATAAAAGATATGGTAAAGAGAAAATCTTTTATAATATCAAATATAATTATTCTTCTAATCATTGTTATAGGTTTTAATGTACCAAGATTTTTAAATAGTAATGAAAGTATTTCTATGCAAAAAATAACTATTTTAGATAATGAAAATGTATTAGGAGAAACATTGAACTCTTTAAAAGAAAACTTTAAAGAAGTTGGATATGATGTAGAAATAGATATAAAAACTACAAAAGATGAGATAAAAGAAAAGGTTGAAAAAGAAGAAATTGAATCAGCATTAGTAATTACTGAAAATGAAAATGGAATTCATTATGAATATATAATAAATGGAATGGGATTAAATACTACAGCTCCTACAGAGATTATAAATACAATATCACTTGCATATCAGAATCAAAAATTAAGCCAGTGGGGAATTTCACCAGATAAACTTCAAATGATATCAAATACAGATAATATTGAAATTACAGCAACATCATCAGATGAAACATCTGGAAATATATTTATAATGATGATACTTTCTGTAGTATTATTTTATGCAATATATTTTTATGCATATCAAGTATCAACAGCAATTACAGTAGAAAAAACTTCAAGAATAATAGAAACTTTAGTAACATCAACTAGTCCAAGAATTATAGTATTAGGAAAGACTATAGGTATAGGAATTGTAGGAATATGCCAGACACTTGTAACAATAGCTGTAGCAATTATTTGTGCTAAAGTATTTTTACCATCAGATACAATTAATCTAATACTTGAAATGACAAACTTAAGTCCAGTAGTAATAGTAGTAATTGCTATATACTATTTATTAGGTTATTCACTATATGCAATGCTGTATGCACTAACAGGCTCTACAGTATCAAAACCAGAAGAAGTACAATCTGTAAATGGACCAATAGCAATACTTGCAGTAATAGGATTTTATTTATCATACTTTACTATGATGAATCCAACAAGTAGCTTAAATGAAATAGCAGCATTAGTTCCAATATCATCACCATTTTGTATGCCTTTTAGAGTAATGATGGGACTATCAAGCATTAATGAAATAATTTTGTCAGTACTAATACTTATTATAACAATATTATTAGTAGCTCATATATCAATAAAAATATATTCATCTGCAATTTTAAATTATGGAGAAAAGATAAGCTTAAAGAAAATGTTTAAAATGTATAAAAGTAAAGATTAATATAAATAATAAAAATTGAAAGGAGAATAAAAATGAAATATTTTTTTACATCTGAAAGTGTAACAGAAGGACATCCTGATAAGCTATGTGACTATATCTCAGATAGCATTTTAGATGAGTGTTTAAAACAAGATAGTAATTCAAGAGTAGCAGCAGAAGTTTTAGCAAGCAAAGGTGAAGTTTATGTTACAGGAGAGATTACAAGTAAGGCAAATATTGATATAGATAATATTGTAAGAAAGTGTATTAAAAATGTAGGATATGGTGATGAAAAAATTGATATTGACTATAAAACATGTAAAGTAAATGTAAATATATCAAAACAATCGTCAGATATTGCTTTAGGAGTAGATAAAGATGGAGCAGGTGACCAAGGTATTATGTTTGGATATGCATGTGATGAAACAGAAGAATATATGCCTATGCCAATAATCTTGGCACATAAACTTTCAAAAAGATTAACATATGTTAGAAAAGAAAACATAATAACAAATTTAAGACCAGATGGTAAAGTGCAGGTAACTGTAGAATATGATGATAATAAAATAAAAAGAATTGATGCAATTGTAGTATCAAGCCAGCATGATGAATGTAAAAATGTAGATGTATTAAGAGATGAAATAAAAAAAGAAGTTATAGAAAAAACAATACCAAAATATTTATTAGATGAAAAAACAAACTATTATATAAACCCTACTGGAAAATTTATTATAGGAGGACCACTAGGAGATGCAGGGCTTACTGGTAGAAAAATAATAGTAGATACTTATGGCGGAATGGCAAGACACGGAGGAGGAGCCTTTTCAGGAAAAGATCCTAGTAAAGTTGATAGAAGTGCTGCATATATGGCAAGATTTTTAGCTAAAAATATAGTTGCAAATGGGTATGCTAAAAAATGCGAACTTCAGCTATCTTATGCTATAGGAATAAAAGAGCCAATTTCAGTATTTATAGATACATTTGGAACAGAAACAATACCTAAAGAAAAAATATTAGAAAAAATAAAACATTTTAACTTAACACCAAAAGGAATAATAGATTATTTAGAATTATGTAGACCTATTTATACACAAACTACTAATTATGGACACTTTGGAAAAGAAAATATGACTTGGGAAAAAATAATAAAATTATAAATATAAGGTATAATAATTAATATAGATATAAGAATAATAATCTATATAAAAAAATAATAAAATAGAAATAAAGAAGGAAATAATAATATGATAGCTTTGGTAACAGGAGCATCTTCTGGAATAGGAAGAGATATTGCAAGAGAACTTGCAAAAAGAAAATACAATTTAATAATAGTTGCTAGAAATGAAGAGTCTTTAAAAGAACTAAAAAAAGAGTTAGAAGATATATACAGTGTAGAAGTTGATATAAGAGTATTAGACTTAATAGATAGAGAAGGATGTAAAAAATTATATAATGATGTAAAAGGAAAGTATGGAACATTAGATGTATTAGTAAATGATGCTGGATTTGGGACCTGCGGAGATTTTACAAAAACAAGTTTAGAAAAAGAACTTGGAATAATAGATACAAATATTGTAGCACTTCACATATTAACAAAACTTTGCTTAATAGATATGGAAAAAGAAAATAAAGGATATATAATGAATGTAGCCTCAATTGCAGGATTTATGCCCGGACCTCTAATGACAACATATTATGCAAGTAAATCATATGTAGTAAGATTAACACAAAGTATTATAGGTGAATTAAAAAGAAAAAAATCAAAAGTAAAAGTAAGCGTACTTTGTCCTGGACCTGTAAAAACAAACTTTCAGAAAGTAGCAGATGTAAAGTTTAATATTGTAGAAGCTAAAAGTGCAGATGTAGCAAGAATTGGAATAAGGAAAATGCTTAAAGGTAAAAAAGTAATATTTACACAATTTCATATAAAGTTAACTAGGATATTTTCAAAAATATTACCAGATAGTTTTATGGGATTTTGTTGCTATTTTATACAGAAAAGAAAAATACAGTAACCGTAATAAATAAACTATATAACATAAATTATTTGATAAAAGAATAAAAAAGAATTTTAAAAATCTTTAAAGAAAAAATCTATAGGTGTATCGAGTATAATTGAAAGAGCAATAAGTTCAAAATCTTTGACCTCTCTTTTATTATCCTCGATATTTTTTAAATCATTTTTAGAAAGAAAAACATTAAAAGTTTTTAGACTATTGCTAATATCATAATAAGACAATTTTTTACTTTTTCTTATTTTTTTTAAATGTTTACTGATAATATTAAAATTTTTATTTATCATAAAACCTCCTTATTATTTAAATGTTATACATTAAAATTATATGAATGCTGAATGCTCCAAAGTATCTCTTAAAATAATATTAGCTTTTTTATTAAAATAATCTAATTTTAAATAAGCATCTTTAAAAGATAGATTGGACATATCAAGTTTACTTAAATCTAACAATAATGAATATATATTTGTATTATATATGCTTTTAGTATTTGATAATAAATTATTATTGTTATTCATATTATTATCGTTATTGTTATTATTATTGTTGTTGTTTTTATTGTTATTTATATTATTATTCCTATTATAATTTCTATTATTATTATTATTTTTTTTATTATCATAATTATAATTATAATTTTTATTATTATAATAATTATTATTTATTGATATATTTTCTAAATCTATAATCTTTATATCCAGTTTATTTTTTACTAATATAGGAAGGTACTTTTCTAATGAATTAATATGAAAAGAACATTTTACAACCTCCTGATTTAAATTACTTAGCTTTAGATTTAAGATAGAAGATACTATTCTTGCATCATTTTCAAGTAATATATAAAATATACCAGATTTAAATAATAATATAGTAGAACTATCTAATTTTTTTATTGATAAATAAGCAGGATAAAGCTTGCTCATATTATTTCCTCCTTGGTAAAATTTAACATGAAACTATTATACAATATATATATAATTAATACAATAGTTTTGTCAAAAATTGTCAAAAAATGACTAAAAAATTTTTTCAACCAAAGGGGACGGTCTTTTTTGGTTGAAGCATACCTTGTAATGAAGTAATAAGAAGGGATACAGATGAGGAAAGATAAAATATAAAAAATAAAAAGATAAAAATAATAAGATGCTAATACAAATATGTAAATAAACAGTGATTTAATTATTGACTTTTTATTTTAGTTATATATAATTATAAATAATAAATAAATTAAGAAAAGAGAGATAAAAATGCTTAAAACCGTTGGGGCTGTATATATATATATATATATATCGTAAGATTTAATAAAGAAAAAAAGGAAAACGTAGATGAAGAAAATAAGGCTATGTATTTTAGGCGAACCTAAAATACATAGTTTTTTGATTTTTAAAGTATAAGAAAAGCATTAAGAGAGAAAATATACTAAAAGTAAATAGATAAAATGTTGAAATAATAAATGAATATTGATATAATCAAAAATAATTGCAAAAGAATACAGATGGAGGCGTAGGATAATATGAAAAAAATTTAAAAGGCATAAAAGGAATAACTATTGTATCATTAGTAATTACAATAATAATTCTTTTAATATTAGCAGGAGTTGCAATAAATTTAAGCATAGGAGAAAATGGAATATTTACAAGAGCACAATCAGCTGTAGAACAATATAAAGCCTCTCAGATATTAGAACAAATGGAAATAGTAAAATCACAAATAGCAATTGAAGATAATGGAAAGCAATATATAGATAAATTTTGGGATGAAATAATTAAAGAAGGAATTATAACAAGTAAAGATGATGTAATTAATAATGAGGATGGAAGTTATACAATTATTACTAATGATGGATATATATTTGATATAACGCAAAAAGAAGAAGGAGGAAAGTATTCATATAGCTATAAAAAAGAGGAACAAGAGGAATATATAGAAGCATCACATAATGTATCAGAGAATAGAAATGTATATAATAATTTAGAAGCAAATAAAATATATGATATAAAAGTAGAAGTACAGACAAGCCAAGGAAAAGCACAAAAGACCATAAAAGTATCTACAATAGAGATGCCAGTAGATTCTATAACTTTTGGAGATATAGTTTGGGAAAATGAAAAAGCAAAAGTAACAATAGATTCTTCTAATATTGAAGAGTTAACTTTAGAATATAAGGTAAATGAAGATGGAAATTGGATAGAAATACAAAGTGGAGGTAGTATAGATAATTTAGAATTAGGAAATACAGTATATGCTAGATTAACTGATGGGATAAATGAAACAAAATATGCAAGTATAAGTATAAAAGATTTAATTAATCCTAAGATAACAAGCTTTACAGTAGAACAAATAGCACCTAAAGCAATTAGAGTAAAAGTTTCAGCTAGTGATAATGAAAGTGGATTGGCAATAAGTGAATCATTTAATTACTATATTGGTGATAAATTAAGTAATTCAAATGAAAATAGTAACTATATATATGAAAATCTTAGTGAAGAAACTAATTACACATTTAATGTAATAGTTAAGGATAAAGCAGGAAATGAAAGTAAGGCAGAAGTTTCTAGTAAAACTGTAAAATCACTATTATCTGTTACAAATGCTGTAAGTAGTAATACAGAAGTATTTGATAATAATGGAAATAAAATAAAAATTCCTAAAGGATTTAAAGTAGTAAATACTAATGATAATGTAAATAAAGGAATTGTAATAGAAGATGTAAATGCAGGAGATGAAATAAGCAAAGGAAATCAATATGTATGGGTTCCAATTGGAAAGATATATACTAATTTAAATGGAGAATATAAAGAAATCAATTTTGGAAGATATGAATTTAATAAAAATACAGGAGTAGCAATTTTAAGACAAGATGCAAAAGACTACAAAAATGGTGTTACAATAACTAATTGTCAAGAGCTAGTAAACAGCACATATGAAAATGTTGAAGCAAAGAATTTAGAAGACTTTATTACCAAGACACAAAATAATGGAGGATATTATATAGGTAGGTATGAAGCGGGAGATCCGGAAGCAACAGAACAAAGAAAATTTCCTTATGAGACTTCTAATCCAGGTGCAACTCCAGTTGTGCAAAAAGGCAAATGGATATATTCTTATGTAAATCAAAAAGATGCAGCAATGTTAGCTACTAATATGTATAGTAATAATACAAATGTACAAAGTGATTTAGTAAATAGTTATGCATGGGATACTGCAATAGTATTTATACAAACATTTAGTGGAGATAATAATTATTCTATACAAGGAGGAATACAAGATACTCAAGCAATGACAGGAAATGCACAAGATGAAAGTGGAAATTATGATTTGAGATGTAATATATATGATATGGCTGGAAATGGAGATGAGTGGTCAACAGAAACTAATTTAAGTGAAACAATGCCATGTGTTAGTAGAGGAGGATACTACTATGGAGCATTACCATACTTTGCAGCAGAAAGACATTCTGGAGGCTTAGAAACTAATGCATATGCCACTTTATGTTTTAGAACCATATTATACTTTTAGTAAAAGATAAATAAAAAGTTTAAAGAAATAAGAAGCTTGTATGATGCATATATCAGTATCTTACAAGCTTTTTAGTTATTGATATAATTGTGGTATGGCTTTATATTAATTTCAAAAATTATGTAGAAAAAATTATTAAAAATATAGATAAAATTGATAAAATACTGTATAATAAGGGGAGGTTAAATATGATAAGTTTATATCTGGATAATTGTTGCTATAATAGACCATTTGATGATTTAAGACAGGAAAGAATTAGAATATATACCATATTCAAAAGAGATAGAGAAAGAAGCACAAAGATTTAAAGAATTTAATATTCATTTTATGGATGCTTATCATATAGCATATGCAGAAATAAATAAATTAGATTACTTTATAACTGTAGATAAACAATTATTAAATGCATCAAAGAGAGCAAATTTAAATTTAAAGGTTATAAATCCTATAGAATTTATAATGGAGGTGATATAATGGCTGTAACAGTAAAAGACTTAGAAAAGATTAGACAGGATGGTCTTAAAGCATTAAGAGAAAAATTGGGACCAGTTGGTATGATAAAATTTATACAAATGTATAGCGATGGAGAAGGAGACTATACTAAGGAAAGAAGAAAAAAGTTAACTAATTTAGAAGAAGAGGATTTAAAAAAATATTTAAGAGAAGAATAGAATTAATTGATTATATAATATATATATCGTAATATTTAATAGAAAAAAGAAACATAGAGGAAAAAATAAAACTATGTATTTTAGACGAATCTAAAATATGTAGTTTTTTATATGCAAAAAATGTAAGTAGGATACAATATGAAAAATAACTTTAAAAAACAAAGAAATAAAAGGAACAACACTAGTAGCATTAGTTGTAACAATAATAATTCTATTAATCTTACCAGAAGTAGCAATAATATTAAGTTTTAGGGAAGAAGGAATATTTAAAAGAGCAGTAGAAAGCACAGAAAAGATGTCAGAAGCACAAGAAAAAGAAAGAATAGAATTAGCAGTAATAAATAGTAAAATAAACAATGTAGGAACATTAGAAATATCAGGAGAAAACTTAAAAAATACATTAGAAGAACAATCTAAGAATAAAGAAGAAATCACATTTATGGACAACAAATAGTAGGAGGAATAGTTGGAGTAAATAGAAAAAGTATAAAAAATTCCTATTCATTAATTGATAGTAGCAAAGATATATGTGGAGAAAATAATGGAACAATAGAAAATTGTGAATTAAAAACATCAGAAGAAATGAAAAAAATTACAGAAGAATTAGGAGAAGCATTTAAAGAAGATACAGAACTAATAAATAACGGATATCCAATATTAAGTTGGCAATAAATTAATATTAAAAGAATTCATTATTTAATTATTCTAGTTGACAATTAATAAAAAAATGATAAAATGTATATAAATAAAAAAGAGAGGAGGAGTAATAATTGCGTTATGTTATTACTCCTTAAATAATATATGAGGTGAATTTATGTCATATATAGAATTTAAGAATGTAGTAAAAGAATATAAAATGGGAGAAGTCACAATAAAAGCATTAGATAAAACTAATTTTTCAATAGAAAAAGGAGAATTAGTAGTTATAGTAGGACCTAGTGGAGCAGGAAAAACAACAGCACTTAATATATTAGGAGGAATGGATAGTGCAACATCTGGAGATGTAATTATAGATAATAAAAACATAACAAAATTAAAAAATAAAGAAATAATAAAATATAGAAGAGAAGATATTGGATTCGTATTTCAGTTCTATAACCTAGTTCAAAACCTAACAGCAATTGAAAATGTAGAACTTGCAGTTCAGATATGCAAAAAGCCATTAAATCCAAAAGAAATATTAAAAAAAGTAGGATTAGAAAAAAGAATGAATAACTTTCCATCACAACTATCAGGAGGAGAACAACAAAGAGTAGCAATAGCAAGAGCAATTGCAAAAAATCCAAAACTACTATTATGTGATGAACCAACAGGAGCATTAGACTACAAAACAGGAAAACAAATACTTCAGCTTTTACAAGATACATGTAGAAAAGAAAAAATGACAGTAATAATAATAACACATAATGCAGCATTAACGCCAATGGCAGATAGAGTAATACACTTTAAAAATGGAACAGCCTCAAATATAGAAACAAATGAAAATCCTATACCAATTTCAGAAATAGAATGGTAAAAAAGGTGATAAGATGAAAACCGCATTAATAAAAGATAGTTTAAAAGAAATCCAAAAAGGATTTAAAAGATTTATATCAATACTTCTAATAGTATTATTAGGAGTAGGATTTTTTGCTGGAATAAAAGCTACATCACCAGATATGAAAAAAACATTAGATGAATACTTTGATGAACAAAATGTTTATGACATATCTTTAATATCAACATTAGGACTAACAAATAATGATATAGAAGAAATAAAGAAAATAGATGATGTAGAAAATGCATTAGGAACATATCAAACAGATGCTATAGTAAACGTAGGAGAAGAAACAGTAGTTGTAAAATTAGAAACAATATTAAATGACATAAATAAATTAAAACTAGTAGAAGGGAAAATGCCTCAAAATTCTAACGAATGCGTAGTAGAAGAAAACTTTTTAATAGGAACAGATAAAAAAATAGGAGACAAGATAGAACTTCAAGTAGATAAAATAACAGATGATGAAGGAAATGAGAAAGAATTATTAAAAGAAAAAGAACTTACAATAGTAGGAACAGTAAAATCACCAATGTATATATCAAGAGATAGAGGAAGCACAAAACTAGGTTCAGGGAGTATAAACTACTATATGTATATCGACTATAGTAATATAAACACAGATATATTTACAAATGTATATATAACAGTAAAAAATGCAAAAGAAGAATTATGTTATGGAAATGACTATGAAGAAAAAATAGAAAAATGTAAAGACAATATAGAAAAAATATCAGAAGAAAGAAAACAAGCAAGATATGATGAACTATATAATGAAGCAAATAAAAAACTTCAAGATGCAAAAAAAGAATTTGAAGAACAAAAGCAAGACGCAGAAAAGCAAATACAAGATGCACAAAATGAGATAAATTCAGCAAAAGAAAAAATAGAAGATTCAAAACAAGAACTAGAAAATAGTAAAAGACAAGCAGATAATCAATTTACAAATGCACAAAATCAAATAGATAATGCAAAAAAAGAAATAGAAGAAAAAGAAAAAACATATTTAGAAACAAAAGAGCAAGCACAAAATGAAATAAATAGTAATGAAGAAAAATTAGAAAGTTTAAAACAAATACAAAATACATATAATAATGCAAAAGAATCATTAGAAACAATTAATAAAGAAATAGAAAAAATAAAAGAAGAAATAAGTAAACTAGATAACGATAAAGATAAAGAACAAATAGAAAAACTGCAAAAAGACCTTACAGAAAAAACAGCACAAGAAAGCAAACTACAAATAACTGTGCAGATGGTAGAAAAAAATTTAGAAGCACAAGGAATTACTAATATTAATGAAACTGTAACAAATAGCCAAAACCAGATAGAAAATGCAAAAAATGAACTTGTAAAAGCAGAAGAACAAATAGAACAGGCCAAAAAAGAAATAGAAAATAGTCAGCAAGAACTTACTAAAACCAAAAACAAAACATATAATCAAATAAAATCTGGGCAAGAAGAAATAGAAAAAGCAGAAAAAGAAATAAAAAATGGAGAAGACGAATTAGAAAAATCAAAAGAAGAATTTAATCAAAAAATATCAGATGCAGAAAAAAAGTTAGATGAAGCAGAAGACGAATTAAATAAAATAGAAAAGCCAGAATGGTATATATTAGATAGAGAGCAAAATGTAGGATACTTAAGTTATTTGCAAGACACAGATAGAGTATCAAATCTAGCACAAGTATTCCCAGTAGTATTCTTTATAGTAGCAGCATTAATAAGCCTAACATCAATGTCAAGAATGGTAGAAGAGCAAAGAATAGAAATAGGAACACTAAAAGCACTTGGATATAATAAAATTCAAATAGCAAGTAAATATCTAATATATGCAAGCATGTCAACAATAATAGGTGGAATAATAGGACTATTAATAGGATTTAGTATATTACCAAAAATAATAGCAGACATGTACGGAATGATGTATGAACTACCAGAAGTAATACTAGAATTCAATATTACCTATGCATTTGTAGGAATGATATCAGCAATGATATGTACAATAGGAGCAACAATATACTCATGTATAAAAGAACTATCACAAAAACCAGCAGTATTAATGAGACCAAAAGCACCAAAAATAGGAAAGAGAGTATTTTTAGAAAAAATACCATTTATATGGAAAAGACTAAACTTTACAAAAAAAGTAACAGCAAGAAATATATTTAGATATAAAAAAAGATTTCTAATGACAATAATAGGAGTAGGAGGATGCACTGCACTAATAATAGCAGGCTTTGGCCTAAGAGATGCTGTAACAGGAATGATACCATCACAATATGGAAAAATAAATCTATATGAAATGAATGTAAACTTAAAAGAAGAATACAAAAATGAAGAACTAGAAAACATAAATAATCAAATATTAGGATATGAAAACGTAGAAAACATATTAGATGTAAATGTACAATCAATAAAAATAGACAAAAATGATAATAATCAATCAATATCATTAATAGTACCAAAAGAAACAGAAAGATTAAATCAATTTATAATGTTACAAAAAAGAACCAATAATGATGAAAAATATGAATTAAATAACGAAGGAATAATAATAACAGAAAAATTAGCAAGACTATTAGACATAAAAATAGGAGACGAAATAAATATAATAAATTCAGATGATGTAGAAGCAAAAGTAAAAGTAAGTAATATAACAGAAAACTATATAATGCACTATGTATATATGTCACCAGAACTATATAATGAAATATTTAATACCAGAATAGGATATAATGTAATATATGCAAATACAAAAGAAATAGGAGAAGAACAAGAAAATATCTTAGGAGAAGAAATACTAAAAAACAATGAAAATATATCAGGAGTAGGATTTACATCAGTAACAAAAGATGCATTTAATGATGTAATGGAAACAATGAATTTAGTAGTATGGGTGCTAATAATAGCAGCAGGATTACTAGCATTTGTAGTATTATACAATTTATTAAATGCAAATATATCAGAAAGAATAAGAGAACTTGCAACAATAAAAGTACTAGGATTTTATGATAAAGAAGTATTTGAATATATATCAAGAGAAACAATAATATTAACAATAATAGGAACATTAGTTGGAGTAGGAACAGGGTACTTTCTAACACTATATATAATAAAAACATGTGAATTAGATATACTAATGTTCAATCCACAAATAACTGTATGGAGTTACTTATTTGGAATATTAATAACAATGTTATTCTCTATAATAGTAAATATAATAACATACTTTTCTCTAAAGAAAATAAACATGATAGAATCATTAAAAAGTGTAGAATAATAAAAGATAAGAAAAGAAATAAGTAGAAAATAAGTAAAAATGAGTAAAGAAAAAATGAAAAGTAAGTAAAAATAAACAAAAATGAATAAAGAAATAAGTAAAGAAAGAAAGCAAAAAAACAAGTAAAGAAACAAAATAATGATTATCTTTCTTTACTCATTTTTCTACTTATATATATATTAATATATATATAAATATATATAACATTTAAAAAACTCACTTTATTTCAAATTAAGAAGTTTGTAGGTAGAACAAATCTCACAATGATGACTACCAGAGCAAATGTGAACTCTATCTTTAAAAATAAGTTCAATAGTATCAATAAACTCATCTTTAGGAGAAATAAGGTGAATATTAATTCTTTGAGGAATCTTTCCAACTAAAGTATTAAGAGCATAATCATTTTGAGAAAATGAAATATCAGACAAATACTCAGAATCAAAATCCTCAAGAGGAATAATATTATTATCATCATCTAATAAAATAGACTCTTTATTCACATAAATCAAATTAACTGTAATAGGTTCAGGAATTTTAGAATCAACATAGAATTTAAGTAAAGAAACAAACTCTAAATATTCTTTATCCATAACAAACTTACTAACAGCACTCTCTAAAACCTCATCAATATAATCAGTATAATCTTTAATTCTAAAATTCACAAAACCATCAAGAACAATACACTTATGTTCTCTAATATAATTAAATACACTATCAGAAATAAGATAATTACCTAAGTCGCTCTTAATAAGAGAAAACTCATTCAAAATAGAAAGTTTATCCTTCTCATCAAAATAAAAATATTCACTAGAAATTAATCTCTTTAAAATTCTAGGTTTGTAAAAATAAACAATAGAATCAGACAAAGCATTAGATAAAAAATGATAAAAAGTATCAATATCATTACCCTTGTAATGTACAATTGTATTTAAATAATTTTTAAAATCATGTTTAGAATAATATATGTCTGGAATATTACAATTATTTAGCTTTTCAGATAAAAAAGACTGAATATTTGGATTATTATCTTTGATACAAATAGAAATCATAAAATCCTCCCCAAAGTAGTATCTACCATATAACATATATTATTCCAAAAAAATAATTTTGCTATTGAAAATATAGGCTAAATATAATATAATTTAAATCAATCAACCAAAATCAACCAAAGGGGACGGGCTTTTTTGGTTGAAAAAATAAAATAAAAAGTAATAATTAAAGGAGTTTTAGATGGAGAAAACAGAAATAGATGATGAAGTTATTGATGTATGGGTGACTAAAAGAAACGGAATGAATGAGAAGGTAAAAACATCAAAATTTAATTGGTGTGCTTTTTGGTTTGGAGGTTATTATTTTCTATATAGAAAAATGTATTTAATAGGAATACTAGATTTAATAATTTCTATTGTAGTAAGCTTTTTTTCTATAATATTTAGTTTTATGTATTCACATATATATTTACAATTTTTAGTATCATGGGTAATACCAATAGTAAATGGATTTATATTTTATCCACTATATAGGATGCATATAAAAAATACACTAAATAAAAATGTAAATCAAAACTTCAGTCCAATACAAGTAGCACAAAAAAAGGGAGGAGTTAACTCAGGAGCAGTTGGAATTGCAATTGGTGTTATGTTCTTTATATATATCATGCTATTTATTTTCTTAGTAAGTATGGCACTTGTAATATATAATATATTTGAAGGTGGAAGATATATTTATAATAATTTTGATAAAGACGAAATATATCAATATTTTGACTCATATATAGATAGACAAAAGCCAAAGGGATTAGAAGATTATGACTTTGATATTTAAGGAAAAAGTTATATAAAAATACATAAGACAAAATAAATGAAAATTAATACATAGTAAAAAATATAAAATGAAAAAGGAGAACGAAGTGTTAGAAGAACTAAAAAAAGAAGTAAAAAAGTTATATTCATTAGAAGAAAAATTAACAGATGATTTTGAAATTGATTATCCAACTAAATTATCTTTAGAAGTGCAAAAACAATATGAAAAAATATTTAATAAAGTATTAGAAATATGTAAAAAAGAAAAAATTAAAGACTATGAAGTTTTTGATAAAAAATATAATATATTTGAAGAAGGATTAGAAGATTTCATAGAAAATATAAAAGAATTTTTCATTATATATTCAGGAGATAGCAAAGATGATGCTAAAAAAGAATTAGATGTTTTTCAAAAGATTTTAAATCAATTTAATATTAATAAAAAAGAAAAACAAGATTTAAAGTTATATATTTTAAATGATACAAGATATATAGGAGATGAAAATAAAGCAGAAGAATTATTACAAGACTTTATAAAAAAATATCCAAAAAATGAAGAAGGATATAATACAAAATGCAATTGGGAACTTGAGAAGAAAAAGCTTGATATGGAAAAAGTAGTAGATATAATAATGGAATCAAAAGAAAATGAAGCATTAGTAGATGATGAAGATATTTACGAATCTGTTATAAACTACTATAAGAAAAAAGGAGATAAGAAAAAAGAAAAACAATTTAAACAAATGCTACAAGATATAAAAGAAAAGCAGTATTTTGATGAAGATATGTTTGATGAAAGTGATATATTTGAAGATGATTTTAGCTATGATGATGAAATAGATGGTGAAGAACTTGATGATTTAATAATAGAAGAAATAAGAGAAGTTGCAGATGATAAAGTTTCTAAAAATAAAACTTTTGAAGACTATATAAAAGGAATGAGCGATATAAAAAAGTTTAATTTTTTAGGACCACAAGCAGTATTTATGAAAGAAAATGAAAGAAATCAAGTAATAAATAATGTAAGTGAATATATTTCTAAAAATTATAAAACTATACTAAAAGAAAATCTAAAATATATGCCAAAAGATCTAATAGAATTTTTAAAAACAGTGCCAGATAGCGGAATAAAGGAAATAGGATTAAAAAATAAGTTTCCATCAGACATTGATGAAATAATGAAAAAATATACATTAAATATATTCTTAATCGCTTTTTGGCAATTAAAAGGTATGAAATTATTAATAGCTGTACCACTTATAAGTAATATAAAAAATGATTTAAAAGATAAAGATGTAAAAAAAGAAAATAAAAAATTTAATGAAATACTAAATTTAGTAAATGGAATTATTAATTTATATGGTGCGGTAAAAGCTAAAGAGATATATAATCTTGTATTAAAAATTTATGAAAAAGATGGAATAAACCAAGAAACGGATATTGAGTATTTTTCAAAACTTCTATTTATTATATGTAATTTATTAAATATTGCTAGTATAAAATTTAATGAAAAGGGAATAGAATATATTTACAATAATAGTTTAGATGAAAAAACGGCAAAAAGTATAATGAAGAAGCAAAGTGAAATCAAAGTACTTCCTAAAGAAGAGTATTTGAAATATAGTAAGGAAAATTTTTGGAAGGACTTTAATGGATATAAAAAGCTAAAAAGAGAATTAAATAGTAGAATGTTTGGAGAACAATTAATCCCTATAATTGATGGAGTATTAGCTATGTATGTACCAGAAAAACAAATAGGAAGTAAACGTTCAGATGAAATAATAAATAAATTATTTGAAGAAATGAAAAAAGCAAATAAAGAATTGGGAATCCCATTTGTAAATGAAAATAAATTAAAAGCATACTTTAAAGAAATAGATTTAGAAATACCTAAATGGAAATAATAAAGATAAACACAAAAGAAAGGAATAGAAAAATGCTTAAAACCCTTGATACTGTATATATATATATCGTAAGATTTAATAAAAAAGAAAAAGTAAACATAGAAGTAAAAAATAAAGCTATGTATTTTAGAAGAATGATATGCCCCCTGTCAAGTAGACAGGTTAAATATCTAAAAATAGTGTTTAGAAATGACTGTATATTTTGCAGTCATTTTTATGCACACCATTTTTCTTTGTACTTTTTAATACGTTTATTTTCAGGAATAGGATATTCTATTGGGGTCTCTAAAGATAGAGCCTCTGTTCTAACTTCTAATGGTGTCTTACAATGATATCTATCTTGTGGTCGTTCTTCCTTGTAAAATCTCATATAATCATTAATCGCAAAACGTAATGAATCTTCATCTGTAATATTATACATTTGATACATTTCTGTTTTTATGATTCCCCAAAATCCTTCTGTTGGACCATTATCAATGCAATGACCTACTCGTGACATTGATTGCTCCATTCCCTGATTTTTTAACATTGAATGAAATACTTTGCTAGTATATTGAAATCCTCTATCGCTGTGAAATATTGGTTTAGCATTGGGATTTAAAGCAATTGCTTTATTAAAAGTCTTAAATACTAATTGGTTATCATTTCGACAACTAATTTTGTAGGCAATAGGATATCTATCGTATAAATCTAGTATAGCACTTAAATAAAGTTTTTTCTTCTCTCCAGGAATCTTGAATTCTGTTACATCAGTAACCCATTTTTGATTTGGAGCTGTTGCATAAAAATCTCTTGTCAATTTATTGTCAGTTGTTTCTTCCGGTGTAACACAATTATATTTTTTCTTTTTCTTTCTAATTGCAGAATGAATATTTAGCATCTTCATAATTCTATGAACTCTTTTTGGTTTATAGTTTGTATGATTAAAATGGTTAATCCAAGATGTCATTCTACGATATCCTAAAATATGATTAAATTTTTCATCATACTCTTTAATAAGTTGTGCTAATTCTATATTTTCTTCTTCATATTTTGGAATCTTTCTATGTAGCCATTTGTAATATGCAGCTCTTGAAATTTCCAATTGGTTACACATCCATTCAATACTCCAATTATTTTTCTCATAAAAATATTTAACCGTTAGATACTTTGATTCATGTCGTGTTTTCCCCAACATCACTTCCTTTCGAATTCTTTTACTTTTTTTAATAATTCAACTACCATATCCTTTTCTTTTAATTGATGTTTTAATCTTAAATTTTCACGTTTTAACTTTTCTAATTCATCAACTTCATCATCTGTTTTATAATGTCCTCTTTTATCTAATAATCCGCTTTCACCATCTTTATTGTATTTTTTTACCCATGAATATACTTGATTATATGA
>ERZ1643246.837-NODE-837-length-36777-cov-37.007407_pt1 | contig 36777 bp, 31 predicted proteins | sample MGYA00579265_ERZ1643246 | MGnify/ENA primary metagenome ERZ1643246 (study PRJEB29033, sample SAMEA4952261) | chicken gut metagenome | biome: Broiler Chicken; feature: Gastrointestinal Tract; material: Caecum | place: Ireland | collected 2018 | study: Broiler...
CAGGTGACTGAGGGGTGCGGCACTTTGCCCGGCCTTTATCCCTGCGGGGCGGCAGTGCTCGCATCGTCCTGCCAGCCTTCCGGCTGCCGTCATGTTCACCGGCGGGCGTGAACGCCCGCCCTACAATCCGCCACAAAGGGGCGCCAGGAAAACAAACGTGTCGGCCGCCGCAAGGTTTGCGGGCCGATGAAAATCATCGGCCCCTACGCAGTGCGCCCCGGCGGCGCAAATGGGCTTTTCCGCCGTCCAAAGGCTCCCCCCCTTTTGAAAAAGGGCAGCCCACGGCAGCACAGCGCAATAACGGTTCCCGCTTCCCGGCGGCGGGCGCTGCCCCAAAGCCGGCTGTTTTACGCCTGCGCCCCAGCCGCGTCGCGGGCGGCCAGCATGGCGCACTCGGCCTCGATGACGCGGGCCAGTCCCTCCTCGATGGAGACCTGCGGCGTCCAGCCGTACAGCTCTTTGGCGTGGGTGTTGTCGCACAGCGAGAACTTGTTCACCTCGTGGTCCAAAATCTCCGGCCGGATGCCGTAGGCGCCGCCGTACAGCTCCGGGTACTTGGCCCAGTAGTGGCTGGTCTCGCAGTATTTGGCCGGGATGTCCTTGCCCATCAGGCGGCTGGCGGTGGCGTACAGCTCCCGCACCGAGTAGCTCTGGTTGCTGGAGACGTTCACCGCGTCGAAGCCGGGCCGGTCGGTAACACGCAGCGCCAGGTCGATCAGGTCGTCCACATAAATGTAGTCCCGCCGCTGGTTGCCGTCGGAGTGGAACTCCGGCACGCGGCCGTAGTACAGCTCCCGGATCATGTAGCCCACAAAGGGCGGCTGCTTGCGCAGGCAGTCGATGTGGGGGCCGTAGACGTTGGCAAACCGCAGGCAGGTGACGTTCATGCTGTAGGTCTCGGCAAAGCTGCGGCAGAACTGCTCGGCGCAGTATTTGGTGCTGGGGTAGATCAGCGTGGGGGCGTTGAACTTGTCCTCCACGGTGGGGAACTCGGTCTCGTTCTCGTACATGGCGTTGGTGGACGCCTGCACCAGATGCTTGACGCCGTGGCGGCGGCACAGCTCCAGAAGGTTGACAAGCCCCAGCGTGTTGACGCTGACCGCCTCCACCGGGTCGGACTGGCAGTCGGGCAGCGGCGCGATGCCGGCGATGTTGTACACCACGTCGAACCGCTCCTTCTCGAACAGTTCGGGCAGTTTTTCCCGGTCGCGGATGTCCATGCGCAGCACGTCGGGGCCGAAATCGTGGTCCTCAAAGCGCAGATTATCCAAATTGCCGTAGGAAAAATTGTCGATGCCGACGACGGTGTCGCCGCGCTTCCACAGCGCGTGGCAGAGCTGGCCGCCGATGAAACCGGCCGCGCCGGTGACGAGTACTTTCATGGGGATACCTCCAGTTACAAATGAGGAATTAGGGGGACGTGTGCGTCCGCGCACTCAAATCTTTTGGGGGCAGCGGGCGGCCGGCCAAAGGGACCGGCAGGCGGATGGTTGACGGGACGATGCCGGCATCGTCCCCTGTGGATGCGGTAGCAAACGACCGCCGAACCGCGGGGGTAAGGGCGCGGCCAGGCGCCGCACCCCTCCGCCCGCGCTACGGGCATCTCCCCTTGCAGGGGAGGCTTTGCGGCGGGCGTGAACGCCCGCCCTGCATTCTGCCGGGAACGGGTGCCGCAAAACCGGCCTTGTGTCTGCGGCAAAGTTTCCGGGCCGATGCTGGCATCGTCCCCTGTGGATGCGGCGGCAAACGCCCGCCAAACCGCAGGGGTAAGGGCGCGGCCAGGTGCCGCACCCCTCCGCCCGCACTGCGGGCACTTCCCCTTGCAGGGGAGGCTTTGCGGCGGGCGTGAACGCCCGCCCTGCCGCCGGCATCGCAGGGCCGCCCTTTACACGTTGGACGCTACCACCTGGTAGCCGTACTTTTCCACGGGCTTGGCGCGCATCTCGCGCGCGACAAACTTTTTGGGGCCGGCGACATACTGCCCGCACATGCGCAGCAGGCTGAGGGCAAAGCTGGTCAGTTTGGTGTTGGAGACCTGGTCCTCCTCCCGCCAGCTGATGGGGAAAAACAGCATCTTCTGCTTGTAGTGGCACTGGGCCAGGATCATGCAGTCGTTGAAATACTGGGTGTCGGGGAACTTGAGGTAGTAGCCGTTTTTCAGGCCGGCCACCTTGTACAGGTTCAGCCCGCTGCCCAGGTCGGTGATCTTGTGCAGCGTCACCAGGCTGAACAGCCAGTTAAATCCGTAATTGCCAAAAATGCGCAGCGCGCTGTAGCCTTTGATCTGGCTGCCCTTCATAAAGCGGCTGCCCAGGCAGCAGTCGTAGCTTTTGTATTCGCCGGAGGCGATCAGCGGGTACAGGTCGCGGGCGTCGCCCTGGTCGTCGCCGTGCAGCACCACCAGGTAGTCGTACCCGTGGCGGACGGCGTACTGGAACGCCACCTTGTGGCTGCCGCCCAGGCCGTAGTTTTCGTTGTTGCGCAACAGCCGCACCGGCGTGTTGGGGTGGGCGGCCATCCAGGCCAGCACCGCGGCCTCGGTGCCGTCGGTGGAGCGGTTGTTCACCACAATGGTCTCGGACACAAAGCCGGAGACCTTGGGGTCCAGCAGCTGGTCCAGCACCCGCGGCACCTGCTTTTCGCAGTTATAGGCAGGGATAAACAGTAAAAAGCGGTCCGGCATACGGCAAAACTCCCTTTGGGCGGCGCCCGATTTTTCACAGCTTTTTGTACCGTTGTTTTGTGCTTGTTTCGCGGTGCTATTATACCACATTTTACCGCGGCGGACAATCGTTCCCGCGTTTTACAGCGGCCGTTTCCCGCACTGCGCCCGCCTGCCGCAAAAAAGACCGGGCACCGCCCGGCGGTGCTCGGTCTGGAACGGCAAGATCCTGCTTAGAAATAGCTCTTGATCTGGAACTTGTCGCCCTGCTGTTTTTCCTCTACGATCAGTTTTTCGTGGTTGAAGTCAAACTTGACGGCGCGGCAGTCGTCGGTGTTGCGGGTCAGGCGCAGAAGCGTCTCCACCCGCTTTTCCTCCTCTTTGGTATAGAACAGGTAGCTGGCGCCCTCCCGCCTGGCGCGGCCGGTGCGGCCGATGCGGTGGGTGTAGTGCTCGTTGTCCTCCGGCACGTCGTAGTTGATGACGGCGTCCACATCGGACACGTCGATGCCGCGGGCCGCCACGTCGGTGGCCACCAGCACCGCGATCTCGCCGGCCTTGAACCGCCCCATGATGCGGTTGCGCTCGGCCTGGGACAGGTCGCCGTGCAGGCAGTCCACGTTAAAGTTCAGCCGGGCCAGCTGGTTGGCCAGCATGGCGGTGTTGTACTTGGTGTTGCAGAACACCATCACCCGCTGGTAGCCCTTGCTGATGATGATCTGCGCCAGGTCGGCCAGCTTGTCCCGGCCGGTGGTCAGCAGCTTGAACTGGTCGATCTTGGGCATGCTTTCCAGCATGGGCTGCACGTCCACCTCGGCGGCGTTTTTCTGGTACAGCCAGCCGATGTCCAGCACCTCGCGGCTGATGGTGGCCGAGAACATCGACAGCGACCTGCGGTTCTTCATCATGTCGATGATGTGGCGCACGTCCTTGTAAAAGCCCATGTTCAGCATCTCGTCGGCCTCGTCCAGCACGACGGTCTCGACGCCGGACAGGTCGATGGCGTGGTGGCGGTAGTGGTCCATCAGGCGGCCGGGGGTGGCCACCACGATCTGGCAGCCGGCTTTCAGCTGCTTCTGCTGCTTTTCCAGCCCGGCGCCGCCGTAGACGCAGACGATGCGCACGCCCTGCATATACTGGGCCAGCGCCTCCAGGTCGGCAGCGATCTGCTGGGCCAGCTCCCGCGTGGGGCTGAGGATGACGGCCTGGGGCTTTTGGCGGGTCACATCGACGGCGGACAGGATGGGGATGCCGAAGGCCACCGTCTTTCCGGTGCCGGTGGGGGCCTTGGCGATCATGTCGTGGCCGTCCAGCATCAGGGGGATGGCCTTCTGCTGGATCTCGGTCATCTCGGTAAAGCCCATGGCCTGGGTGGCGCGGATCAGTTCCGGCCGGATGGAAAGTTCTGAAAACTGCATAGGGGATCGATCTGCCTTTCTGTTTCGGGCGGCGGGGATGCGCCGGGGCCGCCGCTTCGATTTCCTGTTTCTGCGTAGATTTGTCGATCTGGCAATAGTATACCAGTAATTGCGCGGCGGGGCAAGGTTTGGCGGAGTGTGCACAGGGGAGCGTTGCCGCACGGGTATGCCAAAGCGCCGGTTTTGCGGGGCGGCACTGGCATCCTTCACAATGCGGTCCGCCAAATTTTGGCAAAACTGCGCGATTTGTTCATGTTATAATAATAGGTATCAAGCAGCGCCGCCCGCCTGCATGCTGCGGGCCGCGGCGCCGGCGCAAAATAGACACGCCGCCCCGGCTACAGCCGCAGGGCGGCAAGGAGGAAGATACTATGCCGAAAGCCGCCCAGACCGTGATCCGCGAGGGAGCCTATTACACCATCGCCGCCGCCAACGGCCGCGTGCTGGAGGTAGCGGATTTCAACACCGAAAACGGCGCCCAGGTGCGCCTGTGGAGTTACGAGGGCCAGCCCTGGCAGCAGTGGACCTTTGAGGAAGCTGCCGACGGCCAGTACCGCATCCGCAACCGCTTTACCGGCAAGGTGATGGACCTGGCCATGGGCGGCGTGTCCAACGGCACCTGGGTCCACCAGTGGCAGGCCACCACCGGCGCCAGCCAGCGGTGGCAGCTGGTGCCGGCGTCCGGCGGCAAGGTCAAGCTGAAAAACGCGCTGGCCGACAAGGTCATCGACCTGGCGGGCATGCGCATGGACAACGGCGCCCAGGCCCAGATCTGGCAGGACGTGCTGGGCGAAAACCAGCTGTGGCGGCTGGACCCGGTGCCCGACAAGCTGCTGAACAAGGACACGCCCGCCCCCGCGCCCAGGGCCGCCGCCCCCAAGCGCACCCGCACCCAGACGGGCAGCAAGGGCGCCGCCAAAAAGAGCGGCGGCAAGGGCGGGCGCCGCAGCAGCCGCTGACGTCCCAGGGGTTCTTCCCCTGCCCGCCGTCCTATCGCTTTCCGCCGCCGGCCCGGATTTTTGGGCCGGCGGCTTTTTTGCCGCGGCGCAGCGGGCTGCGGAAAAAGGAGCGGGTTTCCGTGAATCCCCACAAAATCGATAGGAAAGAAAGGCCGCAAAATGGCGGAACATACAGGCAAAATTTGGAAAGTTCAGCATTTTGTACATTTGTCAACCAAAAAATTGTGCAACATTCTATGCAATTGGACTTTACGAAAAACCTTCATTTTTGGTAAAATGGGGATAAGCAAAAGTGCCTGCATGGGGCAGATTTTGCCTGCACCAGATATTCAAGGTACTGTTCCCGTTTTGCGGGGCTGTCCCGGCATACGGCGTGGATGTTCTCTTTCGGTAATGGGTGGAAAGGGGATATCTGCCCGCGCGCCGGGCTTTCGGCGGGTCTGCCGCCGGTCCACACATGGCGGGTGCTGAATATTGTAAACGGAGGAAGAAAAATGCCCAGAGCAAAACAGTCTATGGACGGCAATACCGCTGCGGCACACGTAGCGTATGCCTTCACCGACGTGGCGGCGATTTACCCGATCACGCCCTCCAGCCCGATGGCTGATACGGTCGACCAGTGGTCTGCCGCCGGCCTGAAAAACATCTTCGGCAACCAGGTCAAGGTGGTCGAGATGGAGTCCGAAGCCGGCGCGGCCGGTGCGGTCCACGGTGCGCTTGGCACCGGCGCCATCACCACCACCTTCACCGCATCCCAGGGCCTGCTGCTGATGATCCCCAACATGTACAAGATCGCAGCCGAGCAGCTGCCCTGCGTCTTTGATGTTTCGGCCCGTACCGTCGCCACCCAGGCGCTGAACATCTTTGGCGATCACAGCGACGTCTACGCCACCCGCCAGACCGGCTTCGCCATGCTGGCCGAGTCCAACCCCCAGGAGGTCATGGACCTGTCCCCTGTGGCGCACCTGTCTGCCATTGAGGGCCGCGTGCCGTTCGTCAACTTCTTTGACGGTTTCCGCACCTCCCACGAGATCCAGAAGATCGAAAAGTGGGACTACGAGGACCTGAAGGAAATGTGCAACATGGACGCCGTTGCCGAGTTCCGCGCCCGCGCGCTGAACCCCGAGCATCCCAAGACCCGCGGCAGCCATGAGAACGGCGACATCTTCTTCCAGCACCGCGAGGCCTGCAACGAGGCCTACAACGCCCTGCCCGCCGTCGTCAAGAAGTACATGGACAAGATCAACGCCAAGATCGGCACCAACTACGATCTGTTCAACTACTACGGCGCCGAGGACGCTGACCGCGTCATCATCGCCATGGGCTCTATCTGCGACGTGGCTGAGGAAGTCATCGACTACCTGAACGCCCGCGGCGAGAAGGTCGGCCTGGTGCTTGTCCGCCTGTACCGTCCCTGGGTCTCTGAGGCCCTGCTGAAGGTGCTGCCCAAGACCGTCAAGAAAATCGCCGTCCTGGACCGCACCAAGGAGCCCGGCGCTCTGGGCGAGCCCCTCTACCTGGACGTTGCCGCCACCCTGCGCGAGGCCGGCCTGAACGACATCGTGCTGACCGGCGGCCGCTACGGCCTGGGCAGCAAGGACACCCCGCCGTCCAGCGTGTTCGCCGTTTACAAGGAGCTGGAGAAGGACGCCCCCAAGGCCCGCTTCACCATTGGCATCGTCGACGACGTGACCAACCTGAGCCTGCCTGAGGTCAAGCCCGCCCCCATCACCGCCGCCCCCGGCACCAAGGAGTGCAAGTTCTGGGGCCTGGGCGGCGACGGCACCGTCGGCGCCAACAAGAACTCCACCAAGATCATCGGCGACCATACCGACAAGTACATCCAGGCGTACTTCCAGTATGACTCCAAAAAGACCGGCGGCGTCACCATCAGCCACCTGCGCTTCGGCGACAAGCCCATCCGCAGCCCCTACTACATCAACCAGGCTGACTTCGTGGCCTGCCACAACCCCGCTTACATCCACATGGGCATGAAGATGGTCCAGGATGTCAAGCCCGGCGGCGTCTTTATGATCAACTGCCAGTGGACCGACGAGGAGCTGGACCAGCACCTGAACGCCGCTGACAAGAAGTACATCGCGGACAACAACATCCAGCTGTACACCATCAACGCCATCGACAAGGCCATTGAGATCGGCATGGGCAAGCGCACCAACACCATCCTGCAGTCCGCCTTCTTCAAGCTGGCTGACGTCATGCCCATCGACGACGCCATCAAGTTCATGAAGCAGGCCGCCCAGAAGAGCTACGGCAAGAAGGGTCAGGACGTTGTCGAGATGAACTGGAAGGCCATCGACGCCGGCGTCGACGCCATCCACAAGGTGGAAGTGCCCGCAAGCTGGTCCAACCCCGAGGCCGATCCCGCTCCGAAGGAGCTGGCTGGCCGTCCCGAGCTGGTCAAGCAGATCCGCGAGGTGATGGAGCCCATCGCCCGTATGGACGGCGACAGCCTGCCTGTCTCCGCCTTTGCCCACAACGCCAACGGCCAGTGGGAGCAGGGCGCTTCCGCTTATGAGAAGCGCGGCACCGCCGTCACCGTCCCCGAGTGGGATGCCGCCAAGTGCGTGGGCTGCAACCAGTGTGCTTTCGTCTGCTCGCACGCGACCATCCGTCCCTTCCAGCTGACCGCTGAGGAGCTGGCCGCTGCTCCCAAGCAGACCAAGTACCGCGACAACAAGCCCGCCAACGAGTACAAGTTCGTCATGGCTGTTTCTCCGCTGGACTGCATGGGCTGCGGCGAGTGCGTCACCGTCTGCCCCACCAAGGCCATCGAGATGAAGCCGCAGGAGAGCCAGTCTGCCCAGCAGGCAGCCTTCGACTACTGCGTCGAGAACATCCGCAAGAAGCCCGGCATGATGGCCGAGACCACCGTCAAGGGTTCTCAGTTCAACCAGCCGCTGCTTGAGTTCTCCGGCTCCTGCGCTGGCTGTGCCGAGACCTCTTACGCCCGCCTGATCACCCAGCTGTTCGGCGAGAAGATGTTCATCTCCAACGCCACCGGCTGCTCCTCCATCTGGGGCGGCACCGCTTCCATCAGCCCGTACACCGTCAACAAGGAGTCCGGCTGTGGTCCTGCCTGGATCAACTCCCTGTTCGAGGACAACGCCGAGCACGGCCTGGGCATGCAGATCGGCTACGAGACTGTCCGTGAGAACCTGATCAAGAAGGTCGAGGCTCTGAAGGGCAAGAACGCCGAGCTGGATGCAGTCATCGACAAGTATCTGGAGACCAAGGCCAACACCAAGGCCAACGATCAGCCCACCAAGGACCTGATCGCTGCTCTGGAAGCCTGCGGCTGCGACGAGTCCAAGGAGATCCTGAAGGACAAGCAGTACCTGGCCAAGAAGAGCTTCTGGATCTTCGGCGGCGACGGCTGGGCATACGACATCGGCTACGGCGGCCTGGATCACGTCCTGGCTTCCGGCGAGGATGTCAACGTCATGGTCTTCGACACCGAGATGTACTCCAACACCGGCGGACAGGCTTCCAAGGCCTCCAACATCGGTGAGGTCTGCCAGTTCGCTGCAGCCGGCAAGGAGATCAGCAAGAAGAGCCTGGCCGAGATCTGCATGACCTACGGCTACATCTACGTCGCTCAGATCGCCCTGGGCGCCAACATGGCTCAGGCTGTCAAGGCCATTGCCGAGGCTGAGGCTTACCCCGGCCCGTCCATCATCATCGGCTACGCCCCCTGCGAGCTGCACGGCGTCAAGGGCGGCATGACCAACTGCCAGAACGAGATGAAGAAGGCAGTCGAGTCCGGCTACTGGAACCTGTTCACCTTCAACCCGGCGCTCAAGGCCCAGGGCAAGAACCCCTTCACCCTGACCTCCAAGGCCGGCGACATGAGCAAGTACCAGGACTTCCTGTCCAACGAGACCCGTTACAGCCGCCTGAGCCGCGCCTTCCCGGAGCGTGCCAAGGAGCTGTTCGCCAAGAACCAGGAGGCCGCCGAGGCCCGCTACGAGCATCTGACCCGTCTGGTGGAGCTGTACAAGTAATTTGTCCAGCTTTGCCCGCCGCGGCCTGAACGCTGTGCGGTAATACGCCAAATCAAAATCGCCCCCGTACCGTTTCCGGTACGGGGGCGATTTTTGCTGTTTTTGTTTTGCCTGTGCTTTTGCAGCGGGCGGTGCGGCCGGGGGTATATCAGGGGAAAACCAACACGGTTTGATGATACAGGGCAACCCGGCGCGCGTCCCGGCGCTTTTGATCTGTCGGCCCGCCCCTAGAAAACCGGCCGGATCGCATCGGCGCCTGTGTAAAGCAGCGCATCCGGGTCAGCGATCCCCAGTATCTCGCCTACGGTCCCCTCTCTTTGTACCAGCAGCCCGCAGCTGGTCAGCGCCGCAGGGAACCACCCCTGGACGACCACATCCCGCGGGATCTGCCGCACCTCGCCGGTGGCGGGGTCATACAGGCCGCCGCTGTCCGGGGCCCGGTACACCACCAGGTTCCGCTGCTCGACGCCAGGGGCGGACAGCGAAGCGTATGTGGTCAGGCTGTACACATCCTCCTCCGGCAGATCAAACTGCCAGTTGCTGCCGCTGCGCAGGTTGACCACAGTGGCCGGGAGTCTTTCCGCCTGAGCGACCCCATCGGTGGAAACATGGCCCGCCTCGGTGACAAACAGGAACTCGTTGGCGCTGTACGGCTGGGAAAAAAAGATGTCGTTGCCGGGCAGCCAGGCTACATGGCGGCGGCTGCCGGCGGCCGGGTCGATCAGCTCCACCTCCAGCCGGGTAGCCTGGCTGCGGAGCCAACTGCTTATCACCGTGAAGGTTTCCGGCAGCCAGGCGCGGCTGTACACCCGCCGCACCGCCACCAGGCAGCCGTTGTAGCAGCCGGTGATCTGCTCGTCGGGGCCGATCAGCGCGGGGGTCAGGGTGCGCTGGCCGGTGGCCAGGTCGACGGCCACCAGCCGCCGGGGCTGGGTGCCGCCGGCCGAGCCGCTGGTGTTCAGCAGGCCGTACACGGTGGACACGCTGCCGGCCAGGTACTCGATGTCATCTCCGGTCAGGGCGGCGACCGTCCGCTTGCTGGTGCGGTCGGCCGAGAGTTCGACAATGCGGGGCGGCCGCTGCATTCCCTCGCCGTCCGTGCAGGCGGACAGCAGCACATACAGCTTGCCGTTGGCGGCGTGCAGGTATGCGCCCGCCCCGTTGTCGTATGCGTCGCCCACAACGGCGGGGCAGGACTCGTCGCTGTGGGTGCAGTCCGGTTTCTGGCAGGCGATCTGGACGGTCCCCGCCGACGCGTCCATGCAGAGGACCTGCAGGGGCGTCAGGCTATCATAGCCGCCGTCCAGGAAGTAGACCTCCCTGTAGGTGTTGCAGAAATCGCTGCGCACATCCACCAGCCCGCCGCCGGTGTACAGCTGGTTGTTGGTGATGCCGGAAGCATCCCCCTCGCCCGCCAGCGCGGCGGCCTGCATCTGCTGGGGGGTGCAGGGGACCAGGTCCAGTGCGACGCCGCCAAGGGCGTTCCCGTCGTCCATAACCGTCACGCAGGTGGCCAGCAGGCCGCCGCGGGCGCTGTACAGGCCGGTGTCCTGCCAGATCGTGTTCTCCGGCACCGTCCAGTCGCCCAGGATGTCCAGGTCATTCATGGCGACCCAGGCGCGCAGGACCGCCTCGGTGTCCACCTCGCTGCCGATGCTTTCCAGGCCGTTGTAGCCATCCGGCCACCCGTTCCACCCGTTCCACAGCTGGAAGGACACCACCTTGCCGGTACGGCTTTCCAGCACCATGCGCATCACCGGCTCGGCGGTGTTATCCGCGGGACTGCAGACAATGGTCAAAAAGCCCAGCGTGTCGCTACCGCCAAAAAGGCTGTCCGGGTAACCGTCGATCAATATCTGCCCGGCAGCAGCCTGGTCCACCGTCAGGACGCCGGCCTCCAGCATGCTGTTGAGCAGTTCCTCGCAGCGGGGGACCAGCTGCGGGCTGCGCTGCAGGCTGTCCTCGCCGCCGAAATAGATGGGCTGCGAGGAATTTCCGTCCGAGGCCTCGGCCTGGTAGGCGGCGCTCTCGGCCTCGGCGCGCTCGTTGAGCATCCGCACCAGGTACAGGTCGTCCCCCTCCACCGTGCGGGACTGGTAGGGGGTGTCCATCCGGGCGGCGTTGGAAAAGCGGGCCGCGTCCCCCAGCGTGAACATGGCCGAGGGCGCCAGCATGGTCAGCAGCACCGCCAGCACGCAGCCGGCCGCTGCCAGCGCCGTTATCCGGCCGGGGCTCAGCCCGGGGGCGCGGGGCGCGGCGTCCTGCGCGGGCCGCCGGGGCCGGCGGCCAAAGGGCCTGGGCTGCATCATGGCTGCACCTCCTTCTGCGCATCCTCTGTGTCAGTGGGGCCGGCTGTGTCCGGCAGGCGGGCGGGTCGGAGCGTCAGCGTCACGCAGGTGCCCTTGCCCAGCGTGCTGCGGATGTGCAGCTGGCTGCCGTGGGCCTGGGCAATGCGCTGGCACAGCGCCAGGCCGATGCCGCTGCCGCCGCTTTTGCGGGCGCGGGATTTGTCCACCATGTAAAAGGGTTCCACCACGCGGGCCACCGCCTCCGGCGGGATGCCCGCGCCGGAATCGATGACGCCGGCCACCACGCTGCCGTCCGGTGCGCCGCCGCTTAACACCCGCACCGTCTGGCCGGGCCGGCTGGCCTTGACCGCGTTGGTGACCAGGTTGCACAAAAGGTCGCACAGCAGGTCGGCGTCGGCCATCACCACCCGCCGGGTGGTGGGCAGGCGCAGCCGCACGCCGGCCTTGCGGCAGGCGGGCAGCGTGCTGCGGGCGACCTCGGCAAAGACCGGGGCCAGGGCGGTGGGGGCCAGGGCGACCGGCTCCTCGCTCAGGCGCATCAGCTGCAGCAGTTTCTGGCTCAAGGATTCCAGCCGTTTTGCCTCGTGGAAGATGGCCCCGGCGGCCTCCTTCTGCTCGGCGGGGTCCACCTGCATGCTGCGCAGCATGTCGGCATAGCCGATGATGCTGGTCATGGGGGTTTTCAGCTCATGGGTGAACGCCCCCATAAAATCGTCCCGCTGCTGCACCGACAGTTCCAGCTGCTCCACCTTATCCTGCACGGCGGCAGCCATGTAGTCAAAGCTGCGGCTGAGCTGGGCGACCTCGTCGCCGCCGGGCAGGGCGGTGCGGCGGTCAAAGGCGCCGGCGGCGATCTCGCCGCTGGCACGGGTCAGCAGTGCCAGCGGCCGGGTGATCCTGCGGGACAGCACCACCGTGACCAGCGCCGCGCCCAGCAGCACCACAAACTCCATGACCAAAAAGCGCCCCACGCTGCGGCTGCGGGCCAGGTACAGCTCGGTGACATCAAAGGCCGTAAGCAGGCGCGCGTCGCCCAGCAGGTCGGTGCAGTAGACGGCGTAGACGGTGCTGCCGTCCCGGTAGTACAGCAGCTGGCCGCTCTGCATAGCGTCGGCGGAAAAGTTCTGGGGCAGGTCGCTGTACACCGCGCCGCCGCCGATCTGCCACACGCCGATGGCGCAGTTGTCCGGCGCGGCGGCGGCCACCTGCTCGCCGGCGGCCAGCAGCGCCGCGTCGGTGACGGCGTCGCCCTGGCTGTACAGGGTCAGCAGCTCGCCCTCCAGGGTATAGCAAAGCAGGCCGTGCTGGACCTGGTTTTGGGACGAGGTCTCGGCCAGCCTGTCGGAAAAGTCGCCGTACAGCAGCATGCAGCCGCCGGCCGACAGCGAAACTGCCAGCACCAGCATCATAACGCAGCTGAGCTTGGCGGCAAACTTCACGGTGTTTCCTCCTCCCGCTTCAGCCGGTAGCCGACCTTGTAGACCGTCTCGATATGGTCCTGCCAGCCCAGCTTTTTGCGCAGCCGCTGGATGTGCAGGTCCAGGGTGCGGGTGTCGGCCATCTCGCCGCCCCAGACCCGCTCATACAGGGTGTCGCGGTAAAGGGCCGCGCCGCGGTTGCGCATCAGCTGTTCCAGCAGGCCGAACTCCAGCGGGGTCAGTTCCAGCTCATGGCCGCGCTGGGTCACGGTGTGGCTGACGGTGTCCAGCTCAACGTCAAAGGCTTTCAGCACCCGGCCGCCCTTGCCGGTGCGGCGCAGCACCGTCTCCACCCGCGCCAGCAGCTCCTCGATCTCAAAGGGCTTGACCAGGTAATCGTCGGCGCCCAGCCGCAGCCCCTGCACCCGGTCTTTCAGGCTGCTTTTGGCGGTGATAAAGATCACCGGCGTGCCCATGGGGCGCAGGTAATCCAGCAGGGCATAGCCGTCCAGCCCCGGCAGCATAATGTCCAAAAGCGCCAGGTCAAAGCCGCTGTTCTCGATGCAGTTGGCGGCGGTCAGGCCGTCGTTGGCCACCGTGCAGTCGTACCCTGCGCGGGACAGGCTCATCTCGATCAGGCGCGAGATCGCTGTCTCGTCCTCCACGATCAGGATGCGGTTCATAGCAAAACACACCTCCGTCCGGGCGCGCAGCCAAAGCCGCCGGGTCCGGCGGCCGCTGCGGCCTCCCCTTCCGCGGCGCGGGGATCAGGGCCGCGCCGCGGGGTTCCTTCTTTTTTGACATAGCCCGCCGGGCGGGCCGGCGGCAGGGAATTTTACATCTGTATCATCAGGATACACGGTGTTTGTATCCAACTTGTAAACCGGGGGCGGCAGAGGGACCGGCGGCTGCGGCCCCTCCTATCCTACCCTATTATACACCGGTTGTACACCCTTGCGCACTGCCCGGTGTTTTCCCGCCCGCGGCGGGCGGGCATTGTAATTTGGGCGCGGATGCGGTAATATGGAGGCAGGATCTTTTCCGCGCCGCGCCTGTGCCACCTGTTGCCGGCGGCGCCCCCTGCACCCCGCCAAAAAAGGAGGAACCCCCATGAAAAACTGCCCCGCCTGCGGCGAGCCCAACCGGGACGACGCCCTTTTCTGCAGCGCCTGCGGCGCGCGTTTTCCGCAGCAGGACCAGGGCGCCGCGGACCCCGGCGCCGCCCCCGGCCCGGAACCCCGGAACCCCAACTACCAGGCCCCCGGCCCCCAGCCCGGCTACGACGGCCAGCCCAATTACGGCGGCCCCTATCACGGCGCCGGCGCCTACCCGCCGCCGGTGGAGCCCCGCAGCGTGGCCATCTGCCTGATTTTGTCGCTGGTGACCTGCGGCATTTACATGCTGTACTGGATGTACAAGGTCAACGACGAGCTGAACCTGCTGGCCGGCAACCCCAACGGCACCAGCGGCGGCATGGTGCTGGTGTTTGACATCCTGACCTGCGGCATCTACGGCATTTACTGGAACTACAAGATGGGCCAGAACGTCAGCCGCCTGACCGGCGACAATTTCTCGCCCATCGTCATGCTGCTGCTGGCGCTGTTCCAGTGCAGCTTTATCAGCCTGGCCCTGATGCAGGACACCATCAACAAGTACGCCTGAGCCATGCGTCCGGGCCGTTCTCTGCAAAAACCCTGGCAGCGGGCCGCCGCACGCGGCGGCCTGGTGCTGGCGGTCGGCATCGCCTACGGGCTGTTTGCCGCCCGGTTCGGCGGGCTGCCCTGCCCGTTCCGGCTGGTGACCGGGCTGGCCTGCCCCGGCTGCGGCATCACCACCATGCTGCTGGCGCTGGGGCGGGGGGACATTGCCGCCGCCTTTGCGGCCAACCCGTTTTTGTTTGCCACCGCGCCGGTGCCGCTGGCTTTGTGGCTGCGGCAGGGCTGGCTGGCCGCCCGGGGGCGGCGGCTTGGCCCCAAGGCCGAGGCCGCCGCGCTGTGCTATGCGGCGGCGCTGGTGGTCTGGGGCGTGGTGCGCAATCTGGTCCCGGGGCTGGCGTAATTTTGCGTCAAAATAGATGCGTTTGTGCGGCGGCCGTTTCCGGTTTTTCCGGGAATGCCGTCGCGCATTTTTGCCTTTTTTACGGTATTTCCATGCAAATTTTGTCCTTGGAAAATTTTATCTGGATTTTACCGCGCTTATTTTGCTGTCAGGGCTAGCATTTTTTCAATTCTGTGATATGATGGGTGCGTATAGCCGCGCCTGCAGGCGCGGCACGGCAAAAAGCCGCATTTTCTGCTTGCAGGCCCGGCCTTGCGCAGGGCGGGGCGCCCCGCTGCCGGGCAGGAGGAGTTATGAACAAAATCATTGGTTTTCTCAGGCGGCAGCCGCCGGGGCGATTGATCGCGCTGGGCTTTGCCGCCGTCATTCTGCTGGGGTCGGTGCTGCTGATCATGCCCTTCAGCGTGCAGGAGGGCGTGGAGGTGCGGTACATTGACACGCTGTACACCTCCACCAGCGCCGTCTGCGTCACCGGTTTGATCGCCATCGACGCGGGCGACACCTTCACCCCCCTGGGCCAGGCCATCCTGGCCGGGCTGATCCAGGTGGGCGGCCTGGGCGTCACCTCGGTGGGCGCAGGCATCATCATCGCCATGGGCAAGCGCATCGACCTGAAGGGCCGCACCCTGATCCGCGAGGCCTCCAACGTCGATTCCAGCAGCGGCCTGGTCCGGCTGGTCAAGGCTATCCTTTTGACCACCCTGATCTTTGAGCTGGCCGGCGCGGCGCTCAGCTTTCTCGTCTTTGTGCAGGACTACCCGCCCGTCCGGGCGCTGGGCATCAGCCTGTTCCACTCCATCGCCGCCTTCAACAACTCCGGCTTTGACATCCTGGGCAACTTCCAGAACCTGATCCCCTACCGGGACGATTTGCTGCTCAACCTGGTCACCTGCGGGCTGATCTTTTTTGGCGGCATCGGTTTCCTGGTCATCCGGGAAGTGTGGCAGAAACGCTTTTGCTGGCGCAAGCTGTCGATGCATTCCCGCGTGGTCATCTCGGTCAGCGTTGTGCTGATCGTGGTGGGCGCGCTGCTGATCAAGCTGACCGAGGATGTGACCTGGCTGGGCGCTTTCTTCCACAGTGTGTCGGCCCGTACCGCCGGCTTCTCGACCTATCCGCTGGGAGAGTTCAACGACACCGGCCTGCTGGTGCTGGCGGTGCTGATGTTCATCGGCGCTTCGCCGGGATCGACCGGCGGCGGCATCAAGACCAGCACCTTCTTTGCGCTGATCCAGGGCATCAAATCCGCCGCCACCAACAAGAGCGAGAAGGCGTTCCGCTTTGCGGTGCCCAGGGATGCGTTCCGCAAAGCGTCAGTCATCACGCTGCTGGCGCTGTGCGTCGTCATTGTGGGCACCTACCTGATGCTGATCTTTGACCCGCAGGTCACCTCGATGCAGGCGCTGTTCGAGGTCGTCAGCGCCTTTGGCACCGTCGGTCTGTCCACCGGCATCACCGCCGGTTTGTCCGACGCCAGCAAGCTGCTTTCCATCCTGATCATGTATATCGGCCGCCTGGGTCCCCTGACCATCGCCTCGATGTGGTATTTCAGCCATGGCGAGCGCACCCGTTTCCCCGACGGCAACCTGGCCATCGGCTGATTTCCATAAGGAATTCGGAGTTGGGGATTTTGGCGGTCCGCGCACTGCGTGCGCTCAGCAAAAGCATGAATGCCGCCCTCCCGCTTCCTATTTCCGAGGCGGCCGCAGGCCGCCGGGTCACCTGAATTTCTCATTTTTCATTCCTAATTTTCAAAAACGCTTCGCCCCATTCGCCTGTATTTTGGACTGGAGGTCCCCTGTTATGTTCCACAAACGCAAGAAAGAAAAACTCTCCTACGGTATCGTCGGCCTGGGCCGGTTCGGCTATGCGCTGGCGGTGGATCTGGCCCAGTCGGGGGCCGACATCATGGTCATTGACCGGGACGAGGAAAAGGTCCGCGAGCTGCGCGAGTATACCGAGAACGCCCTGGTGGTGAACACCCTGGACAAAAAAAGCCTGATGGAGACCGGCATCCAGAACTGCGACGTCGGCATCGTCTGCATCGGCGAGCATATGGAAAGCTCCATCCTGACCACACTGAACCTGGTCAGCCTGGGCGTGCCCCAGGTGATCGCCAAGGCCACCAGCGCCGAGCATGGCGAGATCCTGGCCAAGCTGGGCGCCGAGGTGGTCTATCCGGAGCGCGACATGGCGCTGCGCCTGGCCAACCGGCTGGAGACCGCCCGCGTGCTGGACTTTATCCAGCTGAGCGAGAGCATCAACATCTCCAAGCGGATGGTGCCGGAAAAGTTTATCGGCAAGACGGTGCTGGAGCTGAACATCCGCGCCCGCTTCGGGCTGAACATCATCGCGGTGGAAAACTCCGGCGAGGTGGTGGACGTGGTCGGTCCCGACTACACCTTCCGCGCCGGCGACGTGATGATCATCTCCGGCAGCCGCGACGATCTGCTGCGCCTGAACGACTGGGAAGAAAACGACTGACGCCGTTTTTCGCCCACCGCCCGGCCTGCGGCGCAGGCATCCCCTTTTGTTTTGCACCGGCAGGGCCCGAACCCCCGCCCGGCAGCCGCCGGACGGGCGCGGGCCCTGTTTTTTTCTCTGTACTCTGCCGGAGATTCGTGCTATAATACCATGTTATCTCCCCGCCTGACGGGGCCGCATGCTTCCACCAGAAAAGAGGTTTTCCCCATGAAGATCCCTGCCCGCGCCTTTACCCACGGCGGCAAGTTCCACGCCGACGATGTGTTTTCCACCGCATTGTTGAAAATCCTGCGCCCGGACATCAAGGTCACCCGCGGCTTTGTGGTGCCGGACAATTTTGACGGCATCGTCTACGACGTGGGCGGCGGTATGTTCGACCACCACACCGAACCGCGGGAGACCCGCCCCAACGGCGTGCCCTACGCGGCCTTCGGCCTGCTGTGGCGGGTGCTGGGCGCCGGCCTGGTGGGCGAGCACCAGGCCCGCCTGCTGGACGAAAACTTTATCCAGCCGCTGGACCTGAACGACAATACCGGCGAGCCAAACTCTCTGGCCGACGCCATCGGCAGTTTCAACCCGGTGTGGGACTCGAAGGACGACCCGGACGAGTGTTTCTGGCGGGCGGTGCCCTTTGCCCAGACGGTGCTGGAAAACGAGATCGCCGCGGCCAACGCCGTCAACCGGGCGGACGCGGCGGTACAGCGGGCCTACAAAAACGCCAGGGACGGCATTGTGGTGCTGCCCGGCTATATGCCCTGGAAAAACGGCCTGTACAAGACCGACGCGCTGTTTGTGGTATACCCCAGCCAGCGGGGCGGGTACAGCGCCCAGTGCGTTACCGACTACCGCACCCGCCGCAGCAAGGTGCCCTTCCCCGCGGCGTGGGCCGGCAAGCCGGAGGAGGAGCTGCGCCGGGTGTCCGGGTTGGGGCTGCGGTTCTGCCATCCCAGCCGGTTTTTGATCACTGCCGACGACCGGGACCAGGCGGTGGAAGCCTGCCGCCGGGCCCTGCGCGCCGCCGGAAAGCCGGTGAGCGAATGACCCCCGAAACGCCTGCCCTTGGCATCGCCCCCAGCGCCGCCGGGGACCGCCTGCCCGCCCCGGCCTGGGCCTATATGCTGCGCTGCGCCGACGGCAGCCTGTACTCCGGCTGGACCAACGACCTGGCCCGCCGGCTGAAAGCTCACAACGGCGGCGCCCACGGCGCCCGCTACACCCGCGCCCACGGCGGCGGCACGCTGGCCTATGCCCAGCGGTTTGACACAAAAGGCGAGGCCATGCGCCGGGAAGCCGGGCTGAAACGCCTGCCCAAGGCGGACAAGGAGGCCCTGGCCGCCCGCTGGCTGGCCGACAACACCGCGACGCTGCGCGCCGCCGGGCCGCAGGACGCCGCCGCCGTCAACGAGCTGTATTGCTGGTATGTGCGGCACTCCACCGCCACCTTCCAGTACGGCTGCCCCACCGTGGCCGAGACCCGCGCCGAGATCGAGACGGTCTGGCAGCACGCGCCGTTTTTGGCGGCAGTGGGCGGCGACGGCCACCTGATGGGCTACGCCTGCGCCCACCCCTGGCACACCCGCGAGGCTTATGCCTGGGATGTGGAGCTGACCGTCTACTGCGCCCCCGACGCGGTGGGCCGCGGGGTGGGCCGGCGGCTGTACACCGCGCTTTTGGATATCCTGAAAGCCCAGGGCTACTGCAACGCGCTGGCGCTGGTGGCCCGGCCCAACCCGGCGTCGGCGGCTTTCCACAAGGCCATGGGCTTTGCGCGCATCGGCCGCGAGCCACGCACCGGCTACAAGTTCGGCCGCTGGCTGGACCTGGACACCTGGCTGCTGCCGCTGCGCCCCGGCGATGCGCCGCCCGCGCCCGTCACGCTGACGCCGCCGGCGGAGGCGGTGGCCCGGGCGCTGGCCGCGGCCAACTGGCCAAAAGAATGACCGCACCCCGCCGCCCGCCGGTTGACATCCCGGCGGGCGGCCTTTATTATGATAGTATCGTGTTTTTCTCCTGCCTGCGCCGTCCGGGCGCGGGCAGAATCTGCAAACAAAAAGGAGCCTTTGCCATGGCACATTCTGAACAGACCCTGGACAGCCGCCTGATCTTTGACGGCAAGGTCATCCGCGTCACCCTGGACACCGTCCGGCTGGAAAACGGCGACACCTCCATGCGGGAGGTGGTGCACCACCACGGCGGCGCCTGCATCATGCCCGTTACCGACCAGGGCGAGGTCTACCTGGTGCGCCAGTTCCGCTATGCCCTGGGCGAGGAAATGTGGGAGCTGCCCGCCGGCAAGCTGGAGGCCGGCGAGGACCCCTTTGAGGCCGCCAAGCGCGAGCTGGAGGAGGAGTGCGGCGTTACCGCCGACGAGTACATCCCCCTGGGCTGCATCTACCCCACCGTGGGCTACGACAGCGAGAAGATCCATATCTGGATCGCCCGCGGCCTGCACGCCACCCGCCAGCACCTGGACGAGGACGAATTTCTGGACGTGCACAAGCTCCCCTTTGACCAGGTGCTGCAGATGGTTTTGGACAACACCATCCGGGACTCCAAGACGGTGGCGGCGGTGCTGCGCTATGCGCTGATGCGCGGCCAGGGGCAGTGACCATGGCCCAAAAGCAGGTACGCCTGGGGTTCTGCGACCTGGCGCCCGACTGGGACCCCAACGACAACTACTTTACCCGCGTGCTGCGGGACGGCGGCTGGCAGGTGGAGGTGGTCACCACCCCCGCGGCGCAGCCGGAATATGTGATCTGCTGCGGCTTTGGCAAAAGCTACCTGGACTATTCCTGCGCCCGCATCCAGTATTCGGGCGAGGACAGCTGGCCCGATCTGAACGTGTTCGACTACGCCATCGGCTTTCCGCTGCTGGAATACGGCGACCGCTATCTGCGGCTGCCGCTGTACGCCATGCGGGACAGCTGGGCCCCTGCCCTTGCCAAGCATACCCTGCCGGACAGCGAATTTTTAGGCCGCAAAAAGTTCTGCAACTTTGTGGTCAGCAACGACTACAGCGCCGAGCGCAACGCCTTTTTTGAGGCGTTTTCCGCCCGGCGGCAGATCGACAGCGGCGGCGGCTACCGCAACAACATCGGCGGCCCGGTCAAGGACAAGCTGGCCTTTCAGCGGCAGTACAAATTTTCCATCGCTTTCGAGAACAGCCGCGACCCCGGCTATGTGACCGAAAAGATCGTGGACGCCTTTGCCGCCGGCACGGTGCCCGTCTACTGGGGCGACCCGCTGGTCAAGCAGGAGTTCAACCCCAAAAGTTTCCTGTGTGCCGACGATTACCCCAGCCATGCCGCGCTGATCGACGCGGTTGAGGCGCTGGACAAGGACGACGCAGCCTACCTGGAACTGTGCCGCGCGCCCATCCTGGCCCCCGGCTGCCGGGCGGAGCAGTACCGGGACGGGTCGCTCTGCCTGCATTTCCTGGAAAATATTTTCAACAAGGGTGTGGAAAACGCCGTCTGCCGCAACCGCAGCTGCTGGGGCGGCATTTACGAAAACGACCTGCGCTATTACCGCACCCTGGCCGAGCAGGCCAGCCGCCCCAAGGGGCTGCTGGCCCGGCTGGGGCTGCGGTAAGGCGCCGCGCGTTTGCCGCCCCGCAAAATTCAGTGAGCGGACCATCATGCCAAACAACGAAACCTACACCATCCATCCCATCGCCCATATCCACACCGATTTTGCCGACAAGTTCGGCATCCCGCGGCAGGCAGGGCTGGTGGATGCGCTGACCGCCCGCATCGTCTTTGCCCCGGAATACCGGGTGGCCGAGGCGGTGCGCGGCCTGGAACAGTACAGCCACCTGTGGCTGATCTGGCAGTTTTCCCAGGCGGCCGGCCGGCCCTGGCGGCCCACCGTGCGGCCGCCCCGGCTGGGCGGCAACACCCGCGTGGGCGTGTTTGCCACCCGCAGCCCCTGCCGCCCCAACGCGCTGGGGCTTTCCTGCGTGCGGCTTTTGCAGGTGGAGACCGCCGCCCCCGACGGCCCTGCGCTGCGGGTGGCCGGCGCCGACCTGCTGGACGGCACCCCCATCTATGACATCAAGCCCTACCTGCCCTATGTGGACAGCCACCCGGAGGCCGCGGGCGGGTTTTCCGCCGCGACGGCGGACCGGCAGCTGGCGGTGGAGTTCCCCCCTGCCCTGCTTGCCCTGGTCCCGCCGGACAAGCGGGAGGCCCTGCTGGGGGTGCTGGCCCAGGACCCGCGGCCGGGCTATCAGCACGACCCCGGCCGGGTCTATGCCATGGGCTTTGCCGGCCTGACAGTGCGCTTTACCGTGGACGATGCCGCCAGCCCCATGCGCCTGACCGTGATCGGGGTGGAATAAGCGCCGTACCGGGCGGAAGTTTTCCACAAGTTTGTGGAAAACTTCCGCCCGCCCTCCATACCCAAAAAACACAAAAAGGAGAATGCCCCATGACCCATCATATCGTAATGTGGAAGTTCAGACCCGAAGTTGCCGACGCCGACAAGCCCCGCCTGCTGGCGGACATGGCCAGCCATCTGGAAGGGCTGGTGGGCCAGGTGCCCGGCCTGGTCAGCCTGAAGTTTGTGGCGGCGCCGCTTGCCTCCAGCACCCACGACATGGCGCTGGTCTCGGTGCTGGAAAAGCCGGAGGATGTGGCGGGCTATTCCACCCATCCGGCCCATGTGGCGGTGGCGGACACCTATGTGCGCCCCTACACCTGCCAGCGCGCCGCTTTGGATTACGAGGACTGACCCGTGCTGTACGAACAATACCCGGAACTGGACGCCTTTCTGCTCTCGATGCCGGGGGCGGTGCGGGATTTCCAGCCGGTGTGGCAGTGGGACCGCTACCTGGTGGGCGGACGGCAGTTTGCCGGCCTGTGCCGGCCCGGCGCCGAACATGCCGCCGGATATGCCGGCCGCCCGCTGCTGAACCTGAAGGCGGACCCGGCAGAGGGCGATTTTTACCGCCGCCAGTACCCGGACATCCTGCCCGGCTTTTACTCGGACAAGCGCAGCTGGATCAGCATCCGGCTGGACGGCGCGGTCCCGCAGGAGGAAGTGCTGCACCTGGCCCGCCGTTCCTGGCAGCTGGTGTTTGCCAAACTGACCAAAAAGGCGCAGCGGGCCATCCTGGAAGGCGGCGGATCTCCGGGCTGAGCCGGGGCGCCGCCGCCCGGCCGGTTTTCCACAAAACCGGCTATTTTGTGTCTGCCAAAAACGCAGCCGCGGTAGTTTTCAACCATTTCGTTGAAAAACTCCGCGGCTTTTTCATTTTTCGTGTGGAAAACATTTGTCGAAATATGGTCGTTTTTTCTCTTTCGGCTGGTTTTCTTTTCCACCGGGCTGTGGAAAACCCGGCAAAACTGTTCAAAACTGCGCCGCCGGCCCCCTTTTCTTTCGACCACAAGGCCTTGGCGGCGGGTTTTTGGCGGCGGGCCGGGCGGGACGTCGGCGCCCGGCAGGCGCCGGGCCAAACCTGCATTTTTGTTTCCTGCCGGCGGGGCGTCGGCAGGGGGGCCGGACGTCAAATCTTCCGCGCTGCAAGGCCCCTTTATTATTACATCTATATAATTGTATTCTGTGGCGTTTTGTGCTATACTATACTCGTATTGTTATGTAAAAAATTCCGTATAGAATTGGGGAAAACCATGGACTCACTCGACTCTTTCAACGGTGTATTGGACGCAGCCAAGGAGTACTGCCGCCAGCACATGGCGGACGCAGCCTACGAGTATTACATCAGCGGGCTGAAGGCCGTCAGCTTTGAAAACTCCAACTGCGTCACTCTGGCCGTGCGCAACGACTTTATCCGCCAGATCGTATCCGACCGGTATACCGCCCTGCTGAAGGAAGCCTTCAAGTCGGTGCTGGGCTTCGACGTGGAGGTCAAGCTGGCCGTGCCCCAGGCGGAGGAGGACGCCCCCCCTGTCTCCCATGACCCGGAGGACGACCTGCCCTCCGGCCGGTACGACTTCACGTTTGAGAACTTCATCAAGGGGCCGTCCAACCAGTTTGCCTACGCGGCGGCCCAGGCGGTGGCGGCCAACCCCTCCGGCGCCTACAACCCGCTGTTCATCTACGGGCCGTCCGGCCTGGGCAAGACTCACCTGCTCAACGCCATTGAGATCGAGATCAAGAAAAACCATCCCGATTTCAACATCGTCTACGTGGATTGTGAAAAGTTCACCAACGAGATCATCACCGCGGTGCGCAACAACACCACCGAGCAGTTCCGCCAGAAATACAGGGAAGCCGACGTGCTGCTGATCGACGACATCCAGTTCATCGCCGGCAAGGAAGCGACGCAGGAGGAGTTTTTCCACACCTTCAACACGCTGCACAACGCCGGCAAGCAGATCGTGCTGGCCTGCGACCGCCCGGCCAAGGAGATCAAAAGCCTGGAGGAACGTCTGCGCACCCGGTTCGAGTGGGGCCTGACCGCCGACATCCAGCCGCCGGACTTTGAAACGCGGGTGGCCATCGTCAAGCGCAAGGCAGAGCTTTTGAACCTGGACCTGCCCGACGATGTGGCCGAATACATCGCCAACCACCTGAAGCAGAACATCCGCCAGCTGGAGGGCGCAGTCAAAAAGCTCAACGCCTACTATATGCTGGAGGGCATCGCCCCCTGCATCGGCGTGACCATGACCGCCATCAAGGATACACTGAACGACACCCAGCCCATCCCCGTGACCATCGAGAAGATCATCAACGAGGTGGCCCGCACCTACAACGTGCTGCCCTCCGACATCCGCGGCAAAAAGCGCAACGCCAACGTCAGCACCGCGCGCCAGATGGCCATGTACATCATCCGGGAGATCACCGGCATGAGCATGGAGGCCATCGGCTCCGAGTTCCAGCGCGACCACTCCACCGTGGTGTACAGCCTGAAAACGATGGAGGAGAACATCAACCGCGACCGCCACATCAAAGAGACGGTGGACGACATCATCAAGAATGTCCGCACCTGACCCGCGCCGTTTGTTTGTCAGTGGCGTACAGTTTTTGTGCAGATCGGGCGGTGTTTTCCTTCCGGCGGCCCCGCGGCAGGGCAAAATCTGCCGGGCAGGGGCGCCCCGAAGGGGGAAACAGCAGGCCCGGCAGGTTCTCAACACTTTCAACCGTTTTTTCAACAATTAACACCAGTTTTCCACCGAAGGGTGTGTAAAACAAAGTTTTTTCCCCTTTTCAACATCTTTCACACAACGCGGGGAGCTTTTTCAACACGGCGCAAACCCGCCGCGGAACTGCCCGCACAGGACTTTTCCACAGATTTCACGGCCCCTACTACTACTACTATCCAAGATTTCTGTTTCTGCTTCCAAAAAGCAAATGCATAAAAATACAGTCATACCGGCAGACGCAACGCACAGCGCCAATAAGGGAACCAAAAGACCGTTTCTCCCCCCGCAAAAGCCGCTGCCAGAAACCATCCTCTGTGCGGGGTGTCTGTGTGCAGACGCAGCAGACACAAAACAGCCCGCACAAACACTTTTTTCAGAAAAGAGGCTTCCGCATGAAATTCGAATGTGAAAAGACACTTCTCGCCTCGGCCATCGACGGCGTTTCCCGCGCCATCACCAACCGCGCGGCCATCCCCATCCTGCAGGGCATCCTGCTGAAAGCCGAGGGCTTTTCGCTGACGCTGACCGGCTACGATATGGAGATGGGCATCACCACCACCATCGAGTGCAATGTGCTGGTGCCCGGCGAGATGGTGCTGGACGCAAAGCTGTTCGGCAGCATGGTGGCCCGCATGCCCGCAGGCACCGTCCATGTGGAGCTGGAGGACAACGGCACCGCCATGGTCCGCGGCGGCGTGGCCGAGTTTGAGATCCCCGCTATGCTGGCCGGCGAATACCCGATGCTGCCCAACCCCGGCGCCGAGAATACCATGACCGTCAAGTGCGGTATGCTGAAAGAAATGATCGAAAAGACCATCTATGCGGTCAGCCAGGACGACAAAAAGCCCGCGCACACCGGCGAGCTGTTTGTCATTGAGCCGGGCAGCCTGACGGTGGTGGCACTGGACGGTTACCGGCTGGCCATCATCCAGCGGGATGTGGAGTGCAGCCGCGATATCCGCATCATCATCCCCGCAAAGACGCTGCAGGAACTTTTGAAGATCATGGGCGGGCCGGACGACGACATCAAGATCGACGCCAACCGCCGGTATGTGGTGTTCACCACCAACGGCTACACCATCATGAGCCGCCTGATCGAGGGCGAATTTTTGAATTACAAGCAGGTCATCCCGGAGGGCAGCCGCAGCCGGGTGGTGGTGGACTGCAAGCAGTTCATCGACACCATCGAGCGCGCCTCGCTGATCATCACCGAGCGGCTGAAAAACCCGCTGCGCATCACCTTTGCGCCGGACAAGATCACCGTGCGCTGCCAGACCACGCTGGGCCGGGTGATGGACGAGTTCCCGCCCGAAAAGATGGAGGGCGACACCGTCGAGATCGGCTTTAACAACCGCTATATGCTGGAAGCCCTGCGCAACGCCCGCAGCGAGCGGGTGCTTTTGGAGATCAACGGCCCCTTGAGCCCGGTCAAGGTCCTGCCGGAAGAGGGCAAGGACTTTATCTACCTGGTGCTGCCGGTGCGGTTCAAAAACGAGTGACGCCGCGGGACACAGCGGACGAGACACGGAAAAATGAGGAATTGAGGTGCGGCCTGCGGCCGCGGATCAAAAATGCGGGGGAGCGGCCGCCGCAGCTTGGGTCTGTGCCGGTGCAAAAGGATACCAGTCGATCCTGTGCGGCAATGCACCCCTCAGTCACCTGCGGTGACAGCTCCCCTTGCAGGGGAGCCTTCTTAAGCGGCAGCCGCCTGCAAAGCCTCTCCTGTAAGGGGAGGTGGATGCGGCGTATGCCGCAGACGGAAGGGTGCATCACCGCATAGATTCTGCCGATATCCTTGGCGGCGCCCTGCAGGCCGCACCAAAGTCCCTCATTCCCAATTGCAAGAAAAAGGTCGTACAAACATGGAAAATTCAGTTGAGACCATACGCATCCATACCGATTTCATCAAGCTGGAGGCGCTTTTGAAGTTTGCCGGCTGGTGCGAGACCGGCGGCGAAGCCAAGGAGCGCATCCAGGGCGGCGAGGTGCTGGTCAACGGCGCGCCCTGCACCATGCGGGGCAAAAAGTGCGTGGCCGGCGACGAGGTCACGATGGACGGCCGCACCCTGCGGGTGGCGGAGGGCCGCTGATGCGCCTGGAACATCTGCGGGTGGAGAATTTCCGCAATCTGGCGGAGGCCGAACTTGCGCCGTCGCCGGTTTTGACGGTGATCTGCGGGCCGAACGGCCAGGGCAAGACCAACCTGTTGGAGGCAGTCTGGCTGCTGACCGGCGGCAAGAGTTTCCGCGGCGCCAAGGACGCCGAGCTGATTTGCCGCGGCGCGCCCTTTGCGGTGCTGGAGGCGGCGTTCAATGCCGGCGGCCGGGACCAGGCCCTGCGGCTGACGGTGGGGGGCAAGGGCACCCAGCGCCCTGGCCGCACCGCCCGCTTGAACGGCGCCGACCGGGGCCGGGCGGCGTCCATCGCGGGCACCTTTACCGCGGTGGTGTTCGACCCCAACCACCTGAGCCTGGTCAAGGGCGGGCCGGAGGGCCGGCGGCGGTTTCTGGACGCGGCGCTGTGCCAGCTGTATCCGGGGTATCTGACCGCACTGCGGCGGTATTCCCGCACGGTGTCCCAGAAAAACGCACTTTTGAAAGCTTACGACATCACCCCCGGCGCCGGCACGCTGCTGGAGACCTTCAACGAAGGGCTGGCCCGCACAGGCGCCGAGGTGATGGCCCGGCGCACGGCGTACCTGGAAAAACTGGCCCCGGCCGCGGCGCAGAACTACCGGGATATCTCCCGCGGGGCCGAAACGCTGCAGGTGACCTACCGGCCCTGCTGCGACCCCACGCCGGAGGCGCTGGCCGCCCGGCTGCGGGAGGTGCTACCCACCGAACTGCGGGCGGGGTTCTGCCTGGCGGGCCCCCACCGGGAGGACCTGGACATTGACATCGACGGCCAGCCGGGCAGGATCTATGGCAGCCAGGGCCAGCAGCGCAGCGCGGTACTGAGCCTGAAGCTGGCCGAGGCCAGCGTGGCCGGCGAAATTTTGGGCGAGCACCCGGTGATGCTTTTGGACGACGTTCTCAGTGAGCTGGACGACGCCCGGCAGGCCTATCTTTTGACCCGCATTGAGGACAAACAGACCTTTGTGACCACCTGCGACTCCGCCGCCTTTGCCCGCACCAACGGCAAGCTGGTGTTTGTGCAGGGCGGCCAGACGTCCGAGACGCCGTTTGAAATGTGAGGGGGGCTTGCCATGCTGATGCACGCAGGGCGGGATTTTGTTTTGAATACCCGCGATGTTGTGGGATTTTTTGATTTGGACAGTACCTCGCCGGGGCGCATCACCCACGAGTTTCTCGCCAATGCTGAGAAGGAGGGCGCCGTGGTGGACCTGTCTGCGGACATCCCCAAAAGCTTTATCCTGACCGATTTCCCCACCGAGACCATCTACGTCACCGAGCTGTCCACCGCTGCGCTGAAAGGCAGGGCGGAGAAGCTGGTGTTGTGAAAAAATCCCCCTGCCGGGGGGACAGAATTTCACGCCGCAGGCGGAAGCGATTTTCCAAAAAACAGGCGAAGCAGATCGTCAGACCGGTTTGTTACAGCCAGGGCCAGGCGGCAATGCACCCCTCAGTCACCTGCGGTGACAGCTCCCCTTGCAGGGGAGCCTTCCAAAGCGGCAGCCGCCCAAAAGCCTCCCCTGCAAGGGGAGGTGGATGCGCCGCCAGGCGCAGACGGAAGGGTGCGGCGCCCTGCCAGGCAGGTATTTTTTCGGGATGGCACACAGGGAGGCAAAAAGATGGGGTATCCGCGTAATGGAAAATTGCTGGAGAATGCCAGGGCGCTGCGTAAGACCATGACACCCCAGGAGCGCCATCTCTGGTACGATTATTTGAGGACCTGCCCCTTTCGCTTTGTAAGGCAAAAAATTATGGGGCCTTACATTTTGGATTTTTATTGTCATAGCGCAAGGCTGGCAATTGAAATTGATGGGTCTCAACATTATGAAAAAGAGGGCAGGGCCGCGGATGCAAAGCGGACAGATTTCCTAAATTCCATCCATATTGATGTGCTGCGGTTTTCCAATGCAGAAGTCAACACACAGTTTGCAGCGGTATGCAGTAAAATTTTGACGGAAGCGCAAAAGCGCAAAGCCGTGATCCCGTAGCGTTGCCGATGCGTTTATAGGACATCGGCCCCACACGGCGGCAATGCACCCCTCAGTCACCTGCGGTGACAGCTCCCCTTGCAGGGGAGCCTTCCAAAGCGGCAGCCGCCCAAAAGCCTCCCCTGCAAGGGGAGGTGGATGCGCCGCCAGGCGCAGACGGAAGGGTGCGGCGCTTTGCGGCGCAAATATCCTGACGGTAAGATCTGCCAAATAACAGGCAGTTGCCGGAAAACACATCCAAACGTCATTTCTGGAATATTCCAGTTTCATTTTGATAGAGAGGGTTTTCTCATCCACCAGACAGAAGGGAAGGACGAACACCGAATGGCGAAAGAGATCATTACCGAAACCAACCGAGAGACCGTCACCGACCACGAGTACGGCGGCGACCAGATCCAGGTCCTGGAGGGCCTGGATCCCGTCCGCAAGCGCCCCGGCATGTATATCGGCTCCACCGGGCCGCGGGGCCTGCACCACCTGGTCTACGAGATCGTCGACAACTCCATCGACGAGGCGCTGGCCGGTTACTGCACCCACATCGAGGTGACCATCAAGCAGGGCAATATCATCGAGGTCACCGACAACGGCCGCGGAATCCCGGTGGACATCCAGCCCAAAATGGGCATCCCCGCCGTCACCGTCGTCTTTACCGTGCTGCACGCCGGCGGCAAGTTCGGCGGCGAGGACTCCGGCTACAAGGTGGCCGGCGGCCTGCACGGCGTGGGCGCATCGGTGGTCAACGCCCTGTCCGAGTGGCTGGTGGTCCGCGTCCGCCGCGACGGCGTCGAGTATGAGCAGAAGTTTGAACGCGGCGTGGCCGAGGGCGATTTGAAAAAGATCGGCGCGGCGGCCTCCACCGGCACCACCGTCACCTTCAAGCCCGACCCCACCATCTTTACCGAGAGCACCGAGTACGACTACGAGACGCTGCTCAAGCGCCTGCGGGAGGAGAGCTTCCTCAACGCCGGCGTGCGCATCACCCTGACCGACGAGCGCACCAGCGAGGAAAATCCCGAACCCCGCCGCGAAAGCATGTGCTACGAGGGCGGCATCCGCAGCTTTGTGCAGTACCTGCACGAAAAGCGGGACATGACCGTGCTGCACCCCCAGGTCATCTATATGAAGGGCGAGGCCGACGGCGCGGTGGCCGAGGTGGCGCTGCAGTATAACGACAGCTTCAACAGCCTGATCCTGAGCTTTGCCAACAACGTCCACACCCCGGACGGCGGCACCCACGAGGAGGGCTTCAAGACCGCGCTGACCCGCGTGTTCAACGACTTCGGCCGTTCCAAGGGTTATCTGAAGGACAAGGACGACAACCTGTCCGGCAGCGACGTGCAGGAGGGCCTGACCGCCGTCATCAGCGTCAAGCTGCAGGAGGCCCAGTTCGAGGGCCAGACCAAGGCCAAGCTGGGCAACACCTATATCAAGACGCTGGTCAGCCGCATGGTCTACAACAAGCTGACCGAATATTTTGAGGAGAACCCCGCCGTGGCCAAGGCGGTGTTTGAGAAGGCCACCCAGGCGGCCCGCGCCCGCGCCGCCGCCAAAAAGGCCCGCGACCTGGTCCGCCGCAAGAGCGCGCTGGAGACCAGCCGCATGCCCGGCAAGCTGGCCGACTGCCGCGAGAAGGACCCCAGCAAGACCGAGATCTACATCGTCGAGGGCGATTCCGCCGGCGGTTCCGCCAAGCAGGGCCGGGATTCCAACATCCAGGCCATCCTGCCCCTGTGGGGCAAGATGCTCAACGTGGAAAAAGCCCGCGTGGACAAGGTCTACGGCAACGACAAGCTGACCCCGGTCATCACCGCGCTGGGCACCGGCATCGGCGACGAGTTCGACATCAGCAAGCTGCGCTACCACAAGATCTTTATCATGGCCGATGCCGACGTGGACGGCAGCCATATCTGCACCCTGATGCTGACCTTCTTCTTCCGCTATATGCGGCCCCTGATCGAGAACGGTTATGTTTATGTGGCGCAGCCGCCGCTGTTCAAGCTGCAAAAGGGCCAGACGGTCAAATATGCCTACAACGACGACGAGAAGGACGCCCTTTCGGCCGAAATGCCCGGCGCCAAGATCAGCCGCTACAAGGGCCTGGGCGAGATGAACCCCGACCAGCTGTGGGAGACCACCATGAACCCGGACAACCGGGTGATCGTGCAGATCACCATCGCGGACGCCGAGCGCGCCGACGAGGCTTTTACCGTCCTGATGGGCGACCAGGTGGAACCCCGCCGCGAGTTCATCGAGAAAAACGCGAAGTACGCGAATTTGGACGTGTAAAAGCAAAAAATTAGAAATTAAGGAATGTCCGTGCGCGTCTGTGCACTCAAAAATTGGAATTGAGGATGGGTTTCCGGGTGGTTTCTGTTGGAAAAGCCTCCCCTGCAAGGGGAGGTGCCCGCGAAGCGGGCGGAGGGGTGCATGCTTTGCCGCTCTGCCGTATCTTTACCCTCAATTTATGGCGGTTTGTGAAAAAATCTTTCACGAGATAACACGGCATAGTGGCAGGCTCCCCATCAGGGATGCATCATAGGATGGATTGTTGACCAAATAGATTTATGATACTGCCTTGGCAAGGCGGCAATGCACCCCTCAGTCGGCTTACGCCGACAGCTCCCCTTACAGGGGCGCCTTCCAATGGCAGGCTGCTCCATAAAATTTTTAGAGGAGGCCAAAGGCCGCCGGACAACCAAAATTCCTGATTTAAAAATCGCTGCATCGTATCCCCAAAGCCCAAACAAAAGGTGGTACACAAATGGAAGAAAATATCGTGATGGTGCCGGGGTCCGGTACCAAGGTCATTGTGCGCGACGTCAAGAAGGAGATCGAGACCGCGTTTCTGGATTACTCCATGTCGGTCATCGTCTCCCGCGCGCTGCCCGACGTGCGCGACGGCCTGAAACCCGTGCACCGGCGCATCCTGTACACCATGTACGAGCGCAACAACGACCCCCAGCACCCCTACAAAAAATCCGCCGACACCGTCGGCGCCGTGCTGGGCAGCTATCACCCCCACGGCGACGCCAGCGTCTACGACGCCATGGTGCGTCTGGCCCAGGATTTCAGCATGCGCTACCCGCTGGTGGACGGCCAGGGCAACTTTGGCTCGGTGGACGGCGACCCCCCGGCCGCTTACCGTTACACCGAGGCCCGCATGAGCAAGATCGCCTGCGACATGCTGACCGACATCGACAAGGAGACCATCGACTGGGCGCTGAACTTTGACGAGACCAAAAAGGAACCCAGCGTACTGCCCAGCCGCTTCCCCAACCTGCTGGTCAACGGCAGTCAGGGCATCGCGGTGGGCATGGCCACCAATATCCCGCCCCACAACCTGCGGGAGGTCATCGACGGCATCATCGCGCTGATCGACGACCCGGACATCGACCTGCCCGGCCTGATGGAGTATGTCAAGGGTCCAGATTTCCCCACCGGCGGCATCATCATGGGCCGTTCCGGCATCCGCGCCGCCTACGCCACCGGCCGCGGCAAGATCACGCTGCGCGGCCGCGCCGAGATCGTCGAGAAGAAAAACGGCCGGTTTGAGATCATCGTCACCGAGATCCCCTACATGGTCAACAAGGCCCGCCTGATCGAGTCCATCGCCGACTATGTCAAGGACAAAAAGATCGAGGGCATCAGCGACCTGAACGACGAGTCCAGCCGCAAGGGCATGCGCATCGTCATTGAAGTGAAAAAGGACGCCAACCCCCAGGTGGTCCTGAACCAGCTTTACCGCTATACCCAGCTGCAGGACACGGTGGGCGTCATTATGCTGGCGCTGGACCACAAGACCCCCAAGATCATGTCCCTCAAGGGCATGATGCAGCGGTATGTGGACTTCCAGGACGAGGTCATCCGCCGCCGCACCCAGTTTGAGCTGAAAAAGGCCGAGGACCGCTGCCATATCCTGGAAGGCCTGAAGCGGGCCGTGGACATTGTGGACGAGGTCATTTACGCCATCCGCCACTGCGGCGGCGGCCAGGCCGAGGCAAAAGCCGCCATCATGGAGCAGTTCGGCTTTGACGATGTGCAGGCCGAGGCCATCTGCCGCTTCCCGCTGGGACGCCTGGCCGGCCTGGAAATCAAAAAGATCGAAAACGAACTGGACGAGCTGCACACAAGCATCGCGGATTACCGCGAGGTCCTGGCCGACGACAGCCGGGTCAAGGCCATTTTGAAGGACGAGCTGCTGGCCATGAAGGAAAAGTACGGCGACGAGCGCCGCACCGCCATCGAGGCTGTCTCCGGCGAGGTGGACATCGAGGACCTGATCCCGGAAGAGCAGTGCGTCTACACCCTGACCCATGCGGGCTATATCAAGCGCACCGCCGCCGACACCTACACCGCCCAGAACCGCGGCGGCCGCGGCATCGCCGGCCTGAGCCACAAGGACGAGGACTTTACCGAGGAGCTGTTTGTCGGTTCCAGCCATGACTATATGCTGTTCATGACCGACAAGGGCCGCGTCTACCGGCTGAAGGGCTACCAGGTGCCGGAGGGCGCCCGGACCTCCAAGGGCACCAACATCGTCAACCTGCTGCAGCTGCAGAATGACGAGAAGGTCACCATTATGATGCGCCAGCCCGCCGACATCGACCAGGAAAACAGCTATATCACCATGGTCACCCGGCAGGGCCTGATCAAGCGCACGCCGCTTAGCCAGTTCAAGAACATCCGCAAGGCGGGCCTGATCGCCATCAGCCTGAACGAGGGCGACGCGCTGACCTGGTGCCACCTGACCGGCGGCAATGACGAGCTGATCGTGGCCACCCACGACGGCATGGCCATCCACTTTACCGAGGCCGGCGCCCGGTCCATGGGCCGCGCCAGCCGCGGCGTTCGGGCCATCCGCCTGGCGGAGGGCGATTACGTGGTGGGCGTCTGCGTCTGCCGGCCCGGCGCCACCATGCTGACCGTTACCGAGAACGGCAAGGGCCGCCGCAGCCGCATCGACGATTACCGCATGACCCACCGCGGCGGCAAGGGCATCCGCAACTATGCCAAGGGCGGCGTGGCGGCGGTCAAGATCGTGGACGACACCGACGATTTGATCCTGATCAGCCAGGAGGGCATTTTGATCCGCATGCACGCCGACGATATCAACGTGCAGAGCCGCTACGGCAGCGGCGTGCGGGTGATGCGCCTGGCCGAGGACGACAAGCTGGCCATGATGGCCCGCGTGGAGCGGGACAACACCGCCGAGACCGCCAAGCCGGAGGAAGCGCCGGAGGGCGAGGAGGAACTTTCCGCCGAGGAGATCGCCCGCCTGGAGGCCGAGGACGCCACCGCCGACGAGGGCGCGAACGACCCGGAGGACGGCGACAGCGAGGAGTAAGGCCGCACAGCTTTGCACACACGCACATTTGCAGCCCGGCAGGGGTTTTTGCCGGACCGCGGGGCGGGATAATTTCGCCCGCCGGCCGCGTTGCCCCTGTGCCGCGCCCATATCAAATCAGAAAAACCGTGCAGACCCGAAAAACGGGCCTGCACGGTTTTTTTGGTATTTGAATATGAAAAATCAGCCCTTTGGCCGGGACAGTTCCTGGTCGACGACCAGCTCCACCAGGCGGCGGCTGTGCTCGTCCAGGCGGCGGTATTTCTGGATCAGCGCATATTCCGGCTGGGTCAGCGTGCGGGGACGGGGACTGTCGTCAAAGTCCTCCAGCGTACAGTCCAGCGCGCGGGCCAGCGCCTTGACGGTCTCCAGCTGCGGGTCCCGCGTGACGCCGTTGATGATCTTGTTCAGCGTTCCCTTGGGAACGCCGGATCTTTCGCTCAGCTCGTCGATGGTAAGCCCCGCCTGCCGGCGTTTTTGTTGGATCAGCATGCCCAGTTCCATAATACCCCTCCCGGTGACGTTGTTTTCAGTATACCGATTTTGCACCGCTGCGTCAATAAAAGATGCCGAAAACGGGAGAACGGCAGGCGACAAAACAGTTGACAAGTTCCGAACTAGGTATTAAACTTATTTTATAGAAAACCAAAAACGGAACTTTTTGAGAGGATGTCAAACCCTATGGGATACAGCACGCTGGAACAGAAGATCGCCGAGCGGGGTATCAAAAAATCCGTGATCGCAGCAGCCGCCGGTATCACAACGCAGGCGCTGAACAACAAGCTCTGCGGGAAAAGCCCGTTCACCTGGCCGGAGGTTTTGACCATCCAGCGATGCTTTTTCCCGGATATGACGAAAGATGAACTGTTCCGGCTGGAATCCGCCGGCTGAACCGGGCCGCTGCCAAAGCGGACCGCCCGCCCCAAGGCCGGCCGGCGGCGAAAAGACAAGGACCCCGTTTTTGGATATTTTGAAAGGCGTCTGCCTGTTCGGCGTGATATTGGGTCACCTGTGCACCTGGCAGATCGGGGAAATCCTGCCCGGCACGGCGCAGTGGAATGTTTCCAACCTGTACAACAGCCTTTGCCGGGTATGCGTGCCGGTGTTTTTGATGGTGACCGGCTGGCTTGTGCCGGGCCGCAGGGATTGCCGGCAGGCCGAGGAAAAAAGCTGGCGGAAGGCCGGGCATTTCCTGCTTTGCTACCTGGTCTGGTCGGCGGGATACACCCTGATCGGCCGGCAGGGCGGGGGGCTGGACCTGCCGGGCTTTGCGCGCGGGGTCCTGCAGGGGGAGTTCCACCTGTGGTATCTTTTGCTGCTCAGCGGCGTCTATGCCATGCTGCCGCTGCTGGTGCGCATCACCCGCCGCAGGCGGGATGCCGACCGCGCCTTGCTGGTCGCGTTTGCCAGCACCATCCTGCTGCCCTCGCTGGCCGGGCTTCCGGGCTTTGAGGGGATGGAGGGATTTCTGGACAAATTTTATCTGGATACCGGCTACCTGTTCTATCTGCTGCTGGGGTGCCGGATGCGCCGCTGGCCGCTGCAAGCGCCGGCAAGGCGGTGCGTTTTTCTGGCCGGGGGGATCGGCATGCTGTGGAGCATGGCGGCGACGTGGCGGCTTTCCTGCCAAAGCGGCGTGTTTTCGGATTTTTGGCTGGATCAAAGAAGGCTCAACGTGGCCTGCGGCGCGGCGGCGGTGTTTCTGTTGTTCCAGCAGATCCCGAAACTGCCGCCGCAGGGGCGGGCGGCGCGCATCTTTCGGGCGCTGGCCGACCGCAGCCTGGGCATTTACCTGGTCCATGTGGTGTTTCTGCTGGGGCTGCGGAAATTTGGGATATCCACCTACGCGCTGCCGGCGATCTGGTGGCTGCCGGTACTGGCCGCGGCCGTGCTGGCCGCCAGCTGGGCGGCGGTTTCTCTGGCATCGCATATCCCGTTTGTGAAAAGGTTCGTATGACCGGGAGGAAACCAATATGCACAGCAAGCGATGGAAGCTGGCGGTTTTGGGCCTGCTGCTGGCAGTTCTGCTGGCGGGCTGCCTGCCGGAGGGCGGCATCTTCGGCCATGGCGGCAGCAGCCCGCGGCCGGAGTTTGCAGGCTCGCCGATGGCGGGGGAAGAAGCAGGCGGCGAATCAAGAGCAAGGCCGCCTGCCAGGGCGTCTGTACGGCAACAGAAGGACAAGGAACCCCAGAATATGTGGTAACCTTTGCTGAGTTGGTGTCAAAAATGATTAAAAATGAATAATATGTGTAAAAAATATGGCAAATAAGACGAAGAACCCATTGCATTTTTCACAAATGTGTACTATACTTGAATTGCCAAACAGAAAACAGCCGCCCTCCCGTTTGGAAAAAGCAATCAGGGCGGACTCAAAGGAGGTACTTAAGGTATGAAAAAACTGATCTCTATGCTGCTGACATTGACGCTGCTGGCTGCTTTGTCGGTGCCTGTCCTGGCCGAAAACCCGATCCAGGCTGCCGCCGATGCCCGTGAAGCCGCCTATGCCCAGGCAGTCGCGGCCTACCAGGACCAGATCGCTGCCAAAGAGGACGCTTACGTCAAGGCAGTGAACGCCTACTCGGCACAGGCTGCGGCCAAGGCCGACGCGGAAGCCGCCGCCATCGTGGCCGCCGGCAACGCCGCCCACGCCGCCCAGCTGGCCCAGAACGACGCCCACGCCGCCTATGCGCAGTCCCTGCGTGACGCCCAGGCTGCCAAGAATGCCGCCTACGCCGGCGCGATCGCTGCGTATCAGGCACAGATCGCCGCCAAGGAAGAAGCATACCTTGACGCTGTTGCCGCCTACGTTGCACAGGCCGCCGCCAAGGCCGACGCGGAAGCCGCCGCCATCGTGGCCGCCGGCAACGCCGCCCATG
>ERZ1643246.838-NODE-838-length-36696-cov-43.932726_pt1 | contig 36696 bp, 54 predicted proteins | sample MGYA00579265_ERZ1643246 | MGnify/ENA primary metagenome ERZ1643246 (study PRJEB29033, sample SAMEA4952261) | chicken gut metagenome | biome: Broiler Chicken; feature: Gastrointestinal Tract; material: Caecum | place: Ireland | collected 2018 | study: Broiler...
GGCCCTTGTGCCTGAACCATGGAAGCACACGCTCTCATCCAGTGAGCTATATTCCGTACAATCCACATGCGCCGTAATGCCGATTGCATGATGGTTTCCAGGGCTTCTTGTCCTGATTTTGATAAGGCAGTAACATAACCATGAAGTAGACTGCCACCTGCCGGCGCAGTACGTTAACCGTAAAATTAAGAAAAGAGATCTGACGGTCTTTTGGGCTATTCGCCTATCGGCAGCCTACAGGCGATACCGTCTGAGCCTGATACAGCAACAGAGCTGTGACACCCTGCTGCCGTACAACTTTCCGGAGGAGAAAAACTTTGAATCATTTCGTTTCTTCTGCCAGTTTAAATACTAGCATAGTTTTAGCGAACATTGGCGAACATTTCACAAAATTTCTTCTTTTTCCAGATATCTATTGTGTCTCATGCGGCAATTATCTTTCGTGTATTCGATTTTCCGGTTCGGATATAGATAATTCATTTTCATAGCCACCATTTCCCAGGTCAAATCATCTATGTAGTAAAACCGGAACATCTGCCTCAGGTCGCTTTTAGGGATCGCATTTATAAAATCATCTACCTGGTTTACTGCATTATGCAGTTCCTCCTCCATTATCCGAAGCTTTTCTATTCTTTTCTTCAGCATGGCTTTTACCTTACTGTATTCCGGGACAGGGAAGCCGGTGATCTTGATCGGCCCTATGGTTCCGTCCTTTCTGGTACCTCGGACCGTGTCGGATACCACACCTTCTTCCTCTATCCTTCGTAGTCTTATCTCATCTCTTTCTATCCTTTCTCTAAGATCTTTGATTTCTTCCCTGAGCTCGCAATACTGGACCAGGGCTTCTTTCAGTTCCATCAGGATCACCTCCTGTATTCTCTTCCTGTCTCTTTATCTCGCAAGCCTATGATCTCCAGGCCGGAGACACCTGCTGCCGCATTGAGCATTTTGTAGATGCTCCGGATATTTTTCGGGATCCTGCTGGCATTATGTACTGCTCTTTCTGCTGTTGGGTCTAGGTATCCTTCTTTGTTCATCATTTTTACCTCACAGTTTCTGCATACTTGTCTTCCTTCTGGGATTATTGCTCCACAGAAGATACAGCGGTTTTCCACTTATGTCACCTTCTTCCAAACATCTCCTCGCCTATTCTCTGGTATTCCTTTGATATATTCTCAAAGGTGCCTTCCCATTCTTCTCCATGTCCAGCTCCTTCTCCTGCTGCCACATGAGCCAGCTCATGAGTGAATACCTCTGCATCGTCTTTTATAGACAGTTCTGCGCTTATTGCAACTATAGGGATATCGTCTTTATAAAAAATCGTGATCCCATATGCTTTTTCTCCCTGATCATCTGTGATATCCGGTTCAATACAGGCTCTGTATTCTTTCCCCGGATATAGATTTTTAAATGCTTTATCAATCAGATCAAAAGGTGAGTTCTCAAAAATCATTTTTTTCTCAAAGGCTGTTGGTTGTTTATCAATCAATGTCTTTGCCTCTTCCCGCACATCTTTAGCAAAATCTGATTGGCCTCCAAACACCTCTGAAAAATCTATTTTCTCAGCATCTATTAATCTCATTCCAGTTCCTCCAATGGCTGTTTAGTTGTCTTTTTCGAGGAGATACGGATCCGGAAGAGGTTTCCATGCAATAACGTCATCTCCGTCTACCCATTCCCCATCCTCAAATTCTGAAAGTCCTACAAATGGTTCTTCCTGCTCCACAAGTGCTCCGCTCATAGTGGCCACGTAGAATCCGTCTTCTGTTGGTTTCTTTTTTCCCGGAATCCATTTGGTTTCTTGTTTTTCCGTGCAACCCATCAAATATCTAAGAACATTTATAAAATCTTGCTTTCTGATTCCGTTATGGGTTCCCATACTCAAAACCATTTTTATAGATTCCATCTTTTCTTCTTCAGTAGCAACTGTGGTATAAATATCTTTAAATATCGCTACAGCCATTCCTTTGCTCATTTATTTCACCTCCAAATGCTTATTTAATTAATCTTTTCTAGTAAATCTGCCTATGATATGCTCCCTGAAACCGTTCTCCGCCTGCTGCCTTGGGCATTCCACGGCTCCAGGCGATAGCATTACTCCCAAATCTCTGCAGTAATGGTCTCCGGTTTGCAGGTCTTCTCTGTGTGCATCACAGTCTATACAATTCATTCTTTCAGCTCCTCCTTAATTTCCTGATCTGTCGGTTCGAATATTTCATATTCATGCCGGAAGAGAGCTCCGGCGCCCGTAGCCTCCAGGCACCGGATCCAGCGCTCCGCTTCCATTATCCGGCCATCAATAATTACTTTTCGGTGATGTAGGTATTTCCGGCCAGGATTCAAGTTTCTTTTATCCATTCCTGCTCCTTTACTTAATGGTCTCGTAGATATTCTTTTTCCTGTTGTATCTGATCGCGACTGGCGCTCCACAGCTCAGGCATGGAATATCAAACATTTCCTCTTTTTTGTTTGTCATATATTTGTACCTTCCTCCACATTCACAATTCACATACATAGGAATCAGCGGTTCTGTAAACTCTTCATTGCAGCCGCAATTATCGCAATGGATACTGTGCATGCCCTTTTTAGAGCACTGTCCCTTCTCCTCCCCGCATTCCGGGCAACGGATATATAGAAATCCCTTATATGTATGTTCTGTATTCTCTTCTTTCATCTGGTACTCTTTTGATTTGGAATTTTCCTTTGTTTCAGGAATACCCCCCCCGCCAAATTTAGCAGTTCTGCTACCAATAGTCCGAAGAGCCTTTCGCTCTGCTCTTCATCTCCTTTTAAAGTAAATCGTTTTGTTTTTGTATTGATCGTCAGCATATTTATCTCTCCTTTTGTATGTATTTTAAAAATTCAACCAGTTCGGTTTCACTGTTTGGGTACTTATCATAGATTTCATGTCTGTTCCATTTCGGGACGCAACCGCTTTTGTCTTTCGGTGGTTCCGGTCCTCCAACCAGGTGCAGGTAAGAAATAGTATGTTCTTCATACCATTCTGTAGCTGACCTGGTGTATTCTTCTGCGATCAGCCGGGCACCGTTATCAAAATCATATTTGTAATACCTGGCGCCGATGTTCTTATCTTCATACCACAGGCCCCATGCCTGGTAATTTCTCAGCCATTCCTTCCGCTGATCATTGTTCTTGAAAAATGGCAGTTCCGGCTGGGTGTCCTCTGAGATATCGTCCTGGTCAAGATCGGCGATCATTCCTGCATATGCGCCGATCATCAGTTTTTGTTTGCGTACACGAATGTCATTTTCGGTATAGGCTTCATTCATGGTCTTCAGCATGTTCTGCGCTCCGTCCAGAAGGTCCCGAAGGAGCTCCATGTCTGTCTTATCAGATAACTTCTCATATTTTTCTTCTGGGTCTGCATAAGCGACAGCCTCTATTATTTCTGCAATTTCCTCAGTATCCAAATCCTCTGGAGGGTTCATATAGTCTTCCTGGTCTTCTTCCTGTTGCGACTGCGCAACGGGTTCCTGCTGCTCCCGGTCGCTGGAAGCTATGCATTCCAGGTTGCAATCCCCGTGTTTCGGGCACTCCCAACAGCATTTCTCGTAGCAATCTTCTCCGGTTCCCGGGGTTCTCTTCCCTTTCTCGGAAAGAGTACAAAGCATTTCTTCTCTGTGCAGGCATTTTCCGGTTTTCTCTTTCGGAAGGACTTCCGGGTAATCCTGTATTTCCATCTGTCCCTGGATCTGCTCTTCAGGGTCCTGCTGCACTATCGCAGCATCTATCCAGCCACACTCTCCATTGCATTTTTCCTTGCACTGTGTGCAACATTCCACTCCGCCTTTTCCGCAGCATACGCAGTTCCCGTTTGGATTTTTCCCGGTAATACAGCCTCTGTCATATGGTTTTATCTTTTTTTCTGCCTTTTCCAAGATTACTTCATTCCACATGGACTGGATTGCCGCTGCCAGGTAAAACCAATCAAAGTCTCCAATACAGTCACTCCTTTCATTCCATATCTGTACACAATCATTAAAAAGATTTATATTCCCGTTTCCTTTATCGGTCCGGAAATAATAGCTCCTGCTTTTCCCTTCGATCTTCTTTTTTATTTCCATTGGACTTCTATCTACCTGCAAAACACGGTTCGTAAAATCCTGAAGGAACCAAACACGCCAGGAAGAGATTAAGCGTTTTGCAGCATCGTTCAGATACTTTCTTTCTGTTTCATCAGGCTTCTTCAGTTCTATTTTTGGAGCCTCCGGCTTCCTGATCTCCCTGATCTCCTTGGCGGTCATGTCCGGCCTGGCCTGTTCCATTTGCTCATCTGTCAGGTAGAGCATTTCCTGTAGCTGGCTCTTTCCGAAGTCCCTGTATTCTTCTTTCAGGTAAGGGCTGTTTCCGTCCTGGCTGAACTTATCATTCATGGCCATCCACCTGCTGCAGGTAGACTTGCTTATGCCATAGGTATCCTGAGCAAACTCCCAGATATCCCGGAATCCGTCCTGGCGGTACATTTCATTGTCCCGGATCAGCTTCAGATAGTATCCTATAGTGATAAACTTCCTGGACATACTTTCCAGATCCCGACGTATAATATTTTTGGCACTGTCATAGTTCATAATCTCGTTATCCATGTTCTTCTCCTATCTTTTTTCTTTCCGAAAAATCATATCTTTCCATCTGTTCCAGCATAAAAGCGTCTCTCGTCTCTTCTATCGGTATGCATGGCATTGCTTTTAACGTACATACTTCATTTTGCCAAAATATTTCTGTAGTTCCTTTGATGTAGTCGTATCTCCCCAATGGTCCTACTGGGATTTCTTCGCCTTCTTCCCGGCTTTTGAGATCAACCATGTCTGCGATAAACCGGTCTATCATCAGGCACCGGAAATTATTCTTATCCTGCAAGGCTATGTAATCTTTTCTTAAATCGTTCATGATGATCCCTGTTTTTTTGTATTCAATTTTGAGTTTTCTAACATCTGGCCGATACATTTCCGGATTATATATTTCCGTCATTTCGTATTGGTTTTCCTGATCCTTCCATGCTCTATACGCTGTTCCCTCCGATGGCAGCCCTCCGGTCAGTTCTATAATAGCCGCCTTGGCCTTGTTGGTTATTCCCCATCTGGCCAGCCATATAGACCAATAGCTTCCCATCAGATAGATCCCGTCCCCATCGTTTCCAACGGTCAATCCGCTTCCTTTCCACGCAGACTTGATTAGTCCTTTAAACATGCTTATCTTTAAAAACATTCTCTTTCACCTTCATTTCTTCCAACATCTGCTGTGTATATTTATGTTCTCCGATCCGGACGCTTACATGATGTTCTTTCAGCAGGTTCCACAAGTTTTCCCATTCTTTCCGGTTCAGGATTTCTTTCCCGTTTGAACACAACCCATGTTCCGCCCAGTTTTTCAGGTTGTTCTGGATCATATTCAGTACGAAGCTGTTTTTCCCGCAGATACATAAGTCACATGGTTCTTTCATGTGCCACACGGCCTGTGTGGCGGTGATCAGATATTCCTGGTTGTAGGTTCCTTCCCCTTCCCGGTATGCTTTTCCGGTCACCGGCTTTCCGGAAGCGGTAATGTATTCCAGGATATATCCGCAGATCCGCTTCTTCTTTCCCAGTGCGGCGCTGCTGGTCTCTATGTACAGGGTCACTCTCCGCATTTTCTGCCCTCCTTTTCTTTTCCCCGGAGCCTGCTGCCCTCCCGGCGGTAAGCTCCGGATCTATAGTGTCCCTTTATTTTTAGGTTATGCCGTTCTCTGCCGGATTCCTCTCAGGGTGTCTGTGGTGCTTTCTGCGTAATATTTCGCCGTTACCTCCGGGCTGGAATGTCCCAGGACTTCCTGGATCACACCGATTTCTACCCCTTTATTTCTAAGCCCCATGCCCAGGGTCTTCCGGAACTTGTGTGGGTATACCCTGCAGGTCAGCCCGGCACGCTGTCCGATCTTTCTCAGGATCAGTTCAACGGATTCCTTTCTCAGGGGATTGTGAGGAGCTTTAGCACTAAGGAAAAGCTCCGGTCTGTTATCCTCACGCTGCTCCAGGTACTTTTTCAGGTAGTACCTGCATTCCTCGTCCAGGTAGAGCAGGCGGTATTTCCCTCCTTTCTCTCCCTTTATGTAGACATCTCCATTATCCCAGTTGATCTGATAACGGTTTATCCCCAGCAGCTCCCCGACCCTGGCCCCGGTGCTCCTCAGGGTTTCGATCAGCGCCCTTTCCCTTTCGTCCCGGCAGGCTTCCCGGAGTTTCTCCATCTCTGTCCTGGTAAAATAGTCAATCGGCTTTCTGGGTTCTGCCAGGGGCGGGATCGTCTCCACCGGATTATCATTTATCAGTTTCTCTTTGCGCATCCACCCGAAAAATGCAGATACAAATTTCCGCATATTATTTACGCTCACATTATTGTTTATTTTTCCCTTTGCTTTGTTCCGGTTCTGATACCATTTCAGGAATCCGGTTATGTCTATGTCATTTACTTCTGTAAGTTCTTTATCCGTGTATGTCAGCAGCATTTTCACGGCTTCCAGGTATGCTGTTATGGTCTTTGGGGACAGGTTCGATTTCTTGTAAATAAAAAGCTGTATTATATATTTATTTTTCTCATCTATGCTGTTCCTTACCTCTGCAGGAAGAGTTTCTCTTCTCTGCATGTCCACCTCTTCAAAGAGATCCACCAGCACACTGTCCAGGATCTGCAATGTATTGTTATCCAGATACTGCTGCATTTGGACGATAATATCGTCACGCATTTTACTCTTTATATTGTTATTCATACACGTACCTTCTTTCTCTCTACGTCTTCATCTCAAAATTTCCTTTCTTCCAGCTCTCTTTTGTATCTTTATCCTCAGGCAGTCTTCCTGAATGCTTTTTTTACGGTCCGTTCTGTGATCTCCAGCATAGACATCAGCTTTCTGTATCCGCTTTTCTCTATGCTTCCTTCATAGTATGCCTTGGCCGCTACAGCGGCAGCATAGTCTGCCTGCTCTGCCAGCTCTGTACTGTTCTGTGCTTCCAGGCATAACAGAATTTCGTTTGCCAGATATTTCTCTGTCCGGCGGTATTTATGCTTCCTTAATGCCTCCATTCCTCTGCCTGCCAGTTCTCTAACCATGTCTATCAGCTCCCTTCTCTTTTTTTCCGCTATTTATATATTTCAGGTATATATCCATGCTCCCGGCACAGTTTCCGGAAATCTCCCAGGAGACTTTCCCGGTATTCAAACACTTCGGTTGTTGCATATCCGGCCGCATAGAGATCGTCCCGGATCACATACCATCCGGCGCCCACCTGCTGCCGTAGGTAATCGTTAAATCGCAGACTGTTCCCGTCATATACCCGCAGACCTATAGTCTTGTCCATGATTGTTTTCGGTCTTTTCATACTCCTTATAACCCCTTATGTTCATTTTTATGTTCATAATCCAGAAAGAGGGCATATCCGTTGTAATACTGGATCCGGAACTGCTCTGCTTCCTCCCTGGTCATGTATTTTCTCCCATACAGTTCTTTCATGTTCCGCCATACAGGCCAGGGGATAAAAGCCTCCATGTCCGGGAACCCTACGCATACCCCTGAGGAAGCTCCGGCCCGGCAGAAGTTCTCCAAGGTCTCCCACTGGGTCTTTGTGACCACATTCTGGTTTATCCTGTCCGCCCCGGTGTGCTTGGCTTCAAAGCAGATCCCCCGGCCGTCTGCCAGGATCCCCATGAAGTCCGGCTGTGCGTTTGCTATAAACCTCCCGGTAAAGGTCCCGTCCCGGTATGTACGGGTTGTCCGGAATGGCTCCGGTATCTTTTCCACATAAGCCCTTCCTTGGTCCCGGTAATATCCACATGCGGCCTTGATCCTGCCCTCTAACCTCTGCCCGTCCGCATTGTTCCGCATGGAGGCAAAACTGCCCTCCGCTCTTGATTTTACTGTTGCTCGCTCGTTTTTCCGCTTCGCCTGTATGGCGTTATATTCCTCCTCTGTTAAATGCAGGCTCATACTGCTTTCTCCCTTCTTTTTTCTTTTATCCCATTTTTACTTTCATCCCCGGGAATGGGATAACTTTCATACCAGTATTGTTCTCCCCATTTTGTATGTTCCCGGTACAGTCTGTAGATGGTCAGATCTGTAGTAACATCTCCCAGGCATTCCCATTCACTGTCTATCCTTCTCCCCGGTGGGATGGATCTTGCATTATCCCAGGCCTCCCTGAGATACCAGGGAATGTCATATCTTTTATTTTCTTCTGCCATGGCTTCCGCCTCCCTTCTCTCTTGGCTTTCCTCTCTGCCTTGCCTTTCTCTTCCTGTTCTTTTTCCTGTCTTTCAAAAGATTTCTCTCTCCCTCCTGCTGCTGGTGTTCCAGTCTGAGTAATGTATAGCTTCTTATCCGGTGTCCTGTTACTGGATTGATACCTTCATAGAAATCATTTTTATCCAGGTAATACCCTTCCGGGATCTTAATATCTTTCCAGGTCTTCCACCTGTGATATTCCTTCTTCTCCGGCTCCGGTATCGGCAGGTTTCGGGAATGGGAATAGCTGGCCTCCCGTAGGCGGTTGTCTGTCTTCGGGGTCTTGGTTATGTATGCGGCCAGGTCCCGGAACTCTCCATCTGCCTCCAGGTGCCGGATATCCACCTTCCCATACTTCCATGCTTTCCGCAGGATCAGGTCACTGTCCGGGATCCGGTTGATCACCAGATGGATATGCCACCCGTTCTTTGTGCCGACCTCTATGTTCCGCAGCCACTTTACTTCATAACCTTTTTTCCGGTATTCCCGGCGGACCGTCTTCAGGAACTCATTTCCGAAGTGACCTTTTGCCGTATCCATGTCCGGAGGCCGGAGATCCTTTTTGTATGTAAGGGTAACCAGATAATCGTTTACCTCGAAGTGTTCCCGGAGGCGGTGCCTGGCTACCCGTTCCCGGTTTCTCTGGTTCACCTTCTCCATCTCCTCCGGGGTGGGCTTCTTCCTCTTCACCCTTCCCTGGCCGGGAGCCCCATACCTGGCAGTATGGTATTCGATCACCTCTATGGCATTTCTAAATTTCCACGTCTTCTTCAAAAAGCCCATATAATTTCGTGCCTTTCTGTGTTTATCGGGTTCTAAGTCTAATACGTTTAACAAGTCCGGAAGGCGGTGTTTTCAACCGCTCTTTCGTACCTGTTCCGGCAGGGTTTTTTCGGTTTTCAGGGTGCAAAAATCCTGTAAATTCTTACAAAAAATCCATGCCGGGTCTTGTTTTCAGACCGCCGGCATGGTAATATATAAGTGCATATATTTTCGTGCCGCTAAGCGGTCCGCCTCAGGTGTTGGTTCCACCTGAGGCGTTTTCTTTTTTCTCTAAAATTTCCCTGTATTCCAGCATTGCCTCATACGCTTTTACACAGGCTCCCATTTCTTCGTCTCTTGGTTCTGCCCCTGGCTTTATGTAATCCTTGCATTCCTCCCAGAGTATGTATTCCATTTTCAGTGCATTAACTAATTTTCTATCCATTCCATCATCTCCATTCACATAACCCCTGTTTTCAGCTCTGCTGCCCTTATTTCCGCAAGCCTGGATTTCTTCAGACCTGCGGTGTCAAAGAACATAGGACTTCTCTGGTTCATGGGTTTCAGCCTTTCTCTTATTTGGCATAACTGGCAATTCTGACCCAGTCAGCGTCTTCTTCCTTTAGATCCTTTATATTGCGTAATGGTATCGGTTCTTTCAGTCTCCATATGTATGTTATATTTCCGGACTCTTTTGTCTTGTGCGTCAGGTCTTCATTGTAATCCTCCATTGGAATGTATCCCTGGCCGCATAATCCATACATTTTCCCATTGATCTCTGTGACCAGCCACCTCATGCAATCAAGGCACTGGATCACCATGCCGCTCCTCAGTCCATCCTTGGATCCTGTTACGATTTTTACCGTCTCTGGAGGCTTTGTTTCTTCGGATTTCCTTGGCGGCGGCGGAATCTTTACGGGAGGGATTGACACTGCACAAGGTGCATTGTCATTCTGTCTGAACCATTCCTTTCTCACTTTTTTCTCCTCTTCGGTCTCTTTTGTGATGATGTATTCCAGGCATTCCGTTCCGTTACCTCTCCATATACTGTTACACATCTTCACTTTCCAGCCGTCTTCCAGAAACTGGCTTAGCTCTTTTGTAGGATCCAGACCTTCAGGTTGTGTTCTTACTACTTTTTCCATCTATACCTCCTATTCCAACCATCTATTTTTCAGATAACAAAATCCAATGACAGCTCCACATATGAGCAGCATCCATACCGCCCAGAACACATATTTCCATATTTCTGTTGTACAGGATCTGAGGGCTTCTTCTGCTGTCATGTCCTGATAAAATTTAGAATTATCGGATATACTCTCATTACCAAGTTCCGTGTAAACTGTGCCTTTTAGATCAGCTTTCACTCCCCGGTAAACGTATCTTACATTACTTAAAAAACCATCTTTCTGCGTTTTTATATGTTCGCTTCCTGGGATGTCTATTTTTTTATAGTCAAATTCAACTCCGCAGAAATTCAGTTTTTCACTATGCTTTTTCCAGCTATCGTAATAGTCCCAGGAGTAATAGACTTCTGTATCTGTATAGGTTTGCGTTTTCCCGTTTACTGTTCTGGTTTTGGTCACAGTCCTTGTGTGCCTGTTATAGTGTTCTTCTGTCTTTTCCACCCACATATAGGCACCGCCGATTTCTTCAAATGTAACTGGATCAACAGCCTTCAGATTTCCATATACAAAAGCGTTCCCTACATTTGTCCTTATCCCATATTGGAACAGCTCTGTATCATCAATATGGATTGCTTTCTGGTACTCAGCATTTTGATCATTTTCCCAATCCGTAATCTTATCTGATATGAAAAATCCAACGGCCAGCAGTATGGCGGCTATTGCTATGCTTACTATTACTTCTCTCTTGGTTATCTCCATTCTTATTCTCCAAATAGATCCTGTGGAGCGTCCTCTGGTGCTTCGTATACAGTACGCTCAAATTCCTGTTTTTCATATCCGGCCATATCCAGAAATATACTGGTAGGGAACTTTTTAATGTATCGGTTATATTTGGTCACAGACTGGTTATAGTTCTCCCGGTACTGTGCGATCAGGTTCTCCGTAGTTGAAAGCTCATTCATAAGCTCCTTATAATTATCATTACTCTTCAGTTCCGGATACTGGTATGTAACGGCAGCTATAGAAGTATTCACATCTTCCACAGAGTTTCCTTTACTCATGTTTTCGGCCAGTTTTGTAAGTGTCTCTGATTCATGGCTGTCATATTGCTTCACACAGTCCGCCAGGTTATAGACCAGATCCACCCTTCTCTTTTCCTGGACATTAATGTCTGATTTCGCCTGCTGCACAGATTCTTCGTAACTAATCGCTTTATTCTGTGAAGAGAAAATCCCAACTACAAACATCAAAACCAGTGCTAATCCTACCCCCGATATAATCAGCGGCATTTTATTAAATCCTTTTTTCATCTGTATCACCTTCTCTTTTCAATAACTTCATGTAATACCAGTCATCTGCTACCAAATCGTCGGCCGTTGGATTCCAATGTTTCCACGTATAAACCAGTTTTCCATCACGAAACACTAAGGCCCTGCAGCATTCGTATCCATTTGATGGTTTGATCATTGAGAAGCAGCTTCTTTCATATTTTCCTATTGGTTCCCGCTCTGATTTCCGGTAAATCACTCCATCAATCTCCAAAGCTCTCTTTACGGCTTCATGTATGTACATTGTTTATTACCACCTCCTTCACACTGCTTTCTTGTCTCCAATGTACTCCACTCTTACTTCTGCCCCTGTCTCTTTTCTGATCAACCCCTCCAGGAGATAAGCAATACCTCTTTCAGGGTGCGGGGTTCCGATAATCTTAATGTCCGGGTGTGCCTGGATTTCTAATTTCTTTGCCATAGATTCTCTCCTTTCTCATCCTGCTCTCTTCCCATCTTTCAGAAATACCGTGGCAGCCATAGAAATGATGCCATCAATTTTTCCCTGCACACGCTCTGGGAGCTTGTCCCAGTTCTCTGCAATCTCTCTGAACTCTTCCAGCCTTTTTTCTTCCTGGTCTTTGGTTAATGTGATTTCTTTCATGTGATCACCTCCTTTTTTGTTTTCGTTGTGGATATTATAGTTCACATTCTGTACTTTGTCAATATATTTTTGTTTTCGTTGTGAACTTTTTATCTTGACTTTTGTTTTCCTGGGTGTTATCCTCTAATTGAAAGGTAGGTGATTTGAGAATATGCAGGGAAAACGTGTTCGCGAATTAAGGAAAACTCTTAATCTAACACTAGAAAAATTTGGTAAACCCCTTGGTGTAGGAAAAACGGCTATTTCAAATATCGAAAACGATAATCGAAGTCTAACTGAACAAATGATTGCATCTATTTGTAGGGAATATAATGTAAATGAAGAATGGCTCCGAAATGGAACTGGAGAAATGTTCACTCAAGTTTCGGTTTATGAAAAGGCTTATAATCGCTTTGGTTACATAATGGAGAACTCTTCTCCAACAAAAAAAGCAGCCCTTTCTGTGTTGCTGGAGCTGCTTTATTCTATACCAGATGAACAATGGGATTTACTTATAGAAGAATTTGATAAAATTAAAAAGGAAGGCTAAAGCGCCTTCCCCAGAATACCCCTGATTAATTGATATATCTTTCTCAGTTGCACATCATTCAGTTTTTCAATTATTTCTCGCAGGTATTTTCTTATTTCTTCTGATTTCATGTAAAAACCTCCCTCTCAATCATTAGTGGGAACATATATTCTATTCTTACTATACTACATATACGCATAATAATCAAGAACATATGTTCTGTTTTTGTTCTGGTAATTGTTGTTACATAATATAGTCGTTTTAGAAGCACAAAATCTCTCGCAGAAATTAAAAATTTTTCTACCAATATTTACCAGCAGTTTTCTTCTCTCCTAGATGATAAAATTATTCCAGGAGGGGAGCCGCTTGGAAAAAGAATTTGAAGACTTATATACACAGCATTACCAGACGGTAGTAAAAGTTGCTTATACGGTTTTGCACGACAGCATGACCAGCCAGGACATAGCCTCTGAGGTTTTTCTTAAATTATATGAAAGCCTGTTACATAAAAAGGATATTCTAAATGTTAAGGCCTGGCTCATTATCGTCACAAAATATACCGCATACGATTATCTGAGGGAGAAGAACAAAGAAGTGTCCATAGAAAGACTTGAGAATTCCTTGCGCACTTCCGATTTTACAGACGATCTGTATACCAAATTATATACAGACACATTATTAAAAAAACTATATCAAAAAAATAAAAGATGGCACGATATCTGCCTGCTGCATTATCTGCTTGGTATGAGTATCCGAGAGATATCTGAGATGTATAACTGCTCAGAATCTTCTGTCTCTAATGCTCTATACCGGGCGAAGAAATTTATACTTTCACAAGATAATAGTTCTCTTGATTTACCTTGCATAGTTATCCTATTTATTGTCGCAGGTATTCCGCTATCTTAAATGGAGGTATTATTTATGGGTATTTTTAGCAAGAATGAAGGATCTGAAAAACTTAGTAAAGCTGAAAAATTATTAGATCAATATGGATTATCTGACCTTTCTGATGATGATCGTGAATTAATGTTAGATTTATTTAACAATGGTTGCTTTGTAAATAACGCAAAGATTATGACTGTTTTGTCAGGCGGTACTGTACAGCAAATTACCAATAGCCTTTTAGTTGATCTTTTAAAAACCAATCTCATGCTTATAAAACAAAATGATAAAATAATCAAATTATTAGAAGAACGCAAATAAACAAAAACCGCCCCGGTACGCCAATACCAGAGCGGCCCGTCACAACCAAATCGGTGACTTCACCGAAATGGTCTGAATATGAATATATCCGAAGATATACCACAAAATAGCAAAATAATTGTATCATCTTCGGAGGCAGCCTGCAAGAGAACGTAAGTTCCCTGGCTGTCATTTTTATACCAATTTTTAAGGAGATGATGACATGGAGCTTGCAAAAGAACAGAAAATATTAAGAGTGGCCCTATATATCCGTGTATCCGGTGAAGAGCAACGTATAAAAGGATTATCCCTGGAGGCCCAGGAAGAGGATCTGAGACAGTACGCAAAGGAACACGGCTGGCAGGTTTCCGGAGTATACATAGATGCTGCCAAGACGGCCAGAAAGAGGCTGGACCGCCGGACAGAGTTTCTTCGTATGCTGGAAGATGTTAAGGCCGGGCGGATAGACCGAATTTTGTTCACACGTTTGGACCGCTGGTTCCGTAATGTTCGGGATTATTACCGTATTATGGATATCCTGGAGCCTAACGGCTGTGACTGGAGTACCACCCAGGAGCAGTACGATACCTCTACGGCCTCTGGACGGTTGTACATTAATATGAAGCTGGCTATAGCCCAAAATGAAGCTGATCAGACCGGAGAACGTATTGCCGCTGTATTTGACAGCAAGATTCGGAACGGTACAGTAGTGTCCGGTAATAGTCCTTTCGGATACCGGATAGAAAACAAAAAACTGGTAATAGATGAGGAAAAAGCGTCTATCGTCCGGGACGCTTTTGATCATATGCAGAGAACCGGGAGCCAGAGGGGAACAATCAAGTATATCCGTGATACCTACGGTGTGAACTGGTGTGACATGACTTTCCGCCGTATGCTTCACGAAAAGCTCTATATTGGCACCTATAACCGCAACGGAAGAGAACACGACAATTTCTGCGATCCCATTGTAAGCAAGGAAGCTTTTGAAAACGTCCAGAGGCTTTTAAACTGTAATGTCAAAACCACCCCATCCGGAAATATCTACATATTTACCGGGTTGCTAATCTGCCAGGAGTGCCGCCACAAGCTCTGCAGCCTTGGAAGCGGCGGAAAGATATATTATCGCTGTAATCAGCATTATCAACGTGGGCGTTGCCCTCATAACCGGAGCGTAAACGAAAAGAATTTGGAAGCATGGCTGCTGGATAATGTTGTCAAAGAACTGGATATATCTGAAGAAAATTACCGAATAGCGCAGGCTAAATCTGTAAAGCATATAGATACCTCTGGAATCAAGAAGAAAATGAAGAAGCTGAAAGATTTGTATTTAAATGATCTGATAGATATAGAAGAATATAAAGCAGATTATGAAAAGTACACTGCTATGCTGGAAGAAGCCCAAGAGCAGCGTTCTTCTGCCCCGGATTATCGCCGGGCAAGAAATATATTATGCAAAGGCTTTCAAGATACTTATAAATCTAGCAGTAAGGAGGAACGTCAGCAGTTTTGGAGGTCCTTTATCCGGGAAATCTGGATCAATAATGACCTGGAAGTCACTAAGATTATTTTTTTATAATTCTATATACTAAGTTTACATTACCAGTAGGTATTGTAACTTTAGTATGTATATATAATTTGCAAAAGCTCAGCGAATATATAACCGCTGAGCTTTGTTTTTAAAAATCCAATCTATTAGTATGTGATATAATATACCCGCCTTTATAGCATATATTCTCCCCGGTTGACAACCGGGGATTTTTTATTGTATCTTGATCTGAATAGCCTCCATTCTCTTGGCAAGTCCAACAGTTCCGGCAACTGTACCGCCTTTAATCCAGTCGCTCCAGCCCTCAGATTCGATATGATATCTTACATAGATATTCATTCCGCTTGGCAGTCCCTCTGCCTCCAGACTGATCGCCTCCAGACGCCGTTCCTGTCCTGTGGTGCCAATTACAGTATCTGAGGTGATTATTCCGAAGTCTTTCCAGCCTATTCCCTGGATATGACCTTTCGCATGGATTTGTACTCCTTTCATTTTGCAGTCAATCTTGATGGCTTCAATCCGCTTTGCATGTCCAGTCACTCCAGCCACCTGACCGTCACCTACAGGAGCAAGCCATCCAACGCTCTGCTGGTGGACACGATAGTTTATCCGGTTTTCTTTATAAGCTCTCTTTCCTGGATTTTGATTCAATTTTGGTTCCTCCTTTTTCCCTGACAATCTTTTGTTTACCTGTTCTGCGATCCAGGGGAATTTGCTTTCCAGGTATGCTCCAGGGCATTCAGTTGCCGCAAACCATTTGTGCATGGTCAGATTGCCATTGGTGTCTCCAGTGTAATTTAATTTGGCGATACCATTTCTTCTACAAATATCTGTACATAGTTCAACAAGCTTATTCATTGCCTTATCGGAGCACCCCCATCCAGGAGCCCCCGCATTATCGGCCACTTCAATGGTAACAGCCCGATGATCATTAGCCTTATTTGAGCTACACCAGGAGCGATCCCTTTCTTCTACATACATTCCGACACGGCCATTTGAATCAATACCGTAGTTGGCGCTGGCCTGTCTGGATGACGGTGCAAACACATTTCCACAAGTCTCTACAGACAGGTTTCCGGCCATATGGTGAATAGTAATTCTATCAATGGCATGATCCCTAGGGCTTGTCCTGTTCGGAGATATTTTTACATAATCTACTAATGCGCTATTACTCATAACAATGTTTCCTTTCTGCCGGTTGCGCCGGCGCAACAAACAAGATGGCGATCATTCGACCTCTGAATCCTCTTTTTCTTCCTGACTTGCGTCTATTTTTCCCTTAAGCATGGCAATATATTTCATCAGCCATTCCGGCACATATGCTCCCATTCTTCCAGCATTTTCAATTATGGATAGTAATTCATTAAGAATGTACCACACGGATACTAATAGTGCAAAAAATGCCTTGCTTGATACAGTTATTCCGATAGCTCCGGCCACATGTAAGATGATGTAGTCTAATACCATAGCGGCAGCTATTACGCAAAAATAGCCCACTTTTTTAATGATTCCTTTGGCTCCCTTTTTACTAGACCATCCATATTGCGGATCGTCTGGATGTTCCAGAGCTTCTGCTTTGCTAGCAGCCATTCCAGACAGATAGTCAATAATCATCATTATCAGCAGGATCAAAAGCACCGGTCCAAGGATTCCCAGCTTTGCGGAAATCCATGCGGCTATCCCGCTGAATAATACCTGTAATGTCAAAATAAATTTTTCCATATGCTTTTCCCTTCTATTATAGTTTCAAATAAAAAAGACCCTTCAAAGGTCTTGCTCTGATTTCCATATGTATCACCACCTTATTCTATGGCTACAAAGTAATGCCCTACTAGAGCTGATGGCCCATAGTACAAAATTTCTTTCTGCCCATACATCTCCTCCGGATTTTCTACTCCTCCACGTTTACAGAGATACGTGGTTCCGTTTTCGGAGTAATATTTTCCGTATTCATATTCAAATCCTGCCGTTGTTACCGTATCCGGTACAGGAATCGGGTCTTCTTTTGTTCCCTCATGCTCTTCTGAATTAAGTGCTACCCACAATGACGGATCAACTCCCTGTTCCCACCCCGGCTGTGAGACATGATCCTGGAGACATTTGTACAGAACTCCATCTTTATTCGCACGGTCACCTTTTTTGTAGTTTTTTCCGTTTGGATCATATTCTTCGTACAGATCTTTTACGGTAACAGCCTGTTCATCCGTCAAGTAGGCGATTGCTGTCTTGACATTATTTTCCTGTAATTCGTTTTCTGTGAGTTTTCTGATTCCGAATGTCACAACTGTATTTCCGTCCTTTTTTGTTATTGTAAACAGCGGATCCATTGTACACATATCTGTAAAAGTAGATACTGTGACATCTTCTTCTACAAATTTTACTTCTTTCATGTTTTCTCTTATCAGAATTTTTTCCAGATTGTCCAGTTCCGCATAGTTTCCGATTACGGAGCTTATACGGCTCAGAGAGGCACCTGGTTCAATATTAACTTCTTCTTTGTTAAATAAAATTAATTTCATATTTTCTCCTTTCTCCCCTGTTGTGGGGAAATTCTTAATTTTTTTGTTTCGCAAAACTCCGCATTTGACGGTTAGAATTTCTGACAGTGAATATAGTACAAATGAGAGTATGTATGATGCTCCTATATATGCCAGAGCATATAATATCGGACTCCCAAATGTGCCGGACGGTAATACGGAAACCATAGAAATAGAGCTTCCAGATGCTCATTCCGCATGGATAGATACAGCCAACAGCTATATCTACTCCTCTTATTCGGCTTATCCTCTTACCTACATCGATCACACTATGACAAATCTTATTTCGGCATATTTAGATTTCAGATCCAAAAAGATAATAATACAAATCAAAGGTAATTGGGAAGGATTTACAGCTTGGATAATCGTTAAGCATTATAGCTATTCATAATTTTTATCGTATTGGATCAAACCGTCCCCATCCAATCCAGTCAGAAGTTTTCGTTTTTCCGTTTGAGAACAGGGATCCATTATATGAAAAAATACAAATGGCAATAGTGTCATATCTTTTAAACAGAAATCCTATACTATAGCCAAATTGAAATGACGATGGATTGTTGTCGCCAATGGAAAATAGTCTTACGACAAGGCCCGTATCCGTTGTTAAGAGATTTTCTGCATAAGTTATTAACTCTCGTTCATTATCAAATGCTTCAATTTCCAAAGCGGAGTTTAGCGCTTGAACTTCTGCCTGCATACTTTCGTTTTCTTCTTTGAGCTGTGCTACCAACTGTGCGTCCGGAACATGCCCCTGCTCATTTACAGTATAGGTCTTTATTGTCTCTTCCTTTGCGTGGGGTTTTATAGGCTTTATGTATTTATTATAAAAATACTTTAGCCCAGTGAAATCTAAAAATGACATTTTGTCCCCTCCTTATTCTGTAAACAGTCCGTCAATTTCTTCTGTTGTGATTGCAGTAGGCAGGTCTGCTGTTTTTGCATAGCTTTTCAGCTTGGAATCTACACCTTCATTAGTAGCCATATCTTGTGTGGCTGTAGATATTGCGCTCTTTACCTGCGCAGATGTTTGATACCCTTTCGATGTCAGTTCTGCATCAGTCACATATTCACTCGGAATTTCCGTGATAAAACCGCTATCATTTGAAAGTTGGCTTACTTTGGTCGGAATTTCTGTTTTTAATGCATATCCACTCAGATCAATCTCGCGGGTACCAAGCTTTTCATATTTATCTGTGATCCACAGGTATTCATCATAAATATTTTGTCCGGATCCGCTGTTGGATACCAAGTACAGGATTCCTTTTGCTCCTGTCTGTGGCAGCTTAGATACTACCTGAGCCTCAAATCCCTGGATCCCGGATACGGCCTGTGCGATCTCCTGTGTCACTTCGGTTTTGATTGCATAGGTACTCAGGTCAATATTTACTGCTTTGCTTCCATCTGGAGATAATGGTGATCCGTTTACTTTCACGATCTGGATCGTGGGGGCAGTGTACTCTGTCTTCTTTAAAAATATTCCCTCAAAAAATGTCTGCAGCTTAGTTTTAAACTGTCCAAGTCCTGTTAAATCAAGAAATTTTGCCATAATTATTTTCTCCTTATTCAAACAATCCGTTTATGTCTTCTTCTGTTATTACTTCATTTCCTGCTCCGGCTTCCAGTTCTCCGATCTTCTGCTCTACGGTTTTTCCCTCGGCCAAGGCTACGGATTCTGCCATTACCAGCGGATAATTTCCATTATTTTTTGTGCTCAGGGTGTTTACAACTACAACACCGCCTTCAATACTCTGTGCCATATCGTAACCCTCCTTTATTTTACGGTAACGCTTGTCTGCCCCAGCCCTGCATTTACGGATTTCCATACATCATAATCCTGTGTGTATCCGGACGCATTTTGGTGGCTTATAGTTCCAACTTTTATAAATCCGCCGTCAAATCCTCCTACGTTAAATGTCGGGGTTCCAAAGTTGGAAGGGATAACATAATAGATATACTCTCCCGCATCCGCATTGACACTGAATGTCCTGCCTCTGCTTCCGGCCAGCGCACTGGAGGCCAGTGCCAGGATATCGGCGCTTTCCAGACTTGCTTTGTCAGATACCCCCCAGTATACCTTTGGCTGGAAGGAAATTGTTACCTGCTTGGATACGCTGGCATCCCTTTCGTCTGTGACTGTCAGCTTAATGATCGCATTACTTTTTACATTTTTTCCAGTATAGGACTTTGATCTTACTCCTGTTTTCAGTTCTTCTTCTGTCTCCGAAGAGAATTTGATCTTCTGGGTCTTTGGCTCCTTGTTTAACGTCCATGTTACATCTGTAGCTGTTACCGTACTGCCGATCTCGTTGCTGCTGTTAGTGGCCATCATGCTGTTTACAGCAATTTTTACATAGCTCAGATCATCAATCATCTGTTTGTATTCGTCCGTAAAATCATTTGTGGATAGTCCTTTTCCGGATATCTGCCGGACATACCTGGCGTCATTTTTTTTAATAAAATGAGCCAGACCATTCTCATCAAGATATTTAGGCATCCGCTTGCTCTCCTTTCATAATTTCGTCAATTTCCTGGTTCGTGATCGGTTCTATGTTTTCGCCTGTTCCACCTCCCTGTGGCAGTTTTACTTCGTTTCCAATCGGTGACTTTCCAGACAAAAGCTGCAGGCGGTCTTCTTCCACCTGCAGCCCATCTGCTTTTTTATTTAATTTCTGTATAATCTGCTGTAAAATATTCCTGTTTCCCGGTTCTGTGTAATCCTCCGGTTTTGCCCGTGGATTTACAGTCACATATATTGTATATTGGGTTTCCCCTGTACCCCCATCTACAACATAGATATATCCGTATAAATTCCGGCTTTCTGTCAATAATAGATCCGGTATCTCTGCTTCTATATATCCTTCCTTCTGTTCTGTCAGGACTACTGTAGTCCCTCCTTTTCCCTCCTGTGCCCAATGGGCTTCCTGTGCAGCTGGAATCCCGTATATTTCAAGTCTCTGTCCTGTATCCCACTGTTCCAATTCCCCGGAGATACACTTTCGTTTCTCTCCAGGTTCAAACCTCACTACAATAGGCATTTATTCACCCTCTTCCAAGCTGTCAATTTCTTCATTTGCAATAGCATCTACGGATTTTAAAAAATATTTATCCAACTTTTGTGAACTGTATGTAGTTACTTCCGATATTTTGTTGTCATTTATTATTCCTGCTACAGCGCCTTCTATGGATTCTGCTGCCTTTTCGGCCCTTTCCGCTGCTGTATTTGCCCTTTCTGTGGCTGTATTTGCAGCTTTTTTCGCTTCATTGGCTTCTTCCGCTGCCTGATTTGCCTGGTTTGCTGCTGTATTCGCTTTTTCTGTTGCCGTATTCGCCGCTCCTGCCGCTTTACTGGCCTGATCTGCTGCTGTATTCGCAGCCCCTGCCGCTTCATTGGCCTTACCCGCCGCTGTATTTGCAGCCCCTGCCGCTTCATTGGCCTTTCCTGCCGCTGTATTTGCAGCCCCTACCGCTTCATTGGCCTTTCCTGCCGCCGTGTTCGCCGCTCCTGTTGCTGCCTCAGCTTCTTCCTTTGCTTCATTGGCACCTGCTGCAGCCTGGTTTGCCTGGTTCGCCGCCGTATCCGCAGCCCCCGCCGCCTTATTTGCTTTTTCTGCTGCTGTATTTGCTGTATCTTTCGCTTCATTGGCTTCTTCCGCCGCCTGATTTGCTTTTTGCGTAGCTGCCTGTACAGCATCGATTGTATTTCTTGCTTCCGCTATCAGATTATCCAATACCGTAAACTCATTTGTACTTTCAATCTGGCTGGTCATCAAGAGGCTTTTCTGTACATTTATCCAGAAAACAAATGGCTTCACATTGTCCGGATTTTCCAAATTCGGTATGATCTGGAATTGTGCTGGGATCTTCCCGTTTTCGGCAGTCATTTGTGTAGTCACATCAACTTTTATGGTATTTCCATCTATTATGCAGTCATTATAGATCTCGAACCCTGAGGGCTTCCGTATATATATCCTTGCCTCAGCTCCAGGTGGAATTTCGTAGTCTTTTACATCGAATTCCCATTCATAGTCGTTTGATCCCTGAGTACAGTCGATCACCAGCGGGATCCCGCTTTTGTTGTATATGTATATATTCCATTTCATTTTACATTACCTCACGCTTTTTCCATTGGCACCCGGTATCTTCCCCATATAGAATCTTCTATTACCAGATAGCTGGATCCTGTCGCATTCCATTCAAAACTCATTTTTATTCCCAGTCCACTATTTTGCATGATCGGATACAGTGTTTCTCCATTGCTTTGTATTGTAATAAAATTCTTCCAGCTTCCTCCATAGCTTTCCGGTTTTAAAAACAATGCGCTATCTCCATCTCTAAAAGTCAGCCCATTCATATAATTTATCGAAATGTATTTGCTTGCATCCGAGTTTGCTATCCATAAATCAGGACCGTCTGAAGCTAAACCATTAAATGAAAAACTTATATTATTTCCATTTTCATCTGTTATTCCAAGTCCCATATTTCCAAGATATATGGTAGTTCCGTCTTGCTTTTGGAATCTAATTTCAGATCCCACAATCGTACTTCCTGTTATGGTTCCCGTAAATGTTCCGTTTTCTGTATTAAATTCTCCGGTTGTCAGGTTCCACCAGCTTTTCCCGGTCTTATCCTTTATCGTCCCTGCCTGGATATAATCCGCATTGATATACAGCCGACCGCTCTGCAGGTAAATCCCCTGCACTTGTCCATTGTTTGTAAGTTTGTTAAAAATATCGTCCTGTGACAAGCTCCCTTTAAAGAAATCATCTGCGGATTCTCCATCTACATTAAAGCTGTTTGAAGAAAGTGAAAATTCCCCGGTTGCAAGGTTCCAGTAGTTCTTTTTGTTCTTGTCGGTAATGGTCCCGATCTGCATATAGCTGGCATTTATATACAGTTTTCCGCCGCTGAGATAGATGCCCTGCTCTACGCCGTTATTTGTGAGCTTGTTAAATACCTCTTCCTGGGACCATGTGTCCTTGAAATAATCTTCTGCCGGCTTCCCGTCTACGGTAAATCCGGTAGCGGAAAGGGCAAATTCTCCGGTATCCAGGTTCCAGTAGTTCCGTCCCTTCTGGTCTGCAATGATCCCGGCTATGATCACGTTTGCGATCAGGCCTGCTGCCGTCATTGCCGTTGTCCAATCCCATTCCCGTCCGTCTGCGGTTCTGGTCTTAGAGATCATAAGGCCCTGGGTTCCCAAGGCCATAGCTCCATATAATGTGCTGTATTTATCCAGGTTTTCAAACAGGATCGCCATAACGTCCTGTTTTTTTGCCACATCATACTGGGCTCTGAGTGAAGCCATGGCGCCGTTGATAAATCCGGCGATCTTATCGGCCATAACAGTACCGTCTGGCCGGATAACCTGGTCAATACGGTCCACAGAGCTGGATACATTGTTAAAATAATTGTAGGTAAAGTCTCCCAGCTCTACATAGGTTACTTTCCGCTTAATGGCATCATATTTCAGGCTTATCACCCTGGCATCTGTGGTGATACCCAATTTTACATGTCGGCAGTGGATTGTATCCCCCAGGGATACCTGCTCCAGGACGGCATAATTTTTATACTGCCTGGTGTTCTGCAGGAGAACCATATCTGCGGTTATATTCACAGAAGGCTTGTCGATTCCGGCAGAGAACTGTTCATTGCATTTTTGCCGCAGGGCTGTATCCAGCTCTTCCTGGCTGTTGCATATGGTAACACCGTTTTCCTCATCACCTTCCTGTGCGTCCTCGGCCATTTTGACGTCCTCGAAGGAGATCGTTGCAACTTTTACAATGGGATAGCTATTTAGCAATGGGGAATCTACATATCCGTCACCGCTTAATTTGTATCCGTTGTATGCCTTTGGATAGATCCTTGTGACAATCCCGGTCATGTCCACGCTTTCGGTAATGCCGTTTTTCTGGATATTTTTTCCATATTGGAGTGTGACGCCGTAGTCCCCGCCTACACGCTCATTTATGGTTATTTCAAAATTGTCAAATAGGATCTCCCCACCCCAGCGATTGATAAAGCTGTTGTCGTCATCTCCGTTGATGGCTTCGATCAGGTTCTTATACTCATAATAGGCTGTTGTCCGCTTTGTGATATCGGATTTCCCGGAATATTTGGCATTTGGAGCGGTCATGATATCCAGGGCTTCCTGGCCGTTTTTGGCAGTGGGACGGACATCATTCAGGAAACAATCGTACATGGCATCCATAAAAATAGGCTCCGCTGTGGCTGTTATGCCAGACGAAGCCTTTTTCTTATTGCGGATCCGGAAGAGCTGGTCTCCGTTAAAACTTGGCAGCTTAACCACTGCATCTTCCTGTATGTATTTCCATCTTCCGGTTTTGTCTATGGGGTGCTCCAGGTTTAACTGCCAGGTGTTATTTAATGTGGCACCGATTTCCGCTTTTGTGGGGAATATCGTCATATCGCCGTTCTTGTCATATTCTGTATTTCCCGGACTGTAGATCTGGATCATCAGATGCACCTCCAATTTGGTATTATTTTCAACCCAAACCCTTCAGTAATGCTTACCTCATTGTCTCCTTCCTGGAAATACAGATCTTCATAATTTCCAGTTACGGAGGCATTCTTCATTTCCCCATCTTCCCGGTATGCGATCATAAGGTCTGTGTCTATTGTCAGGTTCTGGCCTACAGTGGCCTTCATGGTCTTCCCATTTACGGTAAGTATGCAGTCTCCGTTCCCGGTGATCTTATAGACCGGGTGGGAGATTTCTCCATAGTTAAAGATCTCTTCGTCCGGATCCATCTCCTGAAGGCCGCTGACCATATAAGTATATGGGTCACAGGTAAATTCTGCGGTAAATTTCCCGATCTTCCGGGAAGTTCTCTCGGAATCTGTGATCTGACAGGAAATGACCTTGTAAAAGTAATTTGGATCATCTGCAAACTGCAGATTCCCGGTATCTTTCAGCAGCCATTTCTTTGCATCCCGGTATACCTCTCCCCATCTTTCCGGTGGGGCCATGAAATTAAATTCCACAGGGATTACAATAGGCCCCCAAGTCTCACCGTCTTCGATCAGGACACCGTCCCGGCCTTCAATCTCTGTTTCTGTCACCCTTCTCTCAGGAGCCGGTATACTCGGTCTCCTAACCGGAAGGAGACCATGTTTCCTGCTGCCTTCATCCTTATAGGTTACTTCATACTCTCCGAACATTTACTCTCCTTCCTTTCGCTGCCTGTGTGCTTATCTGACCATTTGTAATACGTCTTTCTGCTGTCTTTCCGATTACTTCTCCATCCAGGATCATGGTATCTCCCTGGATGATAATTGTCCTTGTGGCTGGAATGCTGGCGGACTGTACCATTCCATTTACATTCCCGTTTATAGTGGAATTAATTTCTCCGGATACTGCCTTTGCTGCGGTCTTGATCTTATCTACATTCTTATAGATTCCCTCTGCCAGGCCTTCCATCATGTCCGGCATCCAGGTTTCATAATCCCTCAACGGTCCTTCATCTGGCCGTGAAAAATGCAGGAATGACCGAATGCTGTCAGCCACATTACGGACAGCATTTATAATGGCATTTACCCCGGACATGATTCCGTTTTTCAGTCCATGAATAAAGTCAGATCCCCAGCTATATGCATTGCTGATCATTTGGCTTATGATGTCAATAATATTATTGAAAACTGTAACGAATATCTGAGGGAGATTATTGATTGTATTAATAACCCCGTTCACCATATTTATAAATCCATTCACAACTGCCACACGGATATTGCTTACAATGTTGCTCAGAGTTCGCTGGATTCCATTCCAAATACTTGTAACTGTATTCCAAATGCTGTTTAATATTGATGATATGGTATTCCAGATTCCATTCCAGATATTGATGATCGTTGTACGGATCCCATTTACAATATTAGATATGGTATTCAGGATTCCATTCCAAATATTGATAACCGTATTTTTGATACCTTCACAGATATTTCCGACAGTATTTTTAATGTTTTCCCAGATATTGGCTACATTATCCTGGAATTTCTGGAAGTTATCTGTCACTGACTGGATCATATCGCTTACAGATTGTTTCAGCCATTCCCAGGCGTCTGAGGCCGCCTGAGTGATACTATTCAGGATCCAGCTCACAAAATTAGACATTTCGTTCCAGAAATCTTCCCAGTTCTGTCCGAAATTGTCTATTGCCTGCTCAATGGCTGCAAGTATTTTATCTGCAGTGTCTTTGATAGCTGTAGTGATACTGGTCCAGACATTTCCCAGCCATTCCGTAATAGCTCCCCAGTTCTGTATTACCGTGATAATACCAGTTATTGCCGCTGCCACCCCCGCTATAATTCCGACCAACGGCAAGAGCGCCGTACTTCCTACAGTTCCAATAATGGCTACTATTGAAGTTATTAGCGGCGCCAGTGTAGTAAGTAATGCCAATATACCGGCTATTACTCCAATGGCTGTCTGTACTGGTCCGGGAAGGTTCATAAACCCTTCAATCAGCCCAGTTATTCCCTCTACAATAGGCGGCAGAATCTCTGTTGCCAGCTGTATCAGTTTTTCTCCCAATGGAGCCAGCGCAAGCTGAAGTTCATTCATAGCTGCCTGCAGTTCCTGCATAGGAGTAGTGGAGTTTTCTGTCATCTGCTGGGCGGCTCCAGACACATCATTGTAAGAATCTCCCAAAGTGGTAAGGGATTCAATCACGCCCATATTGGCGTCTTCGCCCAATGTACCAAAAGCAGTTGCCGCCATAGTAAGCTGTTCCTGCTGGTCTTTACAGTTGGTTATATCCCCAACAATGGAATTAATAACGTCTTTCTGTGTAGCCTCCCCCTGCTGCCATGCGGCAAAAGTGTTCTGTGTTTCCTGGCTAAACTGTCCGATTGCATCTGCTATGGTTCCATCAGATAATCTGGTTGTAACCTCATTAATGGAGTCATTGACCTTATCCAGGTTGTATGCGCCACCTTCCAGGCCGTTCTGAAGGAGCTGGAAATATTCCTCTGCAGAATATCCCGCTTGTGCAAATTTTCCGGAATACTCTGACAGGTTATCTCCCAGCTCCTGGGTTTTATCCAGTCCGTTCTGGGTCCCAGTGACTATGTAATCCATAGCTGTCTGGGCATCCAATCCGAAATTGACCATAAGAGCATTGACGCCCCTCATGCTCTCATTCATGTCTGATCCAAAGACTTGCTCCAGATTTATAGCCTGTTCTGTGATTGTTTCAAGCTGGGAAGGATCCAGGTTTTTCAGGTTGTTATTCACTGTAATGACAGCTTCTCCAACCTCTTCCAGGCTTCCAGTCACTCCAGATCTGAAGACGTTTTCTACAACGCCACCCATCTGCTCAGCAGCCTGTCCGGTCAGACCAAAGTATGTATTTACCCTGGTCGTAACACTTTCCAAGTCCGTGAAGGCATTCGCCGCCTTCTCCCCGGTTTCAACGATTTTGTCTCCAACTCCAGAAATAGCGTCTGCGGCGTCCATCAGGTTCCCGGCAGTGATTCCCTTGCTCATATCTTCCAGAGAATCTGCCGCCTGCTGAGACTCTGTTTTTAGATTGCTCAGTCCTGTAACAGCGTCCCTGGTACCTGCTTCAATTTCTCCCAGCATGGTACTATTCTTATTCAGGCTGTTATTAAGCTGATTGATATAGTTGTCCGTTTCATTCATGGCAACTTTCAGCTTAGTTACCGTGTTAGCCTGATTATTAAAAGCTTTCTGGGCTCTCTCTGCTTCTTTTGATGTCTCTCCGGATTCCTGTACAGCTTTTTGATATGCCTGTGCCAGATCATTCATGATCTGAATCTGCTTATTATACTGGTTCTGCAGAAGATCAGCTTTTTTCCGCTGCTCATCAAGTTGTTTTTGCATGAGCTGGCTCTTTGCAATCAAGGCCTGCTGTGAGTTTTCATTATCCTTAAATTCACTGGTCAGGACCTTCATTTCAGAACCATATTCTTTCAGGGAATTGTTGATTCTCTGGATCTGATTGTTAAATTCTTTTTCGCCTGTGATTCCTATTCTGGGGCCAATATCATATCCTGCCATGTCTTCACCTCAAATCCGGTATATAGCTCCCTTCGTGCTCCTCATTTTCACTTACAGTCACATTTCCTTCAGATGCTGCATACAGATCCGCCAGATCCGATAGTTCCGCTATAGGCATACAGTTATATTCCAGATAGGGGATGTTCATCTTTCTTCCCCACATATCCAGCCACTCAAGGGAATTTACCCTTGAGCGGCTTTTGGATTTTTTCCTGCTGCTTTAGCCTCCACCTTCTTTTTGCTTCCCTGGTTCACGCATTCTGTAATTTTTTCAACAATCTCCTTGGTATCTGATACCTGGATTGCAATATCCAGAGCCTCCTTTGGCAGTGGAATCCATTTCCCGTCTTCCACCGGGGCGTTTACTGGCGCCGGAAGGTCTTTCTCAAAATAATTTTTGTAGGCACATCCCTGTGCGATCAAAACCTCCAAAATAAAAGAGATAGTCTCTAATGCTTCAAGACTATCTCTTTCAGAAAATTCCATATTCTTTTCTTCCTGATTCTCAGGATTGTCCGGTTTCATTTCTCCAGGATTTTCAGGATTGTCCGGTTTCTGGACTTTCTTTAATTTTTTCATCATGTTCTGGGTGCTTCCAAATTTCCCAATGATCTTTTTCGTAGCTCCCAGTGAGAAGGACATAGGATACTGTTTCCCTGCTATTTCCACAAAAATACATCTTTCCATCTTACGCACCTGCTTTCGCCTTTACTGTGACACTTCCTGCCTTTACCGCTTTTTTCTCTGCATTCACTTCCGCCAGATAGAGAGTTGTTCCGTTTGCAGCTTCAATCTCTGCGGATCCGTCCCAGTCCTCCCATTCTGTAAGATCCTGTTTGTAGGTAGGTGCCTGCCCGGATGTACTGTACTTATAAGTGTTTCCTGCTGCCTTTGCCGGAGTAACTGTCAGCTTGGTGCTTCCTTCTGCTGTCCCTTCTGCAGAGGTTACTGTCAGTTTTTCCAATACGTTCAGGACTGTTTTCAGATACTCAAAGGCTTTATCCCTGGTATCGAACCATGCTTCGTACTTCCATGGGTGTTTATAATTCTCGTTATATTCTTCCGTCCGTTCTACAGCACATTCCAGCTCTTTTGTCTGCCACTCAATAGATTCTCCTTTTGTGGTAGCTGCCTCTGCTGGATTTCTTGGGGTTACTCTCGGAAGAATAACCGCTCTGTACTGGTCAATATCATTGATCTGGTGGGTTTCGATAATGCCAAATCCTTTTGACTTTGGACTGGCGTCATCATCATAGACCAGTTCTTTCAACTGGACATCTCCAACCGTTCTTTCAACCTCTTTCAAATTCAGCAAACTTTTTGATGTGGGATAATCCAGATCTGTAGTGTTTAGAGTCAGTGTCCCTCCAGCAAAGATACCGTAGTCATGTTCTGCCACTTCGTCATCTCCGTGGAGCGGATTATCTTCAGAGTTTTCTGTCTCCACTCCATACTCTACGGCTTTCCCGCATACAAAGCCATTTGTAAAAAATACTTTGTTTCCGTCAAAGTTGTAATCCCCAAATACTGGGATTGCTAAGCCTTTAATAGCCATATCCGTTCTCCTTTACTTCATAATTTCTTCTATTTTTTCCTGTACCGTCTGGTCCATTGCCTCCTGGGTTTTCTTCCTTGCCCGGTTTGTGGCCTGTCTTATTACAGGCGTCTTATTTCGGAAAGATGTTCCGCTTTCTATACTCCTTGCCAGCATGGTAATGGGCTGCCCTTTCGGATATTTCTTAGTCTTAATGCTCCCATATCCGTCAAAACCAGCTTTGGTGTTTACATACCCGTCAGTATTTTCTATAGGAGCAAGTCCAAAGCCATTTATAAGGTCAGCTTTCTGCCTTTTGCTTACCCCTGTAATGGGTTTCTCCGGTGTACCGATTCCTTCATCTGTAGGTAAAGACTGTAATCCTTTTTTGATCTCATCTGCTACAACTTCAGCACCTTTGTATACGGCTTCTTCCAGGATCCCACGCTCTTCTTTCCAAAGCATTCCCAGACGTTTGGCATATTCGTCTATTCCCTTAAATTCGATTTTTGCCATGGGCTCACCCCACTTCCCATACCCATTCATAGTGGATATACTTTGTTTCATCTTCGTACTGCACAGAATTCAGGTAGAAAGAGATTTCTGCATCTATCAGAGCCTCCTGGATTTCGTCTACCATTGGGTCAAACTCTGTCCGGGTGAAATAATCAATGGTCCCCTGAATTGACTGGTTATCCTTCCGGTTATCTCCCTCTACAGAGCTTCCCTCGGAATCCTCTGCCCAGACTATATACTGGTCTCCTTTTTTCATGCACTCATAATGATGCACATTGTCAGATACCGTGTTCAAAACGTCCCTGATGATCTTGATCTTAGAGTTCATAGTTTCCCTCCAATCTCTGCAGGGTCAGTTTCATGATCCGCAGGCCGTCTTCGTCATGGGTGGGCTGCACCAGTCCAATCTGATACTGCTGCCCATCTTCCATAGCACAGATATCCAGAGCCCGGATATCATTCCATCCAGGTACGTTCACAACAGCGTCCACCTGCTGCTTGGCCTGCATGGCATTGTAGACTCTTTGGAATCCCAGCTCTGCATATCCAAAATAGTAACTGTCCTTATATTCCAGTCCGATCACGGGTTTATTCCCTGGCTCTGCCTTGTTTACAGTCTTGTAGACCTTCAGGATCCCATCATCAAAGGTCATTCTTTTCACCTCTTCCCACCTGGCTTACCTTCATGTTGTTAAGCTGGAGCCGGAGGAACCGGGGCATGGCAGTTTCACCGCTGGCCCGTTTCCGGAAGAGATAGGCGGCATACTGGATCACCACCATATCCCCCTCGATTCCTACAGATAGGTCTACCCCTTCCCTCTGGACCTGGGCCTTTGCCTGGTTCAGCAGTATCCTCAGGTAATCATCATTGCTGTTCGTCAGCATCTGCAGGTCCTTTTTCAGGACTTCAAGCCTTTCCTCATCTGTCACGCCTCTTCACCTCCTATGATTTCTTAAATGCACAACCTTCAAAGGTCAGGATCAGGCGGTCATTTCCATGGGTAATCTGCACCTGCTTCTTTTTGGCTGTTGCGGCAGTCTTTCCAAGATAGATCACGTTTTCTGCATCCATCTTTACAGGCGGATTCTTACTGCCTACCACCTGCATATATGCTTCCCGCACTTCCTGGGACTGGGTGAATGAGATCGGGAAGTAGAATCCTTCCTGCTCATTGACATCTGTCCCATTAAACCCTGTATAGCCGGTGACATACAGGCCTGTTCCGGTAACTGCTCCGGACTTGGCAATCTTATAGCTTCCCAAGTCAGAAGCATTCTTTCCGTACAGGTCCGTGTCCCCTTCTATTGTGCCTATGACACTATACAGGGTCATCATTCCCCCGCGAAGGTGGGAGCGGTTGTTTCAGGCGCTTTCCCGATACCGTATACTGCAAAGGCCTCCCGGATTGCCAGGTCTCCGTCATACCGGGCTGTTCCCTTAAACACGGTCTGGTCTTCCAGGAATCTTACATGCTCAGACTGAGCAATCTTGGTTCCTGCCCTTTCTGCCAGGACGTAGTTTTTGAAATATCCAAAGATGATCGTGTCATCCGGGATATATTTCAGCTCTACAATAGGTCCGCCGATCACTGGCATGGAATTGTTCATACCGGCGGCAATCGCTGCGGCGGAGTTCACGCCCATAGATTCAGCAATCAGTTTTGTATGGGTCTTTTTGTTCATTACCCATACGATCTCTTCGGTATCATAATCATTGTCGATCACGCCGGAAGAAGTCACGATATCCTGGAACAGTGCAATTCCAGTGGCTGTCTTTCCTGTGATCACATGGCTGGTGCTCAGATCCTCCCACTCTCTTCCGGTGGCTGGATATTCGCCCGGAGCTTCGTCCAGAAGGATAGAAGTCACGATACCCATAGGCATTTTTACATTCTTTCCGTAGAGGATCGCTTTGTCTACGGCTTTTCCGATTGCTTTGCCATGAGCGTTGATAAATTCTGTAGCCAGGTTGACGTCAGAATCTTCCAGGATCGCATTGCATACTGCAAAGTATCCGGATACCTTGTAACCGTCCATCTCCATGTTATACCATGCCAGATCCAGCTCTTTGATGGTGGCGCACATTTCGTCCCAGATTCCTTCCGGAATCTCTCCCATGATGTTCTGCCTGGAAGTTCCGCCTACAGGTCTTACGGTCACGTACCGGATCAATTTAGATGTTTCCGCTGCCACCTGCCGGATCATTGGCATCATAACGTCCGGAATGGTCAGCCCTACATTGGTCAAGGCTCTCTTCTCCTTAATGCACTCCCTTACTCTCTCCAGAAATTCTTTTACGTCATTTCTTGCCATCATGGCGTCTCTTTCCTGGATATTCAGTCCGAAGAAATTTCCAGGTACTCTTCCTCTTACTTCCATTGGCTTTTCTGCTCCTCCTTCTTTACTTCTTCCCTCTGCCGGTTCCGGCTTTGGCTGCTTTTCTTCTTCTGCCCGGATCTCTTCCTCGATTCCTTCAATCTCGGTCTCCAGGCTCTTCTTGTCCTTCTCATGTTCGTCTTTTTCCTTCTGGAAGTCTTCCGCCTGCTGCTCTACCACCTGCCGGTCTTCCTCCGGGGTGTCCTCATTCATTTCATTAATGGCGTCTTCCAGTTCTTTCTCCCTTTTTTCAAAATCAGGGTCCTTATCCCGCAGCTCCTGCAGTTTTTTCTTTTTAGTGTCCAGCTTATTTCTAAGCAGCAATACATGTAATGCCATTACTCTTCTCCTTTCAGTTTTTTCATTGTTCTCTGTTTCCAGGCCTCAATGGACCTTTTCTTGATCTCTCCCAACTGCCGCTTTCTGGCAGATACGGAAGTCTCTTCGTAGGCTGGGAAGGTGACCACAGATACCTCATAGAGTTTCACCTTCTTAATGGTCCACTTCACGGAATCTCCACGGTCTTCAAATTCTTCGTCTAAGATGTCGAACCCAAAGCTGCACTGATCCACGTCCCCACGCTTCACCCGTTCATAGAGGTTCACAGCGTCCTGGTCGTTTGGATTGATCTTTACTTCTCCCCAAAGTCCCCTGGCGTCTACTTTCAGAGTCAGGGTCCCTGCCTTATTCCGTCCAAGGACAAGACGTGTCTCATGGTTGATCAGACAGCGGATATCATCTGCCAGGGCTCCGTCAAATGCGGTATCTGCAATAGATTCCACACCTCCGGGCCACATCTCATATTCCGAATTGAACACGGCGAAATATCCGCTGATGTACATCTCCCCGTCTGCTTCCCTGGTTTCAAACTTGGATTGTGTGCTCCTGACCTGATAGGCCACCCGGTTTTCCTCATTCATCTCCATCCCCTCCCTTCTGTTCCAGCTTTTTCTGGTCTCCGATCATGCCTTTCGGTATGTAGTTCTCTAGGATGATAAGCTCATCCAAGCCTTCCTTCGGTGACTGCCCGGTCCAGTCCCGGACCTCATTCCCGGTCATGATTCCCCTGGTATACAGGTTGCAGCCCACATTTGACAGCTTCTCAATGTCGTAGCTGTAAAGGCTTCGGACGTTGAACTTAAAATATCGCTCAGGGCTGATCAGAATCTTCCTGGTCATCTCCTGCTCCAGGGCATTGCACAATGGACGGATACGGGTATTGATAAAATTGTTCCACTCTGCTTCCTTGTACTCTCCAGCTCCAACTAAAAAAGGCGGCACGTCCAAAATGGCCGCAACCGTCTTCTTATCCAGCGTCACCCCGTCTGTGAGAGCCAAATCATTCAGGCTCAGAGGTTTTACGCTCACCACTTCAAACATATCCGCCGGGATCACCCAGGGTTTTCCTGCTTCCGTGTTCTCAATATACTGGTCCAGGATATTATTCCTTCCCTTTTCATTGGAGAGTTCATCAGATGTAGAATCTACCTTTATGATCACTGGAGGTTTCCACTTGCTTTCCATGAACCCTTTCTTTGTGGCGGCAGCCTGTTTCAGGTTCTTTGCCACATCTTTCAGCGTTGCCCGGTATCCGGTACCTTTCCATGGATAATCTGGGGAAGGGTTGATCACAAAATGCAGAAGTGTGTCCGGATCATAAGTGATTCCATTGATCATGACCTGATACCCGTATCCTGCTGCCTCCGGGATAAAAGATACATACCCTGGCGGTATGGGGTTCAGGCTGTGGAGATATCCACTCCGTGTTTCCGGTACCACCACAGCATTTCCATCCCCCTCCAGGAGTAAGGTCCGCACCACCACAGACATGAAGGTTTTCCTGGTCATGTATGGATTTGGCGTGATGTCTACCATCCTGGAGATTCCATCCTTGATCCGGGTGTCCCCGTTTTCCGTGTTCTGCATCTGGTGTATGGTCATGCTGGAGATCAGGTCGCAGATCTTGTTTACTGCTGCCTGGATCTCCGGATTATCGCTGAGCCTGGTGTAATTGGTACAGCATAATGTCTGATAGGCCTCATCTGAGACCAGCCATGCCTGTGCGGTGCTTTTCGGCTCTGCCCTTACTTTTTTCTTGTCCTTTTTCTTGCTCTTACTCATCTGCGTTTCCCTTCTTTCCAATTCCAAACCAATCCGCTGCCTTCTGTGCCTTCTCCATGTCTTTCAACATCTGCTTTGCGGCAATGATATCAGCATCAAACAGGTCAATCCTTAAATGTTTTTCTATCTTTTCAAACCTAACGAAATCGTCTGAGTCTTCTATGGCTTTTACATTCTCTATGCAGTATTCGTAGGCCCGGTTATGGCAGTAATAGAATTTCTGTTCTATGTACTGGTTCTCCACTTCCCGGAAGGCCTCGGTCTTCTCCACATACCTCTGGGGCTGGTCTAATACTTTAAAGCCGGCTTTCTTTGCCCGCAGGACAAATTCCCGGCTGTACCTGCGGTCATAGCCGATCCACTTAATCTTAAAGCCCATGGCCCTCATCTTTACGAACCATTTCACAGGATCGTCATAGTCGATCACGCCGCCGTTGCACATGGTCAGCCAGCCCATTTCCTCCCACCAGAAAAACGGGATATGGTCCTCGTCTGCCTTTATATGTGCCTGGACTACAGGCATGAAAGCATGGGTGACAGCGATATCCACGTCCTTATAGCGTCCGTGGAGCGCCACCCCGGTAAGGTCATGCATTTTTGACAGGTCAGCGCCGCCGTACCATTTGATCGGCAGCTTTGCCAGTTCCTCCAGGCTCCAATTATACTTTGCGTCTGACGACCTGATCACTGCCATGTCAAAGTATGCTTCCATGGCGCTTGTGAAGACGTTCAGGGACTTTGCAAAGAAATCTTTCCGAAGCTGCGGATTGTTCTGGGCCTGCATGGCCTCCTCCATCAGTTCTTCCGGCTGTACGGATTCCCCATAAGCCGGATTTGCCATCTCATGGGTCAGGGGATTGGTATAGTCGATATACTCTTTTCCCTCTTCGTTTTTCACCGGATCCGCCTCACAGATGAAAAAGAAATACTGTTCGTTCTCGATCTCTTTGTCCAGGACCTTCTTGCCATACTCTACCTGCTGGGCCAGGAAGCTGTTTGGATCGTCCCCGGCGGTGGAGATTCCGATCATGAGCTTGTTCCGGTATGCTTTCATGGCTTCTTTAAACAGAGTGTACTGCTTCGGCTTTTTGAAAGCGTGGATCTCATCTGCAATAGCAATGTTGCAGTTAAAGGAATCCTGGGCGTCCGGGTTGGCTGCCATAGCGTTCAGTTCTACCAGTCCTCCGCCGATCTCTGCCTTTACGGAATGCTCATTATTGTTATCTATAATGTGGAACTTTCCGCCTTGCTCGTCCCATTCTCCCATATTTATTATGTTGTATTTAACGAAATCGAAGGTCTCTAAGGTCTGCTTCAGGGCGGCAGCCACTACATAGATCTTGGTACCGGACAGGCGATATAGAAGACCCAGGGCATAGGCCAGGGCTCCGGCAAAACTGGTCTTGACATTTTTCCTAGGAATAAAAATAAGGCACTCACGGAATCTTTTGATCCTGGTGCCTTTGTTGTAAAACCCCAACAGGTTATAGATTATGAATTTATGGAAGTCCATGAGAAGGAATGGCTTTCCCCTGAGCGGGATTCCGTTCTTATCTTCCCCTTGCTGATGGCAAATGGTGTTTTCTATGATCCTGATCACAAACTCTGCATCTTTCGGGTCAAAATCATAGCGTCCGCTTTCGTAGTCTTCCAGGAATCTCTGGCAGGCTTTGATCCGGTACTTGTTCGCTACCCGTTTTCCGGATATACAGTCCCTGGCATAGTTGAAAACGGTGTCCCAGTTCTTGAACTTACTCACTTAGTTTCACCAGAGCTTTGTCCAGGGCGCTGGTCTGTTTCTGTTCCAGTCCCTTGGCTTTGATCTGCCGTAGGCCTTTTGGGGTAAGCCCGAAGACATTTTCCATGTCCATAAGCTCTTTCCTCAGATTTTCCAGCGCCATATACAGGGCGGTCTTCCTTTGGTTGGTGGCCCCGGATTTATTTGTATACTCTTCCGTGATCTCACACCCGTTTTCATACCATTTGTCATTCAAAATTTCGTATTGTATGCTCAGTTCAGCGTATCTTCTTACGGGGGCCTCAAACTCAGGCTTGAAAGTCCCGATTTCCCGCATATTTTCAACGGTTTTGTTATATAATCTTGTGATCTTTGCCTTTCGGGCCTTGGTTCCTTCCATGCCTGTTTCCCCCCTTTCTCAAATTTATCTTAGAGATGGAAATACCTACCCTCGACCAGTAGAGGCCTTCCGATTTTCCGGGGCTACCCCAGGGGGGGCTTTTCCACAG
>ERZ1643246.841-NODE-841-length-36562-cov-46.817104_pt1 | contig 36562 bp, 31 predicted proteins | sample MGYA00579265_ERZ1643246 | MGnify/ENA primary metagenome ERZ1643246 (study PRJEB29033, sample SAMEA4952261) | chicken gut metagenome | biome: Broiler Chicken; feature: Gastrointestinal Tract; material: Caecum | place: Ireland | collected 2018 | study: Broiler...
ACTTTGCCAACACCCCGGCATATTTTTACGGCATGAGCAACGCGGAGGCATTGGAGGAGCTGTACCTCACGTTCAATTTAAGGCGTCCCGCGGATTTTAGAGGACACAGCCTCTCGGTCAGCGATGTGGTCGTGCTGAACCGCGAAGATCAGGCCGGGGCGTTCTATGTGGACAGGATCGGTTTCAAGGAGCTGCCGGGCTTTTTGGAGCAGATGAAAGAGGCGGCCCGGCCCCAAAAGTCGGTGGCCGCACAAATAAAGCAGGCCAAAGAGGCCGCACCCAAGGCCAAAACCAAGAAGCATAAAGAGAGGGATGTACGATGAAAAACTTCACCTATGAGGAAATCAACCTGATGGCCCTTTACAATACCGGCAATCGGGAGCGGCTGATCGAAGTGCTGACCGAGATGCGCAGCTATCTCACCTGGTCGGAGGCAGAGCTGCGGGACCTGACCGACAGCACCCTGGACAAACTGGCCGGCATGACCGACGCCGAGTTTGACGCGCTGGAACTGTACCCAGACTTTATTTGACGCGTGACATTTACTGGAGTATAATCGAGCCAGTTAGAATTGGAATGTGAGGTGCCGGGCCATGCCCCAAACAGCAATAGAATTTCGTTATGCAGAACGCAAAGATGTCGGGCTGATTTTGCAATTCATCAAAGAGCTGGCGGACTATGAAAAAATGCTGGACCAAGTGGTGGCGGATGAGGCGACACTGGAAGAGTGGATTTTTGACAAGCAAAAGGCCGAGGTGATTTTTGCCCTGGAGAAAGGGGAAGAAGTAGGATTTGCCCTGTTCTTTCACAACTTTTCGACCTTTTTGGGGCGTGCCGGGATTTATCTGGAAGATCTGTATGTGCGGCCGGAGTGCCGTGGTAAGGGCTACGGCAGGGCGATACTGAAGAAACTGGCTGCCATTGCGGTGGAACGTGGTTGTGGGCGGCTGGAGTGGTGGTGCCTGGACTGGAACAAACCCAGCATTGATTTCTACCTGTCTCTTGGCGCGGAACCCATGTCTGACTGGACCGTCTACCGCATTGCGGGCGATACGCTCCAGAATCTTGCAAATCAATCGGATCAAGGGGAACGCTTATGAACTGTCCTATCTGTGGCGCACAAATGGAAGAAGGTGGCCTGATCATCGACGGGGTGGCCCCGGGCTGGGTCCCTATGGATGAGTTCAAGAAAAAGGGCGCGGCAAGGCTGCTCTACACAGGGTTGCGCACGATTGGCAAGACCAACATCCTGTTGGGCCAGACAAGGGTTCCCAATGCGTTCTTCTGCAAAAATTGCAATAAAATTGTCGGGATTTTTGATGTGACAAATCGTATAGATGACTGAAAATCAATTTTAGCGGGAAGCTCGATTTCCGAGTTTCCCGCTTTTCTTTTCCCATAAGGAGGGCCTATGGCAGACGAAAAAAACAGCAAATGGCAGTGCTATATCATCCCCGACCTGGCCACCTGGACGGGCGCGGCGGGAAGCAAGCCCTACACGCCCATCGAGTTTTACGACACCTACGAGCAGGCCGCAGCCCGGTTCAAGGAGCTGCGGCAGCAACCCTACAACAGCGAAGAAGTGCCGGGCGCCCGGCTGACCTTTGGGGTCCAGCGGGAGGAACCGCCCAGCGCCGCCGACCTGCTCCATGTGCGGCAGGGCCAAAACTACCTGGTGGACGATTATACCCGGATGGCGTCCCTCAACCAAAGCCCCGAGGTCATGGACATCCTGCGGCAGATGCGGAAAGACCTGGGCTTTGACCGGGTCCGCGCCTATGAACCGGGCGCGATGGAGCCGAAGGATGTGACTTTCGGCCGCTGGAAACATCCTCTCAAGCCGATGTTGAGAAAATCGGTGTTGAAAGGGCTGAGAGAGTCGCGCCCCAAGGAGACTGCGACCAAACCGCCCCGCAAGCACAAAGAAAAAGGATTGGAGTGAAAGGTCTGATTGACTTGGCTATCGGAAGCCTGTATAATGCAGGCAACCGATAGATGGAGGAAAAAGCCGATGGCATACAACGAATACGATGATCCGCATTTCTTTGAGGAATACGCCAAGATGGGCCGCAGCCAGGGCGGGCTGCCCGCGGCGGGGGAGTGGCATCAGCTGCAGCCGCTGTTTCCGCTTCTGGAGGGCAAAGCCGTGCTGGACCTGGGGTGCGGGTACGGGTGGCATTGTAAGTATGCGGCGGAGCAGGGCGCAGCGGAGGTGCTGGGGATCGACCTCAGCCACCGGATGATCGCTGAGGCAGAGCAGCGCAACGCCGACAGCCGGATCACCTACCGCGTCTGCGGCATTGAGGACTACGAATACCCGGCAGAAAGGTGGGACTGCGTGGTCTCCAACCTGGCTTTGCACTACATCGCAGACCTTGATGCGATATACCGGAAGGTGCGCCATACGCTGCGGCCGGGCGGGGTGTTTCTGTTCAATATCGAGCACCCGGTGTTCACTGCCCGGCCCGGCCAGGACTGGATCTATGATGAGGCCGGCCAGCCCCTCTACTGGCCAGTAGATGATTACTTTATGCCGGGGGAGCGCCTGACCCACTTTCTGGGCTGCGAGGTGAAAAAGCAGCATCACACCCTCACCCAAATCTTGATGGGATTGCGCACCAGCGGTTTTGCCATCGACGCGGTGGAGGAAGCCCAGCCCTCCCAGGAGATGCTGGACTTGCCTGGGATGCGGGACGAACTGCGCCGCCCCATGATGCTGTTGGTGAAGGCCGTAGCACAAAAAGAATAAGCAAAAATCGTAAGCGGAAAGCCACAACGGATGGCTTTCCGCTTTTTTCGTGAAAGGAGGCGTCATGTCTCAAAAAACACTCTACTACGCGCAACTCGCCGAGGACACCGCCCGCCGTCTGACCGGAAACTGGGAGCGCTGGGCAGGCTTTTTGGCGACAGCCGGCAGGCTTTACAAGTACCCCTATCCCGACCAGCTCATGATCTACGCCCAGCGCCCGGACGCCACCGCCTGCGCCAGTTATGACGTCTGGAACGACCGGATGAACCGCTATGTCCGGCGCGGCTCCAAGGGCATCGCCCTGCTGGATGATGCAGGCGACCAGCTGCGTCTGCGGTATGTGTTCGACCTGGCTGACACCGGCACGCGGCCTAACTCCCGCGACCCCTGGCTGTGGACGCTGGAGGATCGGCACAGGATTCCGGTGGCGGCTATGTTGGAGCGCCGCTACGGCACTGACGCGGCAGACCTGCCCCAGCAGTTGGCAGATGCAGCGGGACAGTTGGCAGACGCCTACTGGGCCGGCCACGAGCAGGAGATTGGCGGCATCCTTGCAAATTCCATGCTGGAGGAGTACGATGAACTCAACAGAGGGCTCGCCTTCAAGCGGGCTGTCACCGCCAGCACCACCTTTGCCCTCTTGTCCCGGTGCGGGTACGCCCCCGAAAACCACTTTGGAGCTGAGACGTTCCGAAACATTTATGAGTTCAACACGCCGGCCACCGTGGCCGCCCTGGGCACCGCCGTCAGCGAGAGCAGCCGCGAGGTGCTGCTGCAGATCGCGGCGGTGGTCCGGCAGGTGGAACGAGAGGTCACAGAAGAAAGGAGACTTTGGGATGAGCAGCATGAATATCGAGTACAGGCGCAACGGGGACTATCTGATCCCGAACATCGAGCTGAACCAGCCGCAGACGCCCTTGGGCAAGTACGGGCGGATGCGCCGGACATTTCTCAAGGAGAATCGGCCCGTCCTTTACAACCACCTGCTCCTGAGCGGGAAGCTGTACCCGCACCTGGCGGAGATCGACCGGACAGCGAAGGACCGCTTGGACCGGCAGATGGAGGAGCTGCTGAAACAGAACCCAGCCCCGGACAAAACGGTGCAGCAGATGGCCTGGGTGCAGCACATGAACGCTCTGAAAATGCAGGCCGAGGAAGTGATCCAGAACGAGCTGATTTACAACTGAGTTTTTTCGCCACCGAGGCGGAGCAGATCGCACAGATCGACCAGCGAGCGGAGACTGAAAAAGTCTCCGCTTTTTCTTTTTCCGAGGCAGATTGGCGGGCGGCGCTGGCATCCGGCAGCGGGTTTGAAAATGGCAAAGCGCGAATTATTGCTTACTATGCTGAAAATCACAGCGCCAAAGAGCGAACCGCCTTTCTGAAGCAGGAATACGGTACTGGTGGCCAGAGCTGGACGTTTCAGGATGGCAGTAATGGCTTCCTCGACTACGATGCCAGCGGCGTCAAGCTGCGTTCCTATCCCAACGGACAGGAGCAACGTCTGAAATGGCCGGAGGTAGAAAAGCGCATCCACGTCCTGATCGCCACGGGGCAATATTGGGACGAGGCGGAGCAGACGGTTCCCATGGAAGGCGAAATTCTGCGGGAAAGACTGGCCGAGCGCGGCATTGTGAACGGCCAGCTTGTAGATCCGGAAAAGCTGGATAGCGACCCTTTTATTCGGCAGGTGGTGGCGGATGCTGAGGCAACTAAGGAGACTGTTTCCGCCCAGTTTCAGAAAACCTTAACGGCAGAAGATGTAACCGACATCCGTCTGGAAAGCAGCAGCTACTCGGCGGTGTCCCGGGAGAAAGAGTATCACCTGTCCTGCAAGATCAACGGTATGCCGGATACGCTCGTCTATACTGTCTCCCAGCACGATGACGGAGAAGGCTTTACCATCCGGAGCGGCCAGCGTGAGGAAGATGATATCTGGAAAAAGATGCCTCAACCCGAGCTGGAAAAGCTGGAGGCTGTTTTGGCCCAGGCGGTGGAGTTTGACTACTGGAGCAAATCCATTGAACACGCAGCCGATGCAGATGCCCTCGAAGTGGTGGCTCTGGATTACCGCTGGGCCGAAGATCTGAATTTGAGCAGCGAGCAGCGCAGCGCCCTTTGGGAGCAGATCGAAGATCGGAAAGCACAATTTACCACACAGCCTGCCATTCCAACGGACCCGGTGGAGACTTACCCGGCAGAGGAAACACACCTGCCCTACGATGTGGTGGTCGAACGGCTCCATGTTGACCAGCCGCAGTCTGAAATTCCTGCCCCACCGGCTCGAAACTTCCGCATTACCGACGAGCATCTGGGTGAGGGCGGCCCAAAACAGAAATTTGCCCGCAACATCGAGGCTATCCGCACCCTGCAAACTTTGGAAAATGAGAACAGGAACGCTACCCCGGAAGAACAGGAAATCCTGTCCCAGTACGTCGGTTGGGGCAGGCTGGCGGATGCCTTTGACCCGGACAAGGACAGCTGGGCCAAGGAGTATAAGGAGCTGAAAGGGTTACTCTCTGAGGACGAGGAGGACGAGTACGCTGCCGCCCGGGCCAGTACCTTGAACGCCCACTACACCAGCCCCACCGTCATCCGGGCCATTTATGACACAGTGGAGCAGATGGGGTTCCGCACGGGCAACATTTTGGAGCCCTCCTGTGGCGTTGGTAATTTCTTCGGGATGCTGCCGGAGAGCATGGCCGGCAGCCGTCTGTATGGCGTCGAGCTGGACAGCATCACGGGACGCATCGCCCGGCAGCTGTACCCGGAAGCCGACATCACGGTGGCAGGTTTTGAGACCACCAGCCAGCCGGACTTTTATGACCTCGCCGTAGGCAACGTGCCCTTCGGCAACTACAAGGTCAACGACAAAGCCTACAATCAACTTGGCTTTTCCATCCACAACTACTTCTTTGCCAAGGCTCTGGACCAGGTGAGGTCGGGCGGCATCGTGGCATTTGTCACCAGCCGTTTCACGATGGATTCCAAGGACAGCACTGCACGCAAGTACCTGGCCCAGCGGGCCGACCTGCTGGGCGCGGTACGGCTGCCCAGCAATGCCTTCAAGGCCAACGCTGGGACTGAGGTCGTCTCGGATATCTTATTTCTCCAGAAGCTGGAGCGGCCCATCGACCGGGAACCGGAGTGGGTACAGGTGGGCCAAACGCCCGAGGGCTTTACCGTCAACCAGTATTTTGTGGATCACCCCGATATGGTGCTGGGTGAGCTTTCTGCCGAAAACACCCAGTATGGCCGGGAAGATGTGACAGTTGATCCCATCGAGGGGGCCAACTTGGCCGAACAGCTTAAAAGCGCGATGGCCCATATCAACGGCAGATATGAGGCGGTGGAGCGAGTGAACACCGAGCTGGACGAGGGCGCACCCGACGTCCTGCCCGCTGACCCGGGCGTCAAAAACTTCTCCTATACGGTGGTGGACGGTGAGGTCTACTACCGCGAAAATTCGGTCATGACGCCGGTGGAGCTGAGCGGCGACGCGAAGGAGCGGGTCAAGGGGATGGTGGAGCTGCGAGGTATCGTCAACGAGTTGATTGCCTATCAGCTGGAAGATTTCCCGGAGACAGACATTGCCGCCAAGCAGGCCGAGCTGAACGCCGCCTACGATGCCTTCACCGCAAAATATGGCCTGCTCAACGACCGCAAAAATGGGCGGTTGTTTGAGGACGATTCGTCTTACTACCTGCTCTGCTCCCTGGAAAACCTGGACGAAAATGGCAAGCTCAAGAGTAAGGCGGATATGTTTACAAAGCGGACCATCCGGCCCGAGCGCGCCGTCACTCATGTGGATACCCCTGCTGAGGCGCTGGCGGTGTCCATTGGGGAAAAGGGCAAGGTCGATTTGCCCTACATGGCGGAACTTTTGGGTACGCCGGAAGATTTTGGGCGTATCACCGGCGAGCTGCGCGGGGTGATTTTTCAGGACCCTTCCGACCAGAACTGGAAAACCGCCGATGAGTACCTGTCCGGCAACGTCCGCAACAAACTGCAGATCGCCAGGCTGGCCGCTGCAAATGACCCGGTCTTCGTGGTCAATGTGGAAGCTCTGACCAAGGCCCAGCCCAAGGAGCTGGAAGCCTCTGAGATCGACGTGCGGCTGGGGGCGACCTGGATTTCGCCCGATATCATCCAGAAGTTCATGAACGAGACCTTTCAAATTCCCTTTTATTTAAGGTACGCCATTCAGGTCAAGTTTTCCCCGGCCACCGCGGAGTGGCGCATTGAGGGCAAGACCAAAACAAACCGCAACGACGTTATAGCCTACGAGACCTTCGGCACGGCCCGGGCCAGTGCCTACAAGATTCTGGAGGACACCCTCAATCTCCGGGATGCGCGGGTCTACGACACGGTAGAGGACGACAGCGGCAAACCCAAGCGGGTGTTGAACAAAAAGGAGACCATGCTGGCCGGCCAGAAGCAACAGGCCATCAAGGATGCCTTTGCGAACTGGGTCTGGCAGGACCCCCAGCGGCGAGAGGTACTGGTGCGGCAATACAACGAGCTGTTCAATTCTACCCGTCCCCGGGAGTACGATGGCAGCCACATTCACTTCGTGGGTATGAACCCGGAGATCGCCCTGCGGGAGCATCAGCGGAACGCCATTGCCCATGTGCTTTACGGCGGTAACACCCTGCTGGCCCACGAGGTGGGCGCGGGCAAAACCTTTGAAATGGCGGCTTCCGCCATGGAGGCAAAGCGGCTGGGCCTGTGCCAGAAGTCCCTTTTCGTGGTGCCGAACCACCTGACCCTTCAGTGGGCGCAGGAGTTTTTGCACCTCTATCCCAGCGCCAAGCTCTTGGTGGCAAGCAAGAAGGACTTTGAGACAGCCAACCGCAAGAAGTTCTGCGCCCGCATCGCCACTGGGGATTACGATGCGGTCATCATCGGCCACAGTCAATTTGAGAAGATCCCCCTTTCCTTTGAGCGGCAGGAGCGCATCATCCAGGAGCAGATCGATGAGATTCAGAGCGGCATTGCCGAACTGAAACATTCGTCCGGGGAGAAATTCACCATCAAGCAGATGGAAAAAAGCCGCAAGCAGCTGGAAATGAAACTCGAAAAACTGCGGGCCGCCGAGCGCAAGGACGATGTGATTACCTTTGAAGAATTGGGCGTAGACAGGCTGTTTGTGGATGAGTCTCACAGCTTTAAGAACCTTTTTCTCGTAACAAAAATGCGCAATGTCGCTGGTTTATCTACGTCCGAGGCCCAAAAGTCCAGCGATATGTTTGGCAAGTGCCGGTATATGGATGAGCTGACCGGAGGCCGGGGCGTGGTATTCGCTACGGGTACGCCTGTAAGCAATTCAATGGTCGAATTGTTTACGGTCATGCGTTATTTACAGTACGGAACGTTGCAACAAAAGAACCTGATCCATTTTGACTGCTGGGCGTCCACCTTTGGGGAGACCACCACCTCCATTGAACTGGCCCCCGAGGGCACCGGCTACCGGGCGCGGACCCGCTTTGCAAAATTCTTCAACCTGCCGGAACTCATGACTATGTTCAAGGAAGTGGCGGACATCAAGACCAGCGACCAGCTCCACCTGCCTGTGCCGGAGGCAAAGTTCGAGACGGTCTTGGTCAAGCCCTCCGACATTCAAAAGGAAATGGTGCAGTCCCTTTCCGAGCGGGCGGGCAAGATCAACGCAGGGATGGTGGATGCTTCCGAGGACAATATGTTGTGTGTGACGAACGACGGCCGCAAGATTGGCCTCGACCAGCGCCTCATGAACCCTCTTTTGCCCGATGACCCAAACAGCAAGCTTAACGTTTGCGTCCGAAATGTCCTGCGCATTTGGGAAGAAGGCAAAGCGGATAGACTGACCCAGCTCTTGTTCTGTGATTTGTCCACTCCCAAGGGCGACGGGCAGTTCAACGTCTACGATGATGTGAAGAAAAAATTGCTGGCAGCGGGCGTGCCGGAAAGTGAGGTGGCCTTCATTCACACCGCCGACACCGAGGCCAAGAAGAAGGAATTGTTCTCCAAGGTGCGCACCGGACAGGTGCGCATTTTGCTTGGCAGTACGGCAAAAATGGGGGCGGGCACCAACGTGCAGGACCGTCTTGTTGCCGTTCATCATCTGGATGTGGGCTGGAAACCCTCTGACATGACCCAGCGCAACGGCCGCATCATCCGACAGGGCAACCGGAATAAGACGGTTCAGATCTACAACTACGTCACCGAAGGGACATTCGATGCGTACTTGTTCCAGACACTCGAAAATAAACAGCGCTTCATCGGACAGATCATGACCTCGAAATCGCCCGTCCGTTCTTGTGAGGACGTGGACGAGCAAGTGCTCAGTTATGCCGAGGTCAAGGCACTGTGTGCAGGCAATCCGCTCATCAAGGAAAAGATGAATCTCGACGTGGAGGTAGCAAAGCTGAAAGTTCTGAAAGCCGACCATCAGAGCCAGAAGTATCGGCTGGAGGATAAGCTGCTCAAAGAGTTTCCTGCCAGCATCCAGTGTCAGAAAGCGGAGATTGCCGCCCTGCAACAGGACGCCAAAACGGCAGAGGCCAACCCACAGGTGAAGGACGGCTTCTGCGGCATGACTGTGAAAGGGATGCACTTTGAGGACAAATTGGCCGCAGGCGAGCGGTTGCTTCTGGCTTGCAAAGAAATGCCCACCGCCGAGACGGTGACGCTGGGCAGTTATCGCGGCTTTGGCTTTGATCTGCGTTTTGATACCTTCCGCAACGAATACCAGGCGGTGCTGCGGGGTGCAACCAGCCATTTTGTCCCTCTCGGCACCGACGCCCGCGGCAACCTGACCCGCCTGGACAACGCGCTGGACAGCTTCCCCGACCGCATCGCCCGCGCCGAGAACCAGCTGCAAACTTTGTACCAGCAGCGGGACGCGGCGCAAGTGGAAGTGGAAAAGCCTTTCCCCAAAGAAGCGGAGCTGGCCGAAAAATCCGCCCGTCTGGCTGAGCTGGACACTCTGCTGAACATGGAAAGTCGCCCTGAGCCGGAGCGGGAAGAACCGGAGACTGAACAGGGCGGCGAGCACCGCCCATCGGTGATAGATAGCTTGAAACGCACGGTGCCGCCCTACGCTACTGAAAAGAAACTAAAACAACACAACAAGGAAAGGTAAAAAGAGGGCAAGCAGGTTATTATCTGCTTGCCCTTTATATCGCTTGAAGGAACCTATTTCTTTATAAAAAGGCCGACAATAAAGATGATGATTGCTAATACCACCAAGATTATCGAAACACCGCTCAACCATGTGTTTCTGCCTATGTCTACCAAAGCAATAAAAATAGACAACAACATCACCATTACTGCTGAAAGCATCACTTTGGTCGAGTTCATTGTCATGCCTCCTTCCGATTTTATTAAATATAATATACTTGAAAATCATGAACATTTCAACCAAAGAAAGTGAGATTTCAACCATATACTACACTTAAGAACAGATAATCGGGCAAACAAAAATTCTTATTTTTTCTTAGACAGCAAAAAGGAGAAAGGTGACATGAATACGAATGAAGAACTGAATACTACTCTTTACAAGCAGATGTTTGCGGAACAGGAGCAGTTCCGGGACTGGCTGCTGGCCCAGCCGCCGCAGGAGATTTTGAACCACGCCTATGAGTATGTCATGCGGGAGGACATTCTGCTTTCGCTGGAGTACAACGACCTGACCGATGCCCAAGCGGCGGCTTTGCTCTCATCGTCCTCACCGCTGGCCGATGTTTATGCAGAATTTGACCATTTGGAAAGCAGCCACATGGAGGAAATTTGGAACTGCATCGAGAGCCGGGCAGATGCTCTGCAGGCCGGCCAGCTGGACTATGCCAAGACCCTGATCGACGAGTTCTGCGCCTACGAATACGCTTCGCAGGCGGATTTCAGCGACTTGAGCAAGATCAACATTGTCTACACCACCGTGGGTGATGAAAACATTCCGTTGCAAGTCCATGTGGATCTTGAAGGGTACAAAATCGAGCGGGAGTTGGACGGCAAGCCTCTAGACACCCGACAGTATAGCTCACTGCAAGAGCTGATCGAGAACGAGTTGGAAGGTATGGACTTTCAGGAGCTGGTGGCGGTGGATGAGAAGGACATCCAGCTGTCGCTGGTGCGCCGAGAGGCAGAGAAGCCACCTCGCGCCTCTGTCCGAGAGCAGCTCAAGCGGGCGCAGGAGAAGGTGGAGAAGAAATCACCCGTGCAGGCTATGTCCAAAAGGAAGGAGCCGGAGCGATAAAACGATTTACTTCTGTTGGAATATTTGATAAACTTATTTCAGTGACGTATAGACCGGGGGCTAAATTGTATGAATAATGCGGAATTGATGAAAAAGGTAAACGCCTCTATGTACCTGCAAATTCAGCGGCGAGGTTATGCTACGCCCGTAGATGTATTGATGGATACGGGCATTTTGTCGAAGCAAAAATATGAGGATTGGCGTTTTGGCAAGGTGGATTATCTGGAGCGTGTTTGTTCGGCAAATTTAAAGAAGCTGTCATTGGTTTTGCACCAGATGCGAGTGTACGCACAAAAAGCAAATTTGAAACCGTCCTTTTGTTATTACAAACGGTGGGGTGTCAAGAAGAAGGGCGGACAAGGCAAAAAGCCTGTGATCCCGCTGAGATTCAGTAAAAGCGAAAACCCGGAAATTGAAAAGTGGTATGCTACACGTTTTGTGGACAGCAAACGTATTGCTCTTTTGAAAGAACAGCAGAACCCACAAAACGAGTCGTCAGAAACAGAATAACGCCCAATATCAGGACAGGGGCAGATGAAAATCATCTGCTCCTGTTTTTCTTTTGGAAAGGGAAAGGGTATGAAAAACCGCCGCGACCAGCAGCTGCACTTCCGGGTCAGCAAGCCGGAACTGGACCGCATTCAAGTCAAGATGGCGGAGCTGGGCATTGTGAGCATCGGGGCATATCTTCGGAAAATGGCGCTGGATGGCTATTGCATCCGGCTTGACTTGAAGGAACTGAACCGAATGGCCTACCTGCTGCAAATGTGCAGCAACAACCTGAACCAGTACGCCAAGCGTGCCAACGAGAGCGGCCGCGTTTACCAGACAGATATAGAGGACTTACGGGCGCGGCTGGATGAATTGATCGGTCTCGCCAAACAAATTTTGGCGCAGCTGGCCGCCCTATGAGCCGCGACATCCTTGCAAAGGCCGCGGCTTATTTTTTATACTGCGGTCAGGCGGGCACAAATCCGAAAGGGGGTGAGAAAACTGGCCGCCACACGTCTCATTGCGCTGCATCAGAACAAAGGCAAGAGCGTTGCGGCCTGCTTGAAAAGCCGCACCGATTACGCCCAAAACCCGGAGAAAACCGCCGGCGGCGCACTGGTCAGCAGCTATGGGTGCAGCCCGCTGACGGTGGACGAGGAGTTCCTCTTATCCAAGCGGCAGTACGAGCAATCCACAGGGCGCAGCCAAAAGAGCAATGTCATCGCCTACCAGATACGGCAATCCTTCAAGCCGGGCGAGATCACGCCGGAAGAAGCCAACAAGGTGGGCTATGAGCTGGCCATGCGCTGGACAAAAGGCAAGTACCAGTTTTTCGTCTGTACCCATACCGACCGTCAGCACATTCATAATCACATTCTCTATAACTCTACCTCCATGGACGGCAGCAGGAAGTTCCGAGATTTCTGGCTGTCAGGTTTGGCAGTGCAGCGGCTCAGCGATGTGATTTGTTTGGAGCACAAGCTGTCGGTGATTGAAACCAAACCCTACTGCGAGCGGCAAAAACGTACTCTCTACCCGCCTAAAGAGAGCAATCGCGATTGCCTCTGCGCAGTGATCGACAACATCTTGCGGGACAAACCTTCCGACTTTGAAGCCTTTTTGCAAGAGCTGGAACAGGAGGGCTACGAGGTCAAGCGAGGCAAATACACCTCGGTGAAAGGCAAACGGCAGAAGCGGTTCATCCGTTTTCGGACGCTGGGGTCGGGGTATAGTGAGGAAGAAATTCGCGCTGTGCTGGATGGTAAGGCGGAACACCGCCCGCGGCAGAGGCCGGCGGGTTCGGTCAAAGAGGATGCTTTCCAGCTTTTGATTGACCTTGCCGCCAAGCGGGGGAGGGGAGCGGGCTACCAGCGATGGGCCAAAAAGTTCAACCTGAAGGAAATATCCAAAACGCTGATCTTTCTGCAGGAGAACAAGCTCACCAACATGGATGAGCTGAACGACAAGGCTGATGTGGCAGTCAAACGTTTCCATGAATTGCAGGAGACGATCAAAGCCGCAGAGAAGCGGATGACCGAAATATCGGAACTGAGGACGCAGGTCGTCCACTATGCCAAGACCCGTGAGGTGTACGCTGCCTACCGCAAGGCAGGGTACAGCAAAAAGTTCCGCGCTGAGCATGAGGCGGACATCCTGCTTCACCAGGCAGCCAAAGAATTTTTTGATAAGCAGGGTATCAAAAAGCTGCCCAAGGTGAAAGATTTGAACGCCGAGTACACTGAACTGCTCAAGCAGAAGAAGGTAGCCTACCCGGAATACCGCAAGGCCAGGGAGGAGATGCAGCGGCTTTTGCGGGCACAGAAGAATATCGAGCGATTCTTCGCAGATGAGACACCGCAGCCGGACCGGCAGCAGAGCCGGTAAACAAAACACGCCAAAGGTCGATTTTGCGTCGGCCTTTGGCGTGCTTTTTGTTTGTACGGGGATGGAAGTGTTCCGAAGGAACGCGCAGCCTGCATCCACTGGATGCAGTTTGGAAAGGGTTTGGGAAGCTCCCAACAAGCATTTTTGCACGGCCAGAGGAGGCACGATGCAAAAATCGCGACTTGGTACCAGGTCGCACTGCTTGCGCACTCCGCGTTGCGGAGAAAAGCTCAAAATTTACAATGCTTATGCTAGAATCTCCCGCAGTTGCCGCTGTACAATTTGGGTCAAACGGTCCAGCCGTTCCTGCGGTGCCGGGATGCTCGGATGCTGTTCAAAGCAGAAACTTCGCAAATTCTTTAAATCGCTGCGGATGGCATCCGTCATCAAGCCTCTGGCCGTGGCGATGAAATCCACGCCCAGCCGGGGGGAACAATGCCGGATGCACCATTCGGTATTTTGCAGCTGGTCGTCATCCAGATCAAACAGTAAACTTCGGTTGTTATCAAACACCGGGGCCATCTTCTGGACCTGCATGGTATCGTTTTGGTAGAGGACGCCAAAATTTCCGCTGTGGCGGTCAGTATTCAAAATCAGAGCGTCCAGAATACACATCCGGCGGAAGGCATCGCCGCTGCCAATGCTCTCAAAGTATTTCAGAAAACCGGAAATGGTCCGGTCTTTGGTCAAAACGGCTGCCTTGGCAAGGCCAAACGTCTCGCTGGTGAAGAGCGGGCATTTGGAGATCAGCGAACCATGATAGAACCCCAGATCATAGGTCACGGCATCCGGGCAGAGACAGGCTGCCAGCTGGGAAGCCAAATATTCCGAAAGTGGTTCCAGACCAAAAACACCGCCGGTCTTGTAGAGCCAAATGGCGTTGTTTTCCCGTATCCAACACTTGGCATATTGTCCGTCGGTGCTGAACTCCGGCGAGGTGGAGGAAAAGGTGGAGCTGCTCAGAGAACCATCAAACGCAGCCTCTGAAATCACTTCATTGAATGGATTGCAGTAAAGAGAAACTTCTCTCCATTTTAAGGGAGAATCCACCCGCTTGACCCAGAAAGTGTCGTTCAGGGACAGCGCATGGGTCACATCCAGATAGCCGTCCAGTTCCTGACAGCCGTATTGCTTGAGCAGCTCGGCAATGTGGGCTCGATGCTTGGGCGCTTTCCGACGTTCCAGAAAATCGGTCAACTTGGTATAGCCAAAAGGACGTTTCTCTGTGTACCAAACTTCTTCCTGGGCTGTGACTTCCAGGTATTCATTTCGTTCGCACCGGAATGACAACCAGACGATATCTTTATTGAGAAGAAGATAGCACATCCAGACCACTCCTTTCATCCGGGGAAGAACCTTATACCATAGTCGCTTCGCTCTTGCGATACAAGGCCGGCGCTCCGCACAGATTAAAAATAACATCCTTTGGGCTATTATACCATAACAAATATCTTTTCTGTCAAGAAAAAGAAAATCGGTTTGGAACCTTTTAAGAAAGGAGTGTCCAAGCTGGCGTCCTGCCAGTTCAGCCAGCCGGCTTTATTGCTGGAGCGTTCTTTGCGATGAATGGCAGGCAGCTGGTTGGGCCTGTCGTTCAGATCAAAGGATCACCGGAACGATCCATTCCGGCCGCGTTTTCTCAACAACTTTCATCTCGATGATGGATGTATAATCGATTGCAGCAGGGAGGATTGGCGCGATCCGATCGTTTTCGAAAAAGTCTGTATAGCATATGAAACAGGGGCTATATCACTGATACTCATGCTCCCGTCCATCAAACAGCGCGCAGGAGAAAAACTGCCCCAGCGTGATATCCAGGCCATCGCACAATTTCTTGATGGTGGTGATGGAGACCTGCTGCCGGCTGGGGTCCAGCATACTGTAAACAGTGGAGGGGGTGATCCCGGCAAGGTTGGCCAGTTCATTGGGACAGATGCCCCGCTGGCGGCAGAGTTCCTGAAAGCGTTCGGCAACAGCGTCTTTTACGGTCATATACATTTCACCTCAAGAGAATGATACTAAAATTTTTTCACACGCGTATACGCAAGCGCGTATACATGCGCGCTCCATCCATACGATGGGGGCTTAACGGTTCGAAAACAAAAATGAATGGTAAAACGCAGAAGATGGAAAAGAAAAGTATCCTCCATCTGGAAAATGGAGGTACAGGTCAGGCTGGTGTATGTAGTTTTGTCGGACCTTTTTTCCACACAGCCGAAAAGATCCGCTGCATCTCGATCCTCTTGCGTTTCATGTCCGAATGGACATAGCGTTTCAACGTCACGTTGGCATCAGCGTGGCCCAGGATCTCGCTCAGTGTCTTAATGTCGCAGCCGTTTTGCAGGCAGGTGGTGGCAAACGTATGGCGCAGGGCATGGGGGTGCACCCGGCGAACACCGGCCCGGCGCAGATAGCTTTGGATGCTCTTGCGGTAACAGCGAGGCTCCACCGGCCTTTCGATACTGCCTGAGAGAAACCAGGTGTCCGGGCTGGCGCTGCCCCGCAGCTTGCGCAGCAAAAGGACCAGATCGTGAGGGATCGGGATCTCACGTCCGGAACTCTTTGTTTTTGGCGTTTGGACAACGATTTTGGTGCAGCCGACGCCGCAGTAAATGCGGCTTACCGTGCGGCGGACGGTCAGGGTTCCGGCCCTGAAGTCAAAGTCGCCCCACTGCAAACCGCATACTTCTCCGATGCGCAGTCCCAGCTGCATTTGCAGCAAAAGGCCTACTTTGCGCGGCGTCGGGGCGGCCAATACAAAATTCCGAAGCGCCGCCTGCTCCTGGTCAGAAAAAGGCTTGGTCTGGTTGGATTCCATCTGGGGCAGCTTGACAAACACTTCCACCGTCCGCATCAAGTGCAGGTGAGCAGCGTATTTGCAGATGCGGCGCAGCATGGTCAGGCACTCCCGGGAGGAGGAAGCACCCAGTGGTTTGTGTCTGCCGTTCTTTGCGGAGATCACTTGCAAAATGCCCTGCTCCAGCCGCTGCTCGTTCAAAGCCGCAAGTGTGTCGCCGCCAAAAACGGGAAAAAGATATCGTTCCAACGTATAATGATAATGAGCCAGGGTGGATTCTTTGAGCCCGCATGAAACCGACAAAAGCCACTGCGCTGCAAGTTCTGAAAATTTCATCTTGGAGCTGCTTTTGTTTTGAACCTTTCTTGCCATATTGATCTCTCCTTACTGCATTTCGTTACATAAATCACACAGTCTATTACATGGCCGCTCTTGCAATCTGTAAAATATTGGTATAGGGTCGCAAAAATCGTTTGTTACATTGCACGATTTTGGTTGCGGACGAACTCGCTCTACTTGCAAAACACTCGAAACCATGCTAAAATACATATACATTCAGCAGTAAAAGGTATCCTCCATTTTCCAGATGGAGGATACCTTTGGGTACAAAGGGGGAAAGGGCATGGCGTTGGTTTTATCCGAACACAACGGGTGGACCATGCCGCCATGCAGCAAAATGGATGCCGTTTGCCCCACAGGTGAGAGCTGCACAAAATCGCATCGAACCGGCGCAGAGCGCCGGTGTGAAGGGACGCAGAGCTTGCTGGATCCAGGCCAAAAACAGCCCGAAGACATGCACAGAAAGGCGAAGCGTTGGAACGCCCTCGACAAGGCTTTCGCACAGCATAGCACAGAAAAATGTGGAAAGTGTATTGTAATCGTAGGGGATGAGTGGCAGCCTGAGTCATTGGCAGGATTGGACAAAGGCGAGCGTTGGGCCGGCAGGAATTTTGCGCCCTGCAAGGCAGACGGGAAGAAACCTCTGGGATGTACCGATAAACTGAATGGATGTGTTCCTGCAAATGGTGTGCTGAGATTGCAGGATACACCTGAAAAGCTGACGCCGGATCAGCGCCAAAAGCTGGAGCAGCTCCTGGGTCAAACAGAAAGGACAGAGCTCCATGCAGCTTAAAACGATCGATTTACATAGCCACATCCTGCCGGATTTTGATGACGGTAGCCAATCGGTGGAAATGTCCCTGGCCATGCTGCGGCGGGAGGCAGAACAGGGCGTGGATGTGGTCTGCGCCACTTCCCATTATTATGCGCACCATGAAGGGATCGACGCATTCTGCGCCCGGCGGGCGGAGGCTCTGGAGCGCCTGGCCGCTGCCATGACGGATGACCTGCCTCAGGTACTCCCGGCGGCGGAGGTGACCTATTTCTCTCACATGGAGGAGCGGGACCTGGAGCCGCTGTGCATCCGGGACACCCGAACCCTCATGCTGGAAATGCCTTTTACCGACTGGACCGATCTCCAGGTGGAGACGGTGGAGGCTCTGGTCCTGGACCGACGCTATGATGTGGTACTGGTCCACCCCGAGCGATTCTGTTTCAGCAAGTCCAACAAACACAAACTGAAGCAGTTGGCACAACTGCCCATCGGGCTGCAAGTCAATGCGGGGAGTTTGCTCCGCTGGGGCACCCGGCGGCTGGCGCTGGACCTGCTGCAGATGGCCCATATGCCTCTGCTGGGCAGCGATTGTCATAACCTGACATCCCGTCCACCCAATCTGAAAGAAGGAAGAAAAGTCGTTATGCAGAAATTGGGAGAGGACTTCCTCACCAAAATCGACCTCAATGGGGAATGGGTCACCATCCCCACCACGGAGGCCCCATGAGCCGGTATGGACGTAAACGGATCAGCCGGCGGGATGTGCTGAAAGCGGCAGGCGCTTTGGCAGCATCCGTGGCGGCTCTGGGCGGCGGGGCCTGGCTGTTGCAGCGGATGGACGATGAGCAGGACCGTGCCAACGCCTCGGACAGCTACACTACCAACGACCACCGCGCCGCCGCCGAGCTGAAAGAGATCACTTACAAAGGCAAGAACTACCGGCAGCGTCCGGATCTCGAAAGTTACCTCTTTTTGGGCATCGACGTCATGGGCCCGGCGGTGGGTACCCAAAGTTATGTGGCCGGCGGCCAGGCTGATACCCAGATCCTTCTGGTGCTGGATAACGTCGCCAAGACCTGGCAGCTGCTGCAGATCAACCGCGACAGCATGGTGGAGGTGCCGGTGCTCAGTATGATGGGAACGGTGGCCTATACCATCAAACAACAGATCGCCCTGGCCCATGCCTACGGCAATGGCCGGGAGCAAAGCTGCGAAAACAATGTGTTGGCAGTGTCCATGCTGTTGGACGATCAGCCCATCGACGGATATTTTTCCCTGAATATGGGAGGTGTGGGTATCCTGGTGGACCTGATCGGCGGTGTGACGCTGACGGTGACCTCGGACTTTTCCGCCATCGACCCGTCCCTTGTGGAAGGGGAGACCATCACCCTCAACGGCGAACAGGCTTTCGAGTATGTCCGCCAGCGCCAGAACGTGGACGACCAGACAAACCTGGCCCGTATGGCCCGGCAGCGGCAGTTCCTCACTGCGTTTGAAGAAAAGGTGAGGGGGATGGACCCGGAATTTGCGGTCACTGCTTATGAGGAACTGTCGGAGTATGTCATCACGGACATAGCCAGCGGCACCGCAGTGGATATCGCAGATAAACTGAAAACCTATACAGAACAGCCCTTGCTCACCATCGATGGCGAAAACACGGTGGAGGACGGCTATTGGGCTTACTACCTGGATGAGGACAGCTTGCAGGAAACGATTTTACAGCTGTTCTATGCAGAAATTTGAAGGCAGGAGAAAGAAGACGGATGGAACAACAAAACCGCAATGACATGGCATCGCCCAACATACAGATGCCGCCGGTGGTACGGCAGCAGCGGGCTGATACAACAGAGATCGACCTGGTGGAGGTATTCTACCTGCTTTTGGACCACTGGTGGCAGATTTTTCTCTGTCTGGTGCTGGGGGCAGGGATCGCCTTTGGGGTGACAAAATTTCTCATGACCCCCCTGTATGAGGCTACGTCCAGCATTTACATCGTTTCGGCTTCCAACAACTCGGTGGTGGACCTGACCGACCTGCAGATCGGCGCTCAGCTGACCGCGGATTATCAGGAACTGCTGCTCAGCCGGCCGCTGCTGGAGGATGTGATCAAAAACCTGGAACTGATGGACGCAGAAGGTGAGAAGTCCATGAGCACAAAGGCTTTGGCGAATATGATCCAGATCACCAACGCCACAGATACCCGTATCCTGGATATCACCGTGACCAGCCCCGATCCCCGGCAGGCGGCGGACATCGCCAATGAGCTGGTGGAACAGGCCTGCATCTATCTGCCCCAGATCATGGAGACGGATGAACCCAATCTGGTGGAGTCCGCGATCCCGCCCACCGAAAAATCCAGCCCCAGCACCGCCCGCAATGTGGTACTGGGCGGGATGCTGGGAGCGATCCTCTGCTGCGGCGTGCTGCTGGTGCGGTATCTCATGAACGATACCTTCGTCACTCCGGACGATATCGAAAAGTATTTTGGCGTGCAGCCTCTGGCCACCATCCCTGAGACAAATATGGGAGGATTCGATGAGGCGAACAAAAAACGCAGATGGTTCAAAAAGAGAGGTGCCAAATGAAGGAACTGGAAATCAGCAGAATACCGCAGCTGTCCTTCGAGGTGACCGAGGCCCTCAACCAGCTGCGGATCAACCTGGGCTTTTGCGGGGATCAGATCAAGACCATTATGGTGACCAGCAGTGTGCCCAACGAAGGAAAGAGTTTCATCGCCATGCAGCTCTGGCGGATGATGGCGGAAGTAGGGACCCCGTCGCTGCTCATCGACTGTGATTTTCGCAATTCGGAGATGCGCCGCAAGTATGGCCTGCACAGCGCCGATAAAGAAAAGCTGATGGGCGCGGCCCACTATCTGGCGGGCAAGACGGATGTGCAAAACATCATTTATAAAACCAATATCCCCAACGGCTATATGATCCCGGTGACGACCGCCATCGTCAATCCCACCATCCTGCTGGAGAGCGCCAACTTCGCCAGGATGCTGGACTACTGCAAAGAGCATTTTGCCTACATCCTGGTGGACACACCGCCGCTGGCCAGTGTGGCCGACGCGCTGAACATTGCCCGGTACTGCGATGGCAGTGTGCTGGTGGTGCGCAGCGGCGACACGCCCCGCAAGGTGGTGGACAACTCGGTGCAGATGCTGCGGCGCACAGATACGCCGCTGCTGGGTCTGGTCCTCAACCGTGCCGATGTAAGCGGGCGATCCAGCGCCTATTATCATCGCTATTATCGTTCCGGCTATTATTACAAAGGTTCCCGTTATGGCTATGGATATGGCGGTAGTCATACCAGAGATACAGGAAAAACGACCGACAATGGAGGTAAGTAACATGCGTAAACAATGGATCTTGAAGCTGACCAGCGTTTCTCTGGTGGCAGTGATGGCGGCGGCCATGGGCAGCCAGGCTCTGGCCATCGATTGGCATCCCAGCCGTACCCAGAGTGAGGTGGAGGTGAGCGAGTCCACCACCACGACCACCACCGGCAGCACCATTACTGTGACTACACCTACGGGTGATCAGGTGCAGGACTCGGAAGCAGCGGTGATCCAGGTGACACCGGTCTCGGTGACCCTGGCGGCCAACGCTGCCGTAGAAGCGGCCAACCCCGGCGCCACGGCTGAGCAGCTGGCGGCAACTGCTACCGAGAGCGGCCTGAGCTATGCGGCCAACGGCCAGCTGAATAACCTTTACAACCAGGTGACCAATGCGGAAAGCACCGAGCAGCTGCTGGAAACCACGGCTCCTGCCGCCGCTGCGACCTTTGAGACGACTGTGGGCGCGTCGGCCAGTGAGTACGCTCCCATTGCCCTGTACGACGTGGCCGCCTCGGCCAGCGCGGAGGCTGTCATTGCGGAAAGCGGCAGTGTACAGGTGGCCATTTCGGTGCCTGGTGTGGCTGACGGCACCCAGGTGGTGGCGATCTGCTGGGACCGCAACGGCAACTCCCGCACCGTGCCCGTGCGCGTCGTGAACGGCGTTGTGTACCTGACCGTCTACAGCTCCGGGCCTGTCATGATCATGGCCCGGACACAGGTGCAGGGCTGAGTTTGAAAAAGGCTTTGGGGTAAAAGGCAGCCGGCCGGAAGAAGAGTGTAAAAGACAGTAAGGACTTGTGAAAAGGGCTGCTTTCCAGACACAACGTGTGGCAGGGAAGCAGCCCTTACTTTTGAGGGGTATTTGATCTTGAAGGATTGCGGAGGAAACCTATGTCGAAATTTCAGCACGATGTGATGCTGCATGTTGTGAAGCTGTTGGATGTATTTCTCGTTGCAGCGCCGTTCGCAGTATGCTGGTTTTTTTACTATGCAAAACATATCCACATTCCATTTGGTTGGATGGGACATACCTGCATACTGGCACTCTATGCGGGGCTGTACATCATTCTTGGAAAAGTATACGATGCCTTTTTGATGTCCATGCAGCGTGTTTCAGAGCTGGTTTACAGCCAGATCCTGGCAGCCATGGCGACCGACGGACTGATCTATATTGTGATCTGCCTGCTTTCTGCAAAGCTGTGCAATCTGATGCCCGGTATGGCAGCCATTGCGGGCCAGTGTGTGATGGCTGTATTGTGGGCATTTATAGCACATCGCTGGTATTATGACACGTTCCCGCCTCAGGCGACGGCAGTGATTTATGATGAGCGTCATGGGATGGAAAAACTCATCAATGAGTATGACCTGAACTTAAAATACAATGTCAAAACGACCATGCATGTGAAAAAATGCCTGGACGATCTGCATGCGCTGGACGGCATGAAAACCGTATTTCTCAGCGGTATCCACAGTCACGATCGGAACATTATTTTGAAGTACTGTGTGGCGCGGGACATCAGTGTGTTTGTGATCCCGCGAATCGGCGACGTGATCATGAGCGGTGCGTATCCGATGCATATGTTCCACCTGCCCATGCTGCGGGTCGAGCGTTATATGGCAAACCCTGAATATCTGTTCATCAAGCGTGCGATGGACATTGTATTGTCACTCGCTGCGCTGGTGATCACCAGCCCTATCTTCCTAGTAACTGCTATTGCCATCAAGTCGGATGGCGGGCCCGCATTTTACAAACAGGTGCGCCTGACAAAGGATGGAAGGCCGTTCGAAATCATGAAGTTCCGCAGTATGCGGGTGGATGCAGAGAAGGATGGTGTGGCGCGGCTTTCGACCGGCGATAAAGATGACCGCATCACGCCGGTGGGGCATATCATCCGCAAGTGCCGCATCGACGAGCTGCCTCAGCTGATCAACATCCTGAAGGGGGATTTGTCCATCTGCGGCCCCCGTCCGGAACGCCCTGAGATCGCAGCACAGTATTGCGAGGAGATGCCTGAGTTTGCGCTGCGCTTGCAGGCTAAGGCAGGACTGACAGGGTATGCGCAGGTGTATGGCAAGTACAATACAACGCCCTACGATAAGCTGCAAATGGACCTGATGTACATTGCACATCCCAGCATCATTGAGGACCTCAAGATCATGCTAGCAACGGTGAAGATCCTGTTTATGCCTGAAAGCACCGAGGGAGTTTCTGAGGGTCAAACCACTGCTATGAGTGGGGAAAACCACTAAATATCGATGATTTTGTACATTTTGAGCTGCTAAAAATTGGAAGAAATTCCAGAGTGGAATCGGGTATAAATGCGGCTCTTACAGTAGCGTTAAGCTGTGAAACTGGCAAAATGCCCTGCATAGGGGCAATATGGCACTCATGATAGTGCAAAATGCCGAGAACCAAAGCGTGAGCAAGGGCAAAACGAGTGTGAATTGAGGCTTTTACGCCCCGAAAAAGCACTTTTATGGATGCGACGGTAGCTCGTGAGCTTATGCCTGATTGCACCGTGGTGAGATGTGATGATATTTACACAGCGGTTTCGGGGCTTGACGATGATAACCTCATCTGCGATTTCATCCCGGTCTTGGAGATGACAAAGCAGATGTGAGCAAGATGGTGATAACCACATGGTCGCAGAGATGCCCATTCGTGTGGGGTAATCTGGCATAAGCAAGGGAGCTATCGTAGCGTGGATGAGTGGAACCGGGAATAAAGGCAGGGGTTACCGTAACGAGCGCTGGTGTCATCAGGACTAAAGACAGTGGCTACCGTAGCAAGCGGTGGTGCCATCAGGACTAAGGACAGCAGTTACCGTAGCGTGAATTTACCGTAGCAACGTTCATTGCGGCGGTACATGACATAGCGGCAGTGTGACTCACACTGCTGAGGACGATTAGTAGAGCTTTATAAGGAATAGACGGCTCAGACTCTTTGAGATGAGTCTGGGCTGTAATCTTTGATATGCGGAGAGGAACGGTAGAATGCTAGTTAGTGTGATTATGCCGACTTACAACTGCGGCAAGTTTATTTTGCAATCGCTTGATTCTGTGATTGCCCAGACGGTTACAGACTGGGAGGTTCAAATTGTGGACGACTGCAGCACGGATAACACTGCCGAAGTGTTGAAGCCGTACTTGGAGAAGTATTCCAATATCCACTACTATGTTCTTCCGCAGAATGGGGGGCCGGCGGTTGCCCGGACGGAGGCCATGAAGCGGGCAACGGGCAAGTATATCGCATTTCTGGATAGCGATGACTTGTGGATGCCGGATAAGCTGGAAAAGCAGATCGCCTTTATGGAGCGGACTGGCGCAAAGTTTAGTGCGACCGGCTACGGCTGGATGGACGAGGAAGGAAACGACCTGCACACGGTATTCATTCCTCCGAAGAAAACGGACTACAAAAAGATGATTCGGTTGTCCAATCCAATCGGTAATCTGTCCGTGATGTACGATCAGGAAGCACTTGGCAAGTTCGAGGTGCCTCCGATTAAAAAGAGAAACGACTTTGCCCTGTGGCTCAAGATTCTGAAAAAGACGGATTACTGCTACGGGATGGAGGAAGTTCTTGGTACATATCGCATGGGTCGTGCAGGCTCGGTGTCCAGCAATAAGCTGAAACAGGCAAAGTACCACTGGCAGCTCTATCATGAAATCGAAGGGCACAATGTGGTTCGCAGCCTGTACGAACTTGGCTGCTGGGCTTGGGTCAAGGGCACTGGAATTGGTATTGATAAGAGGAAAGTGTAAGCATCAAAGGTGTGAGGGAAAATATGCAAAAGGTTCTAATTGTGGGTTCAAGTAAACAACCAATCCCGGCAGTTAAGGGAGGTGCGGTTCCGGCATTAATTGAGGAGTTGATTTCTGAAAATGAGGTTGAAAACCAAATTGAATTGAATTGTATTTCTATATATGATGAAGAAGCGTTGGATGTTTCACAAAAGTATAAAAATACAAATTTTATTTGGGCAAAAGTGCCGACAGCTGTAAAAAAGATGGACCATTTCTTTTACATCTTCTCAAAATATATTTTAGGAGGTAAAAGAATTCATTCTCTTAGTTTTATGGCTCAAATTGGCTGGTTTTCCTTTTTTGTTGCACAAGTATTGAAGAATAATGATTTTGATGTAGTTGTTTTTGAAAATTCGATTCCAGTTCTTTCATCTTTAAAGATGAAAGACAACAGAAAGAAGTATAAAAATAAGTGGTTTCTTCACATGCACACCGTTCCTAAAAGTTTGTATGGAATGGGGGAAATAGTCTGTGAGAGCAGAGGGATAATTGTAATCAGCGAATTTGTAAAGCAAAAAATGAAGGAGAAATTTCAAATTCCGGATGAAAAGTTCTCGGTAATGTACAATTGCCTTCGTAATTATTTCTTTGAGTCGAATGTAACTGGCACTAAAGAAGCAATCGAAAAACGCTTAAAGGAAACTATTGGAGGGAGAAAAGTAGTCCTTTTTGCTGGTAGATTAAATAAAGAAAAAGGAATTGAAGAAGTTGTATCAGCAGTAAAACAGTTGAATCGAAAAGATATTGTGCTGCTTATTGTTGGATCAAATTTCTACAAGGCAAGTATAGTTGGAACTTATGAGGAAAGGCTTCATGTTCTAACGAAGGAATTGGAGAATCAAATCGTTTTCACCGGCTACATTGATAACGAAGATATGCCGGCTGTTTATAGAATGGCAGACGTGGTTGTTCTTCCGTCGATGTGGGATGAACCGGCGGGTATGACGATGATAGAGGCTATGGCATCTGGCTGCGCATTAATTACGACAGAATCTGGGGGAATTCCAGAATATGTTGGTAAGAATGGTTGCGTTTTGCTTAAGAGAGATGAAGATCTTATTGATAATATCGCTAAGGGAATCGAACACATTCTGACCGACAGAAAGTATTCTGATGAAATGAAAGAAAAGGCCAAAGTTAATGTTGCGCAGTTTACGGAAGAGTTTTATTATCGGCAGTTGATCCATATTCTTGAAGGCTGATATTATTGTCTAGTAAGTGAAGAACAAGCAAAAATGGAGAATTTCGTACATGAAAACGAAAATTGGAATGATAGGTTATTTTGCTTCGGGAAAGAGTAAATCAGGAGGACAGGAAGCAAAAACCTGTGCGATAGCGGAAGAACTAAATAAAGACTTTGGAGCAGCTGAAGTAAAAAAGGTCGATACGCTTAATTGGAAAAAACACCCGTTTAAACTTTTTTTGCAGTTGGTGGATTTGGCGTGCAATTGTAAAAATGTTATCATGCTACCTGCTCATAAAAGCGTAAAAGTGTTTACTCCGATACTCGTATTTTTAAAGAAAATTACTGGTGTAACAATTCATTATGCAGTTGTAGGTGGTTGGTTACCAACAATGACAAACACTGATGAACGGTTGAAGCGTCTTTTGAAAAAAGTTGATTACATTTATGTTGAAACGAGTAGTATGGCAGACGCATTGCAGGAACAGGGGTTTGATAATATTGTACGTTTCCCAAATTTTAAACACATTATACCAATTGACATGGACGAATTATTCAAGGCTAAATATACGGAACCCTATAGACTGTGCTTCTTTGCGCGTGTAACGAAAGAAAAAGGACTAGAGGATGCAGTGGATGCCGTCTTATCAGTAAATAAGAAGTATGGACATATGGTTTATCAGCTAGATGTATATGGACCGGTTCAAGGTGGTCAAGAAGAGTGGTTTGAGCAATTAAAAAGAAAATTCAGTGATTGTGTTAAGTATAGAGGCTTTGTTGAACCAGAAGAAAGTGTAGAAACATTGCGAGACTACTTTGGAATGATTTTTCCGACACACTATAAAACTGAAGGCGTACCGGGTACAATAATAGATGCATACGCTGCTGGTGTTCCGGTGGTTACAGCGCGATGGGATAATTGTGGCGATGTAATAGACGAAGGTGTAACTGGTTTTGGGTATGAATTGGGAAATGTAGATCAGCTGACAGAGTGCTTGAATGGCATAGCTCTGAATCCTGAACGGTTTATTTCGATGAAGTTAAACTGTGTAAAAAAAGCAAGTGAGTTTATGCCGGAGAAAATTATGGAAATCATGCTGAGAAACCTCAGCTAAAAAGAGAGGGCATGGTATGGGACTAAGCGTTTATAATATCAAAAAGTGGTATAAGATGCTAACTGGAAACAGTATAATGCATGTTAATCAGGACATGGGGAAATGTTTTGTTCCGGGCAAATTAGAAGGCTATTTTAATAATATGACTGAGAAAGTCACAAAGGATCCGGAGACACTTGAGAAAAAGACAATCCCAATGACAACGGATGAAGTTGCAGGTGTAGTCTATTTTCCGGTTGCAATTTTTCAATATGGCCTGGGTGCATTTGATCTTTATCTTATGACAAAAGAAGAAAAGTATATTAATCAATTTTGGAACTGTGTTAAGTTCGCAGTTGAAAATCAGAAAGATTCAGGTGCATGGAATAATTTTGGCTTTGTATATCCAGAGTCTCCGTATGGTTCGATGTGTCAGGGAGAGGGCGCATCTCTTTTGCTCAGGGCATATAAGATTACAGGGGAAAACCAGTATTTTGAAAGAGCTCAAAAAGCAATTGATTTTATGTTGAAACCGCTTGAGCAGGGGGGGACGTCAAAATATGAGGGTGAGGACATTCTATTTTGCGAATTTACAAATAAGCCGATTGTACTTAATGGTTGGATTTTTTCATTATATGGTTTGTACGATCTGACCTTGGTTGATAGAAATGAGAAGTATAAGAAAGCTTTGGATAAGGCAGTAAAAAGCTTGGTAAAGCATTTGGGAGACTTTGATAATGGCTACTGGTCTATGTATGATATTAAAGGAAAAATTACAAGTCCATTTTATCATAATTTACACATTGCACAGTTAGAGGCGTTACATCTGACATTTGGAAATGCGGAATTCAAGGAAACCCAAGAAAAATTTGAAAGCTATAAAAATAAGCAAATTAATAGAACTAGAGCTTTTATTAAGAAGGTCGCTCAAAAAATTGCTGATTGAGAAGGATTAATACAATGAAAATCTTAGAGATTATGCCAGATTTCAACTTAGCTGGCGCGGAAATTATGGTTGAGAATCTGTGCTATGAACTTAATAAGCAACATGAAATTATGGTTGTTAGCATGTATCATTGTGAAACAGCAATTACGGAAAGACTAATACATAACGGTATCAATTTAGTGTTCTTGGACAAGAAAAGTGGTTTCGATTGGTCGGCGACTCAAAAACTGAAAAAAATAATACGGGATTTTCGACCGGATATTATCCATACACACAGATACATGCTGATGTATGCAGTCCTTGCAGGCGGGCTTAGTAAAGAAAGAAAAATTTTTCATACGGTTCATAATGTCGCAGAAAAGGAAGTTCCATCAAAGCTCCAGCATTTTCAGAAGTTTTTGTTTAGAAGTAGAAAGGCTGTACCAGTTGCTATCAGCCCTCGCGTTAGAAAATCGATAGAAAAAAGATATGGCATGAATATAAATGAGATTCCAATGATCTATAATGGAATTGATGTTAATAACTTTTCGCCCAAAGATGATTATGCTCAACACGATGTATTTACATGTCTTCATATTGGAAGATTCTCAGAACAGAAGAATCACATCGAGATGGTTTTAGCTCTAAAAAAATTAATTGATGCTGGAGAAAAAATTCGATTCATATTTGTAGGTGAGGGTGACTTGCTTGGAGATATTAAGGAGCAGGTGGATAAGCAGCATCTAACGAAATATGTGATATTTGCAGGAACTACAGGGAATGTCAGACCTTGGTTTGAAAAGTCGGATTTGTTTATGCTCCCTTCAAAATGGGAGGGAATGCCGATGACATTGATAGAAGCAATGTCCGCTGCGATGCCAATCATTGCGTCAAATGTTGGGGGAGTTCCTGATATGTTGGAAAATGAAAGAAGTGCACTTTTAATTGAGCCGAATGCGGATGAAATTGTAGAAGTAATATTAAAACTAAAAGAAAATGAGTCTTTGAGAAGAAGTCTTGGGCAGGAAGCCTATAGGGATAGCACAAAATTTAAAGCAGTACATATGGGTAAAGAGTATAGTAATGTTTTTAATAACTATCCTCTAATGCGATAGAAAGGAAAATTATGCAATTGAATCTAATTCAATGGATATGCATTGCTATAACGCTATTTGTTTTGGTGATATCTACAGCTTGCACGATTTTTAGAAACGATGCGATAATCTCCGTCAGGCAGTATAAATATTTGATTATAGCATTTTGTGCCTGTATGTTAGTGTTTGTTTATTATTTTGTTCCTAATAGTGTAATACGGTGGGATTTGTTTGTTCACTATGATGGTGTTAATGCATTGAGAGGACATGACTTTTCTTATGCATTAAAAAATGGTGGATATAGAACGTACTATTTAGCAACGCTGTATTTTTGGCTGATTAGTAGACTGCCTGATAATACGTTATTACCTTTTTTTCCGCTTTTGCTTGATTTGTCAGTTTTCTATTACATCTTTTTTGATCGTTTATGTGAGGAATATGGTGAAAGGCAGTGCGTACCTTATTCACAAGCTTTTTTTGTTTTTTTTGCGTGGCTTTCAACATTTGGATTTAAACTGGCTGTTTCAGGCTTAAGATGTGTTGCGGCATGTGCGCTTTCTTCCCTTGCTGTTTATCTGTATTGCAAAAAGAAAAGACTACTTAATTCAGCAATTCTTTTGATAGCTGCAGCTTTAATTCACTCGTATGCCTTGATAATTGTTCCAATTGCTTTACTTTCAAAAATTAAGAATAAAACCCCGGTTGTTATTACAATGATGGGGGTAAACCTTTTGGGAGCGAGAGTATTAGAACTAGTTAATAACATAATTCCTTCAAGTATGGCTTATGTTAAAGTTGCTTTGATGCAGGCTATTAGATATTGGGATTCATACTCGATACAAGCGATTTATAAGAGATCTGGACTTGGAATGGCTATATTGTTTATATGTATGATAATCTATATTGGAATATTGTTTTTGATAAGTAGGCGGTATAAAGGACAAATTCCAAAAGATTCTGATGCAAATGCGATGATTGTGGAATATACACAAACCCTATCGTTGTTCTCGCTGGGAATGTGTTTTAGTTATTTGTTTATGGAGCGAACAATGTATTTGGTTTCCTATGCTACTGTAATGCTTTTTTCTATCAATCAGGATAAATATAAAATTAATTTGATTATTAAAGTAATTATGGTGGGGCTACTTTTATACATTTTTTATAGCAATGATATCGGAACATTTATTGCAAATTATACAAGGTAGGTGGCGAATATGAAAAAAGAGGTTTCAGTGATTGTGCCTGTATATAATGCACATAAATATTTGAAACGATGTATTAGGAGTATTTTAGATCAGACCTATGAGAATTTGGATATTGTCTTGATCGATGATGGCTCGCAAGACAATTCATTAGAAATTTGTAAAAGATTCGAGAAAGAAGATCAACGAGTTCGGGTGTTTCATAAAGAAAATGGAGGGGTATCTTCAGCTCGAAATTATGGGATAAAAAAAGCACAGGGGGAGTACATTGTATTTATTGATGCGGATGATAGAGTTGAGACAAGTTTTATAGAAAGTCTTCTTGCGAAAGCGAAAGAAAACAGTATTGTGATATGCAGTTTTGTATATGGCGATGAAGACGGAAATATTTCGGCATCCTGTGAGATGCTCGAAGATAGTAATTTGAATGATTTAAATGATTTTATAACTTCAGTAGTTGTTGAAAGAAAAATTTTTGGGTCAGTTTGTAGAACGCTGTTTCCGAGTAAAATTATTATGGATAACAACATTGAATTTGTTGACTGTGTTTTGGCGGAGGATCAACTTTTTTTGTTGACAGTTGTTTCATATTGCTCGACCATAATCACTCTAAAAAAAGCAATGTATGTTTATTTTGATAATTCTTCTTCTGCAACACATGAGGTTTACCGAAAGAACTTTTTAAAGGATCGAGAACGCTATTGCGCTGAATTGCAAAGAGTGATTGATAGATATCCATTGTCGCAGGAGAATAAAAAGGCCATTTTCCAGACGGCTCTTTTACGAGAAAGAAAAAATGTTTTTTTTAATTTAGTGGCTTCTGATGACTATTCTGTAGAATATAAGCAATTCAAAACGAGTAGATTATTTGATGAACAAATTGGATTTCGGAAAAAAATGAGTTGGTTGAAAACTTTATCTAAAAGTGACTTGATCGTTGTGATGTGCATGGACTTTCATTTAGTAAAGACTTTGAGATTTATTAGACAAATGAGAAAAAAGGTTAGGAAATAATTTGATGAAAAGCAGTAACAAAATGGCATCTGATTTTTTCAAAGTTGTTTTAAGTAATGCGACAGTATTGGCAAGCAGTATTATAACGGCACTTATAATTCCGAAATTGATGGGTGCATCAAATTACGGGTACTATAAAGTTTACACGCTATATATGTCATACACTGCACTTTTTCACTTTGGTTTTGTTGATGGAGTTCTCTTAAAACATGCGGGGCAGGAATATGATACGCTGGATAAGAAAGCATTTAGACTCAACACAAAGTTTTATATTACATTTCAAGCGGTTGTATCAATAATCATTGCATTTGTGTCGGTGCTGTTCTTTAGCGGAGTTTATAGATTCGTCGTTTTTGCAATTGCAGTAGATACATTCTCGACAAATGTAACCACATATTATCAATTCGTTTCGCAAAGCACAATGAGGTTTAATGAATTATCGAAGCGAAAGATTTTATATGCCATTTTTAAACTTTGTGCAACAGGTCTCATAATATTAGTATACCGAGCTGGATATATATCGGAAGTGCCGTGTCAACTATATATTGGCGCGATTATTTTTATCAATGCAATTCTAATGTTGTGGTATGTTTTTACATATAGAGATATTACGTTTGGAGAATACAATAATTTTCATGATTCATGGAAATTGTTAAGAGATTATTTTGTAACAGGAATTTCTTTAACGCTGGCATTTCAAGTCGCTAATTTGGTTCTATCACTTGATCAACAGTTTGTTTCTCTGCTTTTTGACTCGAAGACATACGGGATATATGCATTTGCATATAGCATCTTAAACATGGCGACAACGGTTATGGGGGCGGCTTCGATGGTTTTACTCCCGAACTTGAAACGGAGAGGAGTAGATACTATCGAACGAGATATGCCCATGGGAATTGCTGTTATTTCAATGATGGTATTCGCAGGGCATTTGTTTTACTACCCTTTAAATATTTTTGTTAAATATGTTTTACCCGAATATTTGCCTTCGTTGGTTTATTTTAGGATTATATTTCCGGGTCTTGCATTGTCAAGTTCGATAAGTGCAATTATGTTTAATTACTATAAAGTGCTCAATAGACAACGCCCATATTGCTGTGTGTGTTTGTTTGTGTTAATGCTGTCGGCTGCTCTGAATGCAATTGCTTATTGGATTTTTAGAACTCCGGAATCAATATCAGCCGCATCAATTATCACGCTTATTGTTTGGTATATAAGTGCAATTCGGAGCTTTGTAAAACAATATAATGTGAAGTGGATTAAAGAATTACTTTACATATTGGTTATGGGGGGTGGATTTTATATCATAACAAGCATAGTGGGAAATGGGTTTGTTGCTGGGGCTTTGTTGTACATGGTACTTTACTTTATAGTGACACTTATTCTTTATCATGAATTGATATTTTCCTTCTTTCAAAAACTGTTGAAGAAAAACTAATACGGAGGAGTAAAATGAAAATTGCAGTTGCAGGTACTGGCTATGTTGGTTTATCTATTGCTACACTGCTGTCGCAGCACCACGAGGTCATGGCAGTTGATATTATCCCGGAGAAGGTTGACCTCATCAATCACAGAAAGTCTCCGATTCAGGACGAGTATATTGAGAAATACCTTGCCGAGAAGAACTTGAATTTAACCGCTACTCTTGACGCAGAGGCAGCGTATAAGGATGCTGACTTCATTGTTATTGCAGCGCCTACCAACTATGACAGCAAGAAGAATTTCTTTGATACCTCGGCGGTCGAAGCTGTGATTAAACTGGTTCTCCAGTATAATCCGAATGCCATTATGGTAATCAAGTCTACGATCCCTGTAGGATACACTGCCTCCGTGCGTGAGAAGTTTAACACCAAGAATATCATCTTCAGCCCGGAATTCCTACGCGAATCTAAGGCTCTGTATGATAACCTGTATCCGTCCCGTATTATTGTCGGTACGGACTTGAATGATGAGCGCCTCGTGAAAGCTGCACATGAGTTTGCAGGTCTGCTTCAGGAAGGTGCCATCAAGGAGAACATCGACACCCTGTTCATGGGCTTCACCGAAGCTGAGGCAGTTAAACTGTTCGCCAATACCTATCTGGCATTGCGTGTGTCTTACTTCAACGAACTGGATACCTATGCTGAAATGAAAGGTCTGAACACTCAGCAGATTATCAAGGGCGTTTGCCTTGACCCGCGTATTGGTGACCAGTACAACAATCCCAGCTTCGGCTATGGCGGTTACTGTCTGCCCAAGGATACTAAGCAGCTGCTGGCAAACTATGCCGATGTCCCAGAAAACCTCATTGAAGCAATCATCGAGTCTAACCGTACTCGCAAAGATTTTATTGCTGACCGCGTGTTGCAAATGGCAGGTTACTATGGGTACGGCGAGGACAACGAGTACAACGAATCTCAGGAAAAAACCTGCGTGATTGGAGTATACCGCCTGACCATGAAGTCTAATTCGGACAACTTCCGTCAGTCCTCTATCCAGGGCGTCATGAAACGTATCAAGGCCAAGGGCGCAACGGTCATCATCTACGAGCCGACTTTGGAAAATGGCAGCACCTTCTTTGGCAGCGAAGTCGTGAATGACCTTGCAAAGTTTAAAAAACGCAGTCAGGCTATCATCGCCAATCGCTACGATAGCTGTCTGGATGATGTGCAGGAAAAGGTCTACACGCGTGATCTGTTCCGCAGAGATTAACAATTAGGCCATGTGTTAAGCCACATGGCTACGTTGCTCGAATATGCTACCTCTTCGTGGTGAGCAGCAGGCAACGAGAGATCATCTCGGCTAAAAGCGTATACATATTCGTTTATTCACTCTTTGGATGAGGATACAATTACATAATGGGAAAATATTTTGGAACCGATGGCTTCCGCGGGGAAGCCAACATTGAACTCACCGCAGACCACGCCTACAAGATCGGCCGTTTCCTCGGCTGGTACTACGGCATGCTGCGCCAGCGCAACGGCGACAATGATCCGCCGCGCGTTGTGATCGGCAAGGACACCCGTCGTTCCAGCTATATGTTCGAGTATTCGCTGGTCAGCGGCCTGGTGGCTTCGGGGGCGGATGCCTACCTGCTGCACGTCACCACCACCCCCAGCGTGGCCTACATCGCCCGGGTGGACGATTTCGACTGCGGCATCATGATCTCGGCCAGCCACAACCCCTACTACGACAACGGCATTAAACTGATCAACTACTGTGGCGAAAAGATGGACGAGGAGACCCTGCAGCTGGTGGAGGACTACCTGGACGGCAAGCTGCACGTTTTTGACCAGGACTGGCCCGAGCTGCCCTTTGCCCACCGGGACCGCATCGGCTGCACTGTGGACTATGTGGCGGGCCGGAACCGCTACATGGGCTACCTGATCTCTCTGGGCATTTACTCCTTCAAGGGCGTCAAGGTGGGTTTGGATTGCGCCAACGGCAGTAGCTGGAACATTGCCAAGTCGGTGTTCGACGCCCTGGGCGCGGATACCTACGTCATCAACAACCAGCCCAACGGCCTGAACATCAATCGGAACGCCGGCTCTACCCACATCGAAGGGCTGCAAAAGTTTGTGGTGGAGAAGGGCCTGGACGTGGGCTTTGCCTACGACGGCGACGCCGACCGCTGCCTCTGCGTGGATGAAAAGGGCCATGTGGTGGACGGCGACGCCATCCTTTACATCTATGGCCGCTACATGAAAGAACGGGGCAAGCTGACCAACAATACCATCGTCACCACTGTCATGTCCAATTTCGGCCTGTACAAGGCGCTGGACGAGTTGGGCATCGAGTACGCCAAGACCCCGGTGGGGGACAAGTACGTCTACGAGTACATGGCCAAAAACAGCTGCCGCATTGGCGGCGAGCAGTCGGGGCACATCATCTTCTCGAAGTACGCTACCACAGGCGATGGCATTCTGACCAGCCTCAAGATGATGGAGGTGATGCTGGCCCGCAAAAAGAAGCTGAGCAAGCTGGCTGCGCCCTTCAAAGTCTATCCGCAGGTGCTGGAAAACGTCCGCGTGAGCGACAAGGAAGCAGCCCAGTCCGACCCGGATGTGCAGGCTGCGGTGGCCAAAGTGGCCGAGGCCCTGGGGGACACCGGCCGCATTCTGGTCCGGCCCTCCGGCACCGAACCGGTGGTCCGGGTCATGGTGGAAGCGCCGGAGAAGGAGATCTGCCGGCAGTATGTGGACGAGGTCGTTGCGGTCATCCAGGCGAAGGGTTACGGCATTGCATGACGGCATTTCTGCACGGGCTTTGGGATGGCGTCAAAGGCAACCTGTCGGTGCTGGAAGCCGCCGCTCTGCTGGTGCTGGCCGTTTTGGCGTGGCTGGCGCGCAAGCGGTTCCCGATGATTCCGGCGATTTACAGCGTGTTTCTGGTGCTTTATATCACCCTGCTGCGCCGCGCCCCCGGTTACGATGAGGAGATCCGCTGGCATCTGTCCTTTTGGTCGGGCGCCGGGCTTTGGGCGGGGAATCTGCTGAATCTAGCGCTGTTTCTGCCCTTGGGCTGGACGGCAACAAGTTTGACAAAACGCAGAGCCAAGGGGATTTTGCTCGTTGTGCTGTGCGCCTTCGCTTTATCGCTCGGCTGTGAAACCGCGCAGTACTTGCTGGGACGCGGCCAGGCGGATAGCAACGACATTTTCTTCAACACTCTGGGGGCGGCGGTGGGAGCTGTCCTTCGGGCTGTGTGGTCCTAAAAATGGAGGATCGTAGGATTTACCGGCCGCACAGCTTAAAGAACTGGTCTGGCGTTACTTTTTCAGCTATTGGAATAACCGCCGGTCTGTTCCACCAACGGCGGACTTCCTCCTATGATGAAGAGACAGCGCTTTTACCATTCTGTTAGCGTTCAGCTGAAAAAACCATTTGGGGTTCAGCGGAAATAACCAAACGTAGATCAAGTAAAAAGACCAAACAACCCAGATTTCCAATCAGGTTATTCTTTCGCTGCTATCGGTTCAATTGCAGATACCTTTCCTGTTTGCAAAGAAACTGTTTCCAGCTTCTTGCCTCGGAAGCTCTCCCCACGCAGCTTAAATACAGTGGCATCGTCAAAGATGCGGTCTAGTGTACACAGCAGAGTGGCATCTTCCTCGAAATCTTCACGCCAAAGAGCGGGGTTTTTGTTGCTGGTGAAGATCATATTAAAACTGCCTTCTTTGTTGTAACGCCGGTCAATCAGGTCAAAGAAAAGTCTAGTATTCTCCTTGTCAAAAGCGCAGTGGTCAATCTCGTCAATAATCAGGCAAGAAGGACGCACAAGGCCATTGAGACAGGAATCGGTTTTTCCGGAACGCCTGGCCGCTGTGAATCGGTCACGTAGTTCAGAGGCTTTAATGAAATAGGTTTTCAATCCATGCTGACAGCAGGCGTAACCGAAAGCCTGTGCCAAATGCGTTTTGCCTGTGCCTGCCGGACCAATAAAGGCCAGGTTCCGGTGAGAGTAGATGGCATTCAAAGAGGCCAGAACCTTCAGACGTTCCACATCTTTCCCCTTGAGCAGGGAGAAATCAAAGTTCTCAAATGTCTTGGGTGCCTTTGTGGGAAGACGGCTCATTTTCAGCAAAGTCTGAATTGTGGTTGCAAAAATCGGACGCTGAGCGACACCTGCACGGAGTTTTAGCGACACTTTCAC